>Ga0193952_1000022_pt1 | contig 82750 bp, 64 predicted proteins | sample BB_3_MG_FD_140368 | JGI IMG/M metagenome (GOLD analysis project Ga0193952, IMG submission 140368) | Microbial mat bacterial communities from the Broadkill River, Lewes, Delaware, United States - BB_3_MG | ecosystem: Environmental > Aquatic > Freshwater > River > Microbial mats | place: USA... | reverse complement strand
TTATCTGGAGTGGTCAAAATGTCAATTGTTGTTGGTAAAGTAGTCGGAATCAAAGGTGAAGTACTCGTTCTAGATACGGAAACACAAGAGGTTCGAGTACTATCCGAAGGTTCTGAACTGTTTTTGAATGAAGTGGTTCTTACTCAAGAAGGCGCAACAGTCGCCATTGAAACCGTTGATGGAAATACTCTATCAATCGGTAGTGACTCTCAGTTTGTTATCGACAATGATGTGGTTCCTGTTGAAGCTTTCCAAGAACTTCCTGAGCAACTTGTCGGAAATTTCGATTCACTGCAACGTGCTATTGTCCAGGGGCGTTTTGAATCTGTAGACGGGACTGAAATTCAAATACCTGCTGAACAACAAGCCGCTTTCCAAACACAAGCCGATGCCATTAACCAATCCAACAACACTGACGAAGAATTAAGTTCATCGAATCAACAAGGGGTTGAAGATGAACGTAACGCTGAAACGGGTGAAGTCACAGCAGGTTATGTAACCGATACTCGTGAAATTGACTTTGTGGAAGAAGTCGAGCCGCCTGCTCGTACTGAAGAATTGGTTGCCCCGACGCCAGAACCAACCGAAGCGCCAACACCAGAGCCAACTGATCCGCCTACGGAAGCACCAACACCTGAACCAACAGAGCCACCAACCGAAGCGCCAACGCCTGAACCAACAGAACCGCCTACGGAAGCGCCAACGCCTGAACCAACAGAGCCACCTACGGAAGTGCCAACCGAAGAGCCAACGCCCGAACCTACTGAACCACCTCCTCCACCAAGAACCATCATCAAAGTGGTTGCAGCGAATGAGCAAGGTGAACCTCTGAAAGATCAGGAAGGAAATTATCTTGAAGTCAATTCGGCTCCAGAAGGAGATTCAGCTTATTATATCGCTTTGGCTTTCGCACCAAACAGCACTCTATTTAATGATAGTACCCGTCTTGAAACACAAACTGGTACGGTTGATTTTGCATTCACAGATGACTCTGCGACCAGAAACTCAGATCAAGAGCCTGCCGAAGGCTCAAATGACTATCTGCAACAAGAAACACTGGAAGGTATTGAATTAAATACTCGCGTGTCAGCCGATGCACTGGATGATTATATTTCCGATAACGGTGAATTTTTCAACGTCACCATTTCAAATTACCAATCCCCATCTCCAGCTGCCTATGCATCGGTGACAGTGCGCGAAGAAGGTGTTGAAACCACCATCACAGATAACAGTATCGATAACGAATCAGAAACGCCCAATGATCCAAATGACCTGAATGATGGTGGCGAGCCAAATAACCCGAATGAACAGACAAATGCAGAACCTGTCGTTATTAAATTAATTGCATTAGACGAAAATGGCGAACCAATTTTAGACCCACAAACAGGCGAGTATACCTTTGCGAACCAAGTAAATGAGGGCAGTGATCCCAACTATATGGCATTAGCTTTTGCGCCGAATGAAACCGTTTTCAGCCCAGATACTAAACTAGATAATCAGCTAGGAACCATTGATATTTCATTCGGTGTTGATGGAGATTCTGCAACAGGAGCAGAAGAGCAAACTGCTTCTGATGGCTCTGAAGATTATGATAACTCTCCACAAATCTCGGTTGCTCTTGGAAGCGTGATTTCCACAGCAAGTTTTTCCGATATTATCCGCGACAATGAAGAAACTTATAAAGTCACAATTGACCAAGGTTCTTACACTCGACCAACACCGACTACTGGCTATGAGGATGTTGTCATTGACCAAGCGCCAGTCACCACAACCATTCTGGATAATGAGCAAAATGTCTTTGTCAAAATCATTAATAATGACACTCAGGCTGAGAGCAATTTCTTATCCCATACATTGCAATTAGTCGATGCTGAAGAAAATCCAATAACGGTTGCAAATGGCGAAACTATTACCGTTACCTTGAGCTACGCAGGTAGTGGTGATGACCCTGCCGAAGCCAATGATTATGTAGCCGATACCGAAGTCACAATCGTTGGCGGGACAAGCGAAACCACTTTCTATAACGAAGCTTTGGATGATTATCTTGCCGAAAATGACGAGCAATACACTGTCACCATTGATGCAGTTTCTCAGGCGAATAATACCTATGAAAATGTCGCAATACATACATTAGCTAATGGCGCACAAAGCGATGCAATCAGTGTCACCGGAACGATTACCGACAATGAAGCTCGTAATAATCTATCACCCCCTGAAGAAGGTCAAGACCCCGGACAGCCGAGTAATCCAGAGCCGACGGAGCCAACCGATCCTGACACGCCAAATGAAGAAGACTCTGTCGATAACACACCTAGATTTGGCCCTGAAGATACAGTCTATGTCAGAATTTTAGATAATGACTCGGTTGCAGAAAGCGAGTGGTTATCTCACAGAGTACAACTTGTTGATCAAAATGGTAATCCAGTCGAAGTACCTGCTGGTGAAATCATTACTGTTGCTTTGACATACAACAAGCCAGATGTTGCTGGCGCTTTGAAACAAGGCGATGGCGTGACAAATGCAGACTATGTAGCCACCGAAATTGTGACAATTATTGGCGGAACCTCCGAAACAACATTTACCAATGAATCACTGGAAGACTACTTTGCCGAAGGTGCTGAAAGCTACACCATCACCATTGCATCCGTCATCCAGCAAGCAGGAAGCTTTGAGAATATTGAACCTGAAGTTGATGAAAATGGAGACCTACTAGAAGTCACAGGCACCATTAATGATAATCCTTCACAGGATACCGAAAACCCTGACACTCCGATTGAACCAACAGACCCTGATGATCCAAACGATCCAAATGACTCTGAAGAACCAAATCCAGTCTATGGTTCAGAAGACAGTGTCTATGTAAAAATCATTCACAACGACACCCAAGCTGAAAGTAATTTCCTTTCTCATACCGTGCAATTGGTGGATGCAAATGGCGACCCAGTCATCGTTGAAGCCGGTGAAACCATTACCGTCTCACTGAGTTATGCTGGTAGCGGAACAGACCATGCTGAAGACAATGATTATGTGTCCACTGAAACAGTCACGATTGTGGGCGGTACGAGTGAAACCACTTTCTATAATGAGGCTTTAGACGACTACTTTGCCGAAAATGACGAGCAATACACCGTTACCATTAGTGCTGCGACACAAGACCAAGGCACCTATGAAAATCTCGCTATAGATACTGCAAACAATTCTGTCACCGGTACGATTACAGACAACCCTGCTCAAGATACTGAGAACCCGAATACGCCTGAAGAACCAACCATTCCAGACGACCCAGAAGATCCAAACGACACGCCAGACCCTACTCCGGTATACGGCCCTGAGGATACGGTATATGTAAAAATTCTTGACGATGATACCGAGCAAGAAGGTGATAGCCTCTCTCATCGACTACAGCTAGTCGACAAAGACGGTACCCCTGTTAATGTACCGGCCGGTGAAACGATTACGGTGACCTTGACTTATACCCCAGCTCAAAATAATGGTGCTTTAAATCAAAATGATAATGGGGATCACGAAGACTACACTGCGACAACCTCAGTTCAACTAATCGGAAATGGCAACAACTCTGAAGTCACCTTCACAAATGATTCAATCATCGATTTCCTAAATGAAAACGATGAATCGTATACGATTACCATCGATACAATTACTCAGGCAAATGGCACCTTTGAAAATATTGTGGCCGCAAAAGATGGCGACACGCCTTATGAAGGCAATCTAATGTCCGTAACCGGCACCATTACCAATGGGATGACTGTTGGAACGGCTGATAGTGCTTATGTTGATGAAGACAATTTTGATGCCACGAATGCAAGCAGTTCTTTGACTGGAACGTTGCATGACAATGGTGGAGTCGCTGATCCAGATGGCAATAGTTCAAGTGGTAATTCGACATTACTGAATATTTCGACTGGGTTTGAAAACAGTGAATACTCACTTGTGTTTGAACACACATTGGTTCTCAATTCAGAAAATGATTCCAACCTTTCGATTCCGGCCGGTGGAATAAACGAACTTTCATCGGGCGGTGTTGCACTTCAATATGTGACTAATGGCAGTACTTTTACCGCCTATAAGGGCGCAGGCAGAACAGATGCCGACAAAGTCTTTGATATTGTTCTATCAAACAATACCAATGATGATGGTTCAGATGATGGCTACACCTATACGCAATATCAGAATATTGACCATCCAATTGCCGATAATGCAAATGACCCAGCAACCAGTGACGACACACTTAGCTTGACCTTTGGTTATAAAGTCACTGGTACCAATGGCAATACCAACGAAAGTGCCGTGCAAAATTTCACAGTAACAGTCAATGATTCTCTACCGGCCAGTAGCAATCAAACAGTCAGTGTCAATGAAGATAACGACAAATTAATTGTGATCAGTGCTGAACCTTTCGCCAATGGTGAAATAGAAATTGACAACAACAAAGATGGTCCATCAACAGTTGCCAGTGGTAACAGCATTGATATTTATGATGCGGATGGCAATGATTTAATCGGTTCTGTCACCAACCATGGCAATGGAACAGTGACCTTCACTCCCGAAACACATTTTAGCGGTCAAGCTTCTTTTGATTATTCGGTCTCTGACCGCGATAACGATACAGCTTCAGCAACTGTGACCGTTAATGTGTTACCGGTTGCTGATGGCGTTACCATGCAAGCCGATAAAACAGGTAACGATGCGATTGTTGCGGTTGAAGACAACAGCAACACGAATGATAGCCCAACACACACTCAGACAAACTTCGCGATAGGTCTAGGTTTAACTCTATCAACAGTTGTTGATGCATCTGATGAAACAACAACCGGCACCACAACTTATGATTCAATTGAACGCCAAGGTTTGTTGGACTTTGTGTTTGATAATGCCGATGGAACCAATGATGGGTATTTAGTCGGTTTGGATACGGATGGGAATGGCACTTTAGATACCACCTTATTCACCTTAGGAACTGGGAATGACGGTAATTCATTTAGCATATATATTACCGATGGCGACTTCCATCCAACGGATTTAGATAACACCGATGCAATCCAATTAACTCAAGCCGAGTATGCTCAACTAGCCATTTCACCCATTGAAGACTCGCATCACAATGTCAACTTTACGGTTACCACAGAATCACATGAAGTCACCGATGCGGGCGCTTTGCTATCGCCAGACGTCATTTCCACAACTAGCACACAAAACGTAACGGTGGATCTACAAGCAATGACTGATCCCGTCACAATTGATCTAGCAGTTGTGAATACAGTCGATACCAGCGTAACCTTGGAAGATAAGCAATTAGCAGATGGTTCAGCAGGCTCTGATGGGCATAACGACCACATTAATTTGACCATTAACGAAGACACCAATGACGGCCGCTCTTATGTCAATTTAAAAGACATCATCTTGGAACGTTACGGGGATATTGATGGTTCTGAAAACTTTAAATTTGAAATTTCGAGTCTTGCCAATGATGGTGTAAAAATTACCGTTGAAGGGGTTGGGACGAAAACCATTTCAACAACTCCTCAAATTTTTGATTTCAGCAGCGATGATCCATACATTCGCCTCGACCCGCCTGAAAACTTTTCAGGCGATTTAAGCACGATTTCCATCAAATTAATTGCTTTAGATAACGATACCGATTCAACGGTCACCGAAACAGAAACCAGTGATGTCATTACATTGGATGTTTTTGTTAACCCAATTGCGGATGACGTCACTCTGCCAAATGTTGAAACGACTGAAGATACTGCTGTTAAATTGTTTGCTGGCTTGAATACAACCGATACAACCGCAGGGACTGAAAGCATTACTCAAATTGTGATTAATGATTTACCGGCCGGTTGGGTTTTAAAAGATCACAATGGCGTAACTCTGATAACCGGTAACGGAACCGATGACGCAACGATTGATGTGGCAAATGTTGGCTTGGCAAATGTCCAGAACTATTCCGTCACTCCTCCTGCACACAGCAGTGCGGATATTGATTTGTCTGTGGATGTCACGGTTCAAGATGTGCAAACAGTAAACAGTGTTCTGCAAACGGATACAGATACGTTTAACCACACCTTAAACATTAAAGTCACTCCAGTAGCCGAAGTGACAACGCCTAATAATTCAGGTGCCAATGATTTATCAACGGACACCGATGGTGACACGAATGCCGACCTAGAAATTAATCCAGATCATACCTATTCATCCAATGCTAAAGAAGATGGTAATAACGGAGCAATGGAATGGTTCAACCTTGGCACTGACGGTGGGTTTAATTTAGAAACAGGTTGGTTAAACCAAGACAACATCGATTTGAATTACGATTCAGGTAATGTCGCACAGACAGATTCAGAAGAAACCTTCGCTTTGTTAACGTTTATGGATACAAATGGCAATCCTATTGCAGGTTCTCAATATCGCTATAGTACTGATGGAGGCAACACCTACACATCAGCCATTATCGATACCAACGGCCAAGTCGAAATTCCTGCTCAGTATTTAGATACCATACAAATTATTACACCAGACCAGTTATCGGGTGACTTCAAAATCTTGGTGGAAGCGAAAACCGTCGATCATGATGAAGACAATGTTTCACAAACTGACACAGAAATTAGTGGCGCATCTTATCTATACTTTACGGTAGATCCTGTTGCCGATGACGTCACCGTTGCAATTAAACAGTCTTTCGGTAACGAAGATGCCGGACGAGATAGTAATGGAGATGCAACCGATGGTGCTAATAGCATCCCATTGAATGTGAAAATCACCACAGACGACACCGATGGTTCGGAAACTTATACAATCGTATTAAGCGAGATTCCGGACGGTGCAAGCATTTACTATGACGGTACTTTAATTAATCCTGATGATGGTGTAGTCAATGCCAATATCTCAGCAACAAATGATGCTGGCGGTACTTGGTCGTTAGAAATAGCCGAGTTTGATAACAATGCGACCTTCAATTACATTCCGGTGTATAACGACAATTCCAATGTAAATTTAAAACTGGCCGCGAACTCGGTAGATGGCGCACAGAGCGGCGCACAAATCACCAATCTTGATATTAACGTCAAGATTCAAGGAGTCGCTGATACACCGACTAATGATGGCACAATCTCCGTCACAATTGATGATACCGATAATCAGCAACAAACTTATAATGCTATTGTTCATGAAGACACTGACAGTGTGACTTTAGCCACTCTCTTTGTTAACGGTACACCAAACTTTAGTTCTGCGGATATTGCCGGCGGCGATGGTTCGGAAAGTTTCTTTATCAAAATCAATTTGACTCAGACACAAGTCGACGATGGTTTCTCTATTAGTGGTGCAGGAATTTCGCAATTAAATGCGACTACATGGCTACTAAACAGTGATGATTTTGCCAATGCGAAAATTAATATCCCTGCGAATTACAGTGGCGAAGTTGACTTTAATTTGACCCTTCAAACAGTCGAAGACGATGATGCCAGCGGTAATACCATTGGTGACTCAGACATTGAAACAGTCAATCTATCGATTTTAGTCACACCTGAAACCGAAGGTACTTTAAGCAACTCTGCCTCTCAAGATGAAGATACGGTTCAAACACTCACCTTTAACTTCGACAATAAAGGTGATGCAACCGAAAGTCTCACAGCACTGCAAATTGATACGAATTCAATTTCTTTAGCTGGTGTTAAGCTATTTAAAAATGGCACTGAAATTACCGACACAGGCTTGGTAGACGTTGATCCAACAAGTGACGTGATTACGGCTAGCATCCCAGCCGATTTAGATACCGATTACACTTTCGACTTTCAATATCAAACATCAGATACCACCAACGATGGTTCAAAATTTACCGATGTGGAATCAACAGGAAATGATTACGACGATACCAATGCGAATTGGATAACCGGTACCTACACCGTCACGGTTAATGCCGTCACGGATACCACCACATCCTCTTTAGGCACAATTACCGATATAGATGGCGATGGCAATGCAGATGTCAGTTACGATTCCGGAACAAAAACTGTCACAGTGACCGACAATACCGTTTTCGAAGTCCCAATTATCTTGACCGCGGACGATATGACATCAGAAGGTTCAAATGGCCAAGACACGGACGGTTCTGAAACAATTCACCAGTTTGTTGAAGTCTCCGGTGTCCCGAAAGGAATCGATATTGTTGGCGGTACTTATCTTGGTGATATTACGGATGCCAATGGCAATACAACAGAAACTGGCCGCTGGCGTGTTGAAATTGATGAGGATTTAATCATTGATGATGCGAATGGCGAAACCAATCTCATTCAATTTGAAGTAGGACGAACTTCTTACGCGGATATTAACCAAGAAATTACGCTAGAGATTTTCCATCAGGATAACGGCTCCACGGTTCTAAGTAATACAGAAACCTTTACTTTAGTCATTGATGGCAATAATTTCGGTGGAACAGGCGGGACAATTGACCAACCAATGGATTTGGTCGTCAACTTCACACCAGAAGACTTTATCGAAGATACCGACAAAACGTTGGATAACTTAGTTTCCGTCGCAGATGATGCTGGTTCGATCAATGATTCGAGTAAATACGCTATCACTATTACCAATCTGTCGGGCACCTCCATTTCCGGCATGAACGATGAAGGTGGTTTCTACTCCTTAACCGGCACTGGCGACGTCAATGCTGTTATTGCTTCATTGCAAAGCATTACCCTGACGCCAGATAGTAATGACAATATCAATACACCGGTAGACGTTCAGTTTGACCTAGTGATTACCACCTATGGTGTCAATGAGCATAACAGCTATCCAATTAATGATGTGTCTTTGCCGATTGCACCAGTCACGGATGAATCAACTATTTCAATTACTGGTGGAGGAATTACAGAAGATACCGCCACAACCTTTAACGTTGATTTGAGTAACCTTGCTGATGAGGACCGTAATATTCTGGTTGATGGGAAGCTGTATATTCAGTTAACGGATAATGGCGTGACAGAAAATGGTGCTGGAAATTCAGGAACCTTTGAAGGCGTTGGCTTTAGTTTGCCAAATTTGACAACGATTAATGCCAATGTCATTCAAGACGATCAAGGCAATAGTTTACCGGCCGGTAACTATTATGTAATTGATAGTAATGTATTGGCTGGATTTGATTTTGACTCCGCACTACAAATCAAATACACACCACCTGCGGATCAATACGGTAATGAAATTTCCATTACCTCCTACGCGTTAACTCAGGAAGATCCTGAATCATCCAGCTACTCGACGATGACTTGGCTTACCTCAGGAACTGTTTCTCACACGGTAACGCCTGTAAATGATGGCTTTGCTGGTACGCCAAGCATGTCGGGTAATGAAGACGAAATTGCCCTATTAAGCTTAAATGGTGGCACTCTATCTGACAGTAGTGAATCCATTACCGGTGCAAGTTTGCAAGACGTGCCATTTGGTTATGAGGTTTACATTAACGGTGTCAAACAAACTGGTCAGATTTCCGGACAAGATGCAGAAGGTAACTATCTGTATGACTACAGCCTGAATGTCTCGTCCATTGCAGAATTAGAAACGGTTGGCATTCAACGAGTAGGTGTTGAAAACTTTAGTGGAACGCTTGAAGGGGTTTCGCTTGTCATTACAGGCGGCGAATCAGGCAATGCGGGAACGCTTTTCAGCGGTACCATTGATGTCAATTTCAACCCTGTAGCTGATTCACTGTTAAACATGACCGCCACCAAAACTTTTGGTGATGAATACACCTGGGTGGCGATGAATCTAAATGCGAATGTTAAAGATACAGATGGTTCAGAAACCCTGACGGCTAGCTTTACAGCCGCCTCCGGTTCTGAAGCCTTGGATGATACAGCACTATTCAGATTAAATGGCATCGTTCTTGATGGCTCGCAAGCAACATTTAACAGTGGTACTTGGACAATTTCTGGGATTGCATACGATGAAATCGGCAACTTAGAAATGCTCTATCATCAATACGAAGATGATATTGATGTCGTCGTCAAAACCGTGGATACCGCTAGTGGACTACCAACCGACACCTTAAATGATGCCAATGATTCACAAGACTCCTTTAACTTACGTCTTGAGGGATCAACATCGATTATCACGGGAGGTGAAGATAATGTCATTGTGGCCGGAGATACTGGGGTAACCGTCGATTCTGGAGCTGGAAACGACTCCATTACCGGTGGTTCGGGTAATGACTCCATAGATGGTAGCGCGGGGATCGACACAGCTGTGTATTCGGGAGCGATTACGGATTATCAATTCTCATATAACTTCGGCACTTCAACCTTAACCATTGAGGGCGCAGAAGGAACAGATACCTTAACCAGTATTGAGAAACTAAACTTCGATGGCACAATCTATACCTTAGAAATTGGTACCACCGGCGTTGATACCATTGATGTATCAGGTTCAGGGCAATACCTAATTATTGCTGGAGCTGGTAATGACACGATCACCGCCGATAATGATGATTATGTGATTACCGGCGATGCATCCAGTTTAACAACACCAGTGCAATTCAGTACCTTAGATGTTGATGATCCAAATACAGCAGGCGTGGATGAGGCCAGCGACGGGGTGATTATTGACGGTATTATTGAGGGCATGTCCTACAAAACGTCATCGGGTATTACAGGAACAACTGATGCCACTGGTAGTTTTAAGTTCAATAATGGCGATACAGTAACCTTTAGCATTGGCAGCATTATCATTGGTACTGCCGATGCTGGAGATTTAGCGGCCGGTAAAGTCTTCCTACAAGATTTAGCAAATACTGACCGAACCGATTTGGAAGACGATTATGTGCAAGTGATGGCGGTCTTCCTGCAAACGCTCGATAGCGAAGGCAATACCGCTGGTGGAATTCAAATCAGCGATTCAGCTCACCAAGCTTTTGCAGATGAGTCATTGAATTTGAGCTCCATGTCGTTAGCACAAATGAATGACTTATTAGTCGCGCACGGTTATACCCCTGTAGATATTGAAACAGCCATGGATCACGTCATGGATATGTTGGTTGCGAATACTGAACTGGATGAAGACGACTTTGTACCGTTTGAATTGCAAGACGAAGTTGTGACCGAAGAAACTCTAGAGAAAGTTATCTCAAGCGATGCTACTGAGGAAAACTCTGACATAGACGAAACCGTCCCAGAAGAAACCGCTGATGCACAAGCAAGCGACTCCGAAGAGACAGAGTTTGAAGAAACTGTTCCTGAAGAGACCACTGATGAAAATAGCTTAGATACCGAATCCGCTCATGAGTCAATTGATGACCATACAGAAACTTCAACGCCAGAAACTCCTGAAAACGATGTCGCAGCAGAATCTTCAGAAGAGACAGCAGATGAAGAAAACGGTACCAGCATTGATAATGATTCAGACGGTACTCTATTAATTGAAGAGGAATTAATCATCGAAGATTCTATCGAAGAAGAAACCGAAACAGATTCGGAATCTGATGAGCCAGAAGCGGATATGCCTGAGACCTCTGAACTATTCGATACGGGTGAAGACCAAATACCACTTCCTAATTCAGAAGGCGCAGAAGAACCAACGGAAGAGGTAACACCTGCACCTGCTGACAATGATGCAACTAGCGGAGATGACTCAGTAGTAATTCAAGAGAAAGAGGCTATTGTGATTGAAGAATCGCAAACAGACTTCTAATAAAAGGAATCGGGGAGGCTTTTATAAGCTTCCCTTTGAGTTTATAAAAAGCGAAACGCCTATTTCTTACCGGCCGGTAAGAAATAGGCGTTTTTTATGAGCTTTTTCTGCAACGATTCTATTCAGGGTGTCGAATCGATTGAATTTTAAGCACCAGCGCTAAACGATCTTTTACTTGGAGTTTCTCCAGTAAATTGTGAACATGCGATTTTACCGTGCGCTCAGTAACAAAAAACAACTCCGCAATTTCTTTATTGGTTTTGCCTTGCAAAATCGCCTCGGCAGTTTCAATTTCACGCGCCGTGAGTCCTTGTTTCCATTCATCACTCCCCTGCTTTTCCTGTTGAACATTTTCTATAAATGCCGACATAACAGAATGGCCTAACCAGACATTTCCTTGCTGAACAACATCAATCACTTGGCACACATTCTTGGGATGTGTATCGCTGGCAATATAACCCTTAACACCGAGTTTAAAAAATCTTAAACCTTCATCCGGTGAGGGGTGATCAGAAACTATAACCACATCTGACTGTTGATCCTGACAAAGCGTAATCCAAGACTCAATCGGATGATTCACATGCCAATGAATAAAAACAACACTGCGCGACGGGCACTGGAAAGTATCCATCGATGCATCACAATCAAGATGCTGTAATTTCAGGTCTGGAATCGCCGTTAACCAACTAGCAAAGCGTGTTCGTTGATGGCTTAACAGCAGAATGGACTGTAGCTTCTCCTGTGTAAGCATTAGGACTCTCTCAACGCCAAATCTTTGGTCTTTAAAATCGGTTTTAACAGATAATCAAGAATTGTCTGCTTGCCGACAATCACATCGACACTCGCCATCATGCCGGGCATCAAATAAAGCGGTTTGTCTTTTGAACCCAAAAAGTTTTTGTTGGTTCGAATGCGTGCGAGGTAATAACTATTGCCCTCTTCATCGGTAATGGTATCGGCGGACACTTGTTCGACTTCACCATCGAGACCACCATAAATGGCGAAATCATAAGCCGTGAATTTCACTTTGGCCTTCAATCCAGCATAGATAAAACCGATATCCGAAGGCTGAATACGTGTTTCAAGGACTAAAGAATCATCGATTGGCACTATTTTCGCCAAATTGCTTCCTGGCTGCACCACCTCACCCAGCGTATTGACTAATAACTCAGAAATCACACCACTGACGGGTGAGCGAATTTGAGTTCGTTGTACCTTATCTTCCAAGGCCACATTTGCACTCTCTAATTGTGAGATTTTAGCCAAAGTTTCATTGAGGGCTTCTTGGGCTTCATTGCGACTTTTTTGTTTAATCTCAGCGATTTTTTGCTGGGTTTCATTAATCAATGAGCGATATTTCGGGACGGACTGCTGAACCGAGTTCAGTTTTCCAAAGGTATCGTTTCGTTCTCGCTTGGTTTTCAACAAGTCAACTTCAGAAGCAAAGCCTTGACGGACTAAGGGACTCATCATTTCAATTTCTTGATCAAGCAGTGTTAAGGAATTATTGAGTTGTTTCTCTTGATCATAGGCATTATCCAATTCGGTTTGGTGCTGAATGACTTGTTGTTGAATTATGCGAATGGAAATATCGGTCTGTTTTTGACGCTCATTAAACAAGCTGAGTTCACGTTGATAAAGCTCACGCTCAAAGTCTGATTCAAACGATTTTGGGGTCACAAATTTCTGGCCGGTGGCTTCAGCTTGCAAACGCTCCGATTTGGCCTTCAAGGCTTGAACCTCAAACAGCTTTTCACTAAATGAGCTGGCAAACTGGGTGTTATCCAACTGAATCAAAACCTGTCCTTGCTGCACCGAGTCGCCCGACTTCACAAGGATTTGATCAATAATCCCGCCTTCCAAGTTCTGCACTAACTGGACTTTACTGGATGGCACCACCTTCCCTTCACCGCGGACAATCTTATCGAGTTCCGCCATATTCGCCCAGACAATCAGCCAGATGACCACCAACAAAATCACCCACACCATCCAGACCGATTTACGTGTCGGTTTTTCCAAGGCCGCCTGACTGAGACTGGAAATATACTCTATGTCTGCCTTGTCAATTTTGGGTGGCTTTATCGGCGAGCTCATTTTGACGCTCCTTTTGAAACCATCTTCACATTTAAGCTTTTTAGCACTTCGTCTTTCGGGCCATCCGAAAGGAGTTTTCCATCTTCTAGCACCAATAAACGATCCACCAAAACCAACAAGCTCATTTTATGCGTCACCAACAGTGTTGTGGCCTCCGATTGCACCTTTTGCAATCGCTGAATCAACTTCTGTTCGGTCTTTCCATCCATGGCATTGGTTGGCTCATCCATCATTAAAAATGGCGCATCAAGTAATAAAGCTCTGGCAATCCCAATACTCTGTCGTTGTCCCCCGGAGAGATTACTTCCTCCTTCATTGACCGCCAAAGCATATCCAGACGGATGTCTGCGCACGAAATCATCCACCCCGGCTAATTTTGAGGCCTTCAGCAACACATCGTCTTCAACAAAAGGTGCACGATAAACAATGTTTTCTCGGATATCTCCTCGGAACAAAACCACATCTTGCGGCACATAATTCATGTTACGACGTAGCTCAGCCGGATCGAGCTGATTAATATCGATGCCGTCAATTAAGATACTTCCAGAATCGACTGGATAGAAACCAAGGATTAGTTTTTCAATGGTTGATTTCCCTGAACCAATCCTCCCAATAATGCCCACTCGCTCACGCGGTTTGATTTTAAACGTGACATTATTGAGGGTCGGCTTAGATTCACCGGGGTAAGTAAAGGTCACATTGACAAATTCAATCGCGCCTTCAAAAACAGGATGCTCGATAAACCGCTTATCGTTTGGACGTTCAATTTCCTTGGCCATTAAAGCATCAAGCGACTCAAAAGCGGTTTTGGTTTGTTGATAAGCGCCCAATAAACTGGCCACTTGTCCCATCGGTGAAATCGCTCTTTGACTCAAAATGACGGCCGCAATTAAACCGCCCATGGTTAAAGCCCCATCTTGAATTAAATAGACCCCAGCAAGCACTACGAGTACGGTGCTCATCTGCTGCATATACCCTGTCATTCGTGAGACGGAACTTTGCAGCATTTTGGACTTTAGACTGGTGCGCGCAATCTCGCCAACGGCCTGTTCCCATTTCCATTGCATACGTGATTCAACGCCGAGCGCTTTAATCGTCGGCATGGCGCTGAGCGTTTCAATCAGTACACTGTTTTTTTGGTTTTGTGCCTCAAATGTCGCTTCGATACTCTTTTGAATTGGCCCTTTTAAGGCGAGACTGTATATCACCATCACCAAGATAATCAGAATAGGCACCCAAACAATTTGACCGGCGATATAGAAAATCACCGTCAGGAAAATAATCACAAAGGGTAAATCCACCAAAGCCGCAATCGTACTTGAGGTCAGAAAGCTTCTGATGCTGTCGAATTCTTTGAGGTTATTGGCAAAAGCACCAATGGTCCCTGTACGGTTGGAAGAGGTTAATCCAAGTGTCTGTTCAAACAGCTTGGCCGAAATCAGTACATCACTCTTTTTAGCGGCAATTTCTAAAAAATAACTGCGTAAGTATTTGAGCAAAATATCAAACAGGTAGACTACACTAATGCCAATGACCAGCACCCAGAGAGATTCCATGGCATTATTCGGGACAATCCGGTCATAGACATTCATCACAAACAAAGGGTTCGCGAGAACAAACAGATTGATGACAAAGGAAGCAATCAGCACGTCGCGATAAATCGGTCGACTGAGCCATACGGTTGACCAAAACCAATGACCATTGTTTGAATCAATCAGAGTTTCTTGTTTGTGGATTCGCTGATGGCTATGCGTCAAATAAATCGCATACCCTAGATAATCTTCTTTCAGACTATGCAGTGAGACCTTTTTCCAGCCATCGGGAGCATCACTAAAAATCACCAAAGCTTCGGATCTTTCGTAGTCAACAGACTGTAATAAACATGCCTTTTGGTCTTTTAGCGTCAAAATACAAGGCAACACCAAAGAAGGAATTTCATCCAATGTTCGTTTTTTAAAACTGGCATTCAGCTGTGCACGACGCGCCGCCCGAATAAACAAATCCGGTGTTAAACGTCCCGATTCAATCGGCAAGCCGGCGACTAACGCATCTTTTGAATAAGGATGCTGTGTCTGCTTGGTGTAAATAACAAGGCATTCAAGCAAGGCATCTTGAATTTCAATATGTTCAGAGACTTTATCGGATATTTCCGTTATTTGCTGTTCATTCATATTGGCATCGGTGTTCCAAAGAAATACCCTTGGAAAAACTTAATTCCAGATTTACGGAAAGCTTCCATCTGTTCAGCATTTTCAATGGACATTGCCAGAACTTCAATATCCAAGCTTGTTGCCATTTCGCAAATACTAGCGACATATGACTGCGTTTGAACATCCGATTCAATACGTTCACTAAAGGCGCCATCGAGTTTAATGTAATTGGGACGAAGTATTTTCAAAAAATGCATATTCGAAGCATGCATCCCGATGCGATCAATCCCCACTTCAAAACCTAACTGTTTTAATTCTTTGAAAATCACTCCGCTGGCTTTCAGGTGTGATTGAACGGCATTTTCAGGGAACTCAAACGCTAAGTTTAAACCTTTGGCCTGCTGTAGGATCGGTCTCAAAGAATCAAATAATTTTGGGTCATCCAGAATAACGCGACTCAGATTGATCGAGTAAGTAATATCTACCGGCCGGTCAGTTAGGCTGGCAATCACAAGCTTTAAAACCAACTGGTCTATTTCAATCTGGCGATTTAATTGCTCCACTGCTGGCATAAAGAAAGCCGCAGATTTCATATTCCCCTGTTCATCTTGCATTCGAATCAACAATTCACTGTCATGAATCTGTTGTTTATGGTCAAACGAAGATTGCTTGAATAAATGAAAACGATCATCTTCAATCGCTTTATCCAGACGAGTTTCCCAACTTGCGTCCGACTCCGCAGCCTGTTTTTGATCGCTTTGGATTCTTACCGGCTGGTGATGATCCTCATCTGCTTGTTTAATTAAGACATCCATTTGGGTAAACAGCTCAGCCCGCGACTGTTTTGGGCTGAATTCAATCATGGCAACACTGATGTCTACCGGTAGCTCTTCTAAATTAAGAGCCGTCGCAGCTTGTTGCGGCAATTCGATTAAGCCTAATGCTTTATCTCGAATGCTGTTTGGTTTCTGATTGGGAATCACTGCCAGTAACTCAATACCATTTAAGCGCACAAAAATACTGTCCTGCGAGTCCAATTGTTCAGAAAATTGCTTGGCAATATGTTTGATAAAATCGTTACCCAATTGATAACCGTAACGATCATTCAGCTCTTTTAAACCGTTGAGTTTGAGTAAACACATTGAACCTTCAGCTGTGCGCTCATTCTCATCCACCAGCCGGTTAAAAATCATGTCGAAGTAATGGCGGTTATTCAGACCCGTTACCGTATCTTGGTAGGCCATCAAACGTAATTTCTCAGCGACTTGCGCTTCACGCTCAAACACTTTCTCTAACTTGGAAACCATGTCATTCATGGCAATCACCAAGTTTTTGAACTCCGTGGTGTCAGGAATCTCTTCTTGCAAGATATACTCTTTGCTGACAATCGCTTTCGCCTGCTGCTCAACTTTTTGCAAAGGCCTGAGTAACACTTTAATGGCAAGATAAGCACTGATTAGAAAAACAATTGCCGCGATTAAAAAATATTGCAGAATTTCTTTAAATGACACCCAAAGTTCAATATAGGCATAACCTTCATGCCCTTTGACTTCAAGGTTTCCGATTGGCATCCAGCCCGATTGAACCACCGCGCTCGCCGTTGGAATATGCAGCTCAATCGCATTGACAAACCAGGAAGGAATATCCTCGTTCAGCTCATTATTGACGCGTTGATAGATGGACTTTCCATCCATATCAATCAATTCTATTCGCTCAAAGTGACCTCGATCAAAAACCGCATCAATCATGGCATGAATACTGGATGGTTCTTCCAAATTGGCCACGGAACTCAAAGACAACCCGAGCGAAGTCGCAGTATCGTTTGCATGGGATTGCAGTTGCTTTTCAAGAAAGGCCTGCGTATTCGACATATTCAAGCTAAAAGTTCCGACCAGCAATACCATCAGCATCAGACTGAGAAACCCTAAAATTTTTGACTTAAAACTCATGAAACCATCCTTTGTAACTGGGTTGAGACCAGTTATTTCACTATGCCTTTCTGCATTCGGTTAAGCATCTGACTCCATTGATGCATTGAACTTGCAAAGTCTTTTTTGGAAGCACTTTGCGATCCGCTATTCAAATCTCGACCACTGAAACTGTAGATAGGAATCAAATCACTGCGCGCGCTGGCTTTCAAAATTCGATCTGTCAGGCTATCCAGAATGAGCGGTTCTGATTTGGGCGAGCGAAAGTAAGTTAATACAATGTGTGATTTTTTAAGACGTGTTGAAGTAACATACGAGAAATAGATTTTTTTCTCATCGACACCTAATGCAATGAGACTGAAATATTTGGCAATGGCGAAATCTTCCGCATCCCCTTTATCTTTTGCCAAGAACTCCGCTGGGGTTGCCCAAAAATCTTTCTTTTTCCAAGCTACTGAGTCTTCAGTAAAGGTCACCTTACTGAAAAAATCATTCACCAAGTTAAGTTTGAGGCGTTCTGGACGGCTTTGGTTAGTCTCGATTAACTCTTTCAACGCAGAAAGCCTGCGTGCGGCAAGCTCACCATATTGAGTTCTGGCTTTACCAATTTCAGTATCGGAAACCACTTGAGTTGGTACTGCGCTATAGGCTGGAAACGCCAAAAAGACGCAGAATACCAGCCATTTTAAAATTCCAAACCCATTCATGCTTTTAACAGACTACTCAGCAATCAAAACCTTTCACCTATGGTAATACAAGTTGGGCGTTTTCTGGAAGTTGATTGCTTGGCATAACTTCTAAATGAATTCGGCGATTTTGTTGTCGACCATTCACAGAGGTGTTGCTTGCGATAGGCTGTGATTCTCCTGCTCCTAGAAGGTAAATGCGACTTGCTTCAAATAGTGATGACTCTGAAACTAAATACTTTTTAACGCTAGACGCTCGATTCCAAGATAAAGTCATATTGTCTGATTCTTTACCAATAGCATCTGTATGACCGGTAATCAGTAACACTTCTTCAGTTTCTAAATCTTTGAGAGCTTTAATATCTTGTTGCAGAAAATCAACTTGATCATCACGGATTTCATAAGAGCCAGTATCAAAAACAATATTCGCTAGAGCAATAGCTTCAGGAATACAGCCATTATGGTTCACTTTGCTACCGGCCGGTGTGTTTGGGCATTGGTCATCTGAATTCATCACACCGTCTTTATCCAAATCATTATCAATTTTACAACCTTGCGCATCGACTAATGTGCCAAGCGGCGTTAATGGACATTTATCATTTGGATCAATAACACCATCATCATCGCTATCCGCTGCACAACCAAGAAAGTTTACCGGCCGGTTACTTGGCGTATCCGGACATTGATCGTTGTGATCAAACACGCCATCTCTGTCCGTATCCAGCTCGCACCCTATTGAGTTCACACCTTGTTTTCGGTTGGAGTTGTGGCATTGATCGCTAGCCGTTTTAACTTGGTCATAATCCAAGTCTTTATAAAGCTGAGTGACATCATCATGTGACATTTCTTTATCAGCGATGACTTGTTCGCTGCTCAGCTGTGGACTGGAAGTTTCTTGCGCGGAAACGGTAAAGCTTGTCATTAAGGCCGCGGTCATTGGTAACCAGATGTATTTCATGGAAAAACCTTTTATCTTTTTAGTCTGCTTTTTGGGCAAAAATCATTGTTTAGCGTTATTGACGTCAGTGATACGTTTGCTTGCTTGTTCTAACATCAAATCTGACAATTGCTTTGCAATTCTCTCAAACGCAGCTTGTCTGACATCTTTTTGTCCTGCATTTTCAATATTGACTTGCGTACTAAAAGCTTTAAAAAGTTTTGAATCACGATCTTTGAATTCAAAGTCACCAATAACTTCTAAACCACCTTCAACTTCATAAGCTTCCACAAAATATTGCAAAATTAATGATGGACGACGTGCAGAAACATTTAATCCTTCTGCTTTTAGCTGGGTTTTAAGTTGCGACTCAAACACTTGCGTTTCCGGAGTTAAAGCATCAACACTGATAACAAAACTATTAAACAGACTGTTCAGTTGCAAATCGATTAACTCGGCCATTCGATCATTTTTTAGCACAACCGGTTGTTGACTATCCGCCTCGACTGCCAACTTCAGTGCTTTACGCTCTTCAAGCACCGGAAGCGCTGGGATCAATGACCAAAGTTGCTCAAACTCACTCCCTTTAAAACTTGCATGTTTGTATGCTTCAAGCTTTTGATCAAGTTCATTCAGCCTTTGAAGAAGACTAGCACCCTGAGTTTCAGAGCCATTCACAGCAGACTCTAAATCACTCATGTCTAAATTCAATTCACTACGAACCACTTGTCGCACTTTACTTTCAAAACTATCTACAGCAATCACACCGCTGTTTCGATGTGCTAATAAACTTTGCTCGTAGGCAGCCTGCAAACTGATTTCAGACGATTGTTGAGCAACAGCCGTTGGTGTTTCAGAATCAGTTTTCGTATTAGTTCCGCTACAAGCAGTCAATAATGCACCACTACTGGCCAACATAAAGCCGAATAAAATTGGGTTAACTTTGTTTTTCATGAATATTCTCACCAGTTACTTATTTAGCGCTTCGACAGTTTTCGTTTCAATGAAATCGTAGTTGATATTTAAGCTTGGCAATAAATGCCCCATACCTGCTAACACACGATATTCGGCATTCAATAGCTCAAATTCACTCGTTATCAAGTTTTTCGTCGCACTGTAATATTCATTTTCGGTATTCAACAAGTCAAGAAGCGTTCTTCTGCCAAGAGTAAATTGTTTACGATAGCCAGTTAAGGTGTCGTAGGTAAGCTTGATGTGCTGTTCGATAAAATCTAACTGCTTTTCAACATACGTTCGTGCGTTCCATGCAAATCGAAGATTTTCAATGATCTGACGGCGCGTATTATCGCGGACTTCAACTGCCGCTTGATATTCATGATGAGTACGATCAATGCCTGCTGAATCGCGCCCTCCGTTGTAAAGGTTATAACGCACACGCAACATGGCTTGAAAGTATTCGTTTTTCCCTTTTACTCCTGCCAAGTTTTCATCAAAGGTTCGTTCGACTTCTAGGTCAACCCTAGGTAAATGAAAACGATCAGCAGCCTTAAATTGGAATTTTGTTTCAGCGACATCACTATTCGCTTCTTTTGCAGTTGGATGCTCTTTTAAGGCAATGTCGGTCGCTTCTTCTAACGTTGTAGGCAACTCAAACTTGAAAACAGGCTTAACTAACATATTGTCTGGATTTCGGCCTAATGTACGTCGAAAACGTGCTTGAGCATCATAGAAATTGTTTTCTGCCGCTGCATAATTCGATTCTGCTAATGCGAGTCGAGCTCGCGCTTGGTCAACTTCAACCTGGTTACCAATCCCAGCGTTATTTCTTTGAATAATCTGATCCAGAATTTTTTGATGCGTTCGCATATTGTCTTTCGCAAGCTGCGACAGCTCTTGCTCTTTTAGCATATCAATATAAGCTTGCACCATCGCAAGACCAACATCATTTGCCGTTGAAATCACTGAATGCGCTTGCGCATTCGCTCGGTACTCTTGGCGCTTGATTTCGTTTTTGTCACCAAAACCATTAAATAGATTTTGCGTCACCGTAATGGAAGCTTCTTTACGAGTTAGGCCATCTCTAGTATTGTCGATGGTTTGATTATCGACTTCCTCATAACCAATTCCGGCATTCAAATCAATTTTCGGGTAGTAGCCACTTTCCGCGCCTCTGACATCGGATTGAAACGAGTGATAACGCTTAACTTCAGCTCTAAATTCAGGATTGTTGATAATGGCATCCTGAACAGTCTCTTCAAGTGTCATCGCTTGCGATGTTCCGATAACTCCAAGAAGTGACAAAGCGCAAGCAAATCGAACGTATGTATTTTTCATAAAAAGAATTAACCTTTGAGTTAATTTAATTGAGTAATTTTTCTGTCTTCTGATCCATTTCCAAAATAAATCTATTTTAAATCTTTGGTTAAGATACCTAATTTATTTGAAAAAATAGGAAAAAACGTTCATTGAAAAGGAAAAAAATAAACATTTGTTTGAATTCTAATGTGATTATTAAGGGAATTGCTTGATATAGTCAAACCCAACTCTCATAATCCACCGGCCGGTAATCTCTCGGAAAAACTATTTTAGGCATCGGGCTTAAATTTAGAGGCTTTTCCAGATAATTTGATCCACACTCCTTAAAGTTAAATCAGCCAATGAAAATGTATAAGTAAGATGAATTCCTTAAAATTTCTAAACGTAAAAAGTATCTTTTTTTATTCGTTTTCCCTATTTGTACTGTTTTTGCCACTAAATTCACCCTATGCAATGACAAAAAATAGTGATTTAACTCACGTGAAACTGAGTTTGAAATGGACACACCAGTTCCAATTTGCAGGCTATTACATGGCAAAAGAGCTTGGTTATTATCGCCAAGCTGGGCTTGCTGTTGACTTTTTAGAAGCGGATGCATCCATTAATCCAATCAAACGAGTTCTGCGAGGAGAAGCAGAATTCGGTGTTGGCACGACAGATTTAATTAAAAAGTATGTGTACGGGGAACCTGTTGTTGTTCTGGGCGTGATTCTGCAACACTCACCGATTGGTTTAGTGACCACACGACCAGATATTAAATCTGTTGAGGATTTACGCGGTAAAAAAATAATGATCGAAGAAAACTCGGCAGAGCTGTTTGCATTTCTTGAAGCGAACGGGTTGAAGGAAAGCGATTATATTTTACATAAGCACAAATTATCGCTTTCTGATTTAATTTCACAAAAAGTTGATGTTTCAAGCATTTATAAAACCACTGAGATTCCGGCTCTAGAATCCAAAAATATTGACTATCAAGCTTTTTATCCAATTAGCTCAGGCATTGATTTTTATGGAGATAATTTATTTACAACTCAAGACATGGTTGAAAACCATTTAGAGGTTGTAGAAGCCTTTAGACAAGCAAGCTTTCGTGGTTGGCAATATGCTATGACCAACAAAGAAGAGACCATTCGTCATATATTAAGCACTTATGTGACCGACCGCACCTATGAACAGCTACAGTTCGAAGCCAACGTCATGGAAGAACTAATGCAAACAGATCGAATCTACCCCGGCAATATGACCAAATATCACTGGGAGCGTATTGCTAAAACTTATATGTCCGTCGGATTTATCGATTCTGTACCTAATTTGGATAATTTCATCTACCAATCAGAAACAAAGGTTGCCGAAATCTATCAAAAATTAATCTGGGCAGTCGTAGTCATCTCTTTTACTCTGCTTCTATTACTGGCATTAATTTATATTTCCCGTCGTTTCCACAAGCAGAAAAAACAATACCAAACCTTAGTACAAGAAGCACCAATTTCAATTTTGATTATCGATAAAACCAATCACGTACAGCACTGGAACCGACAAGCCGAAAAAACATTTGGCTGGCAAGCGAACGAAGTTATTGGCAAAAATATTTTGGACTTTTTAGTCGGCAAAAATAACCGTGAGGCAATTGCACAGCTATTTGAGGAAATTCGAGAATCAGGTAACCGTATTCAAACCATTAATGAAAATACGACCAAATCAGGGGAACTCATTAACTGTAATTGGACCAATTCTCGTTATGGTGAACCTCTCTTAGGACAAATGATTTGCATGGCAATCGATGTAACAGAATTTCTCGATGAAGTTGACTTTGAGCAGGTGAAAAAAGATGCTAAAACTATTGAGGATAAGCAAAAAAATACAGTTCAAGCATTAGATAAACAAAACATTAACAACAAGCAAGAACAAGACTTTGATGAAAAAACCCGATTAGCAGAAATCATGAACTTATCTCTAATAATGTGGCAAACTCACACTGGTAAAGGGAGGATAAAACTTGCTGAAAAAAGCCAGCTTTGGCGAGTAACAATTGATGGCAGCACCGCTAAAACACGTACCTTGGATAAATACCTGAGTCGAGAAACGATTCCAAACAATCCACGCTGGCGAAAAGTTATTGATACAGCAATTTTTGTCATGGGTCATGCTCCGGATTCAGAACAAAAGAAGCACTTGAATTCACTAATCGAAACATTTACTCGCTTCAAATCCAGTTCATAAAACTTGCTTCGGTTTTCGGTTAGGCGTTTGTTTAGATTTACACCTATGCCGAAAACCTTGATCCTGACTAACTAGATTCTAATTAATGACTACCTGAAATTAAATTTCCAGATCCACCCCATTTTTCCAAAGCGGCTCTGCCAGCTTTTAACGCTTTATCAGGCAAACCCAAAAACTCTTTACCTAAATCACGATAGTCCTTTAACTCTTGGGTGAGGTATTGCTCGTCGCTACTACTGTAAACAATGTAACTAGAGACCATAATTAGCGCAACCATTTGAGCATAGCCGTCATGGTTTTTAAGTTTTGCCACAAATTTTTTATCATGATGAAACAAAACAGGTTTCACAATTTTATCAGGCATATCCCATTTTCGTCCTAGCACACTACTTAAAACAGCATGATCGGTTTGATAATGCTGCGATTCACTCTCTGCCATGGTGAAAGGATTCGTTTTCAATTTCGCAATCCAATCATCATAGTTTGGATCATACCGTCGCATAAATAGGTAACCTATATTTTGCAAAAGCCCCAGCATAAAGGCTTCGGAACGACTGACGTCATACACCCAATAACTGAGTTCAGCAGCGACAATTCCAGTTTGAACTCCCTCTTTCATAATTTCTTGATCACTCGGCTCTGTGACCAATAATCGACTCAAAACGGAGCTTAAAAATAGATTAAACAGATCACCCAGACCAATTAAATTCACCGCAGCCTTAGCGTCTTTAATTTGCGTATCTTGATTGACCACATTACTGTTGGCGATTTTTAAAAAAAGGGAGAGGTTTTCAGGATTTTTACTAATCAGGTTAGCGATAGTGACGGTATTGGGATATTTCTTTGTCAGCTCTTCTTTAAGAAGCAGAACCTCTTGTGGAATCATCGGAAGGGATTGCCCCTTAAAAATATTTTTTGCATTACTGGCTTTTTCTTGCAGCGACAATTCCATTTACTATGCCTCAATACTCGACTTAGAATGGCTATCATCTCAAATACTTAGTGAATGCGTAATGTTTATTTGGCAAAATAAACATTACGAAATTTTATGAGGCAATGAAACTTATTAGAAATGTCTTAGCGGAAAAGCTCCGCTAGCTTTTCCCCAGGATTATCCGCGCGCATAAATGCCTCGCCTACTAAAAACGTATTTACATGATGCTCACGCATTAAGGCCACATCTTCTGGGGAGTGAATCCCGGATTCAGTCACAACAATACGATCGTCAGGAATCTTGTCCAACATATTTAAAGTCGTTTGCAAAGAAACATCAAAGGTATGTAAATCACGATTATTAATCCCAATCATTGGCAAAGGCAATTGAAGAGCGCGGTCTAATTCTTCTTCGTTATGCACTTCAATCAACACATCCATGCCTAACTGCATAGCAGTTTGGGTTAACTCGTACATTTGTGCATCGCCAATTGCCGCTGCGATTAATAGAATGCAATCCGCACCAATCACACGCGCTTCATAAACTTGGTAATCGTCGACAATGAAGTCTTTACGGATAATTGGCAAATCGACCGCAGCACGCACCTGTTGTAGATACTCATTGGAGCCTTGGAAAAAATCTTTATCCGTCAAAACCGATAAGCAAGCTGCACCATGTTCCTGATAACTCTTGGCAATTTCAACAGGATCAAAATTCTCACGTAAAACACCTTTCGACGGCGAAGCTTTTTTGATTTCAGCAATCACGCCTGATTTGCCATCATCCAACTTGGCTTGAAGTGCTTCAGCAAACCCCTTAGTCGGCGAGGTTGCCATCATCAGTGCTTTTTGTTTCATTTCACGCAATGAAATCTTGTCACAACCCTCTTGAATCTCTTCGAGTTTGCGCAAAATAATCTTCTTTAAAATTGTCGGCGTATTCATCTTAAAAAAACCTGTGTAAAAATCAGCGCATTAGTTTAGCACTTTTTACCCTAAGCACGAAGTTGACTGACGTCCCAGAATGTTAGCAATCCAACCGCTGAAAAAAGCGACAAAAAACGGAGCCATTAACTTTACCGGCCGGTATAGAATGCTCAAGAGTCTACATTTCTCTAAGCCAATAGAAACTGAAACTTGGAATCACCAATGTGTTATTAAAAATTTCCGGCTTCTGACGTGTATGCAAATCAAACAGCTGGCCTTGTTTATAAGTCCCCCAACTAGCGACATCTTCAAGATCAAGCTTTTGCGGTTGGTCATTGAAGTTGGCGACCACCAAAACCCTATCATGGAATTTTTGTGGGTTAAAACGATTAAAAACAAATAAATTTGGATTACCGACATCAACCAGTTCGCGATTATTAAAATCGGAGAAGACATTAATTTCCTTGCGAATGGTAATCATCTTTTTAAGACCGTTAAAAATATCGTATTCAACAGTACAGGGCGTATGACGTTTTTCCGCTTTTCCCCAATCAATATTCGGGCGATGAACCCAGCGATTGTCATCCATTTTATCGGGATCATCAAGATAGGTATCGTCATTAAGAGTGCCAATTTCGTCGCCGTAATACAACAATGGGATACCGCCAAACGACAATATCATGCTATGAAGCAACAATATCAACTTTACGGAGTTTTCCTGCGCATCAACATCACCGGTTTCGATTGCATACTGCAAGCCGACTAACGAGGCAAGCGAACCTGAAATCCTTGAATCGCCGGTTTTAATATTTTCGGCAAAAGGCAATCCTCTGGCAAAAGAGTTCTCAAACCGGCCGGTAAGATAATCAATTAAGAAACGTCGATGCGATTGTGGTTCATATCCGGACTGGATAATATCTTTATCGTCAAACCCCAGTCCTATATCATCATGACAACGAACGTAGTTGAGCCAAGTAGCACGCTCCAGTTTATTCGGCAGACTTTTTATCCCTTGATTCAACAGGTTTGCATTTTTGGTTGCGACCGCATCCCATAAAAGCGCCATAAAAGTCGCGTTGTAAGCGATTTCACACTCTTTGGCAATGACTGCATCTTCACCAAAATATTTGGTAACTTCCGACGGGGCAACAATCGCTTCAGCGATAAACAACACACCCGGTGCTGTGACCTGACAACAGTCTTTCAATAACTGTAAAATCAAATGCGCTTCATGCTCGTTCTGACAAGTACTACCCAACTTCTTCCAAAGAAAAGCAACTGCATCAAGACGCAGTATATCCGCGCCCTGATTTGCCCAGTAGAGAATCACGTCAAGCATTTCAATAAAAACGGCCGGGTTGTTGTAATTCAAATCCCACTGATAGTTATTGAATACTGTCATCACCCAGCGTTGCATTTTTTCGTCCCAAGTAAAATTCCCAGGAGCGGTTTCAGGGAAGACTTCAAGCATGCTTTGCTCAAACATATCAGGAATATTGCGCGATTCAAAAGTGTAGTAATACTCAAGATAAGTCGAATCGCCAGTTCGCGCTTTCTCAGCCCATTCATGTTCATCGGATGTGTGATTTAGCACAACATCCATCGCCAACAGCATATCGCGAGAACGCATCTCTTTGGAGAGGCTGCGTAAATCTTCCAACGACCCGACTCGATTGTCGATTTCGCGGAAATTACTGACAGCATAACCACCATCGCTTTGGCCTTCAGGACATTCCATGATCGGCATAATATGTACCATATTGACGCCAAGCTCTTGAAAATAACTTAAATGAGATTGCATATCCTTAAGATCATCTGCAAACCCATTGGCATAAAGCGCCATACCAACCCACTTTTGATTCAAAAACCAGTTGTAATCACGCTCACGTTCAATATCCAGCTGTTTTAGTTCATCTTCACGCTTAATATATTGTCTGGCCATGGTTTCAACCAGTCTCTGTGCTTGTAAGTCAAAATCCTCTCGATTACCGTACAACTTAGCGAAAAGACCATGGATAGCATAAAAATTCGCCCCTAGACGCGTGTAAAAATGGCGCAAATCTTTTTGATAAATATCAGGTTTAATCCGGTTAAGGATATCATTTAACAATGAATGGGATATTTGCTCGTACATAGTGTTTTGTGATTCTCAAATGTAAAAAAGTAAATTGAGTTTTGGAGAACATTGAACTCGGTCATGATTCATCGGTATGCGCGCTAATACAGTTAATCAGTTATCAACTGACTGATAAAAGCTCTGATCATTCGGTATCGCGCCACGTATTCCAATCACCTTAGAAGCAAATTTTTGTGCGATACTTATCGTCTTTTCAAGCGACCAGTCTCTAACTAGTCCGTGAATATAAATGGCAGTAAAGGCATCTCCGGCTCCCACAGTATCGACAAAATCTGCGATGTTTTCAGGCGTTTGCCTGACAAATCCATTTGAACTTAACACTGTTACGCCCTCTGCCCCTTGGGTCACAATAACTTGCTCGCAACCAAAGTATTCTTTAAATGTTTTCATAGCCAAATGAAGATCTGGATGGTCAAATCCCAGTTCTCTTAGCTCATCAATATTGAGCTTGACCCATTTCGCTTGCTGAACCCATTCAAACAGAGACTCTTTATTCCACCAAGGCGCTCTTAAATTGACATCCAGAAAAATTTCCCACTGACCACTTTCACAAAGCTGTTGAAACTGTTGTTTAGCATAGTCACTTCTCAATGCTAACGAGCCGTGATAAAGAATCCCTTTCAAATGATCCAGCTGAAGCTCAGTTTGTTCGATAAAATCATAAGCACACTCTGCCTTAATATCGTAATGAGGCTCTTGGTCAATAAGCGTTACCTGTACCTGCCCAGTGGGATGCTTCCTATCGACCTGAATATTGTTTACGCCAATCCCCCAGTTCTGTGCCTGTCGCAAAATCTGTTCACCCAGTCGATCCTTACCAACCTTGGAGATAAACACCGGACTATCACCCAAAGCCTGTAAATGCCAGCAGATATTAAAAGGCGCCCCTCCCAATACCTGCTCTTGATTTCTCTCTAGATGACTCCCCTGACTAAAACAATCAAACAAGACTTCTCCAAAAATCGTAATCGGTTTATTCTGAGAATCCATTATTTTTTAAAGCCCCTTAAGATACCGTTGTTCAAATTCCGGTCGATAATGAAACACGCCCTGCAAGACTCCAGCACTATAATGGCCACTGTAACCTTCCAAATTTTCGGCCAGATAAAACTGCTTTTCAGTACCTTTAGATTGGACGATTTTCAGAGTCTGCTGCTTAAGATCATCCGTCGCATTGGCAACTAATACCGATGGCACTTTACTGATTAATACCTCCAAATCATTACCACTATCTCCGGCAAATATCACTTCATCGGCGGCATAATTCAAATGCGCTTGCAAAAACTCTATCGCATGCAACTTATTGGCTCTGGATGGCAAAATATCCAGCAAACCAGTCTGACTGGTTTCATCGATACTCCAAATCTTATTTACTGAACATTTCAGACTTTCAAGACGTTCAGAGACTCGCGCTAAACAAGTTGCTTCATTCAGCTTTTCAAGATCAATATAGAAGCTGATTTTATGCGGATTTTGTTTACTCTCTTCTTGCAAACGGATTCCATGGATTCCACTCAACAAATCCAGAACAGACAGAGGTTCAAGGTTTATCCAATCCTGATCAATTTCAACTTCCCAATCTCGCATTGATTGCCATTGTTGGTCATCACGAATCTGATAAATTCGCGTACCAACATCCGTAATCGCATAATCCGGCCAAGGCAATTCAAACTCCTTGATGGCATCCTGCACTAATTGCCGATGGCGCCCCGTCACATACACCAAAGTTACAGAAGGGTCGGCACAAAACTGTCTGAAATTTTGCCGTGCATCAGGAGCTTCTAGTTGATGTCCATTAGGAATCACAGTGCGATCCATATCTGTACAAAGCAAAAGCTTCATTCTTCAACCTCTCCTGTGACATCACCTCTTTCAGGCGGTCGACATTTACCAAAGAAATCATAATGCTCGATTGCCTCTATAATCCCCTCTTCATAAGAATTTCTCGCATAATAAATTCGTTCAATTTCGTGCAATTGCGATAATTCTTCATCATGCCGGTTTGCGACCACTGCAGCCAATGTATTACCTCGCATCATATCTTCGTCGGCACCCGAACCTCCGGCCACCAAAATACGATTCAACGGAATCTGCCAACGGTCAGCGACATAACGTAACGCCATGCCTTTAGAAGCACGCATTGGCAAAACATCCAGATACTTGCCAAAAGAAAACTGTACATTTACCGAGTAATCTTCCTGATGTAATAACCCTTTAATATGTTCGACATCAGTGACTTCATTATTCATGTAATAGCTGATTTTAAAAGGCGTCTGCTCAGATTTAGGCTGACAGGTCAAACCGGGGTGCGTGTCCAATAAACTTTTAATTTTATGTCGCGGCCAATGGTAATCAATATGATTCATCCATGCCTTGTCGGTTGTCAGTTTCGGTGCATAATTAATCTCAGTACCTCCACTGGTAATCAAAATATCCGGTTCGGAAATCCGATATTGCTTGAGTAGACGCAAAGCCGAATCCAATCGGCGACCAGTGGCGACAATAAACAATGTCGATTTTCGATTCTGTTTTAGTAGAGAGAGAAGCGATTTTAAGGAGTCTGGTTTCCCCATCAAATTCTGATCGAGGCAAGTTACCAGAGCTCTATCTTTGTAAACAGCAGAACGTCGTGTTGTTGGGCGATGCTCAAGCTGCTCTGCTTTTTCGATCAGCGGACAAATTAATTGCAGGTAACGCTGAGCATGTGCCGGCCACGCATAGTGCGCTTCTACACCTTTCAAGCCATTTTCGACCATTTGACGGGTTTGCGAAGGATTATCAAACATTTGTAATAATGCATCTGTGATGGTTTGTGGCTCCAATGGATCAATCAAAAGACCATTTTGGCAGTTGCCCATAATATCTCTAGGACCACCATCTTCAGTTGCAACCAGCGGTAATCCAGAAGCAGCCGCTTCAATCAGCGTTAACCCAAAAGGCTCGGTTAATGCCGGATTGACAAATACGCCTCCAGATGCAGCTGCAATCCGATAAATCAATTCAACTTCATCCCGACTATGGTGTTTCGGCAAAGCCACCTTGCCATATAAATCGTAGCGGTCAATCATTGACCAAATATCTTGAAATACTTGCTGAGCTCCTGATTCCAAATCTTCTACATCATCACGATTACCTGCCACAATCACCAAATTGGCGGTTTCCTGTAATCTTTCAGACAATCCATAAGCTTCAATTAAAGCGGCAATATTTTTGCGAGGATCAGGACGGGAAAGAGCCAGAATAATAGGCTTATCAGGATTTTTTAGAGAATACACCAATCGTTGTTGAAGAGGTGTTTCCAACTCACCACCAATTGGTGGTTTAAAGTGTTTTAAATCGGTTCCAGGCGGCAATACTCGCATCTGTTCAGGTTGATAAAAGTCGTAAATCTCATACTGCTCCTCAATCTCCTGATGAGTACTGGTAATCACCCTTTCAGCGGTAGCCAGTACATACTCTTCAGCATTAATCCGCCGAATCATATTATATTTCGATTCAATTTCTTCAGAGGATAAGCCCCTAGCAATTAAACGTGCACGCTTGACTCGACCTAGAGAGTGGCCGGTATGAATCAAAGGAATCGACATTTGATTAGCCAGCAAACTGCCAACGTAGCCTGCATCAGCATAATGGCTATGAAGAATATCCGGAAAGTGGTTCTGTTGCCGAAAATAATCTTTCATATTATCGGAAAAAGTATCAAGGTGATCCCAAAGCTGTTCTTTAAAAATATATTCATCTGGCCCAGCTTCAATGCGCACAATCGATAACTTATCGCTAATCTTTTCAATTGGCTGACGGTAATCATCATCCACGCAATCGTCTCTGACCAAACGAGTAAAAAGCTCAACTCGGCTAACTTCTGGGTTTTCCGCCAAAGCCTGAGCCAATTCAACCACGTAAAGTGTTTGACCACCGGTATCCGCATCTCGCCCCAACTCCAAATCTTTCCCACGAATAAGGCCGTGGACACTGATTAAGGCAATAGAAATATCACACCGCTGTTTATTCATAGAACTCCACTTAAAGACAATAAAAACCAAACCATTCAAAACGATTGCTGCTAAGGAAACTATGATTGAATCAGAGTTTCCTAAAAGCCTTTTACCACTTTACTTACGTAAAAACATGAATACAAGTGTAGAGAGTGCGAACTTTACCTTTCACCCTTATTGAGCTGAAGCTAAAACGTAAATGTTCCAATTCGGTGCAGGCGTATCGACAAATCATCTAAATCTGCGTTGTACCAACAAAATTCAGGCCAGCACTAGCTCTTATAAGGATAAATGCAAATCGGAATGGTCTAGCCACGAGATAAATCTTGTGTGGTTGAGATTAAGAAGAGGAAAGAAAATATATAGCCAGCGTGCTTATAGGAGAAAGTTATTCCAGCGACCCAAACCGCGAACTACTCTGGTATGAACCACTGAAATTTCGTTGGAATATTTTAGAAATATTCTCTACCGGCCGGTATTTGTGCCCAAACGGGTACTTGTGCTCGAATGAGTACTTGTGCCCGAACGGGTAGAAAAACCTAATTGATTAAGACAATTAAAACGACTGACTCATTTCAATAAAATCATTCAGTTTTTTGCGAGCTGAGCCTTCAGCAATCACTTTACGAGCGAGTTGAACACCTTCGGCAAAGCTTTCTGCAACACCAGAAACATAGATAGAAGCACCGGCATTTAGGCAAACAATATCGTGTGCAGCACCATCGGTATTTGAGAAAACAGACTGAATGATATTCAAACTTTCCTGAGCCGAATCCACCGATAATGAACTTAAATCTACATGATCCATATCATAATCACTTGGATCGATTTCCCATTGAGTAATCTCACCATTTTTGAGCTCTGTGACAAAAGACTTACTGGCTACAGAAATTTCATCTAAACCATCTTCGGCGGCAACTACCATGACATGCTTTGAACCTAAACGTTTGAGCACTTCAGCAAATACCAGTCCCAAATCCTTATTAAACACACCAATTACCTGAGCAGGCGCAGCCGCAGGGTTAGTAAGCGGCCCAAGAATGTTAAATATGGTGCGAACCCCCATAGTTTTACGTGCGTTAATGACATGCTTCATTGCGGAATGATGTGCCGGAGCAAACATAAAACCAAGGTTCAGCTCATTGACACAATGCGCGACTTGATTGGCCGTCAGATTCAAATTTACACCGGCGGCCTCTAAAACATCCGCACTCCCCGAGTTACTAGAAAACGAACGATTGCCATGTTTGGCGACCGTCGCGCCTGCGGCTGAAACAACAAACGCTGATGCGGTAGAAATATTAAACGTTTTAGCGCCATCACCACCAGTACCACAAGTATCAACTAAATGGGTTTTGTCATTAACATGTACTGCCGTCGCTAATGAACGCATTACCCTGACCGCCGCTGCGATTTCATCAACGGTTTCACTTTTCATGCGCAACGCCGCCAAAACCGCACCAATCTGTGCATCAGATGCCTCACCTGTCATCAATTGACGCATCACTGATTCCATCTCGTCGGAGGTCAAATCTTGACGATTCAAAAGTTTTTCTAAAGCGATTTTTAGTTCCATTATTTGTGTCCTTGAAAGCATGAGGGCTTTTAAACATTTACCGGCCGGTAGATATCACATTAAGGTGATGCTAGCAATCTCAACGGTTCTCTGTAAGAAAAGCGTTGAAGCACCCATTCGGGTATAAAGCCATGGATGGCCTGAGCCGAGCTCCCAAGGATGGGTTTATGGCGTCTTTTCATACAGAGAAACGGTGAAGATTTAAGACTAGCGGGTGTGTTGTTCCAAAAAATTACGCAACATTTGATGACCTTGTTCGGTCAATATAGACTCTGGATGAAACTGAACACCTTCAATTGGCAATTCTCTATGGCGTACACCCATAATCTCATCTAAACCGTCCTTCTCATCCTGAGTCCAAGCAGTCACTTCTAAACAGTCTGGTAAAGAATCCTGTTCAATCACCAGTGAGTGATAACGAGTAACCTCTACAGGGTTCGGTAAATGAGCAAACATGCCAGAATCTTTATGGAAAACAGGGGAAGTTTTTCCATGCATCACTTGTTTCGCTCGAACAATCTTTCCACCAAATGCCTGTCCAATCGCTTGGTGTCCAAGACACACACCCATAATGGGAATTTTTCCAGCGAAATGCTTAATCGCTTCAACCGAAATACCCGCTTCGGTGGGTGTACATGGTCCCGGTGAAATCACTAAGTATTCAGGTTCTAAGCTTTGGATAGTTTCTAAATCAATTTGGTCATTGCGGTGTACCACAACCTCTTGGCCTAATTCACCGAAATACTGCACCAAGTTGTAGGTAAATGAATCGTAATTATCAATCATTAATAACATAGTTTTTTTCTCTAACTTACTGTCTTATTTCGATGGTTCAGTTTGCAGGCCTTGGGTCACAAATTGCGCTGCTCGGAAAATCGCACGCCCTTTATTCATCGTCTCATCCCACTCTGCTTGAGGATTAGAATCAGCAACCACACCCGCTCCTGCTTGGACAAAAAGCTTATTATCCTGAATTACTGCTGTACGAATAGCAATCGCGGTATCCATATTGCCATTCCAACCTAAATACCCGACAGCACCACCGTAAATGCCACGCTTAACCGGTTCAAGCTCATCAATAATTTCCATGGCTCGAATTTTCGGCGCTCCAGATAAGGTACCGGCCGGGAAAGTTGCTCGAAGGACATCCATTGCACTCATGTCATCTTTAATTTTGCCTTCCACATTCGAAACAATATGCATTACATGTGAATAGCGTTCGACAAGCATTTTTTCGGTCAGTTCAACTTCACCAATTTTTGCAATACGTCCAACATCATTGCGCCCAAGATCAATCAACATAAGATGTTCCGCAATTTCTTTCGGATCATTTAACAAATCTTGTTCTAATGCCAAATCTGCGGTTTCGTCGACACCACGACGGCGAGTTCCAGCAATTGGACGAACGGTGACTGTATCATCTTCTAAGCGCACTAAGATTTCTGGGGAAGAACCAACAATGTAGGTACCTCCCAAATTCAAATAAAACATGTAAGGAGATGGATTTAAATGACGTAATGCACGATACAAGTCCATTGGGTCTTCTTCAAAGTCGACAGACATCTGTTGTGAAATCACAACTTGCATCGCATCACCGGCCAACACATACTCTTGAATTTTGGCGACCGCAGCTTTGAAAGGCTCTTCACCGAAGCTAGAAACGAAATCCGGCTCATCAATTTGACGTACGCTTTGTATATCGGCCGGTAAATTCACGGCCTTTGATAATTTTTGAGTCAGTTCCTGTAAACGCTGCTCCGCTCGTTCATAGGCATTCTCTAAGCTCAAATCCGCATGTACAATCACATGAACTTGACCGGATAAGTTATCAAATACGACTAACTCTTCCGAAACCAACAGTTGAATATCCGGCGCACCGATGTCATCTTTTTCTGGAACCGATTCGACTAAACGCGGTTCAATGTAACGAACCGTGTCATAACCGAAATAACCGACTAGGCCACCACTGAAAGCCGGCAGGTTTTCATCTTCAAAAACCTTAAAGCTATTTTGATAGGCTTCAATCCAAGCGAGAGGGTCATCAGCAACCTGATGCTGTAAAACCTCATCTCCCTGATACTCTCGAACCTGTCGCCCATGAACTTCAATTCGTCGTTCACAAGGCAAGCCAATAATGGAGTAACGCCCCCATTTTTCGCCCCCTTGAACAGATTCAAAAAGGTAGGAATAATTGCCATTCGCAAGCTTATGGTAAACACTAAGTGGTGTGTCAAAATCAGCAAGAACTGTGCGCATGACTGGCACTCGCTTATAGCCTTGCTTTATCAACGTTTCAATATTTTCTGCAGTATTTTTTGTGGTCATTTCTCTTCTGCCTTTACGGTTATTTGTCTGTTTGTATGGGCAAGTTTAGTTTCTTGCGATTGCCAACGTTGGAATTGCCACCAACGCCAAATACCAAGCACTGAACACCAGAAGGGCTTAGTCAATTGTTGCAATAATCGCCATACAAATAACAAAATTTTCGGCATAGAAATCTCCATCAACTGCCTGTTAAGCTTTTGCTACCAAATAATTCGGTAATTCTGTAAAAGAGTCCATAATAACATCAGGATTATAATCGCGGATATCTTCTCCATGATTGTAACCGTAGGTCATCGCAAAAATATGAAATCCTGCTGCTCGCGCGGCTTTCACATCCGATTTAGAGTCACCAATCATCAATGCATTTTCTGCCGACTCACCCAAAAGTTTTGCGGCATGATGTAAAGGCATGGGATCTGGCTTTTTCTTTTCGCAAGTATCGCCCGATACAATCACTTCAAAGTAATCAAATAGACCTTTGTCTTTTAACAGAGGAATCGTAAACGCCTCCGCTTTATTCGTCACACAAGCTACACGATAGCCTTGCGCTTGCATCCATTCAATGCCTTCGACCACGCCATCATAAACACAGCTACGCTGGGAGTTATTCACCGCATAAAGTTCTTTAAAAATAGGAATCGCTTTGGCAAACAGTTCTGGTTCTGGTTCACCGTCCACAGAATTAATCAATGCACGCTCAACGAGACGCTCAACACCATTTCCTACCCATTGACGAACTGATGCTTCACCACGAACCGGCATATCCAGTTGCTTCATCATTTCATCAACACAATAGGTTAAATCGGGAACCGAGTCGACTAAGGTGCCATCCAAATCAATCAATACGAAACTTGGTTGTAACTTTTCCATTTTTTCTCTCATCTTGAAATAACAACGCCAGCGCTCACTACTAGTGAAAACGCTGGCGCGACAACAAAAGCTCTGTGTAACGAATTAAGCTTTTGCTAATTCATCACGCATTTGCTGAATAACTGTGTCGTAACGGTTTGCATCTGACGCATTCGCTTTACCGAAAATGCCCGAACCAGAAACGAATGTATCACACCCAGCGGCCGCTACTTCAGCGATGTTTTCAACCTTAACGCCACCATCGATTTCCAAACGGATATCACGACCTGATTCATCAATCATTTGACGAGCCGCTTTCAACTTCTCAAGCGCCTGAGGAATAAAAGACTGACCACCAAAACCTGGGTTAACTGACATAATCAAAATCATGTCGATTTTATCCATAACGTGTTCTAGGTAGTGAAGTGGTGTATGAGGGTTGAATACCAATCCTGCTTTAGCACCCATCTCTTTAATCATCGCCAATGAACGGTCAATGTGTTCAGACGCTTCCGGGTGAAAAGTCACATAGTCCGCACCAGCATTAATGAAATCAGGAATAATGCGGTCAACAGGTTTCACCATTAGGTGAACATCAATCGGCGCTTTAACGCCTTCACGGTCCATAAAGTTTTTCAAAGATTCACAAACTAATGGCCCGATAGTTAGGTTAGGAACATAGTGGTTATCCATTACATCAAAGTGAACCACATCTGCACCGGCAGCAATCACATCCTTAACATCGTTTCCTAGTGTCGCGAAATCCGCAGAAAGAATCGACGGAGCAATCCAGTTTTCTTTTTTAGCCATCAGTTAAATCCTCGATAAAATTGTCAAAAAAATAATTCGTGCATTTTAACAGTATCCATTAAAATGGCAAAAAATCTTTCAATAGAAAGAACCGCACCCTAGTGCACGATTCAAGGAGCTCACCGATGCCCGAAATAGATTCTCAGAACACTGAAACTGAGAAAAACTATACAACTGACTTTAAAGGCCAACGCACTTCACACCAACGTCCACTGCACGACCGTCTATTAGCCCAAGCGATTCACATTTTTGAATACATCGGTCTATTCGTGATTGCTGTGGCAACCGTTTTTGCCGGTGGTCGCGAAGTATTACATATGATCGGGGCTGGCGTTGTCACGCTCGGCGACCTGTTATTGCTGTTCCTGTACCTCGAAGTGCTCGCGATGGTGGCGATTTACTTGAAATCGGGTAAACTTCCCATCCGTTTTCCAATTTATATTGCAATTGTAGCGCTTGCTCGATTGCTCATTTTGGACTTAAAAGCTCTAACCGAGTGGGAAATGATTGCGATTGCAGGCACCATTACCTTACTATCTTTTGCGGTGTTAATTTTGCGCTTTGGACACATGCGCTTCCCATATATTATGAACCGTCGTAAAGATGACTAATTACTTTCAAATGATTTAGGACTGAGTATGCAAGCACTATATGAGTCAACCCTAACCAGCCTGCCGTTAATTGGCAAAGGAAAAGTCAGAGATATCTACGACATTGATGACAAACATATGTTAATTGTCACCACAGACCGAATCTCTGCTTATGACGCTATATTGCCAACCCCCATTCCTGGCAAAGGTCGTATTTTGACGGAAACTGCTCAGTTCTGGATGAATAAAACCCAAAACATTTTGCCGAATCAATTGGTGACCGACCAAACACTCGCTGATTACTTAACCCCTGAAGAGTTAATGCAACTTGATGGTCGCGGCATGATTGTTCGAAAACTTAACCCCCTTCCAGTGGAAGCGATTGTTCGCGGTTACTTAGTCGGTTCGGGTTGGAAAGAGTATCAATCATCTCAAAGCGTCTGCGGAATTTCTTTACCGGCCGGTCTAGAACAAGCCGCAAAACTACCTGAACCGTTATTTACCCCGTCAACCAAAGCAGAACAAGGCGACCATGACGAAAACATCAGCTTTGAAAAGTTAGTTGATATTATGGGGCAAGAAAAGTCTGAAAAAGTTCATGATTTAGCCTTAAAACTTTATCAGTTCGCGGCTGAGTTCGCAGCGAAACGCGGCATTATTATTGCCGACACGAAGTTTGAATTCGGTGAAGATGAAAACGGAACAATTTATCTGATTGACGAAGCATTAACGCCAGACAGCTCACGTTTTTGGCCAGCATCGCAGTATGAAGTTGGAGCGAATCCACCAAGTTTTGATAAACAATATATTCGTGATTATCTGGACAGCTTAGACTGGGATCGCAACCCTAACAATGCACCTGAACTGCCTGAAGAAGTGGTAAGCAATACACTGCAGAAATACCAAGAAGCGCAAGCGCGCTTGACGGAAAATCTCTAATGCACCATCCAATTAGCGAATTAAAAGCCGGTCCTCATACCGGTTTTTTTGTAACCGGAACCGATACGGATGTGGGAAAAACCTTTGTCGCAGCCAAAATTGCACAACAATTCACTGCACATGGCTTAAAAATTTCTCCTCGTAAACCAATTGCCTCTGGTTGCATCGTGCAAACCGATGGAAGCTTATTAAGTGAGGACGCTTTGCAATTGCAAAAAGGTGCACAATCACAAGAGAGCTTAGAAGTTATTTGCCCCTACCAATTTGAACCGGCACTCTCACCACAAAGTGCTTTGGAAATGGCGAATGTGGTGGTTACGATAAAAGACTTGTTTGCTGCCTGCCAAACACCTAATCAAAACTTTGCTTTGGTTGAAGGGGCTGGTGGATTCTTATCACCGCTTTGTACAGACGGTCAAAATCGAGATTTGGCAACAGCTTTAAACCTGCCGGTGATTTTAATCGTTGCTGACAAGCTCGGCTGTTTGAATCATGCTTTACTTAGTATTGAAGCAATTGAAAGTGCAGGATTAAAATTACACGCGATTGTAGTCAATCAAGTCAACCAAGACAGCTTTGGTTTTGCTAAAGACTTAGAGAAATGGACTGAGACCCCCATTTACTCCTGTGAATTCGATTCTTGACCGGCCGGTATTAGTTTCATTACCAATAAAACCGTTAAAGCGCCTGCCAAAAATACAAATGCCAGCAATGCCCATAATGGGGAAACCATCTCCCAGCCTTGGGCAATCACCAAAGAATCATTTCCGGCAACTTCAACCAATTGCAAACTATCCACCTGCCCCATAAACGCATACAAAACAATCAACATTAAAGCGGCAATAAAAATACACATAACTCATCTCCTATCAGTTCAGGAGCATTATCTATTATTTTCGTGATCTATCTCTACCCATTTCAGAAGCTTAATTTCCCCCTCCAAAGTTTCAACAATGGCGGTACAAGACTCCACCCAGTCACCACAATTGAAGTAATCAACACCTTCGATTTCACGAATTTCAGGATGATGGATATGGCCACAAATGACCCCTTGATAACCTTGTTTTCGGCAGTCTTTGACCACAGCTTCTTCATAAGCGGTGATAAAGGAAACCGCGGATTTCACCTTCTGCTTGAGAAAAGAAGACAACGACCAATAGTTCATCCCCAACTTTTTACGCACCCAATTATAGTAACGATTCAAGATCACCAAGGTTTCGTAACTCCAGTCACCTAACACCGCAAGCCATTTTTGTGTTTGAATCACACTGTCATATTTATCACCATGAACCACTAACAACTTCTGGCCATTAAGCCCAACAAATTCAGCCTCATCACATAAATCAATATTGCCAAACTCAATGCCTGAATAGCGGCGAAGAAAATCATCGTGATTTCCTGTCACGTAAACCACATCCGTGCCGCGTTTCGATTTTGTCAAAATACGACGAATCACATTGGTGTGTGCTTGTGGCCAAAACATTCGCTTTTTCAAACGCCAACCATCAATAATATCGCCTACTAAATATAACTTTTCACAATCATTAAACTTTAAAAAATGCGATAAATGATCTGCTTTCGCTCCTTTCGATCCAAGATGAGTATCCGAAATAAAGATCGTCCGATATTGATTAATCGTTTGATTATTCTCAGCAAGAATAAACTCATCTTCAGTCAGGTTATTCATCCAGTCAGGAAAGAATGAGGAATCAGAGGGTAATGCATTCACATTAGAAGTCTTCGACATAGTTGTAATCACTTATAAATTTTTTACCAAGTTTAAAAAGTGAATACGAGCGATTTATGACACTTTGTTGACACTTCCAAGTCCTTTTAACCCCTGAAAAGTCATATAGCTTTCAACTCTCCTTCATAAAGACAGAATAAAATAAGTTCTTTTACTTATTATCGGTATAAGATATGGCAAAGATTTCTCGACTAGTATTGGTAACGGATGCTTGGCACCCGCAAGTCAACGGGGTTGTGACGACACTTACTCACTTGGTGGACTTAGCACGCCATCAAGGCATTGAAGTGGATGTTATTCAACCCCAAAATTATTCGACAATTCCCATGCCTTTTTATAAAGAAATATCGTTAGTTTGGCGTGCGCCACACCTAGAAGAGCGTCTCTTGAATTTCCAACCAGATGCGATTCATATCGCAACAGAAGGCCCTCTAGGTTGGCGTGTCAGACAACTTGCTCAAAAGTTTAATTGGCCGTTCACCACAGGTTATCACACCAAGTTTCCAGAGTACGTCCATAAAAGAGCCAAATGGATTCCAGAATCCTGGGGTTATAACCTCCTAAAAAGATTTCACCGGCCGGCAACAAAAACATTTGTACCCGCACCTTCCATTAAACAAGAACTCGAGGATAAAGGTTTTCAAGAATTAACAGTGATGTCCCGTGGGGTCAACCGAGAAACTTTTAACCCAAACCAAGCACAGCCTATGAAGTTTGCTAAACCAATATATTTATATGTTGGTCGCATCGCTGCAGAAAAAAACATACGTGCTTTTCTAGACATACCACTCAAAGGTTCAAAAGTCATTGTGGGCAAAGGCCCTGAGCTGGAAGCGCTAAAAAAGAGCTACCCTGAAGTAGAGTTTGTTGGAGCAAAAACCGGTAAAGAATTAGCAAGTTTTTATGCATCTGCGGACGTGATGGTTTTTCCTTCTCTGACGGACACATTTGGCGTGGTAAACATTGAAGCGATTGCCTGTGGAACACCGGTAGCCGCCTACCCTGTTACAGGGCCGAAAGATATCATAACCGAAGGGTTAAATGGTGCACTGGATAACGATTTAGAAAAGGCTATTCATCGAGCCTTACTATTGAAGGGCACTCATTTGGAACGAACAATTCCACAATTCACATGGGATTCAGCTTGTGAACAGTTTTTGCATAACCTAGCACTGATTAATGCTGCAACGGAATCCAACATGCTCAGAACAAACTCTCGAGCGATTGAAAGCTCGTAATCTTATCCAATACATCCTGAATACAAAAACGGCTTCTTAAGACAAACTTAGAAGCCGTTTTCATTATGATGATAATTTTGAATTATTTTTCAGGCATCATTGACGAGTGGTGATGAGAGATTTTCCATTCGCCATTACGGAATTCATACACAAAGGTGTAACGAGCTGGAACCACTTGAGGCTTGCCATCTTTTACAACCTTAAATTCATAAACACCGGCATCAGTCAATTTGTTGCAGCCTTGTTTCAAGTTACGAGAAACAACCGTTCCATAAGGTTTTGATTGTAGGAAATGGTGAAAGTAATCAGCGATTTCTTCGTGGTTAACACGAGGCACGTTTGAAACCGTTGGCAACAACACAGCATCCTCCCAATACAATTGGGCAACGGCATTTTGGTCACCCGTTTGCAACGCCATGTTCCAACGTTCAAAAAGTTCTTGTGCTAAACGCTCAGAAGAAGGTGCACAGGCACAAGATTCGTTTGCAGTTGGAGTGTCGATTGGCGCTCCATGGTTACGAACCGTAACCGGTGTTTCCTTTAAACCACGATTTCCTAGGCTGCTGCCAACACTTACTCGTGGGTTAACATCCCATTCAATTCCAACTGTTCCACTGATTGTACGACCGTTTTTCATTGTACTTCTCTTTCTCAATTTTAAATTTTGTGTTCACTACAGCTGAATACTCAACTAATCTTAATAACCATGAACATAGCTTTCACCACAGCCTTTCAAGAACTCTAAAAATTCATTGGCTAAGACTGATAACTCTTTACCTTTTGGATAGACGATATTCCATTGCTTTTGCACCGGAAAACCTTCTACATCTAATTCTATAATCGGACCGTTTAGTCGTTCTTCCTTTGACAGCGCCAACTGCGAGACACATGCAACGCCCAAATCACCAATCACACAATGTTTAATCGCTTCATTGGTTTCCATTGTCAAACGCTCATTGATACTTAAGCCCTGCTCAGAAAATACCGATTCAACCGCGGAACGAATCCCCGAACCTTCTTCACGCATGATAAAAGGTTCTTTTGCCAAACGCTGAAGGCTCACTTTTTGACCCGCTAGCTCATGGGTATGATTGGCAATAATCACCAATGGATTAGGAAGAAACGGGACAACTTCCAAATCCGAACTATTTCGCGGAACCTGACCAATAATATAAAGGTCATCCAAGTTTTGCTCGATTCGCTTAAACAGGTTTTCACGATTTGTAATCTTCAAGTTTAAGTCTATATCTTCGTGTCGCTTCGAAAACTCACCTAAGGCTTTTGGCGTGAAATATTTCGCAGTCGTCACAACCGCAACTCTCAAGCGGCCCCGTTTAAGACCTTTGTAATCATCCAACATAATTTCAAGGTTGGATAGACGGTCAATAATTTCACGACAGCTAGCAGCGACCTTCTCACCGACCTCAGTCAAATAAATATTACGCCCAACTTGCTCATATAGGGGTAAATCTATCGCTTCGGCAAAACTTTTGACCTGAGCTGAAACCGTTGGCTGTGTCAGAAACAATTCTTGTGCAGCTCTGGTAAAACTCAGATGCCGTGAAACTGCTTCAAAAATTTGAATCTGTCTTAAAGAGGCATGGCGCAGAAGAAAATGGCTATTAGAATTTCCATCCGGTAGTCGACTCATAGGTCGCTCCTTGTCTAAGTAATCACTTAGTTGTAATCAATATGAATTATAGATTTTAATCTCTAATTGAAATAGTTCAAATAGAGAAACCAATTAACTCATTAAAAACTAAGCTCAGATTCTACCGGCCGGTAAAACTTAGCTAAATTTACATTATGTCTTGGCAACCACCGCCATTACCATTCAAGCGTGTAAGCGCTGCAGTCGCTGCACGAGCGGCTTCTTCAACATCCGCTTCCTTACCTGCCATAATCAAACGACCATAAGCACCTACCGCACGCGCTTCAATCAAAGTAATGTTGGCAGCTTTTTCCGCTTCGTTTGCCGCCAAAATAATATAACCGGCCGGTTCAGTTTCCATAATCAACATGGATTGGCCAGGAAGCATCATTGAGCCTCGACGGTTATCACGGTTAATCAAAGTTGCATGATCAGGAGTAATAGAACGAATGATTTCATGCCACATCAATTTACAAGGCTGACGTGTTGAATGTTCTGTATTCATATAACGTAGCATATGATCACCTGACTCAAGCACATCACTTTGAACGCGATGATGAACAAAAATAGAACCATATGAACGCTCTACAATCTGCTGGCCCAAGTGAACATTCGATGCTTTCAGGGCAATATCCGATAGACGATGTACAGCCATACCTGGGGCAACTTCAACCCATAAACAGGAATCACCAGGTACAGGAAGAAACCCTAAAGACGCAGTCCCCATATAGGATGCTAACTGCGGTTGTAGGGAATCAATAAATACCCAGGTACGTAATTCAATCATGCCTTTCTTGCCTTTTCCGCTAACCACTGCTCAACAACAGCGTTGGCAGCTTGTGCGCGAGCACTAATTTTATTTTTGACTTCAAGTGGAATGTCCGCAGCGACTCGGAACCGATCTCTATCCCAAAACAGGGAATCATAACCAATTCCGTAAGTCGTGCGTTCTTCCATTAAGATTTCGCCATCCCATCGACCATAACCGATAATCGGCGCAGGATCTTTAGAGTGACGAACTAATACTATTGCACAGTAATAGTGTGCTTTTCGATGCGAGTAAGGAACTCCCTGTAAAGCTTGTAACACTTTTTGACGGTTTTCCGCTTCACTTGGTTTCGCGTTACCAGCTTTATCCGCAAAACGCGCAGAATAAATACCAGGTTCACCCATTAAATAATCAATCGATAAACCCGAGTCATCCGCAATCGCAGGCAATCCTGTTTTAGCACTCGCAAATCGAGCTTTTTTTAATGCATTTTCCAAATAGGTTTCGCCGTCTTCAACAGCTTCGTCGCAGAAAAAATCGGTTTGCAAATGAAACTGCTTTGCCAGAGGCGAAAGCAAAGGCATAAGCTCTTTTATCTTATGCGGGTTTCCTGTTGCAACAACAATTGAATCCATGAAATATTTAAAACCTATTTAAAAAATACAGAGTTTACCGGCCGGTAAATTCTTTCATGCAAACATTTACCGGCCGGTTATTCTAAAAGAAAACGACACTCAGTTGATTTCTTTTTCGTCTTCTTTGAACTTTTGGAAATATTGACGAACAATGGTTCCTGTTTGCATACTCTCGACATTCTTAAAGATTACGTAATAAATTACTGCATGAATAACTAAAGTAATAATTAACCCTTCAAAAATACCGACTTTAAATACTAACAATCCACAAAGAGTTGCCAGTAACATTGCATAAGGACCGTGTTTTGCGGTGTGTAATACACCAAGCACCATCTTAATACCAACAAATGTCATAATAATCGCCAACGCAAAGTATGGCAGATGATCCAGATACTGAACATTGAACACAAAGAATGTGATCAGTAGACCGATTACCAACACAGATAACTTAGTGTAAGCACCCGCCAAACGGTTCGTTGACGACTTGGCAAGTCCATCAAGGTTTGTCATACCCCCAAAGAAAGATGACCCCATGTTTGAAACCCAAATCGAAAGAAGTGAATTATTCGAATTACACGGACGCTTCAATGGATCAATTTTTTCAATTGCTGCATTCGACATCACCTGCTCAATGACATCAACCACCGCTAACATCAATGAGAAGAAGATGGCATAAATCCATAGCCATGCTGAATCAAAGCTTGGAATTGGTAAACCAATATTAAAATCCACATCATCAACTTTCAGCATTTTGACATCAATAAACATTGCAGCAATGATTCCAAAAACAATCAATGCAAAGTACGGTAGTGCAGGTTTTGTGTCTTTAAATTTTTTAAACAGTATTAAGAACATTGCCGCACCAATCACCGATAAGATCACAACGTGAACACGTCCGTCTGACCAAAACTCTTCCCCTGCAGCAACACCAACTGGAAGCATCCACAAAAACGGTAGGAACTTAAGTGCAATTTTTAAACCAATACCAGCCAAAAGACCTTCAACTAGGTATCCAGGTACAGCCATGAGCAAATATCTTTGCCAATTAAATTTCCATATTAAGGCTTGAAACGTTGCGGTCATGAAAATTATGAACGCCATATTTTCGATACCAAACGTGGCAACACCCATCGCTAGAATAGGAGCAAGACCTGCTGCTATACCCGGTGCACCAATAAAGTTTCCTGGACGGAACCATGCAAATAAGAAACCAATAAAAGAGGCGAATGCAACCGTTGCAAGACCTACCTGAATTGGATAATCAGACATCATAGCAATACCAATAGAAAGAGGAATTGCCATAGTTGCAGTAATTACACCAGCCTGAACATCTCTGACTGCATATTCTGAGCGGAATGCAGCAGAACCTGAATCAGTCATTTCTGAGTTTGATGTATTTGTATTTTCTTGTGCCATAGTTTTATTACACCTTCGTAATGGCAATTCATTTGAATTGCTTCTTAGTCATGTTGACTCAGGAATAGGCTTAACCTGAGAGCAAATTACGTTTCTGTTATCCAGCTTGTGGCTAAACACATCAACAAAGTGGCTGCTCTGCTCTTAAGACAGTCACTTTAGATTTAAATTAATAGCGCGCTATCCTATTCACTTTGTTACCAAATGTGAAATTGATAAAACAACTCAAACCCATAGACAGTTTCTATTTATTTATAGATGGCCATTGATTTGATACACAGATTAATTTTATAAATACAAAAATATACCCATAAAGTTAATCTGTCGATTAAAAAAAAGGGAATATGTAAAACATATCCCCCTTTATAAAAATTCAGTTACTAAGCCTGAATTAATCTGGCCAGACTCGACGTCTTGGTAACGCCTTAATCTTGTCCGCAATGTGTGTCTCTTTCTCAGCTGCTTTTTTAGCAACTGTCGAAACCTGAGGCTTTTTCGCCGCCGGCTTACGAGCAGGTGTTTTTTTAACAGCAGGCTTTGCCGAAGCAGAGTCTGCTTTTAAAGCATCTGGAATTTGACCGTTTGCCGATGAATTTTCACTCATGCGGAAGTCCCCTCATTCACTTTTTCGAATGCTTCATCAATACCATTTGCTAATGCAAAATCAGTATCGCCAAGCGATTCACCTTGTGCATAAATAATTACAGAGACGTGTTCACGTCCAAAGCTAAGGTTTGGGTGATGTCCGACCTCTTCAGCGACATCTGCAACATCATCCAAAAAATCACGTAGAACATCATAAGAGTCAAATAAAAATTTGGCCTCTAGAGTTCCTTGTTTATCCTTTTGCTTCCAAGCAGGGCTCATACGAAACTCCGCTGAGGTACCGGTTTATTCGCAAGGTTTTGGTAGTACTCTTCTAACCAGCCTTGTACTCGTACTAATTGAGACTGTTCTTCTTCAAGAAGACGAGAAAACAGAGCATGGTCTTCTGTTGCACCAACATTCATTGTGTAATTGCTAGCTTCACCATAAAGTTGGATAAGCGCAAGTTCACGAGCTTCACAAGTTCGTAAGGCTTCAATGACATTGTTTGCTGGTGTTGCAGGACTAAGAATGCTACCGGCCGGTAAAGCGCCTTGTGACACCATACGGTCTGTAATGAGGTTCGCATGTTGAAATTCTTCGTTTGCTAAAGTCACAAAACTTTCAGCAAATTGCATTTCATTACGGAACTTAGATAAAGAAGCCTGAGCCAGATAATGTTGTCCAGCAGAGAACTCTAAACTCAATGCACGACCAAGATAGCCCAAAATTTGAGTATTTGGAGCTGTCTGAGGTTGTTCAAATTGAGGATAAGCTGCTGCACCTGGCATAACATTGCCTTGCATATTAGGTTGATAACGCATCATTATCTCCTTGGCTCAGAAAAGGGCCGAAGCCCTTAAACTTATAGACGTTTCGCAGAACCAGTGTTACCTGTTTCTAGAGCCGGCTCAACTTCTTTGTGAGGACGTGCAATGATGTGAGCAGCAACAAGGCCGTCACCAACACGTTCACAAGCATCAGCACCAGCGCGAACTGCTGCATTAACCGCACCAGTCTCACCACGTACCATAACCGTAACGTAACCACCGCCAACGAATTCGCGGCTTACTAGGCGTACTTCCGCAGATTTTGTCATCGCATCCGCAGCTTCAATTGCTGGAACAAGACCACGTGTCTCGATCATGCCTAGTGCAATACCATATTCACTCATGGATTGACTCCTAAAATAAGTCTTAAACTAACTGATTACTCAGCTTTAGCTAGAACTGGCTCAACTTCTTTGTGAGGGCGAGCAATGATGTGAGCAGCAACAAGACCGTCACCAACGCGTTCACAAGCATCCGCACCTGCACGAACTGCAGCGTTAACTGCACCAGTTTCACCACGAACCATAACAGTAACGTAACCGCCACCAACAAATTCACGTGAAACTAGACGAACTTCAGCAGCTTTTGTCATAGCATCTGCAGCTTCAATCGCTGGTACAAGACCGCGAGTTTCAATCATACCTAATGCAATACCGTAATCACTCATGATTTTCTCCTTGAATACAAGTGTTTTATTAATAAACTGTTAAATTAAGCTTTATCAGCAGATAGAACTGGCTCAACTTCTTTGTGTGGACGTGCGATGATGTGTGCAGCAACAAGGCCGTCACCAACACGTTCACAAGCGTCAGCACCTGCACGAACTGCAGCGTTAACCGCACCAGTTTCACCACGAACTAAAACAGTAACGTAACCGCCACCAACAAATTCACGGCTTACTAGACGTACTTCAGCTGCTTTAGTCATCGCATCTGCAGCTTCAATAGCTGGAACTAGACCACGTGTTTCGATCATGCCTAAAGCAATACCATATTCACTCATCGGTTTCTCCTTTCGAGTTTAATCATTGTCATCTGGTTTGATGATATCCGTTCGATTATCAATAATGCCGGATATCGTTAAATCAGTAAGATAGCGTTTCATACCTGCTGCATCACGTGCAGCAGAGTTTGCGATGGTAAAAACCAAATCGCCTTCTTTTGTGCCAATCGGGTCCATTCCAACTAGAACACCCCCGCCCAGCGTGTGTAAAACTTTTAAGGGTAAGTGCCCCAAATCATTTAAACGACTGGTTAAAACAATCTGCTTGCCGACTATATGGACTTGCATTTTGAATTACTCCCAACCATCCCATTTATCAAGAATCCCGACAATGGTCAAATCACTTGGATAACCCTTGGTTCCTGTAGCATCACGAGCTGCCGAGCTACCACAACAAAGAACGTAATCACCTTCCTTACAACCTATCGGGTCAACAGCAACCGTTGGGCTACCATTCTTCTTGTCTTCAAGCAGCTTTAGAGGCATGTGATCCATCATCGCTATGCGATTGGTTGAAACAACAGTACCAGTTACTTTCCAAATTTTCATTTAAGACCCTTTTCAATCATCTAACCGGTAAGCCGGATGAAATCCTGTGTAATCTCTGAGAGTACACATAGTATGCAACATCCCAGATTGAGAAAGTTCTGAAAACTTCTCATGAACCAATTGTTCAATTCGTTTTGATTTTTTTATCACTCTCAATTTTGAACCTGGAACTCTCGCATCATATTCAAAACCAATAATGATTGGAATTGGTCGCATTTTACAGACATTTAACTTCTTGAATATTTTTATCCCAACTTTTACGTCAGATAAACCTTCTTCCAGAGTCTCAAGAAAACTGTAATAAGTCAGATTACGAAGCTGAACTTCTTCGAACCCACTACCAATCCCTATAAATCTCTCAGCGTGACCAAGGTCGCTATAGCACCCTGACTCATACTGATGAACATAATCAATTTGTGAAAGATTCTGCTCAATCAACCAAGCAAGTACTTTTCTTAATCTCAAGGCCTGATCTAATCGGCTGCGTTTTCGGCTAACCGTCAGAGCATTTAAAATTTCAGTTCGTGCTTGCTCAGCTGTTAAATTCATTGTGTGATGATAAAGCTTGTGAGTATCCACATAACTTTGTAAATCCACGCGACCAAATTCATCCGGTACATGAACTCTTAGACTGTCGTCATCTGTATTCACACCTAACAGAATGACATCTACTGTTGCCCCACAATCAAAACGATTTTCAATCGCTTGTTTAAATTCGTTAAGTTTGTCCAAAGCTGCTTGAGCCGCTTTAGCATCATCGCTTCCGTGCGCAGCACATCCTTGATGATGAGGATCAGATTTTGAGAAATGATAGGACGCTATTTTAAGGTAACGTGTATCTTCATCTGCCGGATTTGGCTTAGATTCTCTAAATCTTAAGTGCTCTGTAAAGACCCAGTTCCTTACACTTTCACTGACATCAAATAAGGCGCCAGCATGGGATTTTCGACGAACCATACTATAAGGTAGTCGCAAAATATAACTTACAAAATGTGCTAATCGACCATCTGCACAAGGTGCAATGCCTATCGCGTGATATCCCATTTCCAGAAACATCTTTTGTAAATTAGTTTTTTGTTGACCTTTAAGCGGGTCTTTTTCAAAAAACTCCTTAGAAAATTCTAGGAATTGTTGAAAAACGCATTCAGAGTAAAGCGCACTCAAATTTAAGCTACCAATCGAAGCCTGTTCTAGGAATTCAACTGGCAATTTAAATCCGAGTTTTGCTTCTAGAGTACGATTTGCCCAATGAACAAAATCTCGACATCCGTAATTACTTTCAAGCTCCAATAACACTGACCAAATTTGATCAAAACGTGTTTTTGAAACATCCTCGTAATCGCGAAGACGTTTATTTGACACTGAATCTACTAATGGATGTTTCTCAGCGGTTACAACTGTAGAAGGACGTTTTGTAGCCAAATCTCTTGAATAAGGAATTGGCTTCAATAATTCCGATTTACGTTGTCTGCGAGTACCACCTCTAGCATTCATAACTCTTTACTTCTTTACAAACTTTTCAGTTAAGCGCGAGCGCCACCAGATAAAGTCACTTTCGCACCAGTATCTGCATTCCCTGAAGAACCTGTAATTTTGCTGATTGGAACTTCTGGCATTGAATTAGGTCGGTAACCATGTGCACCCATAACGTGTGCAGGTTCCTGACTATTTTTCAATGACGTGTTACGACTTGTTGCCCAGTCCCCTTCGGTACCAGTTACTTTCGTTCCACGATCCCAACCATCACCAGTGATACGTGCAGCACCTTGTTTAGGCACTTCTACTTCAGCAGCTGCTGGCATTGCTTGTGGCATTCCTACTGCTGGAGCTTGCATCATCATATTTGGTGTACTGACCGGCGCAGCAGCTACATTCGCATTCATTAACTGTGGAAAGTCTGACTCACCAGGATTTGACGCTGATGATTGACCACCACAGAAAGCTGCAGTTTGATCTGCACCTTGATACGGTGTACCTGATACTAATTCACAAGCGCCTTTTTGAGCACCTGTTAGACCATTAGGCCCCGGTTGAACGCCGGTCAGTGGGTGCTTTCCCGGCATAACAGATCCCATCATACGATTTTGAATTTCCGCTTTCGCTTCCATTCCACAGCTTGAAACATGTTCAAATGACATATATGGAGTTCCTGTTACGGCCTTGCAAGTTCCTGCTTCTGCACCCGTCATGCCTGTCGTTTGACCTGCACGATCACCCGTGATCGATTGACCACGTGTCGTGTTAGAAACAGTAATCTTAGCTGGTGATGCAGGAGGAGTAGAATCACAGAAAGTTTCTGACTCTTCTAAACCTTGGTAGTTCGTACCCGTTACTGAATGACAGTAACCCTTTTCATCACCTGTAACATCTTCAATGCGACCTACTTGAGTACCAGTCGTAGCATTACCCGCTGGCGTCACAGAAGAAACAACCTTTTCAGGAATTTCTGCTGGCGCTGAAGGACGGATAGTAACCGACTGAGACTTGTAGCCATCACCACCTGTTACATTGGAAGCACCGTTGTTGTTTAATTGGCTGTTATCAACACTAAAGCCCGTTACCTTTTTAGGTTGAGCTGGAGCATTGGTGCCACAAAATAGTTCACTCTGATCGGCCGGCAGATAATCTGTTCCAGTAATTACTGAACATTGACCTGCACGGTCACCCGTAACTGCTTGTGCATTACCTACAGCTGTACCACTAATGGTTTCACCTTTAGTCGTTTGCGTACGGGTCACCTTAGGCTTTCCCGCAGTTGGTGCACTTTCACAATGGGTGTTAAATTCTTCAGAACTAAAATACTCTGTACCGCTAACTGTTTGACATGCACCAAATTCAGCACCTGTCATACTACCTTGTCCGACTTGCGTTCCTGAAATACCTTGACCATTAAGGGTTGTGGAATGTCCCACCTTTTCAGGAGCATTACGCTCACGACTCTTACGAGTACGTGATGCAGAGCTACCCGTACCACAAGTTTTACCTCGTGAACAACGTTCGCTTCTTACTTTACGCGCAATATCACGACTTGAAGCTTCTGGATCACTCATACGAGCAACTGCACCAGATTGACTGCCACGTGTTTTGTAGGCAGTCTCGCCAGTTTTACCCATAGTACGAGCTTTACGATAAGCACGAGACATATCGCGTCCTGGATTTTTAGCCTTCGAAACCTCTGTTTTCACAGCATTACGACGGTCATTTCCACGATTTGTAGTCAACGGCTTCGCTGCAGCTACTGCAACCTGAGCTGGCTGTTCTTGCTGAACTGGAGCTGCTTGAGCAGCTTCAGCACGTTTCTGCATAGCCTTTGCTTTAGGATGCGGGTTTTCGCTTGTTTTGTGCTGAGCACCACGATTACCACGTAATTGAGCTTGGCGACGCTTAAGCGCTGCTTCACGTCCCTCAGCAATTACTACCGGACGACCAACTGGAGCACGGTCACGAGGAGCCGATACTGGTGCTGGTGCTACCGGAGCAGGTGCTGAAGCCGTAGCTTTCTGCTGTGCACGCGTTGGAATTGGTGCAGGAGCAGAAGCTTGAGCCGCCTTGCGTTGGCTCGGGCTTTTAGACGCTGTCGGGGAGTTAGCTGCACCGCCAAGCTGTGCTTGACGGCGGGCTTGCGCTGCTGCGCGACCACTTTGAGATTGACTCATTGTCTGGCCTCCCTTGATTCGTTCGTTAGTTTAGTTTGATTCAATTACACGCCACGTGGCTTGTAAACTACAAACTCATGACCTTTACACTGAGTGTAGTTGTCATAACCAACAACACGGATCAAGTGATCAGGATACTCACGACGACATTCTTCGATTTCCGCCAAAACAGCTTGTGGATCACGCATACCGAAGAATGGTAGTTTCCACATATCCCAGTAAGTAGACTGGATGTTAGCAACAGTATCATGCTCGATAGATGGTGCCCAACCTTGGTTGATTAGGTATACGATTTGGTCGTAAATTTCATCAGCAGTAAGCTCTGGAAGAAAACCAAAAGTTTCCATAGTGAACTTAGTGCGGTAATCAGTTGTGTTAAAAGACATCTTTTAAACTCCTTATTAACGGATCTATTCAAATTCTATGAAAAGCGACGATTAAGCGTCTAGCTTATCAACTGTGTCGAATTCGAACTTGATTTCTTTCCAAGTCTCAAGAGCAACTGCAAGCTCAGGAGAGTGACGTGCAGCGTCACGTAGGATGTCAGCACCTTCACGCTCAACATCACGACCTTCGTTACGAGCTTTAACACAAGCTTCAAGTGCAACACGGTTAGCAGCCGCACCAGCAGCGTTACCACCTGGGTGACCTTGAGTACCACCACCGAACTGAAGAACTGAGTCATCACCGAAGATAGTTACAAGAGCTGGCATGTGCCATACGTGGATACCACCAGAAGCAACTGCGAATACACCAGGCATTGAACCCCAATCTTGGTCGAAGAATACACCGCGTGAACGATCTTCTGGAACGAATGCTTCACGTAGTTGATCAACAAAACCTAGAGTTGACGCACGGTCACCTTCAAGCTTACCTACAACAGTACCAGTGTGAAGTTGGTCACCACCAGATAGACGTAGACATTTCGCTAGAACACGGAAGTGAATACCGTGTAGTGGGTTACGGTCAATTACCGCGTGCATTGCACGGTGAATGTGTAATAGGATACCGTTTTTACGACACCAAGCCGCAAGACCAGTGTTAGCTGTGAAACCACCAGTGATGAAATCGTGCATGATGATTGGCTGACCTAGGTCTTTAGCAAATTCAGCACGCTCGTACATAGCTTCTGGAGTAGCAGCTGTTACGTTTAGGTAGTGACCTTTTTTCTCACCCGTTACTTCTTGAGCTTTAGTTACAGCTTCAGCAACGAATTCGAAACGGTTCTGCCAACGCATGAACGGTTGAGAGTTGATGTTTTCATCATCTTTTGTGAAGTCTAGACCGCCACGTAGACACTCATAAACTGCACGACCGTAGTTTTTACCAGACAAACCAAGCTTAGGCTTGATAGTACAACCTAGTAGAGGACGACCGTATTTATTCATGCGATCACGCTCAACTTGGATACCATTTGGTGGTCCCATACAAGTTTTGATGTATGCGATTGGGAAACGGATATCTTCTAGACGTAGAGAACGTAGAGCTTTGAAACCGAATACGTTACCAACAAGTGAAGTTAGAACGTTTACTACTGAACCTTCTTCGAAAAGGTCTAGCGGGTAAGCGATGAACGCGTAGAATGCGTTTTTATCACCAGGTACGTCTTCAATACGGTATGCACGACCTTTGTAGAAGTCCATATCTGTAAGAAGATCAGTCCATACAGTTGTCCAAGTACCAGTTGATGACTCAGCAGCAACAGCAGCTGCAACCTCTTCACGAGGAACACCTTCTTGACCGACGATTTTGAAACAAGCCAAAAGGTCTGTGTCTAAAGGTACATAATCTGGAGTCCAATAAGTCAACTGGTAATCTTGTACACCAGCATCAAATGTTTGTGCCATAGTTAAATGCTCCCTTTATGGTTGGAGTTGAATAAAAATTCAATCAGGATTATAGAGATGCTTCTCATATATGACTAATTGAAAGAAACAATGCTCAAGATTGAATATTCTCTATAGGTCTCTATGAATGCATTTATTAGTATCTACTTATAACAACACTATCTTGTGTTTAAATAGCCTTTTTATAAGTGGCAATCACAAATAAGCGATTTCATAAACACCTGTAACTTTTTATTACGAACGAAAAAGTTTTTCATTTTGAGTTTCAAAAACTTAACCGACCCTCAAAAATGTTCGAAATATTAGGTATTTGGGAGTTCTTAAATTTATTAATCAACGAACTCGGGTTTTGGATTGTAACAATTTACCCGTATTTTCCAAGCATTCTTTTCTTATGAATGCTCATTCTTAATTCTTATTATTAATTAAAGCTATACTTTTCATAGTTAAAAACAAAAAAACCAAGGTTTCAACCTTGGTTTTTTTGAAAAATACGGCCGGTCATTCGACCTTATTCCTGAATCATCCTATTTAAAACTCATCCCACTGCTCATCTTGGTTAGCAGAATTACTTTCCGTGGCCTTATTAAAAGTCTTCAACCCTTCATTTTTGGACTGCTTCACTTCAGGTTTGGATGCAACTTTTCTAACCTCATGCTTAACCGCTGCCACCTTAGTTGGAGCAGGTTTTTCTATTTGTGGAACAGACCCTTTCGATTTTGACGAAGAATCAACTAAACGCTGTCCCTCTGCAACACGCTGTGTTCTACTGGCATCAATCTTAAAGAAGCTCATATCTTCCTTGAGAATTTCAGACTGCTCAGTCATGCTTGCTGCCGCAGCCGAAGTTTCTTCAACTAACGCAGCATTCTGTTGAGTTACCGAATCAATTTGACCGATAGCAGCATGAACCTGGTTCACCCCTTCTGCTTGCTCTTCTGATGCTTGTGCAATATCACCAATCATTTTCGTGAATGATTCAATCTCATGATTAATTTCAGTGAGCATATCTCCTGATTGAGTGGCAAGCTGACTGCCTTGATCAATTCGACTCACACTCTCCTCAATTAATGACTTAATATCTTTTGCAGCTTCAGCAGACTTTTGAGCTAAAGAACGAACTTCACCCGCAACCACTGCAAAACCTCGCCCATGTTCACCAGCTCGAGCCGCCTCTACCGCAGCATTTAAGGCTAATAAATTGGTCTGGAAGGCAATACCATCAATCAAATTAACAATGTCGGCAATCTTATGACTTGACTCCTGAATTGCGCTCATTGCTCCAATAGTTTCTTGCATGACCTTAGCACCATCATTCGCACGATTTTGCACCTCAAGAGCTACTTGACTCGCTTGCTGGGCATTCTTGCTATTCCCCTGAACAGCGGAATTCATTTCATCCATTGTTGCCGAGGTTTGCTCCAATGCTGAAGCTTGTTGCTGTACTCGATCACTTAAGTCAAGTGAACCTTTAGAAACCTCATCCGCCGCACCTGCAACCACCTGCGTTGCATTCAACGCTTGAGAGACCACATTTGCCAAACGACTTACAGAGCTGTTAATTGCGTTTTTAAGGGTATCCAACTGGCCTCGATAATCATTGGTAATTTGGTTTGTTAAATCACCCTTAGATTGCGCTACAACCATTTCGGTAATATCTTCAATCGCAAGCTCCAATGCCTCCATTGATAGATTTACATTCGTTTTTAACTCTTCCAACTGACCCTTAGCATCTGCGTTCACACGTGCTGTAAAATCACCATTTTGCATTTTATGCATTGAATCTGTAATGTCGTTAATAATTAGATTAAGACCGTTCATGGTAAAGGCTGTATTTTCCATGATACGTTTGAATTGCCCTTTTACATTGGCATTGGTATCGACATCAAAGTAGCCATTACTCATAGCATCCATCACGATTTCGATTTCTTTCATCGTTTCTTCAATGGAATGCACAGAATTATTAATCCCTTGTTTCAAGGTATCCAAATCACCATGCACATTGATTGAAATTCGTTTACTGAAATCACCGGCTGCTAAAGCTGACACCACTCCATTAGCCTCATTTAATGCGTGACCAATCGTTGTCAGAGTCTCATTTAACACCCTTGCCATCTCGCCAATTTCATCATCACGAGATTCATCAGCTTTAATATCAAATCGCCCTGTTTCCTCAATTTCTCGCAAAGTATTTTGGATAGATTGAATTCCTGATGAAATCAAACGAGGGATAATAATCGCCACAATTAAACCAAATAAAATAATGATTGCCGAAACAACCAACACCATCATCAAAATATTTTCATTGTTCGATTGAATCTGTGGACCTAACTGATCCTGCTTTGCTTTGGAAAGGGATTGAATTTCAGCCGATTCGCTGGCCATTTCGGGACCCAAAATATGTAAATTATTCTCTATTGCATTGCTTTGGTTAACTGTTGCATATAGGTTGTCTACTGCTTGAGTATAAACTGAAATAACATCTTTCAATTTTCCCAGCGCACTTAAACCATTTGGGGATGAAATGTCGGACATCAATACGTCAAGTTGGTTTGTCAACTTAGCAAATTCAGCCTGAACACGCTCCATATCATCTTGATTATTGGACTCAATAAACTTTACCGTGTATAACCGCGCCAATAAAAGTGTTCTCAATGCCTCTGCAGAACTATTCTGAGCTTCAAAAACCATATTTTTATAGGCGGATCGCATAATTGTTGTTAGAGTTTCCTCCATCTCAACACCTTGAACATTAAGTGTGTTATGAACAATATCATTTGCTTTCTCTGTAAAGACTTGGACGTCTTCAAAATGCTTCTTATATTCAGCAAGCTCTTTTTTGAGCTTATCCAACAACACTTCCTGCTCAGAATCAGAGGTAATATTTTTCGCTTCATCAATAGAAATCATGGTTTTTTCATAACCCGTATTAAAGCGCATAACGGATTCCATTGAGTCTGCCGCTAAATAATCTTTAACAGCCATTCGCATTTGCAATAGATTTGTAGCAATCACACCACTATTTACAGATACTCTTGCCATTTGTCGATATTCTTTAAATGCCCCAGCACTTTCCGAAACCTTCAAATAATTAAAACTTGAACTCCCAATAATCAGTACGTTGATTACAACAAAACTTGCAATCAACTTTGCTTTAAGGGTTTTCAACATAATTCCACTCCTTCTGCAGACGAAAGCTTTATATTAACGCCAAACGCCTGATATATAGGTTCTTATAAATTTAAAACTAATTCTTTATCAACTTTTTTTGATTTTAATGCATCCACCCACGATTGGTATACGATTCTTCACTTATATGCCTATTTTCTTCAGACGAAAAAAAACCGGCCGGTAAAAACTTTACCGGCCGGTTTCTTTGTAACGTAATTAATTTTTAAAAATTAATTATTTTACGCGCTGGTCTAATTCACCTGCAGCATAACGAGCTTGCATAGTTTCTAGACCAAGAGACTTGATCTTATCAGCGTGACCCGCGCAACCAAACGCTTCAAAACGTGCTGCACAGATTTCCATCATTGCATCTTCAGCCGCTTTTAAGAATTTACGTGGATCGAAGTTTGATTTGTTTTCTTCTAGGTGTTTACGAACCGCACCAGTAGAAGCCATACGTAGATCAGTATCAATGTTTACTTTACGAACACCGTACTTGATCCCTTCAACGATTGCATCAACAGGTACACCATAAGTTTGACCCATATCACCACCGTAGTTATTAATTGTTTCCAACCACTCTTCTGGAACAGAAGAAGAACCGTGCATTACGATGTGAGTATCAGGGATACGCTCGTGGATTTCTTTGATACGGTCAATACGTAGAACGTCATCAGAAGGCTTAGAAGTAAATTTATAAGCACCGTGAGAAGTACCAACCGCAACCGCTAGACAGTCAACGTTTGTTTCTTTAACGAATTGCGCTGCTTCTTCTGGATCTGTTAGAAGTGCATCAGCGTCAAGCTTCTCATCAGAACCGTGACCGTCTTCTTCACCCATCATACCTGTTTCAAGAGAACCTAGACAACCTAGCTCACCTTCAACAGTAACACCGCCAGCGTGAGCCATTTTTACTACAGCTGCAGTGATATCACGATTGTACTCATAAGAAGCAGGAGTTTTCATGTCAGACTCTAGAGAACCATCCATCATGACTGACGTGAAGCCAGATTGGATAGCGCGTAGACATACACCTTCATCAGAACCGTGATCTTGGTGCATAACAACAGGAATGTGTGGGAACATTTCTACAGCACCCTCGATTAGGTGACGTAACATTGGCTCACCCGCGTATTTACGTGCACCAGCAGAACCTTGAAGGATAACTGGAGAGTTACATTTGTCCGCAGCACGCATGATTGCGCGTACTTGTTCCATGTTGTTTACGTTGAACGCAGGCATACCAAAGTTATTTTCTGCTGCGTAATCCATTAATTCACGAAGTGTAATCATCGCCATGTGCGTGACTCCTATCTTTAGTTTCAAAAAATTTTGGCTATTCTACCAAGCTTTTCTATTCACACCAAACCTGAAAATCTTGAATAAGAATCTACCGGCCGGTATTTATGCCGCTCTGAGGCAAATTTAATTTAAATTAAGAAATCTTAATAATTTCCAACATATTCGTACCGCCCATCAAGCCGCGACTTTCACCACGAGTTAAGAGAATCATTTCACCTTCTTTGGCGATACCATACTTTTTAATAAGTTTAACCACTTCATCACGCGTCTCATCTTCTGTGACACCGTCAAAATCCACAGATGAAGGATAAACGCCGCGATAAAGAGTTACTTTACGGCGAGTTTCTTTGTGAGGTGTTAACGCAATAATCGGCTTACCTGAAGAAATACGCGACATCAGCAATGCTGTATTACCAGATTCAGTCAAGGCAACAATTGCTTTGATATCAAAATGGTTTGCTGCATACATGGCCGCCATAGCAACCGTTTCATCAACCGCAGTAAACGATTCATCAATACGGTGCGTCGATTCACGAGCTGATCGTTGCTTTTCAGCCTCACGACAAATGCGCCCCATGGTTTCGATGACCAAGCTTGGAGATCGACCTGTTGCCGTCTCACCTGACAACATAACCGCATCCGTACCATCCATTACAGCATTCGCAACATCGAAAACTTCTGCACGTGTAGGAATCGCATTTTCAATCATGGTTTCCATCATTTGCGTTGCTGTAATGGTGACACGATTCAACTGGCGTGACCGTTTAATCATTTTCTTTTGAAGTGCTGGTAGTTGTGCATCGCCGACTTCAACACCCAAATCACCACGAGCGATCATAATAACGTCAGAGGCTAGAATAATCCCATCAAGCGTCGCATCATCAGCAACCGCTTCAGCACGCTCAACTTTAGAAACAATGGCGCAATTCAAACCGGCTTTTTGTGCCAGTGAACGGCAATATTCAACATCTTCAGCCGAACGAGGGAAAGATAATGCAAGATAGTCTGCGCCAATCTCTGCCGCTGTAATAATGTCCTCTTTATCCTTATCGGTCAGTGCAGCAGCTGAAAGACCACCACCAGACAAGTTGATACCTTTGTTGTTCGATAATGCGCCACCAACGATTACCGTTGTATTCACACGCTCGCCTTCAACGTTATCAACTTGAAAAACCAAACGACCGTCATCCAGTAATAACTTATCACCAGGTTTCACATCATAAGGCAGGTTTTTGTAGGTCAAACCCACTTCATGTTGATTACCAGAGTTTTTATCAACATTATTATCTAAGGCAAACTTGTCACCTGTATTCAAGAAAATCTTATCTTCTGCAAATCGCGCAATACGAATTTTTGGCCCTTGAAGATCAACCAATACACCGACTTCGTGATCAAACTTTTCTGCTAATTCGCGAACACGTTGCGCACGCGCTTTATGCTCTTCTGGGTTTCCGTGTGACATGTTGATACGAACAACATCCAATCCAGATTGAATCATTTTTTCCAACTCGCCTTCGCGGTCAGTTGCTGGTCCAAGCGTTGCAACAATTTTGGTACGTTTTAAACCAAGGTTAGACATGTGTTTTTATTTCCTTTTAAAAACGGCATCCACAGAAGATGTCTCGCGAAATAGACTTACCGCATCATCACCGCAGCCGCCTGGCTGTGGTTTGCGATAAACATACTTGACGAGTCACCCTATTCGCTTCTGCCAAATTAAGTATAAAAAGTGTGAAAAGCCAGGCGATTGCCTGGCTCATGAAGTAATTTACTTCGCAGCTGCCTGTTCTAGCATTTCAACCGCTGGTAGTTTTTTACCTTCCAAGAACTCTAGGAAAGCACCACCACCTGTAGAGATATAAGAAACTTTATCGGCAATGTCATATTTATCAATTGCAGCTAGAGTATCACCACCACCGGCGATAGAGAACGCTGAAGATTCCGCAATCGCCATAGAGATTGCTTTCGTTCCTTCACCAAACTGGTCAAATTCGAATACGCCCACTGGACCATTCCATACAACTGTACCAGCGTTTTTGATGATTTCAGCCAATTCAGCTGCCGAATCTGGACCGATATCGAAAATCATATCGTCATCAGCCGTTTCAGAAACATTTTTAGTTTCTGCAGCCGCAGATTCAGAAAATTCTTTACCGCAAACTACGTCTGATGCCAAAGGAATTGCCGCACCGCGAGATTCCATGATTTCGTTCAGTTTTTTACAAGTAGGAACTAAGTCTGTTTCAGACAGAGACTTACCAACGTTATAACCCGCTGCTTCGATGAAAGTATTCGCGATACCACCACCAACAACTAACTGATCAACTTTTTCAGATAGAGATTCTAGAACCGTTAGCTTAGTAGAAACTTTTGAACCACCAACAATAGCAACCATTGGGCGCGCTGGATTGTTAAGAGCTTTACCTAGTGCATCTAGCTCTGCTGCTAGAAGTGGGCCTGCACACGCTGTTTCTGCAAATGCGCCCGCACCGTGAGTAGAAGCCTGCGCACGGTGAGCTGTACCAAAAGCATCCATTACATATACATCACAAAGTGATGCATATTTCTTAGATAGATCTTCAGCGTTTTTCTTTTCACCTACATTGAAACGAACGTTTTCTAGTAGAACGATTTCACCATCCGCCACTTCAACGTTACCATCAAGGTAATCTTTAACAAGACGAACTTCTTTACCTAGTTTTTCAGAAAGATCTGCTGCAACTGGAGCAAGAGAGAACTCTTCAGCATATTCACCTTCGGTTGGTCGACCAAGATGAGACATAAGCATTACTTTCGCACCGGCTTCAGCAGCCATTTTCATGGTTGGTAATGAAGCACGGATACGCGCATCAGAAGTAACTTTACCATCTTTAACTGGAACGTTTAGGTCTTCACGAATTAGAACGCGCTTACCAGCTAAATCAAGATCAGACATCTTTAATACAGACATGTTGAGTCCTCTTTTTATAAATTTAGTATCGAATAAACGATACGAAGATTAATTAAACTTGCTTTTACAAACTCTCAACTGAGAACCAACACTAAACCTCATTTTAAAAAGACGCTACTTGTACCCTTGCGGTATAAACTCATCCTGCGGGCTTTTATGCCCTTTGGGTACGACTCAGGCCACCCATGGCCTTCAACGCTTTTTAAAATAAGTTTTGAGTTGGTTTAGAAAATTCACAAAAGGAAATTTAATTTGAGGAAAAGTTAGAAAACAAATCCTCAAATCACAGTGTTCGTCCAGTAGCGAAGGAATTTCTAGGCGCTTCGCTCGACGTGCACAATTCGTACATGAGAGCCAGAAGCAACAACGAAATTACTCGCTAATGGAATGAACCCCAAAGGCAACAACTATTAGTTGTTACCAACATGACGTACAACACGCATCATGTTACAAGTATAACCATACTCATTGTCATACCATGCAACGCACTTAACGAAAGTACCATCTAGAGCGATACCAGCGTTAGCATCAAAGATTGATGGGTGAGAATCACCACGGTAATCAGTAGAAACAGTTGCTTCTTCGTTATAACCTAGAACACCTGCTAGTTCACCTTCAGATGCTGCTTTCATCGCTGCACAAATTTCTTCCATAGAAGTTTCTTTGTTTAGCTCAACAGTTAGGTCAACAACAGAAACGTCAGAAGTAGGAACACGGAAAGCCATACCTGTTAGTTTACCGTTTAGCTCAGGTAGTACTTTACCTACTGCTTTAGCTGCACCAGTTGAAGATGGAATGATATTCTCAAGAATACCACGACCACCGCGCCAGTCTTTCATTGAAGGACCATCAACAGTTTTCTGAGTAGCAGTTGCCGCGTGAACAGTTGTCATAAGACCACGTTTGATACCGAAGTTGTCGTTAAGAACTTTAGCCATCGGCGCAAGACCGTTAGTCGTACAAGAAGCTGCAGAAACGATTGCTTGACCAGCGTAGTCGTTGTGGTTAACACCATAAACGAACATTGGAGTCGCATCTTTAGAAGGTGCAGACTGAACAACTTTTTTAGCACCTGCATCGATGTGCGCTTGACAAGTTTCTTCAGTTAGGAAGAAACCAGTACATTCGATAACTAGATCCGCACCTACGTCAGACCATGCTAGATCAGCAGGGTTACGCTCAGCAGTGATACGAATAGTTTTACCGTTTACAACTAGGTTACCGTCAACAACTTCAACTGTACCGTCGAAACGACCGTGTACTGAGTCATACTTCAACATGTACGCTAGGTACTCAGGATCTAGTAGATCGTTGATTGCTACAACTTCGATGTCTTGGAAGTCTTTAGCTGCTGCACGGAAAGCCATACGACCGATACGGCCAAAACCATTGATACCAACTTTAATTGTCATTATCGTTTTCTCCAAAATTACACGACAAAAGGGATTTTGCCGTTTCAAAAATAAAAACTTTTTATCCTGCGTCTTTAACGCTGCCTACCTGCAACGCTAAATACTTTGGATAATTTACCGGCCGGTAGTTTCTTTAAAAACTACCCACCGATTTAAATTCTAAAAATTCTTTAGCATTTTTAGCTCGCAACTGAGCTAGACCGATTCAAGGCGGGAAAATGCGAGCTTATTTATGCCCCTTGTGGGTGCAAATGTAAGTGACCATTTTTCCAACACCGAAGCGGTCAGCTTCAGTTGATGAGATAAATTATTTGCCTAGGACCTTGTTGCATGTCGCAACAACATTCTCAACCGTGAAACCAAACTCTTTGAATAGTTCGCCAGCTGGTGCAGACTCACCAAAAGTAGTCATACCAACAACATCACCGTCTAGACCAACATACTTATACCAAGAATCTTTCACGCCAGCTTCAACAGCAACACGCTTAACACCTGGGATAAGAACCGAATCTTTATAAGCTTGATCTTGCTCATCAAATGCGTTTGTACAAGGCATAGAAACCACACGAACATTTGCCTCCATCGCTTCTGCAGACTCAACTGCTAGACCGACTTCAGAACCTGTCGCAATAATAATCAGATCAGGCGTGCCTTCACAATCTTTCAGTACGTAACCACCTTTCTCGATGTTCGCAACTTGCTCTGCCGTACGAGGCATTGGCTCAAGTGCTTGGCGAGAGAATACAAGTGCAGTTGGAGCATCGTTACGCATCATAGCGATTTTCCAAGAAACCGCAGATTCAACCGCATCACAACCACGCCAAGTTTGGAAGTTAGGGATAACGCGCATCGTCGCCATCTGCTCAACTGGTTGGTGAGTCGGACCATCTTCCCCTAGACCAATAGAATCATGCGTGTAAACATAGATCGTACCGATTTTCATCAATGCAGACATACGTAGAGCGTTACGCATGAACTCCATAAACATGAAGAATGTTCCACCAAATACTTTGAAACCACCATGAAGAACCATACCGTTCATCATGTGCGCCATACCGAATTCACGAACACCCCAAGATAGGTAGTTACCGTTAGCGTTTTCACGGTTAACTTTCACCATCTTCGACCAGTTTGTTAGGTTGGAACCTGTCAAGTCAGCTGAACCACCGAACATTTCTGGAAGGATTTCACCCAACTTCTCGATTGCTTTTTGAGACGCTTGACGAGAAGCAATTTTTGGAGACTCAGCTTGAGTATCCGCAATAAACTTATCCATTTCAACTTCGAAGTTCGCAGGAAGCTCACCTGCCATACGACGTTCAAATTCAGCTGCTTCAGCTGGGAATTCTGCTTTATAAGCTGCGAATTTTTCATTCCAAGCTGCTTCGTCTTTTTGGCCTTGTTCTTTGTGATCCCATCCAGCGTAAACATCTTCTGGAATTTCGAAAGGACCCGCAGTCCAGCCTAGCTCTTTACGAACCAGCGCGATTTCATCATCACCTAGTGGCGCACCGTGACAAGAGTATGTACCACACTTGTTTGGAGAACCGTAGCCAATCACGGTCTTAGTACAGATTAAAGATGGCTTATCTGTAACAGACTTCGCTTCTGCGATTGCCTTATCAATTGCCTCTGGATCATGACCATCAACATTTGGAATTACGTGCCAGTCATACGCATTGAAGCGACCTGGAACACCTTTCTCCATCCAATCACCAATGTTACCGTCGATAGAGATATCGTTGTCATCCCAGAAAGCGATCAATTTACCAAGACCAAGAGTCCCGGCCATTGCACACGATTCGTGTGAAAGACCTTCCATCAAACAACCATCACCCATGAACACATAAGTGTGGTGATCTACGATTTCATGACCAGGCTTATTGAATTGTGCAGCAAGTGTACGCTCAGCAATCGCCATACCTACAGCGTTAGTAATACCTTGACCTAGAGGACCAGTCGTCGTTTCAATACCTTCCGCATAACCATACTCAGGGTGACCTGCAGTTTTAGCATGCAATTGACGGAACTGCTTAATGTCTTCCATGCTTAGGTCGAAACCAGTCAAGTGTAGTAGAGAGTAAATAAGCATTGAGCCGTGACCGTTAGAAAGAACGAAACGGTCGCGATCCGCCCAATTTGCATTGGTCGGGTTATATTTCATGTGGCTATTCCACAATACTTCAGCGATGTCCGCCATACCCATTGGTGCACCTGGGTGACCAGAGTTGGCTTTTTGAACCGCGTCCATACTTAAAGCGCGGATAGCGTTAGCTAGATCTCTACGAGTTGCCATAGATTTTCCTCAATTTTTAAATAAAAATTCGGTGAACCGTGACGAATAAAAAGGCGACTTTACCAGTGAAATTCGCAACTTAGATTTCGCCACGGTATAAATTTGGTGCTGTATTCTCTCTCAAAACGGCATTTGCATCAAGTTTTCTTATCATCGCATCATGGAAAACGATTCGCACACCAACAGCAAATCTCATTAAAAATCAGCTATCTAGCGACCAAGATCACTTTTTGACACAATAGATTGCGTGGTGATTTCAGAGAAAAACCATTCTGCAATAGTCGTTTTCTGACTTGAGTGACACTTTCTTTACAAAAAATAAAAGCCACCGGCCGGTAGCTTTTAAAAATGAATGAATACAAACAACAAGTAACGTTTTAAACTGCGTTATAAACCTCGTCTCTCCGATGCACTTTCAAATAGAACTGTTCGTAAATTGACAACATTGCAGGAATGACCAGCAAAATTAATAAGGTCGAGAACATCAATCCAAACGCAATCGCTGTGGCCATTGGAATTAAGAATTGCGCTTGCAAAGACGTTTCAAACAATAAAGGCGTTAAGCCAGCAATGGTCGTCAAGGATGTGAGCAATACCGCGCGAACACGTTGCACCGCTGCTTCCTCTAATGCCTGGTTCACACTTAAACCAGCCGCTCGCAACTGTTTATAGAAGCTTACCAAAATAATCGAGTCGTTCACTACAATCCCTGAAAGCCCAAAAAATCCAAACAACGACAAAATGGTCATATCAATTCCCATCCACCAGTGCCCCATAATGGCTCCAACCAAGCCAAAAGGTATCGCCATCATAACAACCAATGGCCAACCATATGAACCGAACACCCAAGCCAAAACAATGTAGATAATCGCCAGACCAATTAGCAATCCAATCTTCATATCACCCATCGTCTCTGCCTGACGAGCCTTTTGACCTTCAATACTGTAGGTCAAACCATATTTTGCCTCTAGCTCTCGCAAGGTTGACTGTTCCAACTGAGCTAAAATACGATTGGCATTATTCACAGTTTTATCAACTTCACCGATCACATTTACCGTTAACTGTCCATCAACATGACGAATAACATCAAATCCACGCTGAGTTTGCCAAGTGACCACTGTTCGCAATGGCACTCTTTGTCCATTCGGCGCAACAACTTGCATACGATTTAGAGTTGCCAAGCTCATCTGCTCATGTCGCGGAAACTGTAGACGCACTTCCACTTCATCCTCTCGATCCGTGAAAATCTGCACCAATCTTCCAGAAAAAGCATCACTCAACTGACGACCAACCGAGGAATAAGTAAACCCAAGCGCTTCCCCTTGCGGAGTGAGTTGGTAGATCAACTGATCACGACCATAAGGTAAATCATCGCGAATCGACAAAACGCCTGGGATTTGCGACACCACTTCTTGTAATTCAAGGGAAGCCTGTTTGAGGTTATCCGTTGCCGCACCACTTAAACGAATATCAATATCACTTCCAGGCGGCCCCATTCTCGGCGCTTCAATCGTTAACAAATCTAAGCCCGGGACGGTGCCTGCTTTTTCTTTCCAGACACGAATCAACTCTTCATTACGCGTTTCACGATCACCCGAATCAATGAGCTCAATGTTCACCCCGCCGAAGTTCGCACCGGATTGACGCGACGTTTTATTAAAATTCACAACAGCGACTTTCACAATGCCCGGCTCTAACTCTGCCTCGGCTTCTCGCAGAGCTTGATACAAACGCTCAACATAGCGTGCCGACTCCTCAGCAGAGGTCCCTGCAACAAAACGTGCATCCGCTGCTAACTTATTAGATTCGGGACTCGGGAAAAACACAAACCCTAATCGCCCGCCAGCAAACAATGCCACCACAAAAATCATCATCGCAATGGCACTGGAAATCGTGATGGTTCGATGGGCAAGCACCCAACGGATCAACAGACGGAATTGATGATGCCTGAAGTGATCGATTTTAGAATCGAGTTTATAGCGAATTGACCCTTCTTTTGCCGGTTCAACTTTGTGCAAGGCATGACGTAGGTGCCCCGGTAAAACTGTAAAACTTTCAATAAGCGACGCAAAAATCACCGCAATAATCACCAATGGAATGGCAAACAGAATATTCCCCACTTCTCCACCGACAATCATCAATGGTAAAAATGCGGCCACCGTTGTCAAAGAGGACGCGGTCACCGGTCCTAGCATTCTGTGCGCACCACCTTCGGCTGCTTGCAATGCAGGCTCACCTCTTTCATGATGCGCTAATGCATCCTCTCCGACCACGATGGCATCATCGACGATAATCCCCAACGCCATAATCAAGCCAAACAGGGAAATCATATTGATGGATCCACCCGCTAAATAGACAATCATCAGGGTTGCCATAAAGGAAACTGGAATCCCGACCGCAATCCAAAAAGCAACTCGCCCATTCATAAAAACATACAGAATCAGCACGACTAAAATCAGACCGCCAACACCGTTATTGACCAACAACATAATGCGCTGTTGAACCAACGACCAAGTTTCATCATAAACCTGCAAACGAACACCGGCCGGTAGTTGTGGCTCGGTTTCTAGCATCCATTGCTGTAACACTTCGGATGACTTTAAGGTGTCGCCATTTTCTGCACGCTGCAGCTGCATCTCAACGGCTGGAAAACCTTCCACTTGCAGATAAGCGGCATCCTTGACCGCACGACGTTCAACTTCTCCTAAATCTCCCAAAGTGAGCGTTTGATAATCATTGGTAATAACTGATGTCTGTTCAAAAGCAATCTCATCACGCTTTTGTTCCAAAGCACGCAATTCACGTACCGAATCGTTATCGCCAACGGTACCGGCCGGTAAATCACGACTCATACCGGCTAATTGATTCCCTACCGATTCAAACGAAAGCTGGTATTTTTCGAGTGTATCCTGTGAAATTTCGACCGCCATCTCTTCGGTCGGTAAACCAACAAATCCAACCTTATCAATTCCTCGATCCAGTAACTCACGTTCAAACTGCCGAACAAGTGGTCGAAGTTCTTGTAAATCACCATTCTCACTGATGACCAACATCCGAGCCACAGATTCATAACGGACAATTCTTTCAATAATCGGTTTTTGCGCATCTTGCGGCAAATTCCGTAACTCACTCACCCGTTGATTGATTTGATCCAAAGCTTCAATCATGTTGGTGCCTTCATTGAACTTCAATGAAATTGTCGCCACACCCATTCCCGAAGTCGATGTCATCTCATCCAGATTATCCAGATTACGCAGCACTCGCTCTATGGGCTCTGTAACACTACTTTCAACATCCTCGGCATTTGCGCCCGGCCAAACCACCCTTACCGAAGCATAATCGAGCTCAAAATTGGGAAAGAACTGCACATTCATTTTCAGCAATGCCACAATCCCTGCCAAAATCATAATAATCATCAACAAGTTCGGTGCGACTTTATGTCGAGCGAACAGACCAATCACTCCATGCGATTTAAACTGCTTTTCTTTAATTTGAAAATCTTGGTCTAAATTATCATCCGTGTTTGCGACAGAATCTGATTTTGACGTCGTAGAGCTCATTCTGTCACCTCAGTCACTCGCAAGCCATCAATGGCATTTGGCAGATGCGTAACCAAAACATTCTTACCGGCCGGTAGACCTTGAGGGTGAGAAATCAATGCCATAAGCTTACCGTCACGCATGACATCCCCTTTAAGCTCAACCGCTTGAGATTTCAAACGCCCATCTTCAACGAGATACACCCGGTCATTTCCATAAACTGCACTGTAAGGAACAACCGCAACATTTTCAGCGGCCTGACCTTTAAAATAAACTTCCAACAACTCCCCTGGACGCTTGAAATACAAAGTTTCCGGCAAACTAAAATAAGCATCGACACCACTGGTTTGTGCCTCTCCAGCCAAACGTTGCAAGGTTAATTTCGCCTCACCTCCAGAAAAATAGTAATCCGCCTGCAAAGAGACATGTTCAGAAATCGCTTTTTGCGCCGCTTCAAAGCTTTGCGAATCGAGCTTCGTTTTTAACTCCATGCTTTCAAGCGCATAAAAACTAACCATGACAGTACCAGCATTCACACGATCACCCTCAGCCACCGCAACCTTCGCAACACGCCCATCAAATGGTGCAATGACCACGCCACGGGTTTGATTAAGCTTTGCTTGGGTTAAGCTCGCTTTTGTCTTTTGCAAACGCGCTTGCAATTGAGCCAATTGATTTGCCCCCTGTTCAACTGACAACTCCACCCCGACCACTGCATACTCCTGCTTCACCAAGGCTTCTTTTGCCACATCAACAACTGACTGTGAAGCCAGATTTTTGGCCATTAAACTTTTGGCACGCTGTAAAGCCTCTTGCTTTAATGTCAAAACCTTTTTCTCATGTATTAAACGCGCTTCATTAGCTTTCATCGTCATTTTTTGCAGGGCAATTTGCGACTTTGCATCCGCATAGTCGGCATTCGCCTGAGCGACTGGTAGCGCTAAATCTTCTTCTGACAACTCCAGCAAAACCTGGCCTTTTTGAATCTCATCTCCTGGCAAGACTTTTACTTTAGAAACCACAGATGAAACTGGTGCGGCAGCATCCACCATCGCATTCGACTCAATCACACCATACAAAGTTTGAACGGCCGGTAAAGTCTCTAGAGTGATTGGCTGCGAATTCACCATCCAGACCTTTTCTTTCACTTCAACCGGTGGTTGCTCTGGCTTGGTATTTTTCATGTAGAGAAAAACCACAATCGCCAAACCAAGAATCGCAAGCGGCAAAAATCGTTTAAACAATTTCATCATAAATCTGTGTCCATTCAGGTATCGGCAAAGGCCATTGCCATCAATTAGTGAATTGCTAGTTTATAAGCGAAAACCGAAATTTAAGCAAACGCAACTCTGGGCTTATTTTGCATTCTTCAAACTGGTTGCATATTTTGCGCATTCCAAAACTGAAAACTTGAAGACAGTTTGACAATAACCTCTCTACTCTACTCGTATAGAGAACAAGAAAATTACCATTTGCACCGCTTATAAGCCATTGTTATCATTAGCTCATTAAATTTATTAATATATAAATTAAACTAACCAAAAAGGCAGATCCATGAAAAAAGTTATCTTGGCAACATTAATAAGTTCAATGGCAATGAGCGTACAAGCACAGAACATCAGTGCCGACCATCAAGAAGCCCGAAGCATCGTCAAAGAATTTGGCGGACAGTTAGTGCCAGCTTTAAAAGGAGCAATGAAATCAGGCGGTCCAGTGGCAGCAATTGATGTTTGCAATACCAAAGCACCTGCCATCGCACAAGATTTGAGCGCCACACACGCTCCTTGGCAAGTGAACCGAGTGAGCCTAAAACCTCGTGGGGCAAGCGCAACACCGGACGCTTGGGAAACCGCCACTTTAAAATGGTTCGACGAGCAACTGGCCTCTGGTGCAGACCCTAAAAAACTGGAAAAATTTGAAATCGTTAAGACCGGCAACCAAGCAGTAACTCGCTATATGAAAGCAGTGCCAACCGCAGGGCTGTGTTTAACTTGTCATGGGAGCGAGCAAAAAATTCCGCAAGGTGTTAAAGCAAAACTCGCTGAACTTTATCCGAAGGATAAAGCGACAGGCTATCAAGAAGGACAGATTCGTGGAGCGTTCAGCTTTCAGAAGCCGGCAAACTAAATCCGGCGAATCTAACGCCAAAAATAGTCCCACATTAAAACTTGGTAGGAATTAAGCGAGTACGGTTTGATTTCTACCATTTGCCTTAGCTTGGTAGACCGCCAGATCCGCCAGTTTAAAACATTCATTGAATTCAACATTCGCCTGACTGCATTCAACGGCGCCAATACTAAGAGTCACCGGCTCAACCCCAAGGCTAGTCCAATCCGCTTGGGCGATAACTTGATGTAACCCACCCAAAACTTCCTGTACAGCCTCAAGGTTATAATTTGGCAAAATCAATACAAACTCTTCACCACCCCAACGATACAAAAACGATTTTTTAGGTCTGGCAGAATTTAATAACTGCGCAATAAACACTAAAATCTCATCGCCCTTGGCATGCCCATACAAATCATTAATGCGTTTAAAGAAATCCAAATCAATCACGGCTAATGTCAGAGGTACCTTTTTATCACAAGCTTTTTTTAGCGCCTTTTGGGCTGAACGCTCACCATGTCGTCGATTAGGAAGCCCTGTTAAAACATCTTCGTGAGCGAGGCTTTCCAATTGCGTTTGAACCTTTTTGTGATCACTGATATTACGCACCATACCAATCACATGCGTAGGTTGATTTTCATCATTTCTTTCGCAAACTTTGCCGGCATCGTGCACCCAAATATAGTGGCCATTACGATTACGAAGCCTATATTCCGCTTGGTAAGCTGGGCGTTTTCCTTTTATATGATCTGACAAAATAGTAATCACTTTCTCGACATCATCGGGATGAACCTTGCTTTTCCAAGTATCAACATGCGGAGTCATTTCATCTGGACCATAACCAAGCATCTTTTTCAATTGTGGACTGAAAAACACATAGTCACTTTCCAACTCCCACTCCCAAAGCCCATCGGAGACTTCATGCAATGCATATCGAACACGCCCATCACGCTCTTGAAAGTCTTTTTCAAAGGCGACTCTATTACTAATGTTGCGTGCAACCGATAAAAAATACTCATGCCCATCCACCAAAAAGTGCGTGGTATTTACCTCAACAGGAATCTCATAACCATCCTTATGAAGATGACGCCCCACAAATGTAAAAACATTTTTTGAACGAATAACCGTGGCAATCTCTGACCATTGTGGAGCACCTTTAACGTCTTTTTGCAAACTCAAAACAGAGTGATTCAGAACCTCACCTTCTGAATAACCTAATTCTTCATAAGCAATACGATTACACCAAAGTACATTAGATGTTTTAGGATCGAGCAAATACACCGCATCGGCCATCTGCTGAAATAGATTTAAATGACTAGGCAACTCTCTTTCGGAGCTGAATTGGACAGAATTCATATCAATGACACATAAGTAATAATTACAACTCTCATTTAGCAATACAACTAAACCATCATAAAAAAATGATTAGCTAAGCCTCCAATTTTGGATTTTAATTTCGCAATACTTATCTTGATTGTCAATAAAAATCAAACAATAAGGTGTGAATCACTATATCAAACCCTTAACTTAAATAAGGTAAATTTAGGAAAAAACGCTAAAAACTTGGCTCAAAAATATTGCAAATTTTTCAAAAATTTTAACACCGAAACAAAAAATGCTTTGTCTGCAAAAGATCCAATGATTTAATGACATAACTATTTTTACTAATTCAAATAGGCCATTCCCATGTCGATTGTTCGTGCTACCGCGCTCTGCAAAAACTACCCCGCCGGTGATCAAATGCTCACAGCCATTCAGTCTGTCGACTTCGACATTCCCGAAGGGGCTTTTGTCTCGTTTGTCGGTCCATCTGGAAGCGGCAAAAGCACGCTACTCAATATGATTGGCTGTCTTGACCAGCCCACCTCTGGTGAACTCATTGTGGCGCAAACCGATACCGGCCGGTTAAATCGGGAACAAGCGGCTCAGTTTCGTGGCGAAACAATTGGATTTATCTTTCAAGATTTCAACCTGATTCCTGTGCTAAGCGTCTATGAAAATATCGAATATCCATTGCTAATGGTTCAAAACTGGCCAAAACCCGAGCGACAGGAACGCGTACAGGCCTTAATGAAAGCTGTGGGCATTCATGAACAGGCCAACAAATATCCTTCACAACTTTCCGGTGGACAAAAGCAACGCGTCGCTATTGCACGAGCTTTAGCCTCCAAACCCAAATTAGTCCTAGCAGACGAACCGACCGCCAACCTCGATCATGTAACAGCTTATCGAATCATTGAGCTGATGAAGCAAATGCGTGATGAATTCGGCACCACTTTTATTTTTTCAACGCATGACTCAAAAATCATGAATGCCGCCGAAACCCTGTTCATTCTGGAAGACGGAAAACTTCGCCAAGAACACCAAACCTCACCGGCCGGTAAAATCGATTCGAACGCACTGCAACAAGAGGAGAAATCATTGTGAAACTCTTAATGATTGCAATGCGCAACCTTTGGCGCTACCAAAGACGTACTCTACTGACCACGGCGCTGATTACTCTTGGTGTCATGGCCATGTTGCTATTCACCAGTACCGCGGGGTCTTTTAAACAAATGATGATTGGGCAGATTACTGACTCCATGATCGGCCACATACAAATTCATAAAAAAGGCTATGTATCGTCTATCGATAGCTTGCCTTTAACCATGAATATGAAGCCCAAAATGGTCGAAAAAGCGGAAGCTGAATTAAACACCCTAAACGAACAAGGCAAAATCGAAGCTTGGTCACCCCGTTTAAAGTTTGGCGCCATGTTCAGCAACTTTAATGAAACCACCAACCTACGTTTAAACGGAATTTTGCCGGAAAAAGAACTCCAAACCTGTCCAGAGCTGCCCAGCCGCATTATTGGTGACAAACCAGAAAACTTAGTCGAGCCTGGCAGCATTTTATTACCTGAACTGATTGCCAAAGGCATGAAAGTCAAGGTCGGAGACGCAATCGTTTTGGTGGCCACCAATCGTGACGGCTCAGTTAATGGTATGAATTTTACAGTGCATGGCATTTTAGAAGGTCTCTCTGGTCCAGGCGGCCGCGATGGCTACATTCATCTTGAAGATGCTCAAGCACTGCTTAGACTGGAATCCAATGAAATCAGTGAAATTGCCATCCGCTTAACCGCGCCACAAAATGAAAAACTCGTCATGAAGGCACTAAAATCCACACTGGGAAGCTTGACCAATCAACAAGGAAAACCTGCCTTTGAGATCCATGACTGGGAAAAACTCTCACCATTTTCAAATATTGCCAATATGATCGATTTAATGACACTGTTTATCAAAATCATGCTTGCAGCTATCGTGTTAATCAGCGTGATGAATGTCATGATTATGGCGGTCTACGAACGTATTCGAGAAATTGGCACTTTGGCCGCGATGGGAACACCACCTAATCGAATTCTGCAACTATTTTTAACCGAAGGTGTTCTTTTAGGTTTGGTCGGGGTGGCTTTTGGGCTAATGTTGAGCGCTATCAGCATTTATCTTTTGAACCAAGCACAAATAAGCTTTTCCTTTGGTCGCCAAACCGGTTTAATTCTGGAGCCTGTTTTGCTTTGGAAAGACGTAATTTTTGCCTCAGTGATTGTACTGAGTGCCGCAGTTCTGGCGAGTTTACAACCCGCCTGGAAAGCCTCTCGTTTAAACCCAGTCGACGCATTACGACAAGTCTAACGTTCAACCAATGAGAACCCTAATGAAACCCCTACTATTGATGCTATTGACAACCTTCTCTCTACCGGTTTTTTCGCAAACCTTACCGGCCGGTGACTCTCTTCCACAAGCGCAACAATTGTTACAGACCATTGATGAACGCTTACAGCCGGAAAGTTATGAAATGTACCGCAAACTCATCAACATTGAACCAAATGGAAAACGTAAAGAGTTTGTGTTGTACACCGTTAAACATGACAAAGATAAAGTTGCCGCGCTGTTCCTAGATCCAGCAAGCGAACGAGGACGCACAACATTACGTGTCGGTGAAAATATGTGGTTGTACATTCCCAATGTTGGCAAGCCTTTACGCATAACCAGTCTACAATCCGTTGTCGGAGGTGTCTTTAATAATTCTGACATCTTGCAACTGGATTACAGCGTGGAATATAACGCGGTTGACCTACAAGAAACCGGTGACCATTTGGTTTTAACTTTGAAAGCAAAAAACCGTTCCGTTGCCTACGATCAACTCATTATGCAGGTCGATAAAACCCATAAAGTCCCTATGAAGATTGAAGCTTATTCTGCTAGCGGAATGCTGATAAAAACCTTGCATTACAGCAAGCTCAAAGATTTTGGCAATGGCTACTTACGCCCTGCACAACTGGAAACTGACAGCCCACTTTACAAAGGTTTTAAATCCGTGATGCTGTTTGACGGCTTAAAGTCGCGCAATTTTGCACCGGAAGTCTTTAGCTTAGAATTTATGTCACGAATCGGTGAATTACGACAATAAACTGTGGATAACTTTGTGCGTAACCTTTGCAATCTCATCAACTTATCCACCGGCCGGTCTTTTTTATGGCTTACGCTAGGGTTTGGAGTTTGCACAACCAACACAAGTTTGGCAGAAGAGTTTAGCTTCGATGTCAGCGCTTATCAAAAAGCACCTTATGAACTCTACGGACACTTTGATTTACTCTCAAGCCACCAACAAATCAACTCAAACTCCGTATTCAGTCAAATGACTTTTGACCGGCCGGTAAACTCTGTGAACAGCCTTGCAAGTGAACTCGAACTCAATGGGCTTTACCGCTGGGAACAAAGCAGCGCCTATTTTCGCAGTTTGTCACTCGGGACAAAAAACGATTTACCCAATGCAAACCTACAAAGCCAGCATCAGTTTCAGGAACTCTACTGGCAAACCCAACTCAATTCAAATTGGCAATTTAAAGCAGGAAAAATTGCCGAAAAATGGGGCAAAGGCTATGCATGGAATCCAGTGGGTTTTATTGAACGCCCCAAAAATCCCGACGACCCTGAACTCAACCGAGAAGGTTTCACTCAGCTCAGTACGCAATGGACGAAAAGCTTAAACAGTTCACTGCAATCGGCCAGTGCAAGCATTCATTTAATCCCCATCACTTCAGAGATTAATCACAAGGAATTCCTGCCCTCCGAAAACTGGCTATTAGCAGGAAAATTTTCAGGACTCATCGGCACGACCGATCTAGACTTTTATTGGCGGCATTCACAACAAACCCAAACCGATATTGGTTTTAGCTTTGCCAGCAATTTAAGCCCTGAATTTGAATGGCACGGCGACATCAGCTATCGACCCAATCAACTCACACCGGAACTGCTGACAGACTCCATAAAACTCAGTGAAAAATCGGAAATTCAAACCTTACTCGGCTTTCGATACCTCACTCAAAATGAAGTTACCTGGATTGTCGAATGGCGATATCAACCAAATAAACCCACGCCATCAACAATGAAACAACTCTACCAACTGGCTAACAGTACTCAACCTGAAAATTTGACTCTCGCCAAACAAGCAAAGTCCGCAGGGTTGCTCGGCACCGACACTGCGCAAAACAGTGTTTATATAAAAGCAAGCACTAAAGACTGGCTCGATATTTTGTATCTAAATGCAGCACTCTGGGGGCTGATTAATCCAGACGATGGTAGCAGTGCTTGGACAGCAGAACTAAGCCATTCAGGTGTTAAAAATCAAGAATGGCGGCTCCGAGCAAGTCTGCTAAATGGCTCTAAACTGACTGAATACGGTGAAAAGCTGAATGATGCCAAACTCGAATTACGTTGGCGATACTTCTTTCAGCCCAATTTCTAACGCCACTCACTGAACAGCAAACCAAAGGAAACACTTCTCACAAATCTTATGAGTGACCTGTACTGTTTGAAAACAAATTAATGACCAACACACCAGCCAAGATCAGCCCAATACCAATTAAGGCGGCTGCATCCAATGCTTGATTGAAAAACCACCAGCCGATGAGTGCAATCAACACGATTCCCAAGCCGGCCCACACTGCATACGCAATACCAACCGGAATCTGTTTCAAACTTAATGCCAAAAAGAAAAACGCGACGCTATAACCAATCACCACCAAGATACTCGGTTTCCATTGCGTAAATCCCTCTGTAGCTTTTAATGCCGAAGTCGCAATGACCTCAGCGACCACAGCAATCAATAAAAACAACCAGACTTTCACTTTATTCCCCTGCACACTCTGAATTCATATTTATTTAGCCACATTAACCAAATTAAATATACAACTTATAAGTTTTATAAATATTGACTTAATAGAATTAATCATTAAACTTTCTTAAGAATCTTAACAAACTCTTGCGCAACCTTGGAGACTTATCGAATGAATAAAATAACTCAGTTAACCGCCATTGGTTTAACATCAGTGACTTTAGCATTCACAGCACCTATTCAAGCCGGTAACGGTCAAGGTATGGGTATGGGTATGGGACAAGATGCTGAATTCAAATACGCAGTTAAGCACAGCAACTTTATGCCAACCCTAATGGCAGTTGCGATGAAAAACCAAAGCGCATTGAATTTGAGCAACGAACAAATTCAAACACTGAAGAATTATCACGCTGAAAATTCGCCAAGCCAGCGTGAGGATATGAAAAATGTCGTCAAACTTGAAAAACAAGCGGCAGCCGCTTCATTGACCGGGGACTTAAATGAAGCACAAAAGCTTGGCCAAAAAAGCATTGCACTTCGCCAAACGATACTAAACCAAAAACTACGTTGTCATCAAATGATGGGTAAAGTGCTATCCGCTGACCAATACGCTCAGCTCGTGAAGCTAGCAAAATAACAAAACTCAGCTTAATGCTAAAAATTGCCGCGAATGGTTTTTCCATTCGCGGTTTTTTTATTCCTAAAATTTTGCCACCCAAAAGATACCGGCCGGTAACATTAATCAGACAATAAAGAGTCACTATCCAAGCTTTGGATAAATGCACGAATATTATTTATTTTGCCCCTTTCAATCTGCTCGGCAATTTCTTTGCCTTTGAAACCCTGAGCAATAATTTCTTGATTATCCACTTGATCTGCGGCTCGCAATAATCTCATCCAAAAATCTTTTTGCGGATAACCCACAGACTCAAACCCTAAACGCCCACGAGCATCCGCCATACAAGCTGTGAGAATTTTTTCAAAGGTCTCGGCATCTTTATAGGCACCACAATTTTGCAAAACCTTGTGATAGGTCTTGGGCTTTAATTCAGGTTTCAGTTCTGAGCGTTTTTCACCACTTGCATCTCGACTCAACGCCTTGTGAATCAAACCATGATACTCAGTGACTTTGAGTGCAAACTGCTCAACCTTTTTCGGCACCCGAAAGCGTTTACACACAGCTTTCACTAAAGGCAAACCAGCGGCTTCATGGCCATGATGTTTAGGCCAAAGCTCTCTAGGCGTCACGCCTTTACCCAAATCATGCATGAGTGCGGCAAAACGCACATCAATGTCAGAACTTAACCGGCCGGCTGATTCCAAGACCATCATAGTATGAATCCAGACATCGCCTTCGGGGTGATGTTTTTCAGGTTGCTCCACGCCATGTAAGGCATGTAATTCTGGAAACAGAACTTTATCGGCACCAACAGCCGCCAAAACCTCAAAAAACTCACTGGGTTTGACAGAATTCAAGACTTTAACCACTTCTTGCCACACTCGCTCAGGCGTCAGCTGCTCCAACTCACCACTGTCAACCATTTGCCTCATAAGCGCTACTGTTTCGGGCGCTACTTTAAAGCCGAAAGGGGCAAGCTTGGCAGCAAAACGAGCCACCCTTAGCACTCGCAGCGGATCTTCAGAAAACGCATCAGACACATGGCGTAACACCCGGTTTTCCAAATCCTGCTGACCATTGTAAGGATCAATAATTTCACCGGCCGGTGTTTGTGCCATCGCATTGATTGTCAAATCACGACGTATCAAATCCTCTTCTAAGGTCACGCTTGGTTCAGCGAAAACTTCAAACCCGTGATAACCTCGCCCCTGCTTGCGCTCTGTTCTCGCCAATGCATGTTCTTCTTTAGTCTTAGGGTGCAAAAACACCGGAAAGTCTTTACCAACCTGCTCAAAACCTTTCTCAAGCATCTGCTTAGGTGTGGCACCCACCACAACCCAATCACGGTCATAGACCTCGATTCCAAGCAATGCATCTCGAACCGCTCCGCCAACTAAATAGGTTTCCATAACACTTCCCTAAAAAACGTCCAAACAAAAAAGCCGTCATACGACGGCTTTAAAACTAGCATGTTTCGCAAAGTAACGAAGATCTAATTTTCATCTCGCCCTGCATTTTTACGGTAATCATTGTATTTTTCACGTTGATGCTTTGGCTTCGCATACTGAGCAATCACCCAATCCAACGAACTCGGAGTCATCTCAAAGACTTCTGAAAACTCCGTGTCCGTCGTGGCATCATTCGCCAATAACGTCAATTGACTTTTATGAATTGACTGAACCGGAGCCAAAATGCCCAAAGCCGCCATAAATCGTGCATTGAGCTTACACATTGGGAAAACGACCGCATCATCCTGTTCCATAATAGCAGCGACTTTTTCGCCCAGCTCTTTAACTGTCATTGATTCTGTGCCAGCCACTTCAATTTTTTGACCAAACAGCTGTTCATTACGAATTGAACTTACCATTGCTTTGGCAAAATCTTTCACCCACAAAGGCTGAACTTCAGAACCACCATTAGCAACCGCTAAAAATGGGAATCGCAGAAGTTGCTTGACATAATAAGCGGTCGATTGATCGTTTTCACCAATCAACATCCCTGCACGAAAAATGGTTTCATTTGCAGTAGAAACCGCATGCATTTGGTTATCAAAATCTGCAAGAACACCTAACCATTCATGGCTATCACAATCATTGTTTGCACCGATAAACGACAAACTAAGTACACGCTTCACATGCGCCGATTCCATCGCAGATTTAAGTCGTTTACCGACATTCCCCATATCATCGATATCAATCATTTCCGTGCCAGTTGAGCGATCGGCGATCAAGTTAAAAACAATCTCAGAATCTTGCATAGATTGCTTCAAAGCTTCCGTGTCGTCAAACGACTCAAGAGTAAACAATTTGGTATTTGGATATAACGCAAATTCACGAAAACGCTCAGGGCGACGAACCACTACGCGCACTTCATAGCCAGTATTGGCAAGCTCATTGACCACTTCGCGGCCAATATAACCAGTCGCCCCAAATACAGTTACTTTGTTACCTAACATAGGAAAGTTCCACATTTATTTACTCAAAACCGGCTAAGGATAAGAAAATGCAGAGAATTGGTCAAGTTTTTCCACAGGCTTTACTGTCAATCCTAAAACCGAATCTGCTGTAGTGACCCCTTGATTTTGCTACAATAGCGCGCAAATTTTCGTTCAGAATGACTCAAGGATTTACCAATGGAACCGATTCAAGTATCCGCTTTTCGCAGCCCAAAAAAAGAAGAACTGTATCTGTTTGTCCCAACAGATGGTGGGCTTGAAAAATTACCAAAAGAACTGCTCACGATGTTTGGTGAACCCACCCATGTTTTAGATTTTGAATTGACACCTGATCGGAAAATGGCTCGCGAAGATGCCAAAGAAGTCTATGAAGCGATTCAGGCTAAAGGATTTTACATGCAGATGCCGCCAACCGAGATCGAAAAATTAAGTAACTATGCACCTTCACCAGAAAAGCTCGACAATATCTATTAACCACTTGTCTGAGACCGCAAACTCACTACAATAGAATTTCATGTTTTTTAAACATCGGCTGGATAATTCACCGGCCGGTACATGATTAACAAATTCACTCCCTAACTTGACTACCTCGATCAAACCTTCTGAGATAGGGAATGAAGTAACGTATAAAACGTTCTACATTGAAAAATTAAGAGGAAACCATTATGGCATTTACGCTACCTGATCTACCTTATGATTATGATGCACTAGAAGTTTCAATCGATGCTCGCACGATGGAAATTCACCACACAAAACACCACAATGCTTACATTACAAACCTAAATGCGGCAATTGACGGCACTGAACACGCTGACAAATCACTTGCAGAATTAATTGCCAACGCAGGATCTATTTCTCCTGCTGTTCGTAACAACGGTGGTGGCCACTGGAACCACGCTTTCTTCTGGGAAGTGATGACCGGCGACAGCATGGGCGTACCAACTGGCGCACTAGCAGATGACATTAACGCGACTTTCGGTAGCCTAGATGCGATGAAAGAACAGTTCAACAAAGCGGGTGCAACGCAATTCGGTTCTGGTTGGGCATGGCTATCTGTCTCTGCAGACGGCAAGTTGCAAATCTCTTCAACACCTAACCAAGACAACCCTCTAATGGATGTTGCAGCGGTTAAAGGTCAGCCAATCCTAGGTTTGGATGTTTGGGAACACGCTTACTACCTACGTTACCAAAACCTACGCCCTGCTTACATGCAAGCTTGGTGGGATGTGGTGAACTGGAATAAAGTTAGCGAACTATATTCAGCCGCTAAGTAAGGCTGTCGAAAACGGCTGCAAACGCTCATCTCTTTGTTAAAAACTGGCTCAAGATACTCATTTACGATTTTTTGTAAACTCCGTTCTTTCGCCAGTTTTTGCCTCGACCTTAGCGCCTTCGCTCGTTTTCTTTACTGCATGCAGTCTGGAAACAGAATAAAAAACCGAGAAGCATCTGCTATCTCGGTTTTTTTATGTCTTGGGTTTGGATTTGGGTCTGTTGACAATTCAGACTTGACTCTGTTGCTGCTTAAAAATGCAGCAATCGCGACGCTCAGAGCGTATTTTGGTTATTCCAAATAAGCGATAGGCAACAAAGAGTGCTACATTTTTAAGCGCAACCCGGGGGCTCAAGCCATTTTTGCCCCAGCAGTGTTAGAAATTCGCTCAAATAGAATAACTATTCCGCGCTCTTTCAGCCTTGCTGGAACGAAAAATGGTTTGAGCAGAGCCTAATTATGAATTGTCA
>Ga0193952_1000021_pt1 | contig 83001 bp, 82 predicted proteins | sample BB_3_MG_FD_140368 | JGI IMG/M metagenome (GOLD analysis project Ga0193952, IMG submission 140368) | Microbial mat bacterial communities from the Broadkill River, Lewes, Delaware, United States - BB_3_MG | ecosystem: Environmental > Aquatic > Freshwater > River > Microbial mats | place: USA... | reverse complement strand
TTTGCTTCCATGGTCCAATCATTACGTTTGCATAAGCTTGTTGCCAATAGAATTGTGAAACTGGAGTTACAGATGTTCCATAACCACCTTTTTCAACAACTTCTCTCATTGCTTTAATAACTTCTGGGAATTTATCTAATGTCCCATTATCTCTCATCATTTGAGTGTTAGCAGTTAATGCTCCACCTGGCATAGGTGAGAATGGAATTAAAGGAGATACTTGAGTAGCTTCTGGTGGCATAAAGTAATCTTTTAATTGATCATTTAATACTTCTTGATATTTTAAAATCTTAGAAATTTCTAATCCACCTAAATCATAATTCATACCTTTAACAGCATGCATCATTGTTAAGATATCAGGTTGAGAAGTACCACCTGAAACTGGAGATGCAGCTAAGTCAATTCCATCTGCACCAGCATCTAAAGCAGCTAAATAACATGCAACAGAAACACCCGCAGTTTCATGTGTATGTAATCTAATATGAGTATCGTCACCAACTAATTTTCTAGCCATTTGAATAGTTTCGAAAACTTTTTGAGGAGATGAAGTTCCTGAAGCATCTTTGAAACAAATTGAATCATAAGGAACGCCAGAATCTAATATTTGTCTTAATGTTTTTTCATAAAAAGCAACATCATGAGCACCAGTACATCCTGGAGGTAAATCCATTAATGTAACAACTACTTCATGGTTTAAACCATATTTCTTAATACACTCAGCTGAGTATTCTAAGTTTTGTACATCATTTAAAGCATCAAAGTTTCTGATTGTTGTTGTACCATGTTTGGCGAACATTTTAGCATGTAAGTCAATTAGCTCTCTTGAACCAGTATCAAGCATAACTGTGTTGATACCTCTTGCTAATGTTTGTAAGTTTGCATCTGGACCAACAATTTCTCTAAACTTGTCCATCATTTCAAATGCATTTTCTTGTAAATAGAAGAATAAAGATTGGAATCTAGCTCCTCCACCAAACTCAAAGTGAGTAATACCTGCATCTTTCGCAGCTTCTACAGCTGGGAAAAAATCGTTCATTAAAACTCTACCACCAAAAACAGATTGGAATCCGTCTCTAAAAGTAGTATCCATAACATCAATATATTTCTTAGCCATTAATTAACCTTTTAAATTTCTGTGATGTTGTACTGCTGCTGTGATAGCAGCTACTTTAGCTGTATTGCTTTTTGCAGAGTTAGACTGCGCGTTTGAAGTGTTTTTACTTTTTTCCTTCTCAGGAAAAAATTTGGAGAATAAAGCACCTTGTGCCTTAAGTACGAAAATTAAGATTATAAGGAATGAAAAAACGACTCCCATACCTAAAATCATAAACTTCGCTGCTTCCATGATTAAGTTTGTTTCCATAATACCCTCTTTAGTGGTTACCACCGTGTTATTATTCTTGTAATAATATAGAAAACTTGCTTTATTAACATTTATATTTATCTTTGATTTTTATTAAATTTATAAATTTGATTTGATTACAATAACTTATCACCAAATTCATAAATAATTGTGTCTATTTTATGAAAAAAATTTATTACGTTATTTTTAGTTTCTACGATTTTTCTTGCCATTTTGCATCCTTTTTACTAAAATATGTCAGATTCTATAATAAATTATCAAAACACTTGAAAAATCTTTCATTTTGTAATATAATTGTGTAACTAGTATGTTAAAGGAATAAAAATGTTAATCGTTTCTGAAATAGTTGAAAAATTAAAAGATATTATAAGTGCAGATGGGAAAAATGGAAAAGTTTTCGATAAAGATGTTGCAGAATCATTAGATTTATCTCAAGCAAACTTTGCCACTATGAAAAATAGAGGTAAAATACCATATTCAAATATTCTAAATTTTTGTGCTCAAAAGAAGATATCTATTAACTGGTTACTATACAATCAAAATCCAGGATCACTTGTAGATTCTACAGATAAATACTGGATAAAATATTATCCTTCAGTTGCAGTTAGTGCAGGGGGAGGGGCATATGAAGCCCATGATAATTATGAATCTTTTGAAGTACCTCCATATTTTATGAATATGTTAGGTGGACAAGAGAACTTAAAAAATATTGATGCTATTAATGTAGTAGGGGACTCAATGGAACCAACACTCAACAATGATAATATTATATTTATTGATAAAACAAAATGTGATGCTGCAAGAGATGGTATCTATGCATTTACTACTGTTCATGGTCTTTTTGTAAAAAGAATACAGAAAAGAGTTGATGGAAATCTTGATATTATTTCTGATAATAAAGATTATCCTTCTCAAGTTATGGGAACTAGTGATTTAAAAGTAGTAGGAAAAGTAATAAGTTCTTTTGGAATGGTTTACTAAAATTAGAAGAGAGTATTTTCTTCTTCTAGTTTTGTAAGATATAAAAATACTTCATTATAATTTAAACCTATTAAATAAGCTGCATTAAAAGTGTTTTCTTTTAAAAGATCTTTTAAAGAATCTATGTTCTCTAATATTATTTGGTTTTCACCTAAAATTTTAATATAACTTGTAGTTATAAATATTGTTTTAGCATATTTGTATCTAGATTTAATATATTTAATTTCATCTTCAATTAATTCTACATTATTTTGAACTAATACAAATTTCTCACTTTTACCAAAATCTGTTAAATCATTTGTTTTATCTAAAAAAAGTGGCTTTAAATGATTAAATGATTTTAATCTACTTAAATCAAGTTCAATATCTAGAAAGTCTTTTGTTGCTATAAGTTGAGGAATATAAATACTTGATAATCTAACTCTTTGAAAATAAATATCGTCAAAAGAAAAAGATACTTCAAATAATGAATGTTCTGTTAAATTTTTAATTTCAAAAACTTTACTATTAAAGTTTTTATTATTTGGATAAAGTTTATCTAAAATAGATTTATTAGTTGAAATTATTATATCATCATCTTTAATATCATCAAATTCTTTTATAAAAGTTTCTAAATCATTTGAAATAAATCTAATATTTTTACTAGAGTTTACTGCAAAAATATTTAGTAAGTCATAAGAAATTTTATCACAATAGTATGCTTCTAAATTAAAATGAGCTAATTTATATCTTATTAAATGAATTAATGACTTCTCAATAGAATCTACTTTTATCCATGCTATTTCATTATCAATTATTGGATAAAAATTTTCAATGATAATTGCAAATGCGCCATTTTTAACAGCATTTTCAACATCATCTAAATCTTTTGCAATAAATACATCACCTTCTTTAACTTTAGTAGGATCAGTTTTAAATGAATAAATAAAAGAAATTGATGGGGAGTTTAATAATCTCCCACCAATGATATCTATTAAAGATGAAATTTGCACTAGCTTATTTTTGTCCCAATTTTTTTAGGAGCTTCTGGTCTGATTAAAGATAAACCATTTTCATCTTTTGCTGCCATTAGCATTCCTTCACTTAACATACCCATTAATTTTGCAGGTTTTAAGTTTGCAACTACACAAGCTTGTGTTCCAACTAAATCAGCTGCATTATAGAATTCTTTGATTCCTGCCAAGATTTGTCTATTTCTTCCTTCACCTAAATCAACTTGTAATTTTAAAAGTTTTTTAGATTTTGGTACTTCTTCCGCTTCTACAATTGTTCCAATTTTTAAAGAAGTTTCAAAGAATTTATCAATAGTGATTAAATTATCATCTTCTTCCTCTTTTTTATCTTCTTTCTTATTACATTTTTCTTCAGCAACGGCTTTAGATACAACAGCAGGTTTAGCTTGTTCTAACAGTACTTCTTCAATTCTTGGGAATAACTGCTCAACTTTAGTAATAGTAGTATCAGCAATTAATTCTTTGTTTTTAATTAATGAAACATAAGTTGCATTATCAATAGTAATACCTAATGAATCTGCTATTTTTCCAATTTTTTCTGGCATAACAGAATCTAATAAAAGTGACACTCTAGCCATGATATTAGTAATTAAAGCAACTAAAGCCATAGCTTCGTCTTCTTTACCTTCTTTCATTTTTGCCCATGGTTCATAATCACCAATTGCTTTATTTGCAATTGTTAATACTTTCCAAATATCTTCTAAATATCTGTTTAGTTGCATTTTGTATAAATATTCTTCAATATTTTCTAAAATTGCTTCAACTTCTTCTAATTCTTTTTTATGGAATTTTTCTACATCTTTAGAAGTAACTTTAAAATCAAAGTATTTACCACTCATTCCAGAAATTCTATTTAATAGGTTTCCTAAATCATTTCCTAAATCAGAATTGATTCTATCCATTAATGCTTTTTGTGAGAAATCACCATCTTGACCAAAAGGAACTTCTCTAAGCATAAAGTATCTAAAGGCATCTAAACCATATGCATCTGCAACAAGTTTAGGATCTACAACATTTCCTTTAGATTTAGACATTTTTTCACCATCTCTTGTCCACCAACCATGAGCTGCAATATGCTTTGGTAATGGTAAATCTAAAGACATTAAAAATGCTGGCCAATAAATAGCATGGAATCTTAAAATATCTTTCCCAACTAAATGTGTTGAAGCTGGCCACTGATTCATGTTTGCTTCATCTCCACCATAACCTAAGGCAGTAATATAGTTCATTAAAGCATCTAACCAAACATACATTACGTGTTTTGGTTCATTTATTGATTCTGGAAGTTTAACACCCCAATCAAAAGAAGTTCTAGAAATAGATAAATCTCTTAATCCACCTTTTACAAAGTTTACAATTTCGTTTTTCTTTGCTCTTGGAAGAATACAATCTTCATTTTGCTCATACCATTCAATTAATTTATCTTCGTATTTAGATAATTTGAAAAAGAAACTTTCTTCTTTTACAATATTTGTAGGCTTCCCACAATCAGGACAAAATTGTTCATCAACTAATTGCTTTTCAGTAAAGAATGTCTCACATGATACACAGTAATAACCTTCGTAATCACCTTTATAAATATCACCTTTATTGTACATAGTTTCAAAAGCTTTTTGAACACCAATTTTATGTTCATCATCAGTAGTTCTAATAAATTTATCATATGAAATATCAAAATCATCCCATAAAGTTCTAAATTTACCTGATACTTCATCAGCATACTCTTTTGGAGTTTTTCCTCTTTGTTCAGCACTTTGAGCAATTTTTTGTCCATGCTCATCAGTTCCTGTTAAAAAGTAAGTATTAGCACCTGTTAATCTAGAATATCTAGCTAACATATCAGCGATAATAGTTGTGTAAGCATGACCAATATGTGCTACATCATTTACATAATAAATTGGTGTTGTTATATATACGTTTTTGCAAGATTCTTCCATTCTCTACCTCTTCTATAATTTATAATAATTTTAAAATTCAAATCCACCGCCAGAGCCCTTATTCATCGACTCATAAACAGCAATTACATATTTCTTTCTTAATTCACAATCAAAAAATTGATCGCAAGGGTTGCAAGAACTTAACCCTTTTGACTCTTGACATTGTTTTAACTCATTTAGTTTTTGATCTAGCTTTATTTGCCATTCATCAATAACTATGTCTTCTGTGTTAGCCATTATTCTTATAAACTTCTAATACTCTATTGATCTCATCATTAGATCCAAAGAAACAAGGAGTTGTATCATGAATATGTGTAGTTTCAACTTCTAAAGCTCTTTTGAAACCATCAATTGCTTGACCACCAGCTTTTTCATATGTATAAGCAAATGGGAAAACTTCGAATAATTGTCTTAACTTTCCTTTTGGTCTATCTGTAGTACCAGGATAAGAGAATAATCCTCCACCTTTTAAAAGAATTTGATGTAAATCAGGAACCATACCACCAGAATATCTTAATCTATAACCATCATTAAAAATATCATCAATCATAGCTTTATGGAAAGGTGCCCAACAGTTCTGAGTAGAACCAGGAGCATTTAGTTTGCCTTTTTGATTTAATTCAATATTTTGAATAAATTCAAATTTACCTTTAAGTAATCTATACATTTTAACATCATCAGTAGCAATAACTAATTCAACTCTTGGTCCAAAAACAACGTAAATAGATGCAACAATATTTTGTGCATTAAATTCGTTTTTGTAAATACCATAGATAGAACCAACAGATAAGTTAACATCAACTAAAGAAGATCCATCTAAAGGATCATAAGCGATTAAATATTCACCATCTTCATTTAAGTTTACAATTTCTTCTTGTTCTTCTGAAACAATAGCTTTAATACTTGGTATTTCTTTGAAAATGTCTTCAATAATAACATCACTAGCAATATCAAGTTTTAATTGAGTATCACCTGTTGAGTTTTCTTGTTCACTTTTACCTGTATCACCTGTTTCAATTAAATCTTTGATTTTGATACTTGCTTCTTCAATTGCTTTAATAATATCTTGCATGTTTATACTCTTTTTGCGTTTTTATCAATCCATACAATAAAATCTTCTGGATTGTTTAGGTTTAATTTATCTATGTTTGCTGGTATCTCATTTTTATCAATAGTATCATCACTTGCTATTGCATCTGTTACATTAAAATAACTTTCATCTAAAGAGTTTCTAAAAATAGAAATTCTTGGTAAGGGAAGAGTTTTTAATCCTTCAACTAGTAAATAATCAAAATCAACAAATAAGTCGATCATATCATCAATACTTGAAGTATCTTTTTTAAATAAAGTAGTCTTATTAGGACTTACAACTGCAACATCTGCACCTGTTTGACTAAATTTAAAAGAGTCTTTTCCTTCTTTGTCAAAAGTAGCTTTATCTTTTGGATCATGCTTTATGATACAAACTTTAAAACCTCTATCTTGTAAGATATTTGATACTTTAACAATAGCCGTAGTTTTTCCACTGTTTGATGGTCCTGAAAATGCAACCACTAATCTTTTTTTCTTCATAAAGGGGATTTTATCCAAATGAATGTTAAATTATATTTAATTTTTTATGATTAGATTTTTTAATGTAACTATCATGAGTAGGTACTTTATAAAGGATTTCTTATTTTAAGTGAGAAATAAAAATAAATACTAATATTATTTATAAAAAATAAAGATATTTTCTCTCCTAAAAGCTATAAGTTAACTTCATTTTTATATATTTAAAGTAAAATTATGACATAAAATTATGGAGAAGAAATGTATAAAACTATATTAATTTCACTACTATCAACAATGTTTGTAGCTTGTTCATCCAACTCATCTTTAAAGTATTTTAAAAAAGAAGAGATTCAAGCAAGAGCAATTCAATATACTAAAAAAACGGATATTTTAGAAAAAAATGAACCAAAAGTTTTATTTATTGCAACTTATTTAAATAATATAAAAAGTAAACAATTTAAATCAAAACAAGAAAAGTTTGTAATATCAACATATTTTACAGATGCTCAAGAACAAGATTTATTAAAAAGAGGGTATAAACTTTCTTTAAATGATAAAGAAGCTTTACAAATAAAAGAGATTAATAAAAATGATCCATTATATGGACCACTTTTAGCCAATAATCATTGGGGTAAATATTATTTAGTTGAATTTGATGAAGTTAAAGATGTTTATGAATTAAAATTAGTTTTATCAAAAACAGCTTCTACTTCGGGGCAACTAAAGTTTGAAAAATAGAAGATAGTTTTACACTATTTTCTTTATTCATATGATTATTATATACATAATAATTAGCTAATACTTTTTTACCATATCTTCTAGTTTCATTATAAGAAATTAATTCCATACTTAAAAAAGGTTCATACTTTTTATCAAGTGTTTTAAACAATCCATTTTTAAACTGTTTTCTAGTATATCCAGGACCACCATTATAAGCATAAGCAATAAATAATGGATTATTCTTAAATTGTTTTTTTAAAGTATTAAGATGTTTACTTGCATATTTAATATTTACTTCTGGAATAAACTGATGATAAATATTATAAGGCTCTTTTAACTGCTTTGCTAAGGCTTTTGATAAAAAAGGCATTATTTGCATAATTCCTTGTGCCGTTGCAGTTGAAACAGAAGAGGGTATAAATCTACTTTCTTGTCTTCCAATAGAGTACATCAAAATTTGTTTATCTAAATCATACTTTTTAAATACATCTTTAAAAGGTGTGATAAAATATTGAGTTTTATATTTTTTATATCGTTCTAACACAAAAGTATATTGAGGAAGGAACTCTTCATTTGAAAATAAATTATGATACTTATTTAATTTTTCTTCACTTAAATCTTTTTTAGTATCTCTTACTACATCAATCCAATCAAATTGGCTAAGAGAATCAAAAGATGTCTCTTTATTTAATAAATCAATATCATATTCAATACTTGTACTTTTAGTATTTGAAATTTCTTTAGCATATAGTGAGTAAATATTATTATCCCAACTCTCAAGAAGAGGTGTTAAAAAACTATTATCTTTAGTAATTAAATATCTCCAAAAATTAACTTTATCTTTATCCATTTGGAAATATGCTTTTTTATATGCATCTTTTAAATAAGATAGTGAAACTTCATCTTTATCATATTTTATTGCATTAATAGCTAAAAAGAAAAGTGTTTGATGTGTTAACTCTTTATTATTAGCAACTTTAAATAGTGATTTTTGTAAATTTACTAACCTAGGATTTGTTACTACATATCTAGTGAATCTATTAAACTTTTTATCTTTAGAAATTTTATCAATAAAACTTGAAGGAATTGGATGATTTATCTCATTTCGTCTAAAAGCTTTTCCAGCTTTAAAAAACAACCTATAAAATCTATGTGGTTCAGTACTTAAAAGACTAAAGAAAGGTTGATCAGAAGCTATTACTTTTAAGTCATTTCTTAAAGTAGGGTATTTTTCAACTCTTTGTATAACAGAGTTTAATTTCTTTTGAGAAAGTGTAGTAGAATCATATAAAGACAAACCTAAAGCTAAACATCTGTCATCATACTTTAATAAATCATTAGTTTTAGCTCTATAGCACTTTAGATCTTCACTTGGTAGATCTTGAAATTTTTTATTAAACTCTTTTTTTACTCTACCATTTTTATTTCTAGCCATATCATATGCAGTTTTTGCATCACTTGCAATAATATTTTGTTTTAAGTATTGGATAATAAAAAAATCTTTTGCATAGGATTTTGGTTTTTCTTCTAGCCATGAAAGGCTAACTTCAAAATTTTCGTGTGTAATAGGAAGATCACTATTTGCACTTAGAGATAATACTAAAGCACAAGATAGTGATGTTATAAGTTTTTTCATATTAATTAAAATGCTAATCTAGAAAGAAAAGTTTCTATAAAGATTAATGCAAAAATTAAAATAAGTGGAGCTAAATCCATTCCACCAAATACTGTTGGAATATATTTTCTTACAAATGCGTATGCAGGTTCAGTTAACCTATATAACATTTGAACAATAGGATTGTAAGGATCTGGTTTAAACCAACTTAATAAAGCTGAAATAATAATAACCCATTTGTATAAGAAAACTATTCCTAATACTACAGTTAAGATTGAAGCGAATAATGCATCTATCATTTTACAATTTCTCCCATATAATTTTTAATTAAAGGATAAATACTTGAAATATTAATACCATTATTTCTACCTGTTAAGATATATGTTAAAGGTTTAGTTAATTTATCACCTTCTAAAGAAGTCTTTTCATTAATATATTTAATTAAATCTTCGTAAGTGTCTTGATAAGGAGCATCTTGTAAACAAAGTTTTAATTCCACAAATTCTTCTTCATAACCTTCACAAGTACTTTTTGGAGTAAAGATAAGATCAAGTTTTTCTTTAATTTCTTTAATTGTTGAAGACTCTTCTAATAAAATTTTAGCAAGCTTACCAATATCAGTATCAGCAAAACCTAAAATCTTAGATAGTCTCATATCATCAAAAGTTTCTAAATGTTTTTTATTGATAACTTTTAATTTTTCAATATCAAAAGCAAGATTTTCATTAGATATATTTTTAATATCAAACCATTCAATAGCTTCTTCTAATGTAAATATTTCACTAGGAGTTTTACTTCCTAAAAGAACTAAGTAGTTAGCAATTGCACTTGGAAGAAAACCTTCATCTATTAATGATTGTACACTTATATCATCATTTGAAATACTTGGTAAATGCACATAGTTTACTTCTTTGTCATATCCTAAAGATTTTCTAACATGTATTTGTTTTGGTGTATTTTCTAAGTACTTTTCATCTCTAATAACAGTAGAAATATCTAAAATCATGTCATCTACAGCACATGAATAATCATAAGTAGGTGTTTTATCATGATTTAAAATAACAAAAGAATCAATATCAAATGATTTATCATTAAATTGAATATTTTCTTCTGGTTCTTTAATTCTAATTGTAAAAGGTGAATTTGTATTTAAAATAGTTTCATCTGATAATGTAGCACAGAAACCATCATATTTAAATGCTTTACCTTTAGATTCAGCTTCTTCTTTTAGTTCTTCAAGTTTAGCATCACCACAAAAACAAGAAAATGCTTTTTTCTTAGCTAATAATTGCATAACCATTTTTTGGTGGTATTTTAAAGAATCACTTTGATGAACTGCTCTTTCATAATCAATTGAAAAAAGGCTTAACATATGTAGGATTTCTTTATCTTTTCCTTCTACAATTTTATTTTTTTCTATATCTTCAATTCTAACAATTAAACCTTCGTTTAATTGTTTTGATAAAATATAATTAAAAATAGCAACTCTTAAGCTGCCAATATGCATATTCCCACTTGGGCTTGGTGCAAATCTTAACAAATTTATTTCCTTACTATTGAGAATGTTAAATTATTAATCTCATCATGAGATTTTATATATTTATTTAAATCTTCAAGTTTTAAATCTTGAATTTTTTCTAATTCTTTTTGAGAGTGATCTTGTTTTAAACCTCTATAGAATAGGGTAAAAGCTCTATTTAATCTTTGAGCTAAAGTTTCAGACCTTAAAGGCTCACTTCCTGTTAAAAATTTCTTAGCAGATTCAAGTTCTTCTTTTGTAACACCTTTTTTTACAAACTCTTTAACTAGTTTTTTTACTAATTCTTCTGCTTCTTTTGCAGTTTCATTTTTTGTTTGTAAATATCCAGTGAAATATGAGTGTGATTTATTTATAGAAACATAACCATATGCACTATAAGCTAAACCTCTTTTTACTCTGATCTCTTCCATAAGTCTTGACCCAAAACCAGAACCACCTAAAATAAATGAAGCAACTTTGGCCATATAAGCTTTTTTGTCATCAACATCCACATCAAATGAACTTCCAAAGTAAATATACGCTTGTTGTGTATCTTTGATTAAAGTTTCTTCTTTAGCCGTAGATTTAAATTCGATTTTTTGGAACTCTTTTTTCTTACCAACTTTTAAAGTTTTTAAAAGAGGTGTGATTTGTTTTTCAAATTCTTTAAAAGTATAATCACCACCAGCAACAATAATTAGATTTGATAAATTAATTGTATCTTTTAAAAAACCTTTTATATCTTTTAATTGAATCTTAGAAATAGAATCAATTGTTCCAGAATTAGGACTTTCTAAAGAAGTATCTTTAAATAGAGTTGATTTTAATAAGTTTCTTGAAACATAATCAAAATCATTTTCTTTTCTTTTTAATGCACCAATTTGAATTGTTTTTAACTTTGACAAAGTATCTTCACTATAATTTGGAGATTTTAATAAATCTTCTAAAAGTGAAAAAGCTTTACTTGATACATCTTTTAAATTTGATAACTCTATTACAAAAGTTTCAAATCCATTTGAAGCAGTTAATGAAATAGCATTTTCTTCAAGCTTTTGAGCAAATTCACTAGAACCTAACTCTTTAGTACCTTCATTTAAAAGTTTTGAAGAAATATTTACTAGTCCACTTTTTTCTTTATCTTGAATATATCCTGAGTTTTGAAAAACAAGTTGCATATTTAAAATAGGCAAACTTTTTTGTTCTTCAAATACTACAGGAATTTTAAGACCTTCAACTTCAATATGCTTAATAACAGCACTCATTAAACTCCCTTGTATTATTAGTAATGCGAATAGACATTTTTTAAACATTAGGTTTAGAACCTTTCTAACATCTCATAAGCTGTATTTCTTTTAGCTGGATTTTCTCCAACGTCTTTAATTAATCTAATCATTTCTTCTTGATTCATTCTATTAGAAGCTCCTGCTGCTTTTACAACATTTTCTTCCATCATAGTTGAACCTAAATCATTTGCTCCAAATTTTAAAGCCATTTGACCTATGTAAGATCCTTGAGTTACCCAAGAACTTTGCATATTTCTAAAATTATCTAAATAGATTCTCGAAACTGCTAATAATCTTAAATATCTATTTGAAGATTGAGGTTTAATATCTGGAATTTCAGCTTTTAGCTTTGTATTTGCACCTTGGAAAGACCACATAATAAATGCTCTAAAACCACCAGATTCATCTTGTAGTTTTCTAAGCATTTCCCAATGTTCAATAATCTCTTCATCAGTTTCAACCGTACCAAACATCATTGTTGCAGTTGTTTTCATACCAATTGAGTGAGCAAGTCTATGAACTTCTATCCAATCTTCACTATCCATTTTATTTGGAGCAATAATATCTCTTACTCTATCAGATAAAATCTCAGCTCCAGCTCCTGGAATTGAACTTAAACCTTTTACTTGTAATCTTTTTAAAACTTCTAAAATAGAAATTTTAGATACTTTTGCAATATATTTAACTTCAATTGCTGAAAAACCATGAATTGTAATTTGAGGATATTTAGTATGAATATGATCAACTAAATCTTCATAATAATCTATTTTAAGTTTTGGATGAACACCACCTTGGAATAAGATTTGAGTTCCACCAATTTCAAGTAATTCATCAATCTTTTCATCAATTTCATCAAATTTTAAAACATAAGAGTCATCATCTCTTCCATGTCTATAAAAAGCACAGAATTTACAGTCAACCCAACAAACATTTGTATAGTTAATATTTCTATCAACAATAAATGATGTTACATGTTCTGGATGTAATTGTGTTTTTTTAAGAGTTGCAAGTTCACCAAGTTCTAAAAGAGAAGCATTTTGGATTAAATCCAAAGCTTCTTCATTTGTAATTCTTCTATTTATAATATCTTTATCTATGATATATTCATTCATTTTTTTAACCATTAGAAACTTGACCCTAGTGAGAATTCAAATGATGATGTATCATCACCTGGCTCATCATCAAGAGCTTGTGAGAAAATAAGTTGTAAAGGACCCATTGGAGAAATCCATTCTAAGATTGCACCTGCACTAGATCTTTTGATTTGAGTAAAACTATCTTCACCAGTCATACCATAATCATAGAATACACTCCATCTCATTTTTGCACTATCAATTAATGGGAAATTCATTTCAACAGAATTTGACCATAATCTTTTATATGGAGCTTCAACAAGTCCATCATCATTATTAGGACCAAATGCAAATGATTTATATCCTCTAAGTGACTTAGGTCCACCTAAGTATAATGAATCACCTTGATTGATTTGTCCATTATCAATTAAAACTTTTACTTGTGTTTTAAATCTGAAAATCCAGTCTAACTCAGTCCAGTCTTCAATTGATTTAAAGTATTTAAAGTATGTAGATGATTTTAAGTATTTAGAATCTCCACCAATACCTGCATACTCTAAAGATGTACCAGTTTTAATACCACTTCTAGGAACATAATAATCATCAGTATTGTTATATGTTACAAATGGAGTAATTGAACTTGTAATGTAATCAGTATCTTGGAAATATCTTGGATCACCAACTCTTGATGCATCATCGTAAGTATAATCTTCTTCAATAAAGTCTAATCTATATCTTAATCCACCACTTAAATTTCTAAGTAATTGTTTTCCAACAGATACAGAGAAACCTTTAGAATTTTTATCTAAGTCATAATTATCTCTATTAATTTCTGTTTCAGAGTTGTGAATTTCAACTTCACCACTGTATTCACTATCATTAATAGCTGGGTTTTTTAAACTAATTGCAAATTTACTTTTTCTAGCAGATAAATCAGCACTAATACCAACACCTAAACCAGAACCAAATATATTTGAATCATTTACAGATCCGTTAATCATTAGTTTATCATATGAACCATATCCACCACCAAGAGTAAGAGAACCAGTTGCTGCTTCTACTACTTTTACAATAATGTCAATTTTATCATCACTAACTCTTTTTTGCTCAACTTTTACATCTTCAAAAAATCTTGATCTTTTTAATCTTGATCTTGAATCATTAAAATCAGTTAAACTAAATAAATCCCCAGGAGCTAAATATACATCTCTTCTAATAACTCTATCAAGAGTTCTAGTGTTTCCAGAAATTTTTACATCATTGATGTAAACTTTTTTTCCAGGTATTACATTAAATATTACATCTACTTTAGAATTTTTTGTATCTTTTTTGATATCAAATTTAACTTGAGCATATGCATATCCTTTGTTTGCAACTTGTGTTTTAATATAGTTTTGATCTTTTCTTAATCTTTTTATATTAAAAGTATTACCAACAATAAGTTTTAATTCTGGATAAATATCTTTTGGATCTACAATAGAAGAGTCTACAAATATTTTAATATCATTTGTAGTATATTTTTTACCTTCAGTAATAAAGAAATCTAATTTTGCTTGATTAGAAGCAAAATCAATATCTAAATAAGGTTCTTTTACTTGCGCATCAAGATAACCTTTTTCAAAATATAATTCATTTATTCTTCTAGCATCATATTTTAATTGGTCAATTTTTACTTCACCATCATTTTGTCCAAACCACCATGAAGCAAACTCTTTTTCTTTGTTTGCAGTAATTTGATCAAAATCACTTTGATCTAATTTATCAGCACCGTAATAATTAGCTTTTTTAATGATAATTTCATCACCCTTATTTACATTGAATGTAACTTTTAAAGAGTGTTCATTTAGTTTTTCAACTTCAGTTTCAACAACAGAGTTAATATACCCATCATTTTCAAGCATATTTAAAAGAATCTCTTTTGCATCTTTGATTCTTTTTTTAGTATACATAGAACCTTTTCTGATCTTAATAAGACCCTTTAAAGACTCAATATCTTCAGCTCTTGATTTATAACCTTTTATGTCTATGTTAGCAATAGAAGGTTTTTCTTTAAAGTTTAATTCAAGCTTACCGTCATTATTAACAACAACGATATCGTCAAAGTAACCAAACTTATAAAACTTTTTTATAGCGTCGTTTAACTTTTCGTTATCAAGTTCATCACCAACTTTAATATTTAATGTTTCATTTACAATTTTTGGCGATATTTTATTTAAATTATTAAATTCAATAGATTTAATTGTATTAGCACTTAATGCACTAGCACAAGCTAAAGAAAATAGTAGTACTTTATTTTTCACGACTTTCCTTAATTATAATAATAGGCATAAATATATCTAAATATACTTTATATGAATATTAATAGTTAGTTGCCTGGTATTTGATAGTTTTTTTATCAAAAGGTTAGTTTATAGCACTTGTAATAATCGTTAGTTAACAACACTTCTTTAAAATCATTAAAAATCTTACAAATTATTAACACAAAATTGACACACTAATTAAAGTATGATTCAAATAAATTAAATTTACTAAACTTGTGACACAAACTGTGACGCAAAAATAATATAATTAATCAAAACTAAAAGGATATTTTATAAAATATATTTTAATCATACCTACAATTATGTTTTTCTTTATTGGATTAGGTTTCTATCAAAACAGTTTTAGCTCAAAATTTTTAAAACTTTTTAGAATACTTTTTTTAGCATTTAAATTTTCTATATTCTTAGGAATGTTAATGTTTCTGATGCTTGCAACAAGTAGAAGTTTTTCTTTTCTTTATCAAACCAGTATAGATCTTGTTTTACAATTTTTAACATTAACACTATTATATTTGGTTTTTGTTTCAAATAAAAAAGATAGAGAATTCTTATTAAATGTATATAAGCTTGTATTCCCTTCGGCTATTATTTTAATTTTTGTACTTTTCAGTTACTCTGATAATCTAAATAAAACAAAGATTGATTACTTTAAAACAAAAATAAGATACGATCAAATAACTAAAGAAAATAGTTTAAAAGAATATGAAGATTATATTGAATCTTATTTAAATAAAAATATTAAAACTAAAAATAGTCTAGAAGAGATATTATTAGGTAATCCTGAAAATAAAAAGAGAATTAAAAAAGAAGAAAAAGAAGAAAAAGAAACTACTTATGATTTCATATTAAATAGCTGTGCTTCATTCTTAAGTATATTAATTCTATTTGCTTTTTTATGGTGCTTAAAAGAATTAAGTGTTTATAAAAAACTAAATTGTAATATATTAAAAAAGAAAAAAAGTAATTCACTTTTAAGAAAAATAAACAAACAATCTTAATAACTATTAAGATATAATCTCAAAATTATTAAAAGAAAAAGGTATAGAATTGAATATTGGAATTGTAGGTTTAGGACTTATGGGTGGATCTTTTGCAAAAGCTGTAAAAAAATATGCAATTGCAGACAAAGTTTATGGATACGCTAGAAGTGAAAAATCAGAAAAAGAGATTGCTGAGTTAAATTTAGTTGATGAGTTAGTAGATATTAAAACATTAAAAGAAAAATCTGATTTAATAGTTTTAGCAATACCAGTTGATAATATAATCGCAATTTTACCAGAGCTATTAGATGTAAGTGAATCTACAACTATTATGGACTTAGGTTCTACAAAAGAGTTTATTGTAAAAAATATTCCTCAAGAGATTAGATCTAACTTTGTAGCAGCACACCCTATGTGTGGTTCTGAAAAGTTTGGACCAAAAGCTGCTATGGACAACCTATATGAAGGTAAAACAGTTGTTTTATGTGATTTAGAAGATAATACACAACTTCATGAGCAAAGAGCTATTAAAGTATTTCAAGATATTGGAATGAGACTAGTTTTTATGGACTCTAAAAATCATGATATTCATGCTTGTTATATGTCTCATTTACCACATGCTATTTCATACTCACTTGCTAACACTGTTATGGGACATGAAGATCCTAAGGCTATTATTGCCTTAGCAGCTGGTGGATTTACAGATATGAGTAGAATTGCAAAGTCAAGTCCTGATATGTGGACAGATATTTTTAGACAGAATAAAGATAATTTAATAAGTTCAATTGATTTATTTGAAGACCAAATGAAAAAAGTAAGATCAATGGTTGAAGAAGAAAGATATGATGAGTTAAAACAGTGGATGGAAAAAGCAAATACTTTACATGAGATACTTTAAAAATAGTATCTCATAGTACAAAAAACTAATTTATAGAGTTTATAGCCTCTAATACTTTTAAAGCTTGATGATGTTCTTTTACATCATGACACCTTACTATTGAAGCACCATTTTTAACAGCCTCTAAATGAATAGCCAAAGTTCCAGGAAGCCTATCTTGAATCTCACAAGGTGTTATTTTATCAATCATTGATTTTCTACTAGCACCTATTAAAACTTCATATCCAAAATGCTTAAAATGCTCCATATTTTTTAAAAGTGTTAGATTATGTTCTAAAGTTTTACCAAATCCAATACCTACATCTAAAACAATATCATTTATTCCAAAAGATTGAGCTTTTTGTATTTGTGTTTTAAAGTACTCATCTAAATCTAACATGATATTTTCATACTCTGGATTATCTTGCATATTTGTAGGATTATTTTGCATGTGCATGATTACAACTTGTGCATCATACTTTGCCGATACGTTACAAACTTCATCATTTGATAAACCTGTAATATCATTTACTATTTTAAAACCTTTGTATAAAACATAATCAATAACCAAAGGAGAATAAGAATCTATCGAAAAGTCTACTTTTTCAAAATATTTATTTGTATAAATAGTATCTACTATACTTTTTACTCTTTCAAGTTCAACACTATCTTCTACAGTTTGAGAACCTGGTCTTGAAGATACAGCACCAATATCAATAATATTTGCACCATCTTCAATCATAGACTCAATTCTAAAACTTGCTTGCTTATCATCAAATCTACTTCCACTAAAAAAAGAGTCTTCATTTGCATTTAAAACACCCATAATTTTAGTTTCATAATTTTGTTCTTTTACAAACTTTTTTAATGTTTTTGATAACTCTTTTAATCCAAAAGGTTGGGGTAATTCTTTTCTACTTAATAATTCAAAATGTTTAGTTGTTCCTATTAATATTCCATCAACAAGTTTTTCCTTTGCAACAATAACCCCAGTAGGAACTGCAAATTCAGCTCCTATAGATAAAGCATCTTGTTTTAAAATATTTGCAGCACCAACATGCATATCTTTTATATATAAAGTATGAAGTTTAGATTTTTTTGAAAGTATAGAAATTCCACCAGAATCACAATTTAAGTTTTTATATACTTTTTTAGCATCGCTAATAGATATTTTATATGCTCTCATATAAAACCTTTTTAATTATTTTGATTTTGTAATGATAATAATAACATACTTAGAACGTTTGTAGGTTTCGAGTTTAAATCTAATAATTTTATAGATTTTGAAAATAGTTCTAATTGATTTTTATTTAAATTGATATTTTGTGTTCTTACTTTTAAAAGTATTGATTCAACTATCTCTTTTGCTTCATTTTTAGATAATTTTTGATTTTCTTTTAAAAAAGAATAAATGTCTTTTAAATCAAGCTTTTTTATATCTAAGGTTGATTCTTCTTTTAAAGTAGAAGTTTTAAAATTCTTGTATGGAATTCTAGAATAAATAGTTGGTAAGATAGACGACTTTGATGTTGTTAATAATATAAATACTACATTTTTAGGTGGTTCTTCTAGAACCTTAAGTAATGAGTTTTGTGCTTCATTTCTAAAAGTTGTACCACATAAAAATATGTATTTTTTACTATTTGAAGCGATATATGCTTCTTTAATAGCTAAAGTAGCTTGCGCTAATTGAAATTCTTCTTTTTCTTCATTTTTAATAATTCTTGTTGAATGAGTAGGGTAGCTTGGAATTAATTCATTTAAAGCTTGCTCTATATCATTAACTATTAAAATAGAAGAGTTTTCAACCATTTGCATCACCATTTTAGTTTTCTACGTTTATTTGTGCAAACAATGCTGCACTTATTGTTTTGTTATATAATCTAAACATTTGTAAAAGCTTCATATCCAAAGCTTCATCACCACTTCTTAGATTAAATGCATCTTGCTTTTCTTCATCAAATAACCAAAGAAAAGAGTTTTTAGATACTTTTGGAATAACAGCTCTTGAGTCTTGACTCTTACCTATATACCAAAAACAATACCCATTTGGAAAAGAAATATTTAACATATCTTTTATATGAGAAATATCATCATCAGATTTAATATTATCTATATATTTATAAAATGATTTAAAATCATAAAAAGGTAAAAAAGGTCTGTTTAGCTTTGTTGAGTTTACATTTGTTAAAACATACTCTAAAAACCATTCTCGCTCTTTATCTGTAAGAACAATTACAGAACATCCTTTTTCTAATAAATTTACAATATTTTTAGAAACTAATGGTGTCCATTCATATTTTTTCTCTTCTAACCAAGGAGATATAAGTCTATCTTCCCTGATTGAATCAACTGTCCAGTTTAAAAACTCTTGCACTGTTATTTATCCAGTTCGTAAGCTTCATGTAATGATCTAACAGCTAATTCTGAATACTTTTCTTCAATAATCATAGAGATTTTGATCTCAGATGTAGAAATGATTCTGATATTAATATTTTCACTTGCCAATGTAGAGAATGCTTTTGATGCAACACCAGTATGAGATTTCATACCAACACCAACAATAGATACTTTTGCGATTGCTTCATTATAATCAATCTTTCTAGCATCATCTTCAAATCTGTTCATTACAGCTCTACACGCTTCCCAATCTGTTGTAGGAATTGTAAAGTCTAAATCTGTAGCACCATCAACTCCAACAGTTTGAACTATCATGTCAACATTGATGTTGTCATCAGCTAGTGAAGTAAAGATTGATGCAGCAATACCTGGTTTGTCAGTAACACCGTACATTCCAACTCTTACTTGATTTTTATCTAAAGCTATTCCACTTACAACTGGTTTTTCCATGATATTTTCTTCCTTTGTTATTAATGTACCTTCAACTTCAGGCGTAAAGCTGCTTCTTGATACTAAATTTACATTTAATTTTTTCGCCATTTCAACAGATCTATTTTGTAATACTTTTGCACCTAATGAAGCTAGTTCAAGCATTTCATCATAAGAAATTTTATCTAATTTCTTAGCTTTTGGTTCAATTCTTGGATCTGTAGTATAAATACCATCTACATCTGTATAAATTTCACATACATCAGCTTCAATAGCACCAGCAATTGCAACAGCAGTTAAATCACTTCCCCCACGTCCAAGAGTAGAAACTCTATGTGTGTCCTGTGCAATTCCTTGGAAACCTGCAACAATAATTACATTACCTTCAGAAATAGCTTCTTTCATACCAGCAGTATCAATAGACTCAATTCTAGCTTTAGTATGAGCATTATCTGTAATAATTCCAGCTTGTCTTCCACTCATAGAAGTAGCTTTGTATCCTTGTTCATTTAAAGCAATAGATAATAATGCAGATGTAACTCTCTCTCCAGAGCTTAAAAGCATATCTATTTCATCAGCTTTAGGTTTTTTTGAAAAGCTTTGTGCATAATCAATTAACTTATTTGTTTCACCACTCATAGCAGACACTACTGCAATTACATCATGGCCTTTATCTTTTATATTTTTTATAATATTCGCAACGTTTTGAATTCTCTCAAGTGTTCCTACACTCGTTCCACCAAATTTAAGTACTTTTAACATTTAAATTTTATTTCCTTTCTAAATATAACCTTCATTTCTAAAATATTTTAACACTTGTTTATATACAGTTCTTTTGAAGAAAGTTATATAGTCATAAATATTTTTTGTTGGTACAAATTTATATTCACTAAACTCAGGTATATGAGTGTTAATGTCTATTTTTGCACCTTTTTTTAATTTTACTAAATAGTATTTTTGTATCTGACCGTCAAATGGATGCATTTTTTTAGCAATCGCAGGAGGGAAATCATATGAAACCCATTTTGGGTATTCAGCAATAATTTCAACATCTCTTGTTCCTATTTCTTCTTCTAACTCTCTATATAGAGCTTCTTTTGCAGATTCACCTTCATCAATTCCACCTTGAGGAAACTGCCAAGCATTTTCAACATCAGTTCTTGAAGCTATAAAGATTTCACATGCATGAGGGTATTTTGCTGATAGTACAATTGCTGCTACATTTGGTCTATAATTTTTGGTCTCATTATCTCTTGTATTCTCATTTTTATCAGTCATAAATATATTTTCCCTTATAATTAGCCAAATATTATACAGAAACTAGGATTAAAAATTGCTTTTATATATACATATTCCTTTCTGCGACAGTAAATGTTTTTACTGCGCATTTAATTCATATACAGACAGATTTCATTTGAAACAAGAGTATATGAAAGCTTTAAAAAAACAATTAAAATATGAAATAGATAATTATGTTGTAAAACATAATAAACAAATAGAAACAGTATTTATAGGAGGAGGAACACCTTCAACTATAAAGCATCATGAATATAAAGAAGTCTTTGATTTATTTAGACCATACTTAACAGAAGACGCAGAAATCACAACAGAAGCTAACCCAAATTCAGCATCACTAGAATGGCAAGAAAATATGCATAAACATGGAGTTACAAGAATAAGCTTCGGAGTACAAAGTTTTCAAGCAGAAAAGCTTAAATTTTTAGGACGTGCGCATAGTAGTAAATCTGCTATAAAAGCTATACAAAATGCAAATAGTATAGGTTTTAATGGTATTAACTGTGATATTATATATGGAGTACAAGGTGATACTTTAGAGTCCATGAAAGAAGATTTTGATATGGCTTTTTCACTTCCTATTACACACTTAAGTGCTTATTCTTTAACTATAGAAGAAGGTACAAAATTCTTCGATAGAAGCTCAGTAAAAATAGATGATGAAGAGCTTTCATATGAAATCTTTGATTATATCCATAAAGGTGGTTTCAACCAATATGAAATATCAAACTTTGCAAGAAAAAAAGAGTATGAATCAAAACATAATTATGGATATTGGGAACATAAAGAATATTTAGGAATTGGAGCAGGTGCTGTTGGTTATTATAACAATCAAAGAAGATACCCAACAAAAGAAATAGAAAAATATATTGAAAATCCTCATGATATTGAGCTTGAAAATATAGATGAAAATGATATAAAAACTGAAAAAATTCTTCTAGGTTTTAGATGCTCTTGTGGAGTAGAAATTGAACTATTTTCAGAAGAAGAAATACAAAAAGTTGAAGATTTACGTGAACATAATAAGGTAATTATAAAAGAAAATAGAATTTTTAATAAAAATTTCTTATTAGCTGATGAATTAGCCCTTTATATACTTGGTTAATTGTTGATAAATATTATCAAGAAATAATAGAAAATATAATATACTATGGACTTTTTAAAGGATTTTAAATAATTATGACAATAAAAGAAACAATAAGAAAATATACTCCAAGATTAAAATTTGTGACTCATATTCCAGCAAAAGAAGTTGAGATTATGATGTTACATTTATTAGATAAAAATACTATTTGGTTGCATTTGAATTATAATGGGCCATTTGAAAAAGAAAAAGAGCTTGAAAAGCTTATAAAAAAAAGAGAAACAAACTATCCCTTAGAATACCTAATAAGCAAAGCTACATTTTATGGTGAAACATTCAATGTAAAAGAGGGTGTCTTAATCCCAAGGCCAGAAACTGAGCTATTAGTTGAAAATGCCGTAGAGATTTTAAAAGAGAAATCAACTCCTGTAAAAGTGTTAGAAATAGGTACAGGTTCAGGGATAATATCTGTAATGTTAGCACTTTTAATAAAAGATATTAAAATTATAGCAGTTGATATAAATGAAAAAGCTATTGAGCTTGCTAAATCAAATGCAGTTAAGCACAAAGTAGAAGATAAAATAGAGTTTAGACTTAGTAACTTATATGAAAATGTAAATGAAGAAGATATAGATATGACTATTTCTAATCCTCCATATATTGCAGATGATTATAAACTACCTGATAATGTTAAGTTTGAACCTTCAAATGCATTATTTGGTGGTAAAATTGGTGATGAGTTATTAAAAGATATTATTGATCAAACAAATGAGAAGAATATCGAATACTTATTATGTGAAATGGGTTACGATCAAAAGAAACCTTTAGAAGAATATTTCAAAAAGTTTAATGTAGAAAAATATTCATTCTATAAAGACTACGAAAAGTTTGATAGAGGTTTCACTCTACAAATAAAAAAATAAAAAGGATTATACATGTTTAAAGAAGAATTTAATTTAGATAACTTAGAAAACTCAAAAGATATATTAGAAGATTTATTAAATGAAGCAAGAACAAAAATTGATGATTTATTAAAAATAGAAGAAAAAACATACAAAAATTTTGTTACACCATTTCAAGAAGTAGGGGAGAATATCAATGATTTTGTAACTCCAATCTTTCATATTGATTCAGTAAAAAACTCAAATACTACTAGAAAAGTTTATGAAGAGTGCCTTCCTTTATTATCAAAATATGATACTGACATATCGCAAAATGATAATATTTATACATCTTTAAAAGATATACAGTCTAAAGAAAAAGAGACTTTAAATACTATACAAAATAAAGTACTTGAAAATGAAATTAGAGATTTCAAACTTTCAGGTTGTCATCTAGATGATGATAAAAAGAAAAGACTTGAAGAGTTAAATTTAAGACTTAGTGAACTATCTCAAAAATTCTCTCACAATCTTTTAGATGCTACAAATGATTACAAGATGATTATAGAGAATGAAGAAGATGTAAAAGAAATACCTGCTTCTGATTTAGAACTTGCAAAGTTTGAAGAAGATGGAATTACAAAATATAAGTTCACTTTACAAATACCATCTTACTTAGCATATATTACATATGGAACTTCTAGAGAAAAAAGAGAAGAGATTTATAAGGCTTATTGTACAAGAGCTCCTCAAAATGGAAAAATTATTGAAGAGATATTAACACTAAAAGATGAAAAAGTTAAAATATTAGGTTTTAATTCATATGCTCACTATTCACTTCAAACAAAAATGGCAAATGAAGAATCACAAGTAGTTTCATTTTTAGAAGAGTTAGGACATAAAGGAAAAGCTAAAGCTAAAGAAGAACTTGAAGAGATTAAAGCTATTGCAAAAGAAGATGGGATAGAAGACTTTAGATCATCTGATATGTCTTATTATTCTGAAAAGCTTAAAAAAGCTAAATATGACTTAGATGAAGAGTACTATAGACCATATTTTGAACAAGAATCTGTATTAAATGGTTTCTTTGATTTCTTACATCAAATTTTTGGAGTAAAATTCACAAAAGCTGATACAAAAACTTGGGATGAAAAAGTAAGAGTTTATGACTTAAGCTCAAATGATAAAGTAATGGCAAGAATTTATATTGACTTAGAAGCAAGAAGTGACAAAAGAGGTGGTGCTTGGATGAATAACTGGCATTCTCATTATACTAAAGCAGATGGAACTTTACAATTACCAACAGCATATATAGTTTGTAACTTCCCTCAATCTACAGAAAATACTCCATCACTATTAAGACACTCTGATGTTGTTACACTATTTCATGAAATGGGTCATGCATTACATCACTTATTTAGTAATGTAGATGAAGCATTTGTAAGTGGGATTTCTGGTGTTGCTTGGGATACAGTTGAATTCCCTTCTCAATTCTTAGAATATTTCTCTTATGATAAAGATATTTTAAAATTATTTGCTAAACACTATGAAACTGGTGAAGTCTTAGATGATGCTGCAATTGATAGAATCATCAAAGCTAAGAACTTTCAATCATCTTTAGCATTAGTTAGACAAGTGGAGTTTGCACTATTTGATTTTAAACTATATCAAAAGCTTCATAAAACTGAAGAAGAAGTACAAAAAGTACTTGATTCTGTAAGAGCAGAATTTGCAGCAATGACACCCCCAAGTTATAATAAATTCCAAAATGGATTCTCACATATTTTTGCAGGTGGTTATGCTGCTGGATATTATTCATATAAATGGGCTGAAGTTTTAAGTGCTGATGCATTTTATATGTTTATAGAATCAGAAAATATTTTTAATAAAGAACTTGCAATGAAATACAAAAACACTATCTTATCTCAGGGTGGATCTAAAAATATGGATGAATTATTTTTTGAATTTGCACAAAGAGAGCCAAGTGTTGATTCTTTACTAAAAATTGATGGAATTATTAGCTAAATTTCGCAATAATTACATCATAATAACAAAAGAGAACAAGGACTATACAATAATGACAAACGCAGAAACAATTTCAAAACTAAATAACGCTTTAAATACTTTAATAAAAGCTTATGAAGAACTTCAAGATGATAATACTCAATTAAAAAATAGAATCAATGAATTAGAAGATGAAGTATTAGATTTAGAATCTGCTAAAGAAGATTTAGAAGGTGATATCACAGAATTAAATACTAATAAAACTGAAGATAACACTAATATTACTTCAATGCTTGGGAAAATTGAAGGTTTATTAAATAAAAAAGTGGGTGAAGATGAAAAAGTAGAACCTGTTAAAAAAGAAGAAGAGAAAGAAGAAACAAAACCTGTAGCTTCACAAAATAACAATTCTTCAAATAACTTTAACAATAACAACAATAATAGTCATAACAATAACCACCAAAATAATAATAACCATAATAATTCAAATAAAACTGAAGAGAAAAAAGAAGATGATAATAAAATCGACTTAAACAGAATGGCTTCTTTATTAAATGGATTTAATAACTAATAAGCTTCTATGATTACATTATTAAACAAACACTCTTTGTATAACACTTTTGGAGTTGATAAATTCAACTCCTTAGAGAATGCTGTAAATACTATGGCACCATCATTAGTGGAGTACCATTTAAGCGATCTTTCACAGTATAGTGAAGATACTTATTTAAATAAAAGAGAGATAGAACAAACAGTTTCTATAGGGGATTATAATTTATACATAGATTATAGTGATAATGTATATTTAGAGTTTACAAATGAATACTCAAATGATTCAGATACAGGATCTTTTTGGTAAAACCTAAAAGATATCTGTAGCTTTTTTTAATTTTTCTTTGTCAAAATGTGTATAAATTCTAGAAGTATTTATATCAGCATGACCAAGAGCTTCTTGAACTAAAATCAAATCATGATGTTTTTGATATAACATAGTAGCAAATGTATGCCTTAGCATATGAGCTCCATTTTTTTCTTTTCTTATACCACACGAAATAAGAATTTTTTCAACAACTCTACTTACATACGCTTGAGTAAGTCTATTACCTGATTTATTACAAACTACTAAATCCTCATCAGAGATTCTCATATCTAGCCAATTATTCAGATCATTTTTTATAATGCTTTCTTTTATCATTACAACCCTAGGTTTATTACCTTTTCCTCTTATTTGTAATAAATAGACATCATCTTCTTTAAACATATCTTTTAATCGTAAGTTTAGCATTTCAGAAACTCTAATACCTGTATAGATAATCATCTTTATAATAAGTCTATTTCTAAAAGCAGTTTTTTCACTAAACTCAAAAGTATCAATAGCACTTAAAAATCTGTCAATTTCATCTTTATTCATAAAAGAGGGCAGTTTTGACCCAGAGTTTCCTTTAAGACCTCCCCAGTTCTTTAGCTCAATTTTAAATAAATAAGATGTTCCATCTTCATTTTCATTTTGTTTATCAATATAAGAGAAGAGTCCAAGTAGGGCTATTCTATGATTTTTCTTTGAAGCATCAGATAAACCACTAGTAGAACTAGCTAAAAAGTCACTAAGTAACTCTTCATCTATTTCTTTCATAGAAGCTAAACCTAAAGGAATTAGAAAGTTATATAGTTTTACTAAAGGGTTAAAATAAGTATTTATTCCAGATAAACCAATATTACGTGCATCTTTAACTAGTATTTTTAATTCATCTAGAGAATCTGTTCCTTTTACTAAAGATTGAATTATTAAAGCAAGTTTATCTTTATCATTTACTTGTCTATTTGATAGTGTGGTAAGTTTGTATCTAATAAAACGCTCAAGCCAAAACAAAAGCGTTTTATCAATACTATTTGTAAAATCTAAATCATATCTCATTTATTGCCTTATATATTAAATATAAAGTATATTAACATAATAAATATAAATTAGTATTGAAAACTATAATTTTCAAACTAATTTATATAAATAAAAAAGAACCCTTTAAACTGGCTCTATTTTATCTATCTTCGTCTTCCTTTAGAAAATTCAATTATATACTGCGCAATATCATCTAAATGAATTATATCTTTAACTGCACCTGCTTGTATAGCTTTAGCTGGCATTCCAAAGACTACACAAGACTCTTTATTTTGTGCAACTGTATAAATTCTATTATCAAACATTTCTTTCATAGCAATAGAGCCATCATCTCCCATGCCTGTCATCATAACAGCCATAGCTGAAGAACCAACTTCATTATTAACTGATCTAAATAAAACATCGACACTAGGTTTATGCTGACTAACTTTTTTAGTATCTAAAAGTTTTGTTCTGTATTCACTACCAATTTTTTCAATAGTTAAATGCATATTACCAGGTGCTAAATAAGCATGACCTTTTTCTAAAGTAACTCCATCTTTAGCTTCAGCAACCATAACTTCAGAATTATCATTTAATCTATGAGCAAATGAATTTGAAAATCCATATGGTATATGTTGTGTTATCAAGATTGGAGGTAAACCACCTGGTAGTTTTCTAAATACTTTTAATAAAGATTCAACTCCACCAGTTGAAGAACCAATTGATATAACTTTGCTTCCAGGTAAAATAGCAGGTTTTGAAGGTATTACTTCATCTGGGTGCACTTTATATTCAACTGTTGTATTAATTTTTTTTGCTTTGATTAAAGGCTTAGGTTTTTTTAATGTATATCTTTTTAATAAGAATGTTAGATTTAGTAAAGTATCTTTAATTCTATGTTGAAAAGAACTCATCGATTCACCAACATCAGGTTTTGGTATAAATCCAACTGCACCATCATCAAAAATATCATTTCCTCTAACACCCTCACCTGAAACTACAACAGCAGGCATAGGATGAAGTCTCATAAGATTTCTTAAGAAAGTAACCCCATCCATTTTAGGCATGTTAATATCAATTGTAACTAAATCAGGTTCATATTGCTTGATTTTCTCTCTTGCATCATAGGCATCAACTGCCATTGCAATTACATCAAATTCATCAATTGAATTGATCATATCTTTTATAACTCTTCTCATTGAAGGAGAATCATCAATTACTAATACTGTATACACTTTTAAACCACCCTACTTTAATTAGAAAAGTTCGATTTCCATTTCTGGTTCAGCTTGCTTTTCATCTTCAACACCAAATAAATCAACTGCACCAACATATTCTTTGATAACTGGAGCTTTTGTGATCTCTTTTTGTAATGATTTTTCTTCTGATAGAATTTTATTATCTGTTTCACTTTTTTGAGTAACTTTAATAAATGTTTCAAACTCATTTGCCAACAAAATTAATCTACCATGCTCACCACGAGTATGTTCACTTATTAACTGAAACCCTTCAGAATTACAGAAATCTTTTGCAAACTCAACATTTCTAAATCCAATAGACTGAGAAGAAACATTTAGTTGCATAATATCAGCACCACCAGAAATTTTTGCATACATATTGTTTTTTGAACAACCTAATTTATACATTTCATTTAGCATTGCTTCTACTGAGTAGAGTCCATATTTCATATCATCATTAGTATTACTAGTTTTTGGTAATAAAAAATGATTCATACCCTTTACTTTTTTAACTTTATCATAGAACATAATTGCAACACACGAACCAAGCAGTGTTTTAAAAGCAATTTGTTCTAAATCACTTCCAACAGCAAATTCACCACCAATAACTGTATGGGTTAAATACCCTTTAGTTTTTTGGTTGAATCTTACTGAAGAAGTTTTTTCAATGCTTCCATCTTTATGTCCAATTACAATCAAATTATTTCCCTTTCTTTTACAAAAATATTTTGACCAACTCTAGTAACATAGTTTATTAAATCCTGCGGATTTTCAGAGTGCCCTAAATATAATGTTCCACCAATTTTAAGGTGAGAGAATAGTTTTCTTAAGATAGTATTTTGATCTTCCGCAGAGAAATAGATCAAAACATTTCTACAAAATACTACATCAAATTGATTATTACTAAATGGGTATTTTGCATCATTTAGATTCATCACTTGAAAAGTTAACATCTTTTTTAATTCATCTTTTACTTTAATTAAAACTTCTTCTCCAGCTAAACCTTTTTGTACCCTTCTTTTAAAATACTTTTGAGGTTTAATCCAATCTGGAAATTCTTTTGAAGATTTAGAAAATCTATATACTCCATTAGCAGCATATTGTAAAACATTGGTATCAATATCAGTTGCAATAATAGATGCATCCATATATTTACCAAGTTCTTCTTTTGCTTCAAATACAGTCATAGCCATAGAATAAGGTTCTTCTCCTGTTGAAGAAGCAGAACAATACATATTAACTTTTTTACCAGAATTAGCGAATTCTGGTAAAACTCTATTTTTTAAATCAACAAAATGAAAATCTTCTCTAAAAAAATGTGTTTTATTTGTAGTAAATGAATTAATAAATTCAGTAACATATGAACCATTCTCGATTGACTCAAGAAGCTCCATAATGTCACCTTTATACTTAGAATCTCTTTTTAATTTATCAATTCTATTTGATATCATAATATCTTTATTCTCTGCTAGTGTTATACCAGTTAGAGAATAAAGAAGCTTTTTTACTTTGTTATGTACGTCTTGTGTTGTATAAGCCATCTTTTATGAAGCTCTTTTAGTAGCTTTATTCATATTTTTTTCAATTTTTATCTGAGCATTAATAATACCCACAACATCTAAAATAAGACCAATACTACCATCTCCTCTAACCGTAGCAGCTCCAATACCTTCAACAGATCTAAAGTTTTTATCTAAAGGTTTTACAACTACTTGATGTTGATTTAAGAATTCATCAATAGATAATGCAACTTTTGTATTTCCTGATTTAACTACAATTAACATACCATCTTCTAGGTTTTCAAAGCTTTTCTCAAGACCAAATAATTGATGTATTCTAACAACTGGAATAAATTCTTCTCTTAACATTAAAAGATCTTGTGTTCCATCACCAATTTTTTTAATCATATCTGATGTTGGCTGTAAAGATTCTACAATAGAACTCAATGGTAAAATGTATTTTTGATCTCCAACAGCAATGTCTAAACCATCTAAAATTGCAAGTGTTAAAGGTAACATAATAGTAATTGTTGTACCTTCACCTAAGTTAGTATCTAATTTAATAGCACCACCTAGTTTTTGGATATTTGTTTTTACAACATCCATTCCAACACCACGACCAGAGATATCTGTAATTTCATCAGCAGTTGAAACACCAGCGCCAAATACTAACATAGCTTTTTCATTTGAAGTCATAGAGTTAAATTGATTTTCATCAATTTGACCTTGATCTAATGCTTTAAGTGCAACTTTCTCAGAATCAATACCACGTCCATCGTCTTCAATAGTAATAATCATTTGCCCATTTGCTTGTTCAGCGGAAATAATAATTGACCCTACATCAGATTTATTAGTGCCTGCTCTCTCTTCAGTAGTTTCTAAACCATGATCAAGTGAATTTCTAATAATATGCATTAAAGGATCAGTAAGTCCTTCAATCATAGCCTTATCAATTTCAACATTATCTCCATAATGTTTAAATTCAACTTTTTTACCAAGTTTTTTAGAAATATCTCTAACAACTTTAGGGAATTTAGAGTAAATAGATTCCATTGGTACCATACGGATACTCATAATAGAATCTTGCATATCTCTAATATGTCTCTCAAGAAGTTCTAATCTTTCAAGTACTGCATTTCTAGTTTTTACTTCTTCAATTGAAGTAGAAAACTGAGTAAGCATTGCATTTGTAATTACAAGATCTCCAACATTATTCATTAATAAATCAATTTTATCAAGATTTACTCTAATATTGTTGTTTGCAGATGTTTTTTTAGCTCCTGCTTTTTCTTCTTTTGACTCTCTAGGCTTTCTTTGAGCTCTTGCTGGAGCCACTACTTCTTTATTAGCTGTAGTTTCTTTTTCCTCACTAACAGGTGCCACTACTTCAGCAGGAGCAACTTTTTTAGTACTTACTTCAGGAACATCAATATTATTTGATTCCATCACTGCATCAGGTGTCATTTCAGGAACATCATCAAAGAACCCAAAATTATCTTTTTCATCATCAGCAATTAGTAGTTCATCACTAACATTTGCAGCAGCTTCTTCTAATTCATCACTAAAGAATCCGTAGTTTTTTTGCTCTTCATCAACATCATCACAAAAGAAACCATATGAAGCAGATGTACTGTTTTTTTCTTCATTAAGTTCATCATCAAAGAATCCAAAATTATCATTGTCAAGAACCACGTCTTCAACAATATTTTTTGGCTCTTCTTTAACTTCTACAACTTTAACTTCTTCAACAACTGCTGGTTTTGGATTGTTGCCACTAGTATATGCTCTAATTTCAACAAGTAACTCAGAAGTCATTTCAGTAAATGTATCTTTAGTTAAGTCTTCAGCAACTTCAAGATCTAAAATCTCTTTCATTACGTCTAAACCATCTATTAATGTTCCTGCCATTTCTGGTATAAACTCAATCTGATGATTTCTTAGTTTATCCATCATGTTTTCAACATCATGTGTAAATTCTGCAAATAGCGTTAACTCTACAGATGCACCACTACCTTTTAAAGTATGTACATCTCTAAAAAGTTGTCCCATTTCTTCATCAGTTAATGATCCATTGTTCTCTGCTTCTAAAAGTACATTATCCGCCGATTCAAAAAGCTCTTCCGCTTCCTCTAGAAACATTTCTCTATATTTAGAAATATCAAATGACATGATAACTCCTTTTATCTACTTAATACTATGTTTACTGCTTTTAACAGCTGGTCTGGTACAAATGGTTTAACAATCCAACCTGTAGCTCCGGCAGCTTTACCTTTTGCTTTCATTTCATCACTTCTTTCAGTTGTTAAAACTAAAATTGGTTTCTTAGAATATTGAGGTAATTTTCTTAATTCTCCAATTAAAGTTAAACCATCCATATTTGGCATATTAACATCAGTAATAATCAAATCAAAATCCGCAGCTTTAGCTTTAGCCAAACCATCAACACCATCAACACCTTCTGTTACATCTGTGTAACCACCCTCGTTTAATGCATAGTTTAACATATCTCTTAGCATCGTAGAATCATCTACTATTAAAAGCTTAGCCATTTATAACCCCTTAGTATAGTTAAAAAAATTATTTTTACTATACTAACGTAAGAAATATTAAACTAGCATAAGTTTTATTGATTAATTTTGTACTTTTTTAGGTGTCTTGTAATAATACTTACAATTTATTGTAATTTTTATAATTTATTATATTTATTTTTTGAAAGTTTTTTTAGCAGTTTTTTAAAAATTAGTTTTATAAGAAAAAGAGTATTAATCTCTTCTTCTTATATGTTCAATTAGATTGAACTTGATGATAATTCGATTCTATCTCTTTTTACTTTTAATACTTTAATTTCAACTTCGTCACCTACTGATAAAACATCAGCAACGTTATTTACTCTTTTTTTAGAAATTTTAGAAATATGAAGTAATCCTTCTCCACCTTTTGGTAATGAAACAAATGCTCCAAAGTCAACAATTCTTTCAACTTTACCCATTAAAATTTCATCAACTTTATATAAATCTTCAAAGTTTATATTTTTTGTTTCTTTTCTAGCAGGAGCATTATTAGAAATAGATTTAATATGTTCACAAGCATCAAGTACACTTTGTTTACATTCACCAGAAACTTTTACATTTCCAGAGTTTCTATCTAAATCAATTGCAACTGAGAATTTCTCAATGATTTCTTTAATAGTTGAACCAGCTTTACCAATAACAACCATTACTTTTGAAGGATCAATAGCAAATTGCTCAACTAATGGTAATGCTTCACTTGGGATAATTTCTTCTGCAGCAGTTTCCATTAATCCTAAGATATGTTCTCTACCTTCTTTTGCTTGTAATAAAGCTTCTTGTAATACTGATAATTCAATACCACCTAGTTTAATATCCATTTGTAAAGCAGTGATTCCATCTTTAGTACCAGCTACTTTAAAGTCCATATCTCCATCATGATCTTCAAGACCCATAATATCAGTAAGAACAGAATAATCATCACCTTCTACAACCATACCCATAGCAACACCAGCAACTAAACCTGAAATTGGAACACCAGCTGCTTTAAGTGCTAAAGAACCACCACAAACAGTTGCCATTGAAGAAGAACCATTTGATTCTAAAATTTCTGATACAAGTCTAATTGTTTCTGTGTAATCTTTATCAATTGTAGATTCTAAAGCTTTTCTACCTAAGTTACCATGACCTAATTCTCTTCTACCTACACCAAACATTGGTTTAGCTTCACCTACAGAGAAACCTGGGAAGTTATAATGTAATAAGAAGTTATCCATTGAAGTAGCTTTTTCAGTAAGCTTTTCATACATTTGCCCATCTTTACTTCCTGCGATTGTACCAACTACTAAAGCTTGTGTTTCCCCTCTAGTAAATAAACAAGATGAGTGAGCTGATGGTAAAATATTTGTATCAATCGCAATTGGTCTAACATCTCTTAAACCTCTTCCATCTGCTCTTACTTTATCATTAACAATCATAGCTCTTACTAATTCTCTTTTAACAATTGAAACTGCTTCATAAACTACTGCAAATTCAATTTCATTTGAAGTACAATGTTCATTTGCTGCAATTTCTTTTGCTACATCTTTAAGCTCAGTTGCTCTCTCAGATTTAGCTAATTTTTTAATTGCTTCAGTAATATTTGCAGAGAAATTATCTCTTACATAATTAATTACTTCTTCTTCAATTTTAAATTCTACAAGTTCTACATCTTTTTGCTCAGAACTAGCTGTTTCAAATCCAGATTCATAAGTAGTATTTGCTTCAAATAATGCTTTTTGTGCAACACCAATAGCTTCTACTAAATCAGCTTCATTTACTTCATTTGCATTATGAACTTTAGTAAAAGCTTCAATATCAACTTCAACTAACTCAGCAGATGAAATAGACTTCATTTCAATCATTAATAATTCATCTTTAGAACCTGCTACATATAAATCTAATGTAGAATCTAATAATTCAGTAGTTGTAGGATTAATAACATATTCACCATCAATTTTACCAACTCTAACACCACAAACAGATTTTTTAATCGGTAAGTTTGAAGTATATAAAGCAGCATTTGCAGCATTTAAAGCTAGTGCTTGTAAGTCAACATCTTTATCAGCACTTAAAACCATAACAGTAATAGTAGTAGGATAAACATAACCTTTAGGGAATAAAGGTCTTAAACTTCTATCAATAACTCTTGAAGTTAAAGTTTCAAATTCACTAGGCTTAGCTTCTCTTTTAATAAATCCACCTGGTAATTTAGCAGCTGCATATGTTTTTTCCACATATTGCACTGTTAAAGGAGTAAAATCCTCACTTACTGGGTTATCAAATTCACTTACTACTGTAGCAATAACTACAGCCTTTCCTAGTTTTGCTAAAACAGAACCATTTGCTTGTTTGGCTACTTTACCAAACTCAAAGATTTCTTGTTTTCCATTTAATTCAAATTCACAAACTGTTGACATATTTATTTATCCTTTACTTATTTTTTCAATATCTTCAAATTTTATATCTTCTAATGTATCATAATAAAAATTTATCGCTATAAAATGATCTAATTTTTTAACAAAATATAAATCATCTGCAATAGCTTCAATTGTTGATACACTAGCACTTGGTAGAATTGGCGTTGCTACAGAAACTGATTTAGCACCTAAATTAATAGCTGTTTTTATACAAGCCATCATTGTAAGTCCCGTATTTATACCTTCATCTACAATTAAAACGTTTTTATACTCTAAATCCGTTATATTTTGTCCATGTCTAAACTTATTTACTTTTCTTAAAACAGAGTTTTCATAAACTTGTTTTGATTTTGCATAGATAAAATCTAAACTAATATCAAAAGATTTAACTAATTCTTCATGAATTAGTACTTCTTCTTTTTCTGTAACAATTGCTACTTCACATTCATCATTTTGCGGTGCCACAATTTTGTCTGAAAACATTATATCTAGTTTTGCATCTAATGAGTCTGCAATATGTTTTGCTATTTGGTATCCACCATATGAAGATGAAATTACAATCCAATCTTCTAATTTCATTTTATCTATAGGTAAAATATCTAAAAGCCTGTAAGCTGCAACTTCCCTATTTTTAAAATAAATATTATCGTGATTCACTAGTTATTGTCCTCAACTTTATATTTTTGTTTAACTCCACCTAAAGGTTTAAGCTCTAATTCCATATATAAAATTTTCTGATCTATACCATTCGAGTTTATTGTAGTTGAGGGAACAACTTCTTTTTCATATCTTAAATCTAAATTCCAACATCTATCATTAATATTAAATGATAATGTTTGTTTATTTCTTACTTTTTCAAGTAAATTATAGTTTTCATAATATGAAACTTTATAATCCTTAGATAATTGGTAAGATGCTTTTGCTCTTACAGATTCTAAATTTTGTTTTCCAGAATTTGGCGTGTCTTTTGATTTATAGTAACCTAAACTAAAATCAAACTCTTCATATTTATAAGATACATCTGCAGTAATCTCACCAAATTGTTTATCTTGAACATTATAAACTAATCTATTAGAAATAGTTCCATAATCATAATTAATTTTTACATAATTTTCTAAGTTTTGTAATTTAGCATTATCATCACTATCATACAATATAGATTGAGTAAGTTTATGATTCACAATTTGATTTAAATCTTCAGTTCCATATAGTGATTGATTTAATGAAATTGTAATATTTTTACTTCCTTGTGCAATTGGAAAGGCAGCTAGGTCGTTATCTTCATTAGTGATCTTATATAAATCACCATCTTTTTTAATATTTTTAGGGTATGAATATTTAGCATCAAAATTGATTGTATGTAAATAATTTTCATAAGGCTTAATTAAATCAGTTCCTACAGATATTGAAGATTGGTTTTGAAGTAGAGTACCATCTTTAAAATTCTTTGTAGAATTAGAATATTTATATTTACTTATTACCGTTCTATTTTCTAAATTAATATATAAAAAATCATCTAGAAAATATTTACTGTATGTAACTGGAAGTGATAATTCATAAACATCAGCATTTAATCCTTCTTTTCTATCAAAGTTTTGATATTTTAAGTCTGCTGAATATAAAAGTCTATTAAATAAAAATTCTTTATTATAAGAGTGAAATTGTAATTGCGGTAACTCTTGTAAAGTTGTATCATTTGATGTTAAAGCAGTGTCAATATAATATCTAGCATATGTTCCACCATAAAACTCAGGTGTATTATAAAAATAGTTGATTTTAGATTCTACTTTTTTATCAGTAGAAACTGTATCCTCATCATTTTCCAATGTCCTATATTCAATATCATTTAACCAATTAATTGATGCATATAAACCATCTTGTGTTTTATCATTTGAAAATAATTTAGTTCTTTCATAATCAATATTCCAACCATAATGCTTTTCACTATTTAAATTAAATTCTTTTACATAATCATCTTTCTCATTAAAGAATCCAGCTTTTAATTGTAATAAAGAATAAGGAGAATCAGCTAATCTATAATAAGCATATGCACCATACCCTCTTTTTGTTCTTATTTGTGGAATTAATTCAAAATCATAATTATCAGAAGGAGCATAATACATAGGTTGAGAATAAAATATTCCTTCACTACTTGAATAACCAACAGTAGGAGTTAATAATCCTGTTCTTCTTTCTCTATTTGTTGAAAACCCAAAATATGGACTATAAAAAACAGGTACATTTTTAAAGTATAATCTTGGATTATAAGCGTTCATCCATTTATCTTTTGTATCATAAGTTGCAGAACTCACTCTAATACTCCATGCAGGATCTACACAATCACATGAAGAGATAATAGAACTATCTAATTCAATTTTAGTATTATCTTTTTTGGAAGATTTAGAATTTACCCATAAGTTATCATCTTTTTGGAATAACATTACAGGTGTTTGTTTATAAGCATCTGTTTTTAAATCAATAAAAGCATAATCACTTTGAGTTTGTACACTATTATCTTTCATTATTAAAACATTATCAAAAAGTTCAAATGTTTCTTTCACTTTATTATAAACAATTCTATCTGCTGTTAAATAGTAACTTTTTGAGAAAACTACAACATTACCTAAAGCAGTGATAATATTTTCTTTTGAGTCAATATTTTTAGCAATAAGCTGAAACTTTTCAGTATTTATCTCTTGTGTAAAACTTAGAGTTGATACTAATACTAGTGGAGCTACAATATTTTTAAACATTTACAACCAACGTTTTACCAGTTATATCATGAAAAGTTTTTCTACCATCATTAAAGAATCCTATTAAAAATCCTACATAAAAAAACATTTCTGAAAAAATTCGTCCTATTGCTCTTAAAAAAGAAGAAAAAATAGAAACTCTTTGCCATGAATTAGCGTCAATTACTCTAATTTTTGTAATAATTTTTCCTATTGTTGCACCATAATACCAAACAAATAAAGTATGATATAAAACTTTTAAGAAAATAAGTGGTGTAACTAATTCTGTTTTCATAACATACATCATCATATCCATATCATTACTAGCAGCAGAAATTTTATCCCAAAAAATTACCATAATAATAACAGTTACAAGTAAATCATCAATGACAAAAGCAATAGCTCTTGATCTCATTGATGCTAATTGTAAGTCGTTTGTATTATCTTGCATCTACCTACTTTAAAGCTTGATATGCAATATCAGTTCTGATTTTTTTACCAGCGAAATGCACTTGTCCACATAAGTCATAAGCTCTATCTCTAGCTTCTTTAATAGACTTACCAAACCCAACACAAACAAGTACTCTTCCACCTGTTGCCATCAATTTTCCATCATCTTCACTTACACCTGCATATGAAATATGAGAATTTGCAGATAATGTTTCATCTGTGATTTCATCAACAATGATTTCAGCAGGAGCTGAAGATGAATAAGGATAGTTTCCACTTGCCATTACAACACCAACACCAAATTCTTCTTTGATTTTAATATCTAATTTATCAAGTTGTTTTGTAGCACCTTTATAAAATAGATCTGAAACAGGAGTTTCAAGTAAAGGCATTAAGATTTCACACTCTGGGTCTCCAAATCTTACATTATATTCTAAGATAATTGGCTCACCATTTACAACCATAACTCCAATAAATAGTACACCTTCAAAAGGAGCACCCTCTTGTTTCATACCTTCTAGAGTTGGAATAATAACTCTTTCTTCTACTTTTTTATAAATATCATCATTTACTAAAGGAGTTGGAGCATAGGCACCCATACCACCAGTATTAGGTCCTGTATCACCATCACCTATTCTTTTGTGATCTTGTGCTGCTGGTAATACTTTGTAGTTCTCACCATCACAAATAGCAAAGATAGATAGTTCATAACCATCTAAAAACTCTTCTACCACAATAGATGTTCCAGCATCTCCAAATGAAGTACCTGATAACATATCAGAAGCTGCTTCTTTTGCTTCTTCTTTTGATTGTGCAATTATTACACCCTTACCTGCACATAAACCATCTGCTTTTACAACTATTGGAAGATTCATAGTTTCAATAAAATCATGAGCTTCTTTTTCATTCGTTGTTTCTATAAACGCTGCTGTTGGTATGTTATATTTTTTTAAAATATTTTTCATATATACTTTAGAACCTTCAAGTGCAGCTGCTGCTTTACTTGGTCCAAAGATAGTTAAATCATTTTCTTTAAAGATATCAACAACACCATCTACTAATGGAGCTTCTGGTCCAACGATTGTTAAATCAATAGAATTATCTTTTGCCCAAACTGCTAATTCATTATAATCATTTATATTTATGTTTTCACCAAGTTGTGATGTAGCACCATTTCCTGGCATAAAAAATAAGTTATGAGCATTTTCTTTATATATTGCTAATCCAATAGAGTATTCTCTACCGCCACTTCCTAATATCAATATATTCACGATAATTCCTTGTATTGTAATAATTTTTTTGTAAGATACCAAGTGGCCGTTAACCATCAATATGGCCCTAAAAAGCCAATAGCTGCACGTAAGAGTAATACTTTAGGAGCAAGTACATAATGAATTGCTGCACACCATATCTCTACAATTACACACATAAATACAGTATCGGACCCTCAACAATGGAAATCCCGAACCACTTAGATATCATTATTTTATCTAAAGATGTTTAAATTAGAGTTTAAGTCATATCATCAAAGGCTAGTTTTATACACTCTTCTATTGATGTTTTTGAACTAATTCTAAAATTTATATTCTCTGGTAAATATTTAGCTGTTGTTTTTCCAATTGCAATTGCTTTATAAGATTCTTTCCAAGTATAGTTTTTTAAAAAGCATTCCACACTTGAAGGAGAAGTAAAAATAAAAGTAGAATTATCTTCTAAAATTTTATTAGATTCTTTACATGTTGTTCTATATACAATTAATTCATCAACATCAATTTTTGAGTCTTTTAATAGTTCAACTAATTTAGAAACTGTCTTTTCAGCTCTAATATATAAAGTTTTTTTTCCTTCTAATAAAGGAATTAATTCTTTTGCAAAGTCATTTCCATGGGAAGCAACACCTGTATAAAAAACACTACCATTATTTTCTTTTATAACTTTTGCAGTTTTAGGAGCGATAGCACAAGAAGGTATATATTTCCAGCTTTTATTAAAAGATTCAATTGCATATATTGCATTTTTAGATGTAAATATTAATGCATCATAATTATCTAAATCAATTTTACTTTCTATAAATTCAATTCCAAAAACATCTAAGTTTTCAACACCTTCATATTTTATATTATTTAATAAATAAATTTTAGCCATTATTCCCTAACTCATATTTTTGTGTATAGTTTATTGCATCATCCATTTGATAAAACATATTTGTATTTTTAAATCTATTTTCTTTATCTATTTTCAAAATATATCTTTTATGAGCATGCTTTAAAACTAATATTGTTTCAATATCTTTATCTTTTAAACGTTCAATTAAGTCTTCAATTGTAAAAATTGCTGAAATATCTAAAAACGATACTTTTTTACAATCTAATATAACAAATTTATTATTCTTAATTTTATCTATTTTTTTATCTAAAACAGATGCAGTACCAAAAAATAAGGAACCATCAACTTTTATAACTTCAGTGTCCTTTGAATCAATATCAATATCAAAAGATGTTTTAGATCTTTGTGTTTTTATTTTTGTACTTCTTGATACTTGATAAACTGCAAGAATAGAAGCAATTGTAATACCCACGCCCACTGCCATAATTAAATCTACAAATATAGTAAGTAAAAATACTGTAATCATAATAAGTAAATCTTGTCTTGGCACTTTTGTAATAATTCTTAAAAACTTATAGTCTAAAATATCAAACCCAACTTTTATTAAAATCCCAGATAAAACAGCAAGTGGTATTTGAGAAGCTAAAGGTGCTAAAAATAAAACAATTACTAATAAAGCTAAAGAGTGAGTAATTCCAGAAACTCTAGAAGTACCACCTGAGTTTATATTTATAACTGTACGCATAGTAGCCCCTGCACCTGGGATTGCCCCAAAAAAAGAACAAATAGAATTCCCTATTCCTTGTGCAACTAATTCTTTTTTAGGATTATGTTTAGTTTTAGTCATTGAATCTGCTACTAAAGAAGTTAATAAAGAATCAATTGATCCTAATAAAGCCAAGGTAATTGCCAGAGTAATAATATCTTTTAATTTTAATAAATCAAATGAAAATGGAAAAATCATTTGTGGTAAGCCCATAGGTATTTGACCTATTGTATCAACTTCATATCCCATATAAATAGTAAAATATGTAACAACAACTAAAGCAATTAAAGCAGAAGGGATAAATCTTGTTATAAATTTTGGAGTTAAAAACATAATTCCTAATGTAATATAAGCAATAATCAAAGAGTTATCATCTGCTTGCTTCAAAGTATCAAAAACTTGACTTAGAGTATAAATTACTGAACCATAGGATTCAACACCTAAAAAAGGATTGATTTGAAGTATTATAATAATAACTCCAACACCACTCATAAAACCTGATATTACTGGATAAGGAATATATTTAATCCATTTACCAATACCTACGATTCCAAAGGATATTTGAATAAGTCCCGATAAAAATATTATTGTCATAACAGTTTGAAAATCATTGGGGAAAGCAGCAATAGCAGTTGCAGTTACAACTGTCATAGGTCCAGTGGGACCTGAGATTTGAGTATTTGTTCCGCCAAATAAAGCAGCAAAAAAGCCTAATATTATTGCTCCGTATAAACCTGCAATTGCACCAGCACCACTAGCAACACCAAAGGCTAAAGCTAGAGGTAAGGCAACAACAGCAGCAGTTATACCTGCAAAAATATCATTTCTTAGGCCATACAAATTAACTCCTAAAAATTAAAGTATTTCTGGTAAAAATTCCTCGTCACCCATGTTATCATTTTTTCCACGAGCAATAATATGAATAGGTGTACCTTCAAAATTAAAGTTACTTCTTAAGAAGTTAATTAAATATCTCTTATAAGAGAAGTGAAGTAAATTTGGTTTATTCATAATTAAAGCAATCTTTGGTGGTTTATTATCAAACTGAGTTGAATAATAAATTCTAAGATATGCTCCATTAGGACTTGGTAATGCATGTCTAATAACTGCATTTTCAATTACTTTATTTAGTTTAGATGTTGGAATTCTTTGAGTATAGTTCTCATGAATTTCAATAATCTTTTCTTTTAATCTATCAATTGATCTTCCAGTTTTAGCAGATACTGCAATAATTGGAGCATAATAAAGGAATTTAAATCTAGATCTAATACTCTCTTCTAATTTCTTAAAAGTATCAATATTTTCATCCCATTTATTAAGAACAATAATAGTTCCTAATCCATACTGATCAACTAATCCTGCAATTTTCTCATCTAAATCAGCAAATGGTTCAGAAGCATCTAAAACTACTAAAGCTAAATTTGCTTTTTCAAGCATATCTTTAGTTCTCATTAATGCAAATTTTTCAATTCCATCAATTCGCCCTCTTCTTCTTAAACCTGCTGTATCAACGAAAGTGATATTTTTATCAGCATATTCAAAAGATTCATCAACAGGATCAATAGTAGTACCAGCAATTGGAGAAACAACTGATCTCTCAGTTCCTGTAATTGCATTTAAGATTGAAGATTTACCAACATTTGTTTTTCCAATAATAGCAACTTTAATGTTTTTATTATCTTCTTCTTTTTTTAATTCTTCTAATCTTTTAATTTCTTCTTCATCTAAATCAACTAATTCAGAACTAGATTCATTAATTTCTTCTAATTCTTCAACAGTAGTTGGAAGATGTTGATAAATCCATTCAAATAAATTTTTAGTTCCTCTATTATGAGAAACTGACATTCCAAATAAATCTTCATCAGAAATACCAAATTCAAAGAATTCCCATAATCTTTCTAATTCTTTATCATTATCAATTTTATTTACTACTAAAGCTAATTCTTTACCTAAAGCTTGAAGCTCATAAAATAATTCTTTATCTTTATCATCAGGTATATTTTTACCATCAACCATAAAAAGTATTATATCAGCCTCTTTAGCAGTCTCAACTGCTTTTCTTTTTACATTAGAAAATATAGCATCATTTGTATCATCAATACCACCTGTATCAAGCATCAATGCTTTTCTATCTAAGATATCAACTTCATGTCGTCTAATATCTCTTGTTGTTCCTGCTTGTTCAGAAACAATAGCAATTCTTTTTTGTGCAATTCTGTTAAATAATGAAGACTTACCTACATTTGGTTGCCCAATAAGTGCTATTTTTTTTAATTCATTTTCCATAAATTTTTTAATCCTAGTTATATGTTATAAAATAAAAAAAGGTATTAGCAGGAGCTAATACCTTTTTTCAAATAAAAGCTTTTGGCTAATATAATCCAAATTTACCTTCAAGGTTGCTTTTATATAGTACTCTCATATTATCATCTTTGTCATAGAATACTTTAAATTGTGCATCTGAACCTTTTAAATCGGCTAATGCTTCTTCTATATCCATAGGTTTATACGAAGTTAGTCTAACTGGGCTAATCTCATCTTCAAATTTTTCTAATTCAACAGCAATTTGATCTTCTATTTCAGAAGCTGCAACTTCAGTTAACTTAGTTGCTCTATGTCCAATGATTTTATCATGGTGTCTTCTTAATACTTTAGAAACTCTATCAACTGCAATATCAATCGCAGAATATAAGTCTTTATCTTTTTGTTTTACAACAATTGTATCTAAGTGTGCAACATTTAAAGTAAATTCAAATGAAAATGCTTTTTTACCATGTTTTTCTTCTTGAGAAATAATTGAATTCACAGAAATAATATCTAAATTATATTTTTTGAATACTTCTACAGAGCTATTAATGTAATCTTTAATTGACTCAGTTAAATCTATATGTCTTCCTACAATACTTGTATTCATAACAAACTCCTTATAATAAATTAATTTATTCTAACATAAAAAAAATAAAATGAAGCACTTAATATGTTAAGAAACAGTAAAAAAAATAATATTTTTGAAAGTCCTTGAGTAAATTGCTAGCTTTTATTTGTGTTGCTATGCTTTAGCTATGAATCTGCAGCAATTATTGATTTTAATGAAGCAAATTCTGCTTCCATTTGGGAAATTAAAACTGTTGCATCAGCAAATTCTTGTGACATTTGTGAATATTTTGTGTCTAAAGATTCAATAGCTTTTGTTTTTTCTTCTTCAAGCTTACTCTGTCGCCCTAGAATATTCTCATCATAAGTTGTCAATAAACCATCAAAACTATCTAAGGAGTCTAAATAAGTTTTTAGTTGTGTTCCCATTCCTTCTTTTTCAGCATACCCAACAAATAATTCTTCTAAATCATCAACATTTTCATTTAATGCTTCTGAAAAAGCTTGAGAGTCTACATTCATATAACCATATTCATCAAAAGATATACCATAGTTAAAAATACTCTCTTCATCATCTAATCCATATGTACTAAACAAAATGCTTTTTATACTATCCATCATTGTTTTTAATGATGATTTATCTTGAACAGGAGATTCAGGATCTAATGTTGCATCTTCAATCATACTTACAAGTTCATTATATTGTTGAGCTAATAATAAAGTTGAATCCATAATAGCTTGTGTATCTTTTTTAATAGTAATGGAAGAATCCCCTAATGAGATTCCAGTAACAGTAAGCCCACCTTGCGTAGTTATTGTATTTGAAGATACATTATAATCAACACCATCAATGTTTGCTATCATATTTTCTGCACTTAAAGTATGACTCTCAGGTTTATCAAATCCTAAATCTAAATTTGCACTTTGTGAGATACTTAAAGAATTAGCTTCCCCTGTTTGAGCTGATTTGATAACAATTCTAAATTCATCATCACTAACATACTCTACTGATGCAACCAATTTATTATTAGACTGTAAAGATATCTCTTGGGCTAATTGCTCATAAGTTTTATCTTTTGTAGGGAAATTAAAAGTCTCACCATCAACTTCAATAGTTAATACATCATCTTCATTTTGCCCACTTGTCATAATATCACTTGAGACAGCAGTAATTTTATCAGATTGATAAACATCTTTAGTTGCTAATTGACTAATATTTACATTTGTAGTTCTTTTTATATAACCAGCAGAGTTTTCATTTGCTATATTATTTGAAGTATTTTCAATGGCTATTTGTGATGTTTTAAGCCCAGATTGAGATGAGATAAAATTTCCTATCATATCTCACCCTTTAATATATTCTAAGTACATCTCTAAAATCAATTAAAGTTGTTGTATTATCTAGTATATATTTCTTATCAATTAAATCAACACCTAAAACTTCTCTACCAACTAAAAGTAATGACTCATCGCTTGCAATTTGAATTGAACCTATATTAAATTGTTTATTTTCACCACCTTTATTTTTACTTCCATTTTCAACAACCCTATCAATTACAGCAACTATATTTGTCATTGTATTTCTAACTACTCTTTTTTTTAGATCTTTTAATACAATCTCAAAATCATCAAAATTTGTTGTTTTATGGTTTTTAGTAAACACTTCATATGATTTATTTACTAATTGTTCTAATTCATGTATCTCTTCTAAATTTTTTTGTTCATTTGTATTAATCATAATTTTTCCTTTTATAAGAAATTCACTAATGACAATGAATTTACTTTTGATATAGTTGAGTAAAGTGCAGAATAAGTTAATTCTAAAGACTGAGCTTTTATAGCAGCCTCTGTTAAGTCAGCACTTGCAGTCTCTTCATAATATATTTGATAGTTTGTTACTTTTGCAGAAATACTTAAACTAGCATTTTCAAAAGTTGCATTCTTTGAACCAAGTTCTGCATGGGCCGTATTTACAGAATCATAAGCCTTATCCATTTTTTCCAAAGAAGTACTTAATATTGCGCTAGCATTTTCTTCACTTATTGGATTACCATTTTTATCTTTTGAATCTAAAGCATTAATAATTTCATCTAAATCTTCAAAATAACTATGTTTTGTTTCTAAAGTAGAACTTTGAGTATTAACAACATTATAAACAGTAGGAGTAGTTCCTAAATCAATCACAGCCATAGAAGTGCTAGAAATATCACCATTTTTATATAACATATTAGTATCAATGTTCCCATCTCCATTGTTATCAATAAACTTCCATTTATTTCCTTCATCATCAACTACAAGCTCACCTGGGGAAAAAGATAGTATTTCAGAAGTTTTAGCACTTTCATTTGTATAATAAGCTACATCTATTCCTGTAACTCCCTGCTCTTTATAAATATTTTTTTCAACAATAGTATTTTTATAATCATTACTACCTTCATAGGTAACATTTCCATTTATATCTGATTCAAAAGGTTTAGAGGATGTACTTTCTCCTGAAAATAAATATTCACCATTTGCTTCTTGATTTACTAAGTTGTAAATATTCTCTTTCATATTTTCTACATTTTTTGAAATTGCAGTTTTAGAAGATTGATCTACACCTGCATTTAAAGCTTTTAATACTTCAGAATTAATAGCATCCATTTGCGTTTTAATTTCACTTAATGCTTTATCACTACTATTATTAAACAATTGCGTTTTATTTATTTCTATTTCAATAGCTTCATATGTAGAAATTTCATTTTCAATATTTAGAATTTCATTATAAAGCAAGGAGTTTTCACTTCCATTTTGAATCTCCTTACCTGTACTCATTTGATAATTAACTAAACTATTTTGTTTATTTAGTAATTCCAATCGATACATTAAATTATTTGTTGTATCAATCATAATTTATCCTTTATCTCTTCAGATTAATTAATGTATTTAAAATCTCATCCGCTGTTGTAATTGATTTTGCATTTGCTTCAAAAGCTCTTTGGAAAACCATAAGATTCACTAAACTCTCAGATAAATCAGCAGTACTCAACTCTAAAGTTTTACTCTCTATTTTTGCAGTATTATTGTTATTGATATTGTAAATTGGTTCACCACTTATATTAGTTTTTTCAACTAAGTTATCTCCAACTGGATTTAATCCAATGTTGTTGTTAAACTGAGCAATTGCCATTTGTCCAATGGCATATTCAACACCATCTTGCTTCATAATAATAATTCCATTTTCATCAACACTAAATTCACCAAAAGCAGAATCAGCAATACCTAAGTTGTCTAGTTTTAATTGAAGTGAACCTTGAGTAGATGTTTGCTCTATTGTTGTAACTATTTGCATAAACTCTGCACCAGCACCCGTATTAACACTTAAATCAATATTTTTCTCTTTTAAATAAGAAATAGCAGCAGAAGTATCTGTATATGTTAAGTTTCCAGTAAAATCTTCACCAACTTTTTTACTAGTAACTACAAACTCACCATTTATCATAGAAGCTTGAACTTCAGAACTTAAGTCTGCGTCTGCATTTATTTCATCACTTAGTCTTTGAAGCAATTCTTCTTGAGTTTCACCAGCATTTGAAGTTACAGTTACACTATTTCCACCAATATTGTAAGTTAAGGTATCTAAAGCAGTAAGAGTTACAGCATTTGAATTATCATCAGTAAATACTTTATCTGATTCAAAAACATCTTTTTGATATCCAGCAACTGCTTTTTCTAAAGCTTCCATTGCAGATAAAACAGCAGCTTCACCTGTACCTTTTTGTGCAAATGTTAGAGTTTGACTTGTTCCATTTGATACATTTGCTCCTGACATTATTGCAACATCACCAAGTGTAAAATCGCTTCCAGGAATAATAGAATCAATCTTTATTTGTCCATTTATTACATCTGATAAGTTAGTACTTGGATTGTTATTCGTATCAATGGTATAAGCTACTAATCCTGTGGTATTTGATATTTGATCAGATAAGGCCTTATATGTGGCTTCTCTACTAGCTAAAGTATTGTATTCTTCATCACTAACATTACCATCTCCATCTAAATCCCTTTGCGCAAGAGTTAATTGAGCATCTGCTTTTGCTTTAAATTCGGTACTAGCAGTAGTTTCAACATAATTTTGAGTAATTTTATTTCCATCTATATAAACATAAATTTGATCCCCAGTAGCATTTAGTATATTGTCATTACCATCTGGGAAATCTATAGTTGAGCTTTGTGGAATTGAGGGAGAGGAAGGCCCATCTGGATTTAATGCATATTGATCTAGTGTTGAATTATAATTTACCATTAGAGCTTCAACATCTGAAGATTTTGCACTTTGGGTTTTTATTCCAGAACCACTTAATAATTCACTATCACCTTTTACAGTTTTAGTATAATCAGTAGTTTTTGCAGTATATGTTTCAATTTTAGTAGGATGTTGAATTATTTGATTTCCACCAACAATACTATAATCACTTGTAAATGAAGAAACATTTGAGTTTGAACTTACAACATCACTATTAGGATCAATAGGACTCATTGCCCACCCTTGAACTTCATTTCCTAAAGCATCTTGTAATGTTCCACTCTCACCCATTCTAAAATTACCAGCTATTGTATAATAAAGCTCTGAGGTACCATTTGGATTTGTATCTGAAACCACAAAAAAACCATCTCCATTTAATGCAACATCATATTCATTCCCTGTTACATTTAAATTTCCTTGAGTATATTGTTTCTCAGATTTCTCAACTTTAGCACCTTTACCGATACTATCTTGATACATTTGATCAGCAAAAGAAACTCTTGAAGCTTTATATCCTACGGTATTAACATTTGCAATATTATTTGATTCATTATCTAAAGCAGTTTGTTGTGCAGATAATCCTGAGATTCCTGTCCATAATGCACTAACCATTTTAAATCCTTTATGATTATTTGTGAAAAGTCACTTGAATAATCATAAAGTTTTAGAGTAAATTTGTGGTATTGCTTTATAAATACTAATTAATACAAAAAGACATCTATTAATTAGAGTAAATACTTAGTAACATTAATAAACTTTAGTAATAGAGGCATACTCTAAAACATCTGCTTCACTGTTAAATATAACTTGTTGATCTTTTGAGAAATCCATTTCTAAACCATTTTGAGTAAAACTAGAAGATGCTCCATTTACAGCAATAATTAACTGCTTTTGTCCATCTGCTGAATCAACTATATCAGCACCCAAACCATCAATAGAAGCAATTTCCTCAGCTAATTCTTCATACGTTTTATTTTCTGTAGAAAAAGTATGTTCACTTCCATCTTTCATTGTAATAGTTAAAGAATCTTCTTCATCATTACCATTTTCAATTTGTTCTTGTGCATCTTCTATTGGCTCAAAATAATAAATATCATCATAACCTATAATTTCATACGCAGTTGCGTATATAGTTCCATCTTGACTCTCAACAGATGAAACTTGGTATTGTTTTAATTCATCATCTTCATTTAAAGAACCATTTTCAACTATTTTTCCAATCATATTTGCAGAGTCAGAAAGAGTTGTTTGAGCAAAAGAAGCAGTAAGATTATTCATAGCTTCAATTGTTGCCATATTTGCTTCAATAGTAGACATTTGAAGTTGTGTATCCATCATAGAAGCTGAATCAACTGGTTTAGTAGGATCTTGCAGAGATAATTCAGTAAGCATTAGAGTAATAAAGTCTTCATTAGTTAGATTATCATTACTAACAGCCGTTGTAAATGAATTTCCATCAACACCAGTTGAGCTTGATACACTTGCACTTGTATTTATTTCAGCCATAATAACTCCTTTAAAGTTTTTATAACTTTAATATTATAGAAACAATAAAGGGTAATTTTTTGTAATTAATAGTAAATAGAAAGTAGCTTAATTTTTAAGAATTATTTTAAAAATATGATGATTATCCACATAAAAATATTCTAATTTATATTCATGTAATTTGAGAATACTATTTGTTATAAAAAGGCCAACTCCAAGCCCTTTATCAATAGATTCATATTCTCGATTAAAAGGCATGAAATAATTATCAATAGGTTTAGATAATTTATTACCTTTATTTTTAATTTTGATATATTTTTCTCTTACAATAATTTTGGGTTTAGATTCACTTTTTAGTTTGTATTTAATTGAATTATCTATTAGATTTTTTAAAGCAATTGAAAATAACTCAAAATCAACTTTAATAAATATATCATCAGCATCTATATCTATTTTTGATTCATCCAAGAGTAAACTATCAATTGAATGATTTAATAAATCTAATACTTTAAAATCAATTTTATTTAATTTAATATTTTTAGAAGTTAACTCTTCTACTTTTGAAAATTCGCTAAGTAAATATTCTAAACGATAAAAAACTTTTTGTAGGATTTCTTTTTTTCTATTATCTTCTAAAGAATCACTAAGTAGTTTCCCTTTAGTAATTGGTGTTATTAGTTCATGTCTTATATTTCTTAAAAATAAGCTTCTTGAAGTTCTAAGCTCTTCTATTTTTTTTGTTTTATATTTTTTTAAATCATTTAATATTTTTATTTTTTTAAATAAAAATATATAAAATAAAAGTAATAAAACATCTATTAGTAGAACAATTAAAAAAGAAGTATTAAATAAAAGTATGATATTAATCAAAAAAGATATTATTAGAAAAAAAATACTTATTGAAAATAATATAGAATTATTATTCATTTATCAATTTATATCCAATTCCTCTAATAGAAATTATAAACTTAGGTTTTCGAGAGTTTTCTTCTATTTTATTTCTTATTCTTCCTATTAAAACATCAATACTTTTATATGAGCTCTCATACTTAATAGATTCAACATTCGTAAGTAGTTCTTCTCTTGAAATCACAAAGCCAGCTCTTTTTATTAAATATGATAAAATATAGTATTCAGCATTAGTAAGATCTAAAATACTTCCATATTTTAAAACTTCCATTCTTTCTTCATTATGTATAAAAATTGATTCTTTTAATACTTCATTTTTTTTATTAATATCAAAATTACAACGTTTTAAAATAGATTTTATACGTAAGATTAACTCTTGTGTATCATAAGGTTTTGGCATAAAGTCATCTGCACCATAAGTAAAACAAGCTACTTTATCAGCTAAATTTGATCTAGCACTTGAAATAATAATAGGAATATTGTGTTTTTGTCTAATTAGATTACATACTTCAATTCCATCAATACTAGGAAGTGATAAATCAAGTATTATTAAATCATAAGTATTTATATTTAAAGCAGATATCCCAAGTTCAGGAGTATCGTAGTTAGTAACTTTTATATTGTATTGGTCTAAGTATTCTTTTAGAATTTCAGCTAATTCTAAATCGTCTTCAATCATTAGTATGTTAATCAATCATTACTCCTTATTTACAAGTGATATTATAATATATCAATGTAAACAAGAAGTAACAAAATGATTAAACTAGTATTTCTCTATTACCTTTTACATTTGGCTCAGATAAAACACCCGTTTTTTCTAATTGTTCTACTATTGTAGCTGCTCTGTTATATCCAATTCTTAATTTTCTTTGGATATATGAAATAGAAGTTTTTTTATCTGTTAAAACAACTTGTTTTGCATCTTCAAATAATTCATCTAAATCCCCTACTTCATCAGAAGAAGATGAAGAAGTTGAAGTACTATTTTTATCTTTGATAAAATTCATATCATATTCAACATCTCTTTGAGCTTTTAAGAATTCAACAACTTCTTCAATTTCAGTTTCCATTGACCATGGAGCATGGATTCTTACAAGTCCAGACATACCAGGAGGTGTAAATAACATATCTCCTCGACCAAGTAATGACTCAGCACCCATAGAATCTAAGATAATCTTAGAATCTACTTTTTGACCAACTTTATAAGAAAGTCTAGATGGTAAGTTTGCTTTAATAAGTCCTGTTACAACATCAACAGAAGGTCTTTGTGTTGCAACAATTAAGTGAATACCAGAAGCTCTTGCCATTTGAGCAAGTCTTGCAATTGAATACTCAACATCTTTACCAGATGTCATCATTAAGTCAGCTAACTCATCGATAACTACAACAATATAAGGAAAGGCATCATAACCATTTTTCTTAGCTTTTTCATTATAGTTTTCAATATTTTTAGTTTTAGTTTGAGACATTAAAGTATATCTTCTCTCCATTTCAGAAACCATATTACTTAAAGCATTGATTGCATCACTAGCTTTTGTAATAACAGGTGTTAATAAATGAGGAATATCGTTATACATTGAAAACTCTAACATTTTAGGATCAATCATTACTAGCTTTAAATTATCTGGTGAATTCTTATATAATAATGAAAGAATCATAGAATTAATACCTACAGATTTACCAGAACCTGTAGTTCCTGCAATTAGTAAGTGTGGTAATTTCTTTAAGTCAGTAATAAATGGTTTACCTACAATATCTTTTCCTAAAATCATTGTTAAAGGTGATTTAGAATTTTGGAATAATTCACTTTCAAGTAATTCTCTTAAATAAATTGTTTGAGTATCATCATTTGGAACTTCAATACCAACAACATCTTTACCAGGAATTGGTGCTTGAATTCTAATTGTTTGAGCTTTTAAAGCCATTGCTAAATCATCTTGAAGATTTAAAATTTTAGATACTTTTACATTTGGTGCTGGTTTAAACTCAAAAGTAGTTACAACCGGACCTGTATAAGTTCTTACAACATCTCCATCAATTTTAAACATTGAAAGCTTATCTAATAAGTCACCAATTTTTTGATCAATAAACGCCTCAGATACTTTTGATTTTTTCTCTTTAGGAGCACTTTGAAAAAATGACGAAGGTGGTAATTCAAAGTCTTTTGGCTTTTCTGTTTTACCAATTTCAATATCTTCTAAAAGTTTTTTATTCTCTTCTAATTCTTCAACAATAATTCCATGAGATTCATTAGCAGTTTCTTCATCTAAAATTTGTTGATTTTCTTGAATTTTTTCTTCAATTTGAACAGAAACATCACTTAGTTCTTGATCTTTTACTTCTTCAATTATTTCGTAAATATCAGGATCAATTGAAGGTGTAACATTTTCTTTTACTTCTTGAATTACAATAGGCTCTTCTTTAGAAGTATTTGCATCAAGTATAATCTCAGCAGTATCACCTTGTTCTTTCACAACAACTTTTTGTTCTTTTCTTTTTGTTCTTCTTTTATTTTCTATTCTTTTGGGTTTATTCTCTTTTGCTTCAGATTTGAACTTATCTTTCATTTTTTGTATACCATTAAATTCAAAATCAGAATTCTCTTTTATAACTAAAAATGAAATAATATATCCAACTAATACAAATATATATAAACCAGCTCGACCAATAAATGGGCTTAAATCATTTACTAATATATTACCAATTTCTCCACCAGCAGTTTTACTATCTACTAATAAAGCTTGGAAAATTAAAGAGATAAATAATATTAAAAGTACAACAGAAATATTTAAAAATACTTCTTTTTTTTCTATATCTTTTTTATAGTTCACTAAATATAAAGGATATAAAAATAGTAGTAAATATACGTATGATAAATAACCAAAATATTTTTGTGAGAATAGTGCAAAAGTAGAACCAGCAGTTCCTACAACATCTTTTGCACTAACAAAAGTAGAAAATTCAAAGAATACTATTATAAATAGAATAATTAAAGATATGATTTTCTTTGCTATTTTAAAGCCTTTATTTTAATAATTTTGCGATTTTACCTTGTAACTTAAGCCATTCTCTATGACCCGTTAAAGGAAAACCTGCCCATGATTTTTTAGGCTCAGTAATTGTTTTTGTAACACCACCACGTGCAGCAATAGTAGTAAATGGAGCAATCTCAAGATGACCAGCAGCACCACTTTGTCCACCCATTACAACATAAGGATGTAACGTAGTAGAACCAGAAAGTCCAACTTGTGATACTAAAATACAACCATCACTAATAATACAGTTATGCGCAATATGAACTAAGTTATCAAGTCTAACACCATTACCAATTTTAGTACTTTTAAATACAGCTCTATCAAATGTACAATTAGCACCGATTTCTACATCATTACCTATTTCTACATTTCCATTTTGATAAATTTTTATATATTTACCATCTTTAGTATTTGCAAAACCAAAACCATCACTACCAATAACAGTACCTGCATGGATTATACAATCAGAACCTACTTTACAATCTCTGTAAATCACAACATTAGGATGAATAATAGTATTATCCCCAACTGTAACATTATCGCCGATATAAGCACCAGCCATAATAGTACAATCTTTTCCAACAACAGAGTCTTTACCAATATAAACATTTGGCATAACTTTTGTACCTGATCCAATTAAAGGTTTTTCACCTTCCATTTCTATAACATTTGGAGCAAATAGTTTTGATGCATATGCAAGTTTTAAATATGGTTCTTCACAGATTAAAGCGACTGTTCCCTCTGGAACTTCAGAAGAAAACTCTTCAGTTACAAGCACAGCTGCTGCTTTTGTATTTTTTAAGTCGTTAATGTATTTTTTATTTTCTAAAAATGTAAGTTCATTTTCATTTGAGTCAACTAAAGTATTTAATCCTGTGATATCAATTTGTTTATCACAAGAAATATTTAGTTCTTTTGCGATCTCTTGTAGAGTCATTTCTTATCCTTAAATACTGGATAAGATAAGAATCTAAATTCTTATCTTTCCATTGCTACAATACCACTTCTTACTACTTCAAGTGGATTGTATTTTTGCATAACTTTTATAAAGTTCATGATTCTTGATGAAGAATCAGTAGCTGATACGATGATTGCTTCATCAGTAACATTTTGAATTGAGCCATGGTAAGCTCTTGCAATTACATCAATATCAGATAAATTGTTATCAATTGAAAATTTCATTAATACAGTATCTTTTTCAATAACATTTCTATGTTCATTTACTTTTAATACTGGAATTAATTTATTTAATTGCTTAACAATTTGATCAATAACCCTTTTGTCCCCCGTTGTAACGATAGTCATTCTAGAATATTGACTATCTGTTATTGGAGATACAGTTAATGAATCGATATTATACCCTCTTGCAGAAAATAATCCAACTATTCTTGATAAAACGTTGTGTTCATTCATCACAATTACAGAAATAACCTGTCTTGTAGTTTCTGAGTCATAGTAGTGATTGTCTGCGTGCATTATTCTGCTCCTTCAATTAAAGTCATTTCATTTAAAGCATGACCGTTTGGTACCATTGGAAGTACTTCTTCATCTCTTGCAACAACAACATCGATCATTGCAACTTTCTTTTGCTCGATTGCATCTTTTAAAGCAGCATCAAACTCTTCTTTAGTAGTAACTCTATATCCAACTCCACCAAAAGCTTCAACTAATTTTACAAAATCAGGTTGAACAGATAAATCTGTTTCTGATAATCTATTTTCATAGAACATTGTTTGCCATTGCCTAACCATTCCTAAGTAGTTATTATTAAGAATAATATTAATAACTGGAATATCAGACTCTACACATGTCATAAGTTCTTGAATATTCATTAAAATTGAACCATCACCAGTAAAGTTAACAGATACTTTATCCGTTCCTTTAAATGCTCTTGAAACACCCATAGCAGCAGGAAGTCCGAATCCCATCGTTCCTAATCCACCTGAAGTAATAAATTGTCTTGGATATGCAAATGGGTAGAACTGTGCAGTCCACATTTGATGTTGTCCAACATCTGTAGATACAATAGCTCTCTCACCTAATGTTTCTCCAACTCTTTCAATTGCCCATTGTGGTTTGATTACATCATTAGAGTCAATAAATCTTAAAGGTTCTTTTTCTCTATAATCACTTAATAATTCAACCCAATTAGAATAATCATTAAAAGATAAGCCATCAGCAGCTTCAAGCATACCTTCAACTGTAACTTTTAAATCTCCAACAATTGGATAATCTGGTGCTACTAGCTTATCAATACTAGTAGGATCAATATCAATATGTATTACTTTTGCTTTTGAAGCAAACTCATCTAATCTTCCTGTAACCCTATCATCAAATCTAGCTCCAAGTGAAATTAATAAATCAGTTTCATGGGCAGCCATATTAGCTGCAAATTCTCCATGCATTCCTAACATACCGAATAATAATGGGTTTTCATGTCCCATAACACCTCTAGCCATCAATGTTTCAACAGCAGGGATATTTGTTTTCTTAGCAAATTCTTTTATTTGGTCAGAACAGTTTGCAAGTACCGCACCACCACCTATATATAATAAAGGTTTCTTAGCTTTAGTAATTGCATCCATTGCTCTTTTTAACTGTTTTTTATTGTAATTAACAGTTGGTTTATAAGTTGGTAAATTTACTTCTTTTGGATAAGTAAATTGTGCAATTTGTGCTGTGATATCTTTTGGGATATCAACATGAACAGGACCAGGTCTTCCCGTACTAGCAATATGAAATGCTTCAGTAATAATTCTTGGTAAATCTTCAATTTTATTTACTAAGTAATTATGCTTAGTACATGGTCTTGAAATCCCAACTGCATCAATCTCTTGGAAACCATCAGTTCCAATGATTGTTGTTGGCACTTGCCCTGAAATTACAACTAAAGGAATTGAATCCATATAAGCTGTTGCTAGTCCTGTTACTGCGTTTGTAAAACCAGGTCCTGATGTTACAATTGCAACTCCTACTTTACCAGTAGATCTCGCGTATCCTTCTGCTGCATGTATTGATGCTTGTTCGTGTCTATTCAGAATGTGTTGAAAATAATTTTGTTTATATATTTCATCGTAGACGTTCATGATAGCGCCTCCAGGGTATCCGAATACTACTTCTACCCCTTCTTGATGTAATGATTCGATAACCATTTTTGCGCCAGTCATTTTCATAATAATTCTCCGTTTTAAAATAAGCAGATATTATATAGAAAATTTTATTAATTATGTATTAGATGTAAAAGTAATGTATGTTCTTAAATTTTGCCTTAAGAAAACCCCAAATTACCTGTATAATATTAAATCCTCTAAAGGCTTAATATTAGTTTTAGCTTAATTAAAATATAATTTAATAATGTTTGATAAAAAGGAGTAAGTTATGGATGTAAATAGTATAAATAATAATATTAATACCCTAAACTCGAATCCCTCGTCTTTACAACTAGATAAGGCTTCAGGAAGTCAAAAAGTTGAAAAAGTAAGTGACGAGTCCCTTAACCTTTCAATAAACCAATATAATCAAAAAAGAGATGAACTTTCGCTAAATGTTCAAGCCTTCAATGAAGGAATAGCAGTAAGTAAAATTGCTCAAAATGGTTTAGAGAAACAACAAGACTACTTAAAAAATATACAAAATCAACTAGAATCATTAAAAGATGATAATAATGCTTTACAAGACAAAAATGAAATTAAACAAGATGTAAATGAGCAACTAAAAGGTTTTAATCAAACCGCTTATGAAACAAAGTTTAAAAATGAGAACCTATTAAGTGTTGATTATTATGATGAAAAGAAAAACATAGAAGTTAGCGCAAAAACTTCTAATGACTCAATAGATAAACCAAATACTCCAGATTTTGCGAATGATATATTTGAAACAATAAATCAAAGTGATTTAAATGATGATAAAAATTTAAACGATGTAATTGAAAAAGTTGAAAAGACTTCTAATCAACTTCAAAACATCGTTGATAAATTTACAGAATTTGGAAATAGATTAGAATCAAATGCAAGAGATACAATCAAAGATCAAGTTGACCTGTATAATGACAATAAAATAAATAAAGAAAGAAATTTTGGGAATGAATCAACAGATTTTACAAGTAATAATGTTTCAGCAAATGCTGGATATTTAGCTGCTTCTCAAGCTAATATAGTACAAGAACAAAGTGTAAGACTTCTATCTTAAGTCTTACACCTTGTTTCACAATAATTTATAGCAACACCTTCTCTTAAACCATCATCTAAAACTATAGATTCAGATTTACCAAGAACTTCAAATATTGCTCTGTAAATATAAATACCAACTTCAATAAATTCAACTCTTCCACGTCCAACTAATTTTAGAATTTCTTCTTTTGAAGAATGAGAGAATATACTTAAACATGATTCTAAATCATCTAGATTTACGATAGTTCCATTTACAACATCTTTATCATATGAGAAAAAATCTTGTCCTAATTTTACAGCTGCAATTGTTGTAGGTGTTCCTGCAGTTGCTACAAAAGTGTATTCATCAAGATTTATATTTAAGCTATCTAAATAAATTTTTATTTCTTTTTTTCTTTTTTCTAGGTCATTATTTAAATCATGATGATGTAAATATTCTTGAGTCATAGTTACTATACCAAAATCAAAACTATGAGATTCATACTTTTCACCACTATTGATTATAATCTCAGTTGAACCACCACCAATATCTAAAAGAATAAACTTAGAAGAATTAATCTTTTCTCTTTTTAAAGCATATTTTACAGCTAATAAAGTAAGTCTTGCTTCTTCTTTTCCATCAATGATATTAAAATTTACACCAGTTTGTTCTTTAAAGTACTCAAGAACTTCTTTATTATTACTAGCTTTTCTCATAGCAGCAGTAGTAACGGCAACTGCTTTTGAAGGGTCATACTTAACAATTTCAATAGAATCTGATATTGCTTTTATAACTCTTTTTTGAGCTTCTTTTGATATAAGTCCTGTATCAATAAGCCCATCAGCCATACCAACAACTTCATTATGCTCTGCTAAGATTTTATGATTTATACAATCATATTTTAGAACTCTAAAAGAATTAGAGCCTAAATCTATACTTACAATTTCATTCATTAATAATCTTATAAATGAGGAATTTTAATTTTTGAGTTTAATAAGTAACCTATTATGATCATTGCAATTAAAACAAGAGTTTCAGATAAAATACCAGTTAAAGAAACTAAATATACTACCCATAATAAAATAGCTCCAAGTGGTGTAGGAACTCCTGTAAAGAATTTTGCTACTTCACCTTCTTCTGCGTTAATATTAAATTGAATTAATCTTCTTAGTCCTGAAATCACATAATAAACAAATGCAAAAACAACTAAAGGAGTAAACAATTCTAATTCTTTTCCATCAATTACTGCAAAATATATGAACATTGTAGGAACAATAACAAAAGATAAGAAATCAGCATATGAATCTAATTGAATACCAAATTCAGTTGATAAGTTGTACTTTCGTGCAATCTTACCATCAACAATATCAAATCCACCTGCTAACCATGCAAAAAGTGCAGCGGCAAAAAACTCTTGATGAGTTAAAAAATAAATAGCAAAAATCCCAGATGCTATATTAAAAAATGTAACTATGTTAGCTAAGTTAAAGTGATTGTTTTTATTAAATAAAAAACTCAATTATTCCCCTTTGTAAATATGGTATTGATTTCTACCATTTTGTTTTGATTTATACAGACAGTCATCTGCACATTTGTATAATTTATTTGCTGAAACATATGAGTTAGGTTTATAAATAATTGCACCAATTGAAACAGATACAACATCAAGTATCTTACTTCCTTTGTGTTCAATTCCCATTTCTATAATTTTTCTATTCATATCTTCAAGACAGTTTTTTAAAGTATCTTCATCAACATCAAATAAAACTACACCAAATTCTTCCCCACCTAATCTAAATACAAATTCATATTTTTGATTAAAGTACTCTTTTAAAAGATTAGCAACTTTTTTTAAAGTTTCATCTCCTAAATCATGCCCATAAGTATCATTATATTGTTTAAAATAATCAATATCAAACATCAAAAATGCACATTCCCAGCTATTTGCATTGGCAATAAATGGCATATTATCAAAAATTGTATCGAAATACTTTCTATTATATAGTTTTGTCATAGAGTCAGTAATTGAATCTATTTTATATTTCTTGTTTAAAATTCTAAGCTGATTATCTTTTTTAACAACTTGGTATATGATGTAAGCTATCATTCCAAAAGCTAAAATCAATATTAGAACAATATTTAAAAATAAATAGTCTTTCATTTCTTTATAATCTTCTACAAAAAGCTTTCTTTGTTTAAATGCCATTTGTGTTTCATAATCAATTAAAAAATCTATTTGTTTTACTATTTTTTTGAATTTATGCAATTTATTAGCTGTAAAAGTCTCTTTTAAAGCTTTATCAATATCTTCAACAACAATTCTTTCTTTTTCATTTTTGTATGCTTTATAATAGTAACTCCATTCATCAAGAATAATTTCTTCTTCTTTCTTAAAGTTACAAATATATTTCATAGTTCTACATGAAATGATTTTTCTATAGTTATCTAAAATATTTTCAAGCTTTACTACTGGAACAAAATTTCCAAAATAAATATCATCAATTTGTTTTTTTAATTTATCTATTTGTGAGTTAAATAGTAATGAAGCACCAACAAGTGTAAAAAGAACGATAAGTACTAACATAATAAGTTTGAAGGTAACAGACTTAAATAGTTTAAATTTTGACAAGAATTTCATTAAGATATTCTATCAAAAAATTATTTAACTAAGATTAATATTTAATCAATATTTTAAGAGAATAAAAGATAAAAAATTTATATATGCTTTTCTTAAATAGGTATTAATTAACACTTAGATATAATCGCGAATTAATAAATAACAAAGGTACAGATTTTGCTGAATATAAAAGATACTTTTATAGGAAATAGCGCGAAAAGTGATATTTTATCTGGAATAGTAGTTGCTATTGCACTTGTTCCAGAAGCTATTGCTTTCTCAATTATTGCAGGGGTTTCTCCATTAGTTGGATTATACACTGCATTTATTTTAGGATTAATTACTGCTATTGTTGGTGGTAAAGCAGGAATGATTAGTGGTGCAACAGGAGCAGTTGCAGTTGTATTAGTTGCACTTGGAATTAAAGTTAAAGAATCTTTATCTCCTGAAATGTTAACACAACTTACACAAAGTGGTGAACTTAGTTCATATATTTTACAATATATTTTATTAGCAACAATAGTTGCAGGAATACTACAAGTTAGTATTGGAGTATTTAAATTAGGAAAATTGATTAGATTAGTTCCTCAACCTGCTATGTATGGTTTTGTAAATGGTCTTGCAATTGTAATTGCCTTAGCTCAGATTCCTTTATTTGAAGGTGAAGGCTGGATTATGTATGCTTTAGTAATAGCTACTATGGCAATAGTTAAATATTTTCCAAAAATTTCAAGTGCTGTTCCATCTGGTCTTGTAGCAATTGTAGTAATTTCTGCTGTTGTTATTGGTATGGATTTAGATACTAAAAGAGTTGGAGATTTAGCTGATATTTCAGGTAGTTTACCAACATTTGCCTTACCTCAGTTACATGTAAATTTTGAATCAATTCTTATGGTACTTCCTACTGCTGTACTTGTAGCATTAGTTGGTTTAATTGAGTCACTTTTAACACTTTCAGTTCTTGATGAAATGGGTGGTAAAAGAGGTAGTGGAAACCAAGAATGTATTGCTCAAGGTGCTGGAAATATTACTTGTGGTTTCTTTGGAGGAATGGCAGGTTGTGCAATGATTGGTCAATCTATTATTAACTTCTCAAATGGTGGATGGGGTAGATTATCAGGTGTTACAGCTGCATTATTACTTATCTCATTTGTAGTTGCATTATCTGGATATATTGCAATGATTCCAGTTGCTGTATTAGTTGGTATTATGTTCATGGTATCAATTGGAACATTTGAGTGGGAAAGTGGGAACAGAATAAGATTTATGCCAAATAGTGATAAGTTTGTTTTAGTTGCAGTTACAATTATTACAATTTTTGCTGACTTAGCAATTGCAGTTATTACAGGTATTATTATCTCTGCTTTAGTATTTGCATGGAATCATTCAAAAGTTAGATCTAGAACATATAGAGAAGATGATGGAACAAAAATATATGAATTTGATGGTCCATTATTCTTTGGTTCAACTACATCTTTCTTTGAATTATTTGATTTAAAACATGACCCAGATGCGGTAGTTTTAGATTTTAAAGATGCTAGAGTTATGGATATTTCAGGTGTTGAAGCTATTGATACAATTACAAAAAAATATGCTGACTCTGGAAAAAAACTTACAATTAGACACTTAAGTGAAGATTGTAAAAAAATACTTAAAAATGCTGGACCATTTTGTACATATGAAGAAAATGATCCAAATTATAAAGTTGCAGTTAACTACTAAAACTTTCTAAATTTAGTCCCTTTTTAGGGACTGAATCTTTTTATTTACAAATAGCTTATATTTTGGTAGAATAATTACATAAACCAAAAGAAATGAGTATATTATGGAGATAAATAATTATCAGTCCACCTCTTTAATACATCAACAAATTGCTCTTAAAAAATCTGAATTAGCTTCAATAGATAAAAAAGAAGAACAAAAATCACTTTTTGAAAGAAATGATTCTGTTAATCTTAATGAAAAAAGCTACGATGAAAAAGATTATGAAAGAGTATTAAGTAAGTTTAAAAATTTAGATGCTCAAACAAAAACTCATGAACAAGCACATGCTCAAGGAGCAGTCACAACTACTCCAATATCTTACAATTATCAACTTGGACCTGATGGAAAGCTATATGCAACAGGTGGACATGTTAGGTTTGATACTTCTATTCCAAAAGATGAGCAAAGTGCAAGTGTAAAATTAGAAAAACTAAAAGATGCTTCTTCTGCTCCAAATGAACTAAGTGCAGCCGATGCTCAAATAACAAGAACAGCTAATTTAAACAAATTATTACTTCATAGTAATGATGAAAATCAAGGAGCCTCTTATGAGAATTGATAATAATTTAAACTCTATGGTTTCATCACAAGTACAAATAAATGATATGGCAAGTAAAATTGCTGATGTTACAAATGTAGTTAGTGATCCACAAAACCAAGAAGTAACACAAGACCTAATAGATTCAATCGTTGGGCAAATTCCTGAAGTTATATCATATGAAGCAAATGCTCAAGGTATTAAAACCCAACAAGCAGTTTCTGATGTATTATTAAATATAAAGGCTTAAATAAATGAAATTAAATATTGTATGTCCATCATGTCTAAAAATAAACTCTATTCCTAAGAAAGATTCTTATTCTAAAGCAAACTGTGGTGGGTGTAAAAACTCATTATTAAATACAACACCAATAGAAGTAGATGAGTCAAATTTTGATCATGTAGTCGTAAACTCTGATATTCCAGTAATTGTTGATTTTTGGGCACCTTGGTGTGGTCCTTGTAAAATGATGGCACCTATTTTTAATGAAGTAGCAGAAAAATACCCCTTACAAGCATTATTTGTAAAAGTGAATACTCAAGAACACCAAGAACTTGGTAATAAGTTTAATATTAGATCTATTCCTACATTAGTAGTATATAAAGGTGGAATTGAAGTTAAGCGAGTAAGTGGCGCACTAGATCCCTTAAGATTATCATCACTAGTGAAAGAAAATTTATAAAAACTAAGAGTTAGCTTTTATAAATTTATTTAAATCATTTAATTGATTTTCATTAAATATAACAATTCCATTTTCTTCTAGTAATTTAGCTGTAAGACCTTGTCCTTCAATTAAATTACCTGAAAAAGAACCATCATAAATTTTTAAATTACCACATGAAGGAGATTTTGATTTTAAAAGTGCAACTTTAATACCTTCTTTTTGACAAAGTTCAAATGTATTTTTCGCACCTATTAAAAAGTTAATAGTTACATCTTCACTTGTATTTGTCAAAACTTTAAAAGGTTTACTTGCACTTACAAGCTCAGCTGCATCTCGTGGAGTACTTAAACCACCTGACACTTCTGGACAAAAAGAATAAATATCATTTTCACAAAGAATATCCATAAATAACTCTTTTTGAGAAAACTTATAAGATGCAGACATAGCAATAGAGGAATTCCCTCCATCATATCTTACATCTTCACCTAATAAACATGAAGAAACTAAAATCTTCATGTATTAGTCTTCTTCAGCAATTCTATCTAAATCTTCTTTTTTAAAAAAAGTTGATAATTGAATATTTTTGAATGCAGCTTTCATAGAAACAAAAATCTGAGGATTTTCTTCTTCTAGTTTTGCTAAAAGTTCTTTTGTAGATTGTCTAGCATGAGGCATTTTAACATCGAATCTCATTCCTGGACAGGCTTCATCACCAATAACATTAATTTCATTTCTATCAGCAAAAGCTCTTAATTGTCTCTCTCTACAAAAAATCAATGGTCTAATTACTTCTAAACCATTTTCAGCTTTATATGCAGGTGGCATAGTTCTCATCGTACCATTATAGAAGAAATTCATAAAAAATGATTCCATTGCATCATCTAAGTGATGACCAAGAGCAAGCTTATTATATCCTTGCTCTAAGGCAGCAGTATAAAGGTATCCTCTTCTCATTCTAGAGAAGAAAGAACAGAATGAAGAATTTTTTCTAATTTTTTCACCTGCTAATTCAAAAATCTGTGTATCAATAATTTCGTGTTCAATTCCATGTTCTTTACAATGGTCTGCTAAAAATTGTACTTGTTCACCCATTCCATAAGTTACAGTTACAGCCTTAAACTCAAAGTTATATGGAGCAACTCTTTTTAAGTGGTTTAAAGAATGAAGTAATGTTAGAGAATCTTTCCCACCTGAAAAACCAACTAATACTTTATCACCCTCTTTTACTAGTGAGTATTCTGCATTAGTTCTTCCAACTAGGCTAGATATTTTTTTACTTAGTTCAATCAAGATATAAATCCTATTTAAATTTTTTTGCAATTATATCTAAAAAGTTATCAAAAGTAATCTTTTTATTTCAAAAAATTATAATGATTATTTAAAATGTTTATTTATGTTATAAATCTACACTAAAATGATGTGATTCTATTTTTAAATCTTGACTTAAGTAAAATTTATGAGCATCATGCCTTTCAACACCTGAATCTAAATGAATTGATTTACACTCTTGTTGTTTTGCATAAATTTTTATAAAATCTAAAAGTGCCTTTGCCGAATCTTTTGATTCAACACTTTTATCAGTTACAAAATCATCAATATACATGTGCTTACCACGTGTAAGCTTTTCGCTTATTGTAAACCCTGCTACACAAATGATTTGTTCATTATCAATAACATATGCTAACTTATATCCATTTTTAATTTGTTCTGAAATTTTATTTAACAGAGCATTCTCTGATAAATCTTCTCTTACTTGATGTAAAATCTTATAACAGTATTTAATTTCTTCTTCACTAGCTATTTTAATTTTCAAAAAGTTTTCCCTCTTTTATCTTTTTTGAGATTTCTCCTACATTTGGAAAAATTGCTTCAGTTTTTGATATTGCAAGTTTATCAAAAATAATTTTTTCATTTACTATAACCTGAAATGTTCCACCATTACTTGCTATTAATGAAACTTCAACATTATTAAAACTATCTTTTAATTCTTCTAACCTAGAAGCTTGTGGTAAATAGTTTCACATTGAACAGTAATATATTTCAACTTTCATTATCTTCCTTTGTAAGTATATTTATATTAAATATAAAAACATGAATATTTTACTATATTTTTAGATAAAAAGAATATAATCTCATATATAAATAACTAAAAATTAAAGAATTTAAATGACACACGAAGAAGAAACTGAATTTAGACAAAAAGTTGCTGATACAATTTTACCAATTGCAGTAAATATGACAGAAGAACAAATTAGAACTATTGTAATTGCAGTTGAAAATGATAATCCAGATTTACCAGAAGGTTTTGGACAAATGCTTTTTGAGATGATTATGGTTCATAAATTTAATCATATACAATAATAATTGTAATAAAAAGAGAAAATAAAAACTTCCAAAACTATATATTTTTATTAAATGTATAGTTTTAAAATCCTTAAAAACATACAAAACATAGTTCATTTGGTTATATCGGTTTAAAATAACAAAAAAACTAATATCTACGGCTAAATTTTATTAAGTTTTAAACATTCATTGCTATAATTTCGCCCCAAAATATTAAAAAGGCTTTATCATCAGAATTACAGTTACAGTAAAAGAATTAAAAATTTTACAAGAATTATGTAAAGATCATGGACAAGCAGATCTATATAGAAAACTTCATCAAGAAGAAGATAAATATGAAAAAAGTATAACTGAAAAGAAAACAAAAGCTACTAAGAAAGCCACTAAAACTAGACAAGAAGCTGCTAAAAAGAAAATTGAAGCATCTGTTAATATGATGAGAATGTTTAATCAGAAAATTACAGTATATTCAGTTGCTAAAGAAGCACAAGTTAGTTATAACACTGCATTAAAATATAAAGATTTTATTAATCAAAATGCAAAATAATTGGGTCTTATCCCAATTATTCTACTTATATGCTAGTTTTTTGCTGGCATATCTTTTAATTTAAGATTTGGTCTTCTAGAAGATTTACCTGGAGGGTAATTCGTCTCTAAGTAAGTTAAAATTGTATCTTCTGTTTTTGCATCAAATTCCCATAAACCTTGAGTCTTTTGCATCCACACAATCATTTGCTTCCAAGTATCTCTATCACCTTTTTGTAAAGTAATAAATTTAGCACTATGACAAACCGTACAGTTTGCTTTTACTATATCCATACCAGGAGCTATTTTTAATCCAGATTCTTTATCTAGTTTAGCTTTCGCTGCATTAGCACTAAGAGCAAATACTGCACTTAAAGCTAATGTTCCAATAATTTTAGAAAGAGTTCTCATACTAGACTCCTTATACAACTTGAACAGCGATTCTATGACAAGCGTTGTTTAAGTATCCTCTTGGATTCCAACCTGGTAAAATTGTAGGTTGTTTTTTACCACTACTATCTGTAGCTCTTGCCCATACTTCGTAATATCCAGTTTTAGGGAATTTAACTTCAGCTTCCCATGATTGCCAAGCTAGTCTATTTACTTGTTTGTTTAATTTAGATGCTTTAGTCCATGTTGCACCAAAGTCAATAGATACTTCCATATTATTAACCTCTAAATCTCCAGCCCATGCTTTTCCATTAAACCTGAATTTCTTAGATAATTTATGAGAAACTCCAGATTTAGGGAAAGTAATTAAAGACTTAACTGGCATAGATTCAATAATACACATATCTTCATTTGCAACTTTTGTACCAGGAGCAACTGGATTACAAGGAACTCTATAAGATTGTCCAGTCATTTTCTTACCATCATGAACTTTATTTCTAATAACGATTTGCTTTAACCATTTACCAGAAACAGATGCAGGCCATCCACCCATAACTAATCTTAAAGGATATCCATTGTAATGAGGAATATCTTCACCATTATAAGCCCATGCTAATAAAGATTCTTCTTCTAAAGCTTTACTCATTGGAGCACCTCTAGAAATTACTTTTTTAGTTGGATCTCCACTTAAGTGAGTATCTCTACCATAGTAACCAATATATACAGCATCTTTTTTGATTCCACAATATTCTAATACATCTTTTAATCTAACACCAGTCCACTTACCACAAGCAATTGCTCCAGTTGACCATTGATTACCTTTTGCAGGTGGGTTATATTCACTTCTACCATTTCCACCACATTCTAATTGTAAAGCATAAGTATAATGTTTAAATTTCTTTTTTAACTCAGCAACTGTAAAAGTCATTGGTTTCTTACAAGATTCACCTGTAATTTCAATTGTCCAATTTTCAGGATCAATTCCTTTAGCTTCAGGTGGAACACCATTATTTCTGATGAAGAAATGCTTAGCTGGTGTAAATTCATCATTTAATAAATGAGGAGGAGTTTCAGCATTAACAGGTCTGTCATTTAAATAAACTAAACCTTCTTTCCCAGGAATAGCAAATGGCTTATCAGTATTTGCTAAGGCTGCAGGAATTAATCCTGAAGGCATTTTATCTGCAAATGGAATGTTTGACCCAACAACTGCTGCCATAGCCATTAATGAACTCTTTTTTAAAAACCCTCTTCTTGAAGTCTCTTCAGTTTCTCTACCAAAAAGTTCTAAATCAGCTTTAGTAGCATCATTATTATAAGCTTCATGAATTCCAATTTCTTTTATCTTTTTACTCATACTTATATCCTTTATCAATTTTATTTATATAACCGCTTCTTATATAATAATGCAAATATTATTACCAAAAAATTGATATAAATCAATATTATTTCTAATTATTTTTAAAATTTTACATTAAATTTACACTAAAGTAACAATTTAAATTATTAATGCTGTGTCCACGCTATTTACGAATTAGTATTCATATTTATTTAACAATTTAAGTAAATATTTTCTATTTTTTGCTAATATTTCATAACTATTTAAAAGAGGTACCAATGAGAGACTTTATCAATTATGACAAATCTATAGAAATATTAAATAATATCAAAATATCAAAACCTACAAGTGAAAAACTTTTTTTAACAAATGCCTTAGGTAGAGTTATTGCTTCTGATGTTATAGCAGATCATAACAGCCCAGAATATCCAACATCTGGAATGGATGGATATGCTATTAAACATGAAGATATAAAAAATGGTTCAATCAAAATTATTGATAAAAACCCAGCAGGAAGTGTAGTAGAATCTGAAGTTGCACAAGGTGTTTGTATTAAAACATTTACAGGTTCATTAATGCCAAAAGGAAGTGATACTTTAGTTCCTATTGAAAATGTAGAAGTAAATGAAGATAGTATAAAAATCACAAAAGAAGTTCCTTTTGGTTTTGCAACAAGAGCTATTGGTGAAAACTATGCAAAAGATGAAGTTTTAATTAAAAAAGGAACTGTAATTGGTTTTGCAGAAGTTGGAGTATTAGCTTCACTAAATATTGCACAAATAAATGTTTTAGTAAATCCAACAGTTGCAATTGCAAGTACAGGAAGTGAAATACTTGATTTAGGTGAAACACAAACTAATGATTCACAAATTAGATCTTCAAATCATTTAACAATCGAAGCACTTTGTAAACAAAATGGTGCAAAAGCAATTCAAATGGGTATTGTAGAAGATGATATTGATTCAATTACAAACTTACTTGAAACTGCACTTGACAAAGCTGACATAGTTGTAACAACAGGTGGAGTTTCTGTTGGAGATTATGATTTTGTTCAAGATGTAATAAAAGATAAATTAAAAGCAGAAGTATTATTCCATGGTGTTACTATTAAGCCTGGTATGCATTTATTAGCAGCGGTTAAAGATGGTAAGATTATCATTGCGCTTCCTGGTTTTGCTTATTCATCAACTGTATGTGCAATTTTATATGTACTACCTTTGATTTATAAACTTAGAGGTTCAAAAGAAAAGTTACCAATTGTAAAAGCTAGAATAAATCAAGACTTTCCAAGAAGAATGTCAAAAACTATTTTTACTGCTTGTAATGTAGAATATAGTGAAAATGAATACAAGGTTAATTTTGATGGAAAGAAAAAAGGTACAAGTGCAATTTTAACAAATATGTTAGAAAGTCCAGCCCTTTTAATTCAAAAAGATGATAGTGAAGATATTAAATCTGGAGATTTGGTAGATATTTTACTTTTAAATGAATTAAAATAATAGAAATAAAGATAGTTTAAATTTCCTCATTTAAACTATCTTTAGTACAAAGAATAGCTTTATTTCTTCCACCCTCTTTTGCTTTATACAAAGCTTCATCCGCAAGTTTATAAATATCATTCTGACATAATGCTGAATCATAATTAATAAGTTTCATTCCTATTGAAATAGTCAAATATTTATCAGTATTACTTTGAGAATGCTCTATTTGAAGATTATGAATACTTTGTCTTAGTTTTCTAGCTAAAATAAATAGACCTTCTTTATCAATAGAAGATGTAATAATACCAAACTCTTCACCACCTAATCTAAATACAAAATCCTCTGATCTTTTTAAGGTGTTTTTTAAAGCTAGAGCCACAGTTGATAATACTTTATCACCAGCATCATGCCCATAAGTATCATTATATTGTTTAAAAAAGTCTATATCTAAAATCATTAATACAAAAGATTTTTTATGTCTAATACTTCTTTTTAACTCTAAATCAAAAACTGTATTAAAATGTCTTCTATTATATATTTTTGTTAAAAAGTCTGTTATTAGTAATTCACTAATTTCTTTTTTATCAGTAATATCATAATAAATTGAGGTGTACCCAATAATATTCCCTTCTTCATCTAAATCAGCATTAATCGAGTTTTCAACCCAAAATACAGTTCCATCTTTTTTAATATTTTTAATTTCACCTTTCCAAGGATTACCTTTTTTAATAGTATTCCATAAGGCTGAAAAAGTTTCCTTACTATTATCTGGATGTTTTAATAAACTATGTGTTTTGCCTATTAATTCTTCTTTTAAATACCCTGTAAATTTACAATAAGCATCACTAACATGATTTATTACACCTTTTGTATCTGTTCTACTTATTAGAACATTTTCATTTACAATACTAATATACTCTTCTAGGTTTCTTTTTGTATTTTCCATATGTGTAATATCAGTTAAGTAACCAAAGTAATAGCTTGGATTTCCTTTATCATCTCTAATAATTTTAGTGATATGATTAACCCATACAATATCATTACCTCGAACAATTCTATAAGGTTTATAAACAAATTCATTAGATTGACATCTTGAGACTTGTTTAGCTTCATTTATGAAGTTTTGTAAGTCATCTTTATGTATAAAATCTTCATGACTTATTTCTTTTTCTAAAAACCTTTTAGCCTTATGCCCATAAATATTTACTACATTTTCTGTAACATATTCTAATTCCCAAGTTTTAGTTTTCTTTAAAATAAAAAAAACCGTAGGGCTTTGGTTTAAGTATTCAATTAATTTACTCATAACTAATATCCTAATAATGCCTAATCTATATTATAAAAATGTATTACATCTCTTAAGTGAACCATTTTTATAACCAATATTAAACCATTTCATTCTATCTTTTGATGAACCATGAGTAAAAGCATCAGGAACAACATATCCTTGTGCTTTTTTTTGTAAAGTATCATCTCCAATAGCACTTGCTGCATTTAATGCTTCAATTATATCACCTTCTTGTAAGATATCAAAAGATGCTTGTGCTTTATTAGCCCAAAGTCCAGCATAACAATCTGCTTGAAGTTCTACTTTAACTTGTAAAGCATTTGCTTGTATTTTACTTACACTTTGTTTAGCTTTATGAACTTTATCAATAGTTCCAGTTATATTTTGAATATGATGACCAATTTCATGAGCTATTACATAAGCTTGTGCAAAATCACCAGGAGCATCATGTCTTTTAGCTAATTCATCAAAAAAAGATAAATCTAAATAAACTTTTTTATCAGAAGGACAATAAAATGGTCCAGTTTGAGATGAAGCAAAACCACATCCACTCTTAACTGATCCTCTAAATAATACAAGTTTTGGCGCTGGATATTTAGAATCATATTGTCTAAAAATTTCACTCCAGATGTCTTCTGTTTGTGCTAAAACGGCACTTACAAACTGTGCATGTTTATCATCTTTTGATTTTTCTACACTTGTCATTTGTTTTGAAGAAGAGGCTTGTATATTTGATGTTCCATCAAGTAAAGCTAAAGGGTTATATCCAAAAAAGTATGCAACAACACCAATTACTAAAACTATTCTACCTATTTTAGTACCTATTAGCATCTTTATAATCGGAAGTAACATCATCATAGAACTACCTCTATTTGATGATGCATAATTAGAAGTATCATCTCTTCTGTCTTCTACATTTGAGCTTCTTCTAAAATCTTCCCATTTCATATATTAAACCTTAAATTTTGTATTTTTATCTATTTTAAAACTACTAGTTTTTAGATTATTGATTTCTTGTTTTTTAGGTAAATCATCTTTTTTCTTTTTTGAAAAATATGGTTTTAGTAAATAGAAAATCAACATAACAAGTGTTATTAAGCTTGCTATTTGTGAAATAAGTGATGAATGTTCCATATCTTGTGAGAAATTTAAAATATCTAAATTTCCAAATAATGTATCATACAAAAACCCAAAAAGAAAAGATAATACAGCAATAGTTGTAACATAAACTATCAAAGAAGTTTTCCCAAGCATTTTATAAACAACACTCATAGTAACAGCACTAGTTGCTGGACCTGCTGTTAAAAATATAAAAGCAGCTCCGCCACTCATACCTTGAAGCATTAAAGCTGCAGCTATTGGCAAAGAAGCAGTTGCACATACATATAAAGGCATAGCAAAAATCATAATTACAATATATGTTAAAATCTGATTTTCAAAAAGCAATGCTGTATACTCTTTAGGTGTCAAAGTAGTAAATAAAGCTCCTAATATAAGCCCAATAAATAAAGGTTTTACCATATCTTTGAAAAGAGTTACATAAGCATATGAAAATGCTTTTTTTATTGAAAACTTCTTTTTTTCACTCTTTTTTTCACTACTGCCACAAGAATTAGAGCAACCACTAGATGAGTCTACAAAAACATCTTCTTTTTTAACTTCATCTTTTTCTATAAAGTTTTGAATAAGACCAACAATAATTGCAATAATTACTGATGAAACAACTCTAAAAATAGTAAAAATTAAACCGAAAAAAGAAAATGTAGCTAAGATAGAATCAACACCAGTTATAGGAGTTGAAATAAGAAAACTCTGAACAGCGCCTTTGCTAGCACCCTCTTTTCTTAAACTTTGAGCTAATGGTATAACAGAACAAGAACATACAGGAAGAGGAATACCAAAAATAGTGGCTTTTATAACAGAAGAGTAAGAACCTCCCCCTAAGTGTGTTGAAACAAAATCATCAGGAACTAATTGTTTTAAAATTCCTGCGATTAAAAGTCCTATTAGAATATAAATACTCATAGCATCCAATAGAACTAAAAAATTATTGGCAAGTGAAAAGACTAACTCCATTTTCTATTCTTCTAAAAGCCCAGTAGAGTTTATTTCTTTTTTAGGTTTTACACCTAATTCAATAAATTCTTGAGATCGTCTAATAAGATTACCTTTTCCACTTGATAGTTTATTAAATGCATTATCATAAGATTTTTGAGTTCTATTTATATTAATACCAATCTCTTCTATATCGCCAACAAAACCAGCAAACTTATCATATAAATCAGCTGCTTTTTTAGAAATAAGCTGAGCATTTTCATTTTGATGTTCATTTCTCCAAATATTCTCTATTGTTCTTAATGTTACAAACAAAGTTGAAGGAGAAACAATCATAATATTATGTTCAAATGCAGTTTTAAATAAATCTTTGTCTTCAGAAGTTGCAAGTAAAAATGCCCCTTCAATAGGTACAAACATTAAAACAAAATCTAAAGTTCTAACCCCTTCTATATCTTCATATTTTTTAGCACTTAGGCCTTTAATATGAGCAGTTAAAGATTTAATTAACTCTTTAGAAGCACTCCCTTTTTTACTATCAGAATCTGCTTCCATATAAGATAAGTAAGAGTTTAAAGATACTTTTGAATCAATAACAATATCTTTGTGTGATGGAAGATGTACTACAACATCTGGTCTTAATCTTTTACCTTCTTCATCAGTGTAAGATCCTTGAGTAGAATATTCTTTCCCTTCTCTAAGACCTGTTTGTTCTAGAATTGATGATAAAATCATCTCTCCCCAATCACCTTGAGTTTTATTCTCACCCTTAAGTGCTTTTGTAAGACTTACAGCATCTTCTGATATTTGATTATTTAACTCTTTTAAGTTCTTAATCTCTGTTAATAATGATGTTCTTTGTTTAGTTTCATCATTATAAATATCATTTACTCTTTTACCAAATGATTCTAATTGATCTTTAAAAGAAGTAAGAACTTGAGTTAAATTAACATTTGATTTCTTTTGATTTTCATCAAAAAGCTTATTTGCTAAGTTTTCAAACTCTAATTTCATTTGAACTTTTGATTCTTCAAGTAAATTAATCTTTTCATTAAAGTTTTCTTCTTTAATCTCAAACTCACCTAGAAGTTGTTCTTCTTTAGCACTTGAGATTTTAGTTTGACTTTCAAGTCTTAATTCATAAGTTTTAATTAGATTATTTACATTTTCTTCTGTATGTCTTTCTAATGTTTTTAACTTGTCTTCTAAGCTTTCTTTGATTAGCTTTTTCTCTTCTTCAAGTTTTCTATTTGTTGTGTTTAAAGTATTTATTTGGCCTTCATATGAACTATGATTTAACTCAATCTTTTCATTTAAGGCTTTTAATTTTAACATTGCTTCATCTTGAAGATTTTTAAGTTGATTTTCATACTTTTGTCTAGAAAACTGCAAGATAATTAATAAACCAGATAAAACACCAATAATTAAAACAATAAGTGTCAAATAGTTTACTTCAAATACACTAGTCGTTAACATCTTCAAACTCCTCTTTTAATGCTTCTTGTGATAGATTATTAACATCATAACCTAATTCTTTAAATCTCTCAACTAATGGAGGATGAGAATAGTAAAAGAATATATAAATAGGGTGAGATAAAGGGAATGATTTATTTTCATTTGCAAGCTTTAATAAAGCACTTACTAAATCTTCTTTTGACTGTAAGTTTGATCCAAATTCATCTGCTGCATATTCGTTATGTCTTGAAATTACTGAAATAAGAGGCATTAAGAAAAATGATAAAATTGGAGAAAATATTAAAAATACTGCAATAATTCCATAAGGTTCATTATTTAAAGAAAGTCCTAAAAATAGCTCATCTGGTAAATTTCCAAATATTGCGAAAAATACAAACATAAATAATCCCATAATACCGATATTCTTAAGAATATCACCATTTTTGAAGTGACCTAATTCATGACCTAATACAGCTAATAATTCATTATGTGTTAATTTCTCAACTAAAGTGTCAAATAATACAACTCTTTTAGTACTACCTAAACCACCAAAATAAGCATTTAGTCTATTATCTCTTTTACTTGCATCAACTGAAAATACACCTGAACTTTTAAAATCAACTTCATTTAATAATTTTTCAATTTTAGTTTCAAGTTCTTTATCTTTTAACTTCTCAAACTTATCAAACATCTTATCTCTAATAAGAGGATAAAGCATATTAATTAAAATAATTACTACAAAAATAAATGCGAATCCCCAGATCCACCATGCAGGGAAAGATTGAATAATAAATGAAATACCAGCTATTACAATAGATCCAAATACTAAAAACAATACCGCTGATTTAATAGTGTCTTTTATAAATAAAGCAGGTGTCATATTAGAGAACCCATACTTTTTATCTAATTTAAAAGTTTGATATAGAGTAAAAGGTAAAGTAAATATCCAGTTAATAATAATAAATGCATTTATAAAAATAACTGCTTTTAACCAAAATGATTCACTTACAATAAGAGAATCTAAAAATGATAAACCAGTAGATATCCAAAATAAAAATATTATGAAATCATAAAATGTAGATGCAATTGAAAGTTTTTCTTTTTCAATTGAATACTCCGCAGCTTCTGTATATTTTGAAGCGTCTAAAATAATTGGTTCTAAGTTTTTTGCTTTTTTAACAAATCCTACTTGCATAAAAGAAGTATAAATATTAACAGCAAAATATAAACAATATGCTATTACAAAAATTTCTAGCAAAATAATCCTTTTTTGTGTACTTTAAAAGATTATTTTACAATTTTATTACTTGATATTTAGTAAATTATAAGTTGATTAATTATCAATTACTTCATCTTTATAAACTTCTACTTTGTTTCTTCCTGTTTTCTTAGCTTCATACAGAGCTAAATCTGCTCTATGTAAAACCATTTCTAAGTTAGTATCTTGTGGTTTAAGCATGGAAACACCAATACTTATTGTAAATTTTATCTTTTTTTTCTTACTTGTTTCGTATTCTAAATTTTCGATTTCTTTACGTATAGTTTCAGCAACTTTCATAGCACCTCGAAGTGAAGTACTAGGTAAAACAGCTGCAAATTCTTCTCCACCAAGACGGCCAAAAACATCACTTTTTCTAAGTAATCCTTGTGTAGTTTGTGCCATTATTTTTATAATTTCATCACCAAGGGCATGACCATAAGAATCATTGATTAATTTAAATTTATCAATATCAATCATTAATGTTGCTAATTGTTTCTTCTCTCTTCTATTATATGAAATCATTGGGCCACATGATTCAAAGAAACTACGTCTATTTTTCACCCCAGATAAAGAATCAATTGTTGCTAAAATGTTTAATTTTACATTTATATTATTTAACTCTTTTGTTCTTTTATCAACTGCATCTTCAAGGACTCTTTTATACTCTTTTAATCGTCTCTCTTCTGCATTTAATTTTATAGCTTCTAAAACAATTAGTTCAAAATCTACATTTTTTAGTTTTCGTGGAATGATTTTGTAAATTGTTGAGTTATTAATTATAGTTTCAATATTGTCTAAATCTAAAGCATCTTTAAAAACAATATTTTTAGTGTTTGGTGAGTTTTTGTAAAGTTCTATAAGGAAATCATCGCAAGTGATATTTGAATTATTTTTTCCATTTATAGTAATTAAAATTTCATTTCCAGCAATGATATTATTTAGACAACCAATAAGTGCTTGTTCAGCATTTATGTAGCTTTCTATAATATAATCACTGTCAACTATTCTTGAAATCTTATTGTATAATTCATCTAAGATTTCAACATCATTATCAATACACGCTATAATAAATTTTGCCATAAAAAAACTCCAAGCAAAAATCATAGCCAATAATATTTTAAACTAATATTTAATTGTATTTACTATGTGTTTCTAATGTTTATCAATGAAATTATCTAATTTTGAGACTACCCTATTATCCTTTGTAAATACAATTACTTCATAGTTATTTTTAAAAGATTCTTTTGTCCAATTCATGCTTCCAACTAGTGCAATCTTACTATCAAAAACAGCAATTTTAGTATGAAGCTTCTTTTTTGTTACAATTGTTTCTACATTGTTAGCTCTTAGATACTTAAAAATCTTATCATCTTTTTTTATCTTTGATCTATCAAAAAGTACTTTTACTTTTATACCTTTTTTAGATGCACTTGCTAATTGTTTTGCAAACTTCTTATATGAAAAGTTATACATAGCAATTTTAATATCACTCTTAGAGTTACTAATAAGTTTTATTATTTTTTCTTTTACAATTTTACTTTCTTTTGGTAAAAGATAAACTTCATTTTGTAAGTTTAAAGTTAAATTCTCTTTTGCAAATAAAAAACTTGACAGCAATACTATAGTTAATATAATTCTTTTCATTTAATTTTCCTCTTGAAATACTTCAAGTATATTTTTAGGTATTCTAGTAGGTTTAAAGTCTTTTAAAAATGCTAATTTAAAGTTACCTTTAAATAAAACTTCCCCATCTCTTAAAACCTCTTGGTACATAGTAACAGAAGCAGCTTTTTTTTCAACTAGTTTACATGTTACATCAAGTACATCACCAAAAACAGCAGACTTAATATAATCAGCATCAACATGTTTAATAACAAAAAATTCATCCCCATTATGTGGAGACATCCCTTTATCAAAAAATAATTGAGATCTAGCTCTTTCACAAAATTTCAAATAGTTTGCATAATAAACTACTCCACCTACATCTGTATCTTCATAATATACTCTTACTTTCACTATATACCTTTTTTAATATATTTACATAAATTATATATATTTATTACTTTAATACTTATTTTTAGCCATAAAAAAAGGGAAAAAGGATAATTCCCTCTTCCCTTTTATTGAAACTAAAATCTTCTAGTTCATAGTTCTATAAAGCTCAATAGCTTTTTTAACTTCTGACTCCCTTGGTTTTCTTCTACATGACATAAAACATTGTTCACCATTTTCATTTTTAAATGGATATACAGTTGCAAAAACCCAATAGAAAGCTCCAGATTTTGTTTTGTTTTTAACAAAACCTTGCCAAACTAAACCTTTTGATACAGTTTTCCATAAATCTTCAAATGCAGCTTTTGGCATCTCTTCATGTCTTACTATATTATGTGGTTCCCCTAGTAATTCATCTTTTGAATACTCTGCAATTGAACAAAATTCATCATTTGCAAAGGTAATTATTCCCTTAGAGTTAGTTTCACTTACTAAAAATGCATTATCTTTTAAAACAACTTCTCTAGACATCTTAAACTCCTAAATTTTAATTATTACAGTTAATTTCTCTAATTCTATTTAATAAATCAAATACCGTATCAATATTTTGTTCTATATTTTCAGTTACTGCAAATATCTGACCATTGTCATAATTTTGAGCATATAAATCTACTGTATCTTGAACCATATTATGTACTTTTCTATGGGCAACTTTTAACTGTTCCCACTCTTTTGTATTTGCAAAGTGTGAGTTTTCATTTTCATCAATCCATTTACCTAAATTACATTCATGGTGACTTTTTACTGTAAATGTGAAGTTTTCTTTACATTGAGAAAAATTAGTATTTTTGAATACAATGTGATCTGATTTTAATTTATTTAAATCAAAAATCATATTTGTATCACAAACTCTTTTTTTAGCTTCTTTGTCAAAGCTTGTTTTATCAACTGCACTTTGTAATTCTAAAGCTAAAGATGAAGTGGTACTTGCCATTTCATTAATTGTTGAAGCTAAAGAAGCATTCTTCTGTGTTGCTTGATCCAGAGAGTTAACAGTATCAGTGATTTGCTCCATAGCTTGTTGTTGTTCTCTTGAAGCACTAGCAACTTCTTCAATAAGATCAATTGTAGTTGTAATATTTTCATTTAAATTATTATAACCATCAATCATTTGTGAAGTTACATTTTTACCATCGTTTGCTTTTGTAGTTGCACTTTCAACTAAGTCTTTAATCTCTTTAGCAGCTTCTGCTGATCTTGATGCTAGGTTTCTAACTTCTGCAGCAACTACAGCAAATCCTTTCCCAGCTTCTCCAGCAGTAGCAGCTTCAACGGCTGCATTTAGTGAAAGAATATTTGTTTGGAAAGCGATTTGATCAATAACAGAAATAGCTTCATAAATTGTTTGTACTTCTTTACTTAACTTATCCATAGAATCAGATGTTTTATATGCTAATTCTTTTCCTAAATCATTTGATTTAGTTACTTTTTGAGCTACATTTGCCATTTGAGCTGCATTCTCACTACTTTTTGTAATAGTTGCAGAGATCTCTTCAATTGCAGCAGCTGTTTGTTCTAAAGAAGCTGCTTGGGCATTAGATGAATCACTTAAGTTTTGAGAAGCACTTTCTAAACTTCCTGCACTTTGAGTAAGTTTTGCATTTGAATTATCAATTAAACACATAACTTCATTAATAGTAGATTGTGTTACTTTAGCTCCTGATAATAAAGAAGCTACTAATCCAGTTAAACCTTCAATATGAGGTATTTTATAATCATATTGAGCATTTGCTAAGGCTACAAGAGTATCAGATAATTTTGTTAAATTTTCTTGCATTCTACTTATCATATTATTGATTTCTGTTACAAGTGAATCTACGGCTGGAGAATGAGCTTTATTTTTGATTCTGTCATTTAATAATCCAGCATTAACTTTTTCAATAATCTGTCTAGACTCTTCAATAACAAGTCTATCTTGTTGAATGCCAACTTCAATAGAATCTAAATAAGCATTAAAACTTCCTACAACATCACCTATTTCATCATTTGAAATAATATTTAACTTTTTAGATTCAGATGATGTATTTGAAGCTACGTTATCAATTGATTCTTTAAGTATTAAGATTGGAGATAAAATATTTCTTTTCATATTAAATAATGAAATTAACATGCTTAATAATAAAGAAATTACTAAAATAATAAGTGCAACCCAAATAATAGATGCAGTATGATCAACAGCAACCATAACCTGTGCAATTGGTCTTGCAACCATTGCAATACCTAACTTTTTATCATTGAAATCTTTTACATCAACATATGTGTAAAAATATTTATCACTAATAAAAAACTTTTGATTAAATAGCTTTGTAAAATCAATTGATTTACTATCTTTTACAAAATCATTATTTACAAACTTTTGTGAGATTATATAATTCTTTAAAATTTTATTACTATTTACAGAAGCAACAGATAAAGATTTATCCATTAATAATAAAAAAGCATCCCCATTTTTATCAAAAGATTTAGCAACTGAGTTAATTCCTTGCATAAATTCTAATGAACCTACATGATTTTTCCCATCATTAAAAATAGGTACAACAGACCTAATACTTAATCCAGCTTTTCCAACTTCAAAAGTATTTACGGCACTTTTAGTGTTATTTACTTTCACAACACTATGTCGAAATGAATTTAAATCATCTCCAAATTTTTTGGGTTTCCAAGAACGTAAAAAAGAGTAAGTATCTTTTGTGTGAATATGAACTTTTATGTTTTTGAAAGGAGTAGATTCTTTCATACTAGAAGATAAAGTCCCTAAAGCATTAATCGCTAGGTCTCTATTTTTTGTGCTTAGAGCTTTTTTTATTTGCCCATCATTTGATATTGAAATTGCATTTGAAATACCAACTTCAAACTTTCCTTTAATTTTCTGATTTGATAAATTTTGAAGTTCATTTTTAACATTTGAATAAACTTCTTGTGTCAAATCACTTTTGTATATGTTTAATACAAAATAACCAATTACTAACATTACCAAAGTTACTATAATCGCGATCATAGTGAACTTTTTAGCGATACTTAACCTCTTCATCCCTACACTCCAAATAAAAATATAATTTATTTTACAATTAAAATGATTAAAAATACTTATAATTGGAGTATGAGAATAAAATTAAAAAATATTATTGATTAAATCAAAAGTTTTTAACCCATTGGGTATAAAATATCCTTTTGTATCTCTTCAATTTTTTTCATAAGTTCAGCATCTATTTTGAACTTAAATGCTTCAAGAGATTCATCTAATTGTTCTAATTTTCTTGCCCCTATAATTGTAGATGCAACAAAGTCAAAATGCTTAGAATAAGCAACAGCTAAAGTTACTGGTGAAATTCCATATTCTTTAGCTAATTCCATATACCTTTTTGTAGCACCAATTGTTTTTTCATTTACAAATCTGTCTGTCATAGCTCTAACTCTTGCACTAGAATTGTTTTTATAAGCTGTAAATCTACAACCTTCTGGAAATAATCCAGAATTATACTTACCACTTAACATTCCTCCACCTATTGGTGAATATGGTAAAAGTGAGATATTTTCATTTCTACAAACTGTTGCTAACTCATCTAAAAATCTTGGATTTAAAAGAGAGAAGTTATTTTGAATAGATTGAAATCTTGTAAGTTTATTATGTTTTGAAGTTTCATTTGCTTTTGTTAAACCATAAGCAGAATCATTTGAAGTTCCAACATATCTTACTTTTCCTTCTTTTACTAAATCATCAAAAGCTCTTAATGACTCTTCAATAGGAACAATAGGATCTGGCCAATGCATTTGATATAAATCTATATAATCAGTACCTAATCTTTTTAATGAACCCTCAATTGCTTTTTTAATATGAAAAGAATCAATTGCAGTTAATCCATGTCTAGTACAAGGTACAAACCATCCAGCAGCAGCTCCACTTACTTTAGAAGCTAAAATAATAGAATCTCTATCTTTTGTTTTAAGCCATTCCCCTACAATTCTTTCAGTGTCACCTTCTGTTGAACTCTTAGGTGGAACTGGGTAAATTTCTGCTGTATCAAAAAAGTTAATACCTGAATCATATGCTTTATCTAAAATCTTAAAAGCTTCTTCTTTAGAAGTTGTAGAACCAAATGTCATCGTTCCCATACAAATAGAAGAAACTCTAAGACCACTATTTCCTATATATCTAAAATCCATACTAATACCTCATATAATTTATTAATTTATGAAAGATTCTAGCATATTAATATAAATATTTATTTATCTTATATTATTCCATAATACAAATTTCTTTTTTTCTCATATGTGATATAGTCTCTTTTGCTACTAAAGCCACAATTATTGTAGTAATAATCATAAAAATATACGTAAATAAAGAATAAACCCATACATTTGTAAGTTGATACATTGTTGCAGTTGCAAGTGTAATAGCAGCCATTGGGAAAGTAAATGCCCACCATGAAATAAAGAACTTTATTTTTATATAATTTTGATACATAACAAAAACTAAAAGAGTAAAAAACAATGCTAAGCTATAAAGCATATGAGCAAAAAAGTCTAATTCACCTGTTAATTTTATATATGACAAAAAACCAATAGCAGGAGGTGCGATAAGAATAAATAGTGTTGGCATAAATTTTGGGGCAAATTGTTTATGGAACATAATTCTATTTAAGATAATTGAAAATAAAACAATCCAAAAGAAAATACCAATTGAGAAATAAAAATACAAAACACTATCATCAATAAAACCTATTCCAGCAATTGGAACTATCAAGTTACCAACAATAGGAATAAACCAAGCAGGATTAGAATGTACTATTTCAAGATTATTATTTATCCAAAATTTAATTGTATAAAAAGTGAAAAATATATGTAAAGAAGCACCTACTATAAAAAATATTTGTGATAAGTCAACTATTAAATGCCTATAAAAAACTGATAAAAGAAGTGTAGATATTGAAATTGCCGCAAAAAAGTTTATTCTTATGGGGTGTGTAAGCTCAGATAAAACTTCTTTTTTAAACTTACTGATTTTTTTTAAATATATAAATAAAATTACAAAAAATAAAATTGTAGAGAATACACCAGTAACTAAGCCTAAAATTGAGGGTAAATATAAAACTTCTTCTATTTTTTTAAAAACTAACGCTAAACCTGTTAAACCCATAACAGTAGCAAACATCATTACAGGGAAAAACTGTAATCTATCAAAGGGAATTGATTTTATACTTTCGTCTTTATTCATTTTATTAAATCCTATTAAGTATCATTTTTCTATAATTAGAAAAAAGTTCTAGGAATAAAATGGCAAAAAGTAAAAAATCAATAATTGATCTTAGTAAAATGAACTTATCATTTGAAGAGAGAGATCAAACAATCAAATTATTAACTTTTAAGACATCTAATATGTCAATAGATATTGCTATTTACGAAAAGGAGAAGTTTATTAAAAATAGCTCTATGGTATTTGCACATATTCCAAAGAAATTAAAGGCTCAGTTGAACCCTCTTTTCTAATTAATGTTATAATTTTAGCTTATTATTCTTAAAGAAAGTTT
>Ga0193952_1000019_pt1 | contig 88712 bp, 91 predicted proteins | sample BB_3_MG_FD_140368 | JGI IMG/M metagenome (GOLD analysis project Ga0193952, IMG submission 140368) | Microbial mat bacterial communities from the Broadkill River, Lewes, Delaware, United States - BB_3_MG | ecosystem: Environmental > Aquatic > Freshwater > River > Microbial mats | place: USA... | reverse complement strand
TATAGAGTTTATTGACAATTACAAGTCAGTTCTTAAAGTAGTAGATTGGGTAGGAGGAAGTGGAAGTAAGCCTTACAATATAGAACAAGCATTATATGTAGGTCCTTTAGGTTATACATTGTTTGCATCGTCTGCTATTAATGTTAGAGGTGCTCAAGGAATTGATGGCATAGCTGGTAATGACGGAGAAGTAGGTAAAGTAGGATTCCCTGATGCTTCTGGAACTTATGTCGATAAAGATTTGTATGACGACTCTGCTAAGGACTTCTTATTCTTAGATGATAACTCAGGATTAATGTATAAGAAACTATCATCTACTTCTGGGGATTGGTCAGAAGGTTATATGTGGAGAGGTCCTAAAGGATTGACTGGTGATGCTGCTACTGGTGGTAAGGCTCCTGATAGTGATTTATTAGATGGGATGGACAGTTCTTCTTTTGAACAAATAGTTAATAAAGGAGCTGCTGGAGGCTATGCGCCATTAGATGAGTCTTTGGAAGTTCCTAATGTTCATGTAAAAGAAGAAGTTTATCAAAATGCTGGTCTATCTAGGTCTACAGTAACGTACACTGACAATGGAGACGGGACTATAAATTTATTGCCTGTATTAGTCTCTATTTATGATAATGCAAGTCATTATGGTAAGATACTTAAGCTTAATGTGGCAGGAGTGGAAAACGTATCATTCCCACAAGAGCTTGTAATGTACTATGTTAAGATACGTAAGACAGCTATAGGTGCTGAATATTTTGTTGATACTAATAAAGCTGACATTAAAGAGTCCAATATACTACCAGTTATTTCACTTCTTAGAGCAGAGACTAGATTATATGTTACAGAGTGGATAGGAATCTCTGAAGGCCTTCCTAATAAGCTTCACAACAAAGATGTAAGAATAAATAGACATGAAATTGAAAACGGTCTTGAGGCATCTATAGGAGGCTCTGATAATTTATTTATAAATGGTGGTACAGTATGGAAAGGTGTTATAACTACTGACATGAATCAATTTGATTCTTCTGCTGATCCTAACACTGTTTTATTCGATATCCATTACTATAATACAGATAGGTCCTGGTTGTATACAGCGCATTCAGCTACTATCCCTATAGGTAAATATTCAGATGTTGCTACTGGTACATTACAATCTGGAGGTGTTGATAAGTATATGGTAGCTTGGGTATATAGATATGTAGGTACTGACAGGAACTATGCTACAGTTTTAGTAGATGAGTTTCAATTTGACTCTTTAGCATTAGCTAGAGAGCATCTTGATAGACCTTCTGTACCACAATATATTTCATCTCAGCATGTTTATTTAGGTAGACTTATTACAAGCGGTGATGGTACATATAAACAAATTGATAATGTAGCTCAAGTATCTTATAATGTATCCTCTACCCTGGACCACGATTCTATGGCTCTTCAGGGAGCTGGAAAAATTCATATATCAGCAGACGAACTTAGTAAAATATATGACGCTTACTCTCATAGTCAGAGTGCTCACGCTCCAGCAGATGCCCAAAAGAATGTAAAGACAGATTGGGACGCTACTTCTGGGGATGCAGAGTTATTAAATAAACCTGATATACCTGATACTGCTGACGATCTAACTATGGGCGTAACTTATGGTAAAGCTCTAGCTAAAGAAGCTATAAGCATTGATGATAGTATAAGTATAGCTATAGGAAAACTAGAAAAAGGTGTAGAGTTAGCTTCAATGCCAGCAGATGCTCACAATCATGATGATTTGTATAATACTAAAGCGGAGATTACTACACTATTAGAAGGTAAAGCTAGTGTAAATGGTAATATTTTAGAGGATTTTTCAGCTAAGGATTTATATGAAGGAAATATTGCACTTTCTAGTAAATATAGATTAAAAGACATTACAAAGAGTTATAGTCTTACTCCTTCAGCAGTAAGTAGATATTTTGTCTTTACAAATCAGAAAAATATATCTTCAGGAGAGTTTACTATGTGGTGCAGTGGTATTTCTGATGGAGGTGGTGTAAGATGTTCTGTGGTAGGAGGATCTTCACCTAAAATAACAATATTAAGTAACAGCAGTATCGACTTAATTTATATAGAGGAAATCCGTCTAAGAATAGTAGGCGCAGCTTCTGATAAGGTAATGGTAAAACTTACGGCAGATGCAACATCTTTCAGTTTATTAGATTCTGCTACAATATTTGATGTAACCTCTAGTATAACTGAAGTGACCAATCAATCAGAGATAGATACATATAACTATGTATTTAAGCCTATAGAAGAAATTGCTAAAATACCAGTCACTGAGTCGTCTCTTTCTACTACATTAGAAGATTATTATAATAAAACAGAGATTGATAACTTAATACCTGATACGTATACTAAAGTAGAAATTGACAATAAAGTTGACTCAAAAATCACAGCCCCTACTTTAGGCACAGACGGACAGGTATTAACTTTAGAAACTGGTCTTCCTAAATGGAAAGATACTGCTCCTTCAGTATTACTAGATGAGTGGGTAGATGAGGCTACAGCTCTTACAAAAGAGGATGGTACTATATTTTACTCTGCACCAGGAATAGAATATACAAAAATAGAAATTAATGCACTTATAGATGACAGGGCAGAAAAAGCTACTACATACACTAAAGTAGAAGTAGATGCACTGATAAGTAATTTACAAGCACAAATAGATGCATTACAAACACCAGAAGTATGATACCTATTAAAGATATAAAGATTAAAAGTAGCGGAGTTATAAACTCTGCTACTCTATTAAAAGAAGATTCTAGTATAAAAGGGATAAAAGCTATAAAAAGAAATAGTTCTATATATGTAGTAGAAGAATGGTTACCATTATTCACTATAAATAGGACACTCTCACAAACTAATAAAATAATTATAGAGCTTCATGATTATAACGACCATTTAAAAAAAGTATATATTGATTTTGGAAATGGTACAAATTATGAAGAGGTTACATCAAGTACCCCAATAACTGTAGGATATACAAATGGGGTATATACTATAAATATAAAAGGGGATTTGTCTAATATAAAGAGAATAGGAGGGGAGTATTTACCTATAAGTTTTTACTGGAATGCTACTATTAGTAATATGTCAGCATTAGAATCAATTTACGTTTATAATTCAAGTGCTACTACACACAACACCATAAACTTTGGTGATTTTGCACAATTGAAGAGCATTTATCTAAGAAAAACATTATTAGACGAGAGTAAAAATCTTATATCTGGTATAAACTCTCAAGTAAATTTAACAGAACTTTATTTATCTGGTTATATAAATCAGGTATATATAAATAATGGGACAGAGTATAAACAATATGTAAACAAGGCATTATCAAGTAGTTCGCTCACTGACGTAACACTGGGAGCTTGTAATATAAAAGCTGATATAACAAACTCTATACTATCAACTAATGTAGCATTGTTTACTGCACAACAAAATCCAGAATTAGTAGGAGACATAAGAACTATAACTAGTAACAGTAATCTATCATTAGTAAGGCTACAAATTAATGAGTCTGGTATTACAGGATCATGGGACAATACTATACAATATCCTTTATTTGAGTGGTATGTTCCAGGAGAAAAAGAGGCATTTGAGCTATCTATACTAAGGGACAATGGTGTAGTAAGGCTTAGAAGTTTTTATATGTTTTATAAAAATGATAATATAGTAGGTGATATTGCAATATTTGGGGATGTCCCATTTACTGTAGGAAATCCTTATAGGTTTAGACAATTTGCTTTAAACTCTAGTGGAATAACAGGAAGCCTAACAGAACTTATAGCTAAACCTTACGCTCCTTTATATGAGAGGCATATATTTAAGGTACCCAATGTAACTGGTAAATGGAGTGATCACAACTACATGTTTAATACACCTAAACTAACTTGGTTAGAGATTGAAAGTGATTATTTAACTGGTAATATAGAAGACATGAGTACACTAAGTTCGTGCACTGTAGCAGCACTCATCGATAAAAATCTTGGAGGTACTTTTACAATAAATGGTCTTGCTGTTAGAGGAAATTTTGGAGCCGTGATAAACTATGTACAAGCTAAATGGAGATGGTATAGTTTTAAAAACACTTCTTTATCTGTACAAAATGTAACAGATAGTATAAATACGCTGTTTGAAAATAGAAATCTACTGAAAACCACTTATATTAAAGAAGTGGATTACTCTACATCAGCTAATGAAACTGTAACTAATGGTGTATTTCAACAACCATCTGGATTTTCTCATGATTTAGATGAAGGAAACTTAACTACATTAGCTACTTCTTGGAGTACTGCTGAAAAGATATGGGTATTAGAAAATATGCAAGTGAGTCCAACAAATACAGCAAAGAGATATAACTGGTTATTTATATATGATGGAAAATAAAATGTTAAGTATATATGCTTCTAAAGTAGAAGTATTAAAAAGTAAACAAGCCCAAAAGTATGGTATAGATAATGAGCCTACTTATACTCATTTAGAGAACTTAAAATTGACTTGTTCAGTATTTGATATAATAAGAACTCATTTTGGAGTGCCTATATTTATATCATCAGGTTACAGAAGTAGTGAAGTAAATGAGAAGGTAGGAGGCAGTACTACAAGTCAACATAGTTTAGGACAGGCATTAGACATTGATGCGGACATGTATGGTAAAGTTACTAATAAACAATTGTTTGATTTTATTAGAACATCACTAAACTTTGACCAACTTATATATGAGCATGGAAATGATAATGATCCTGCTTGGGTACACTTCTCTTATAAAAGAAGCGGTAATCGGAAGCAAATATTAAGAGCTTACTATGATAAAACAAAAGGTAAAACAGTTTATATAAACTGGACACCTCAATTAAAGTTAGACAAGTAAAAAAAATAGCCCCAACTGCGTGAGCAGAAGGGGCTTAATAGTTAGTGTCAATTTAACTATAAATATTAAAAATTACTTATCATCTCTAAATTCTAAAAACCTAGAATGTCTAGGTACATTTTTTGTCGGCTTCATGCCTTTATACTTAATCCAAGTACCAATATACTTATCTTTATCAATAAGTATTTGCCTTAATTCATTATGGTTGAAACCTTGTAAAGATACATTGTTTCTATATCCATTATACATTACATCAAATCCAGAAGCAATACCAGAAGGTTCTCTATCTTCTTGTAGTTTAGATGTAACACTTCTACCTAACTCGTTAGTACTTTTTGGAGCACCTTCTTTAGCACGGGTACCTTCAGTTACATTAATAATCTGACCGTCATATTCTAGAGCATCTTCTTTGATTTTATAGATACACTTCTCTTTAAGAGTAGCTCTACCAAATCTATAAGGTTTAGTTTTATTAACTAGTACAATACCTTCATATCCTTTAGAAAGAACTTCTTCAAAAGTCTCCTCCATAATATCATAGATCTCGTCATAAGTTTTATCTTGTAAACCAAGAAGTTCTAACTTTTGAGGAAACTCTAGTATACCATTAAATCCTGAATTAGTTAAAAGTATTTTAAGATAATCTAATCTCTCCCATATTGACAATTCTGGTCTAGATTGTACATAACAATCAAACACATAAAGTTTCAAATCATCATGGTAAGTAGACATCCAGTCTATTGTTCTACCATTCCAATCTTTATCAAATGTCTTAGACTTCTCTAAGTCCTTTCGGTTATAAATAACATTAGTAGTTTTATAAAATCTACATATTTCCCTAAAGGACATATTTGGAGAGAATAGTTCTCCTTCTAAAACTACACCATGTTGTCTAAGATATTGAGCTAAATCTTTATACTTATCATTGTAATAATTACTAGGAACTTGTTTCAAACTTCTTCCTAATACATCGCCATCAATAAGTTCTACCCTACAACCATCTTTCTTTAAAAAGAAATAATAGTCTCTAGGATCTACTCCTAATTCTTTAAGAGAACGAAGGCTATTACCATCGTCCTCTTTAGAATTAGGAATTAGCATTGGCTTAAATCCTTTAATCATAAATTGCATAAAGTTTTAATTGCAGAGGTAACTTTCTTAGCTTCTGCTTGTGTGTGCTTAGTATTTAGCCTAACCTCTACCATTTGTTTATACCCCAAAGTATCAGAAGACCATCCTGCAAATACACAATCTACCATTAGATTCCTAGGATAGAAGTTACTCAAATCATCCTGAGACATTCCACTATCCTTTAGGGAAATCAATAATTGTAGAATAGAATCAGCAGCATTCTGACTTACTGTATCACTACAATCAAATTCTAATCCTTTAGCAGATACTATTCTACTAGTCTCACACATACTACTTACCTGAGTATGAGTAGCTAATTGATAATAAGCTTTAAATGGTATCCTACCTCTAATGATTTTAAAGTCACTATCAGTAGTTAAGAAGTCTGCTAAATCATAATAAACTTTTCTAGGGTTGACTTGCATAGTTTGCAAGAAGTTTCTAAGATTAGTTTTAAAGTATACTCCACCTTCTGAAGAATGTGCAAACCTAAAGAATGTTTCTGGAACATAAGCCATGCCTCCAAAGAAATCAAATAGAACTGACTTCTTAATCTTTATAGGTACGTATTCAAAAGGTCTACCAGAAATACCATTATGTTCAGAAGCTAAAGCTTTGTATCTAGATTCTACATTCTGACAATGTTCTTTACCTCTAGTAACAGCAGCACAGTCTGTAACTAATCTCTTATAATCTGTACCATAGGAACTTAGGTCAACTAGACCTAAGTAACTATTATCTGTTATATTAATTTTCTTTAATATCTCCATTATAAGAAAGATTCTACAACAGCTTGAAAAGCGTAGTCCTTCAATTGTTGTTCTTTTGGTAATTGATTGTAAGGAACTATGCAAGGATGTGTTTTAAGATTAGCGTCCTTTACAACTCCATATTTCCAGCCATCATCCAGTTTAGCTTGTACCCAACTCTCGTGCTGCATTTCAGGAGTAGCGTCAGTATTGTCTAGTAAAAACTGAACTCCTTTAATAGCAGATTCCTTTTGCCACTCCTCTGCGATATCAAAAGTTACTTGTGAAGTATCTCCTAAATAATCACATATTACTTTATTTACGTTGTGACATACTGATGCCACTAAATTTATATTAAAATTAACCATTGTATTGATTTAAAATGTACAACCATCATTTGAACACCCGCTTTCTCCTACACCTTCTTCAGAAAAACCTGACAAGTTAATAGGAAGAAGTCTAGAAGTAATATCAGCGTATTGTTCATAAGTAATTTCTTCGTAAGGCATTTGATGAAAAGCTCCATATTCTAATCTAGGTAAGAAAGAAACACCTTTTAATCTATATTGAAAGAAATCCAATGCAGATGCAATTTGTTTTCCTTCAGTTTTAGGATCAAATGTTATAGTAACTGATACCTGATTATCTGCCCAATGTTCTTGTAAGAATGCAGCTAACTCTAACTGTTCCCACATACTAACTTCTCTTTCTGACCTAACTTTTGAAAGATGTACAGGTATCTGAACTATTAAAGTCTGACCTGTAGGATCTTCCATAGCTTGTTCTAGATTATAGTTAGCCTCTCTAAGTTTAGAGACTAGCTCTGAACTTGCAGATAATCTCATTCTCCTTAAATAAGTAGTATTTATTGGATAATGTACTCCTGGAGTACAGCCAGCCAAAAGTGAAACAGAGCCACTGGGCTTAACACTAGTCATCTTGATACTTTTAGGGACGCAGAACCAATCAGAATATACTGAATCAAGTTCTTTAAGGTGTTCATACCCAGAAGTAAGTAAAGTCTTTAGTTTAGGTAGTCCGAACTTGTCTTTGAATTGGGCTATACCTGTTATAGATGTACCAATTCTTCTATTACGAAGCATTACTCTATTAGATTCTGCCCAATGTGTTTTACAGAGGGTAATAGTCTTAGCATACAAATAAGCAGCTCTTAGAGTCTTCTTATAATCTTCTAGATCACTGCAATTTGTAGGAAATGTTTCTACAAGTGTACATAATTCATAAGATTCTAATGTCTGTTCCACACAATTGTGTGCTATAACTCCTTCAACAATACCCCAATGAGTATCGTCCTGTAGACTAAAGTCAAATACTTCTTCGTTACCTGCTTCAGCAATACTATAAACGTAAGGTCTCTTATTTTCAAGTATTTCTGAGAGACTCTCTCTTTTATATGTTTGTATAAAAGATATCTGTTCTGCAAATTTAATTAAACTAGAAAGTTGTGATATATTAACATCATATGACTCCGCACACTCATAAGCGCCATTTGAAAATAATACTTCTTTAGGCTTATTAGTTGTAGTATAGCTTTCAATACCTATACTAGCTAATATTTCAGCAACATCTTTAGCCTCATCAATAGAAGCTGTTTTTAAAGCTACTCTATTTCCTGATTTTATTACAGAGCCATTAGCAGAAAACAGACCACATAAAAAGTCATTAGAATTAAAATGTACCCTAGGTAGTCGTCTATTTTTACGAATAGAAAAATCAAATCCAGAAGTTTCAAGCTCTTCATATGTTATTGAGGTGTTTTTAATACTTTGTCTAGTAGTATCAGTATAGTCAAATAGTGTTAAAACCTCGTCATCTTTAACAGGAGTGAAACAAACTTGCACAGTCTTATGTCTAGATTTTTTCCAATCTTGTCTAATGGCCCCATCTCCTTGAATAAAACCAAGTCTAGTAGTATCATTATCAAAACCAGTATCTCTCATAGAATAGCCTAATTCTAATCGTCTTCCTTTAAGGTCTTTAGCCATAACCTCAGAACCATCTACAGAAAACTTATGATCAGGAGTACACTTTATAACAATAGGGTTTTTAGTACTACCAGCTTTAATTTCTAAAATAGGCTTGATTCCGTTAGACCAAACATGACCTGGAACTATCTCATTACGTCTATTGACTAAATTAGGTCTAGTATTTACTAGCTCCGAAAATGTCTTATAACCACTCTCTGTTCTAATTCTCATATCCCCTGTGAAACAAGGATTGACCCCAGAAGCTTTATTATCTGCGTTATCTTTAGGATCACACACTCTACTATACTCTTTAGCATTATCTAACCAGAATAAACCTGGCTCTCCATTAATTGCTATAGACTCAGCGATATTTTTATAATCCATTCCAACTTTAGCATAGATACTATTGTTAGATGCCCAACCATATTCAGCTCTTTCGGCACTTGGTCCTTCATAAATCTGCTTCTCAGAGTTATATGTGTAGTGCTTAAGTTCAGAAAACTCATGATTTTGCTCAGATAGAGCAATAGAAGCCGACCTTCTAACATTTCCAGCCACTACACAGCAAGCAATCTTATTCATAATATCTACTATATCTGTAATAGTAGTAGTATCTCCCTCTCTGTTAGAAAATTGAGTTATAATTTGATTAAGTAGCTTTTCTAATGGGGCAGAACCTGATGCAACACCTCCAAAGCCTTTAATTAACTCTCCATACGGTCTAATTTCACTATAGTTAAATAAAGGTAATGTTCTATCAGGGAGTAAGAATGAGTTGATAACGATCTTTAAAGCCTCTACCCAACCTTCTCTTGAATCCTTAATAGTAAAGGAATAGTTATCTTCTATACTAGGTTTATGTATAGTAATCCCTATACCATTGACATTAAATCCAACTCCTACACCTAACATAGACATGTCCATAAGAAATGTATAAGGTTTGGCAGGATTATCCGCAGGGCAGTCATCTGTAGAAACAAAAGCACAAGAGTTTAATGCTGCGTACAAAGATTTCTCATCTATATATTTAGATCCAGCCATCCACAAACCTCTACCAGATGGTAAAAACTTCATGTTAAACATTCTGTCAAACATATCCATAGCTAATTTCTGAGCTTTGGTCTCTTTCCAACCTAGACCATTAAGCTCTATGTGAGTTTTTTGTGTATTAAATACCCACTCTACTACTCTAAGTACTGTATCAAACCACACTTCCTTAGAACCATCTTCTTTAATTCTGGAGTAAGTCCTGAGATAGACCAGTTCTCCTAAACCATTAAAGCCGAAATTAGGCTTTAACTTTTTGTAAGGGGCTAGAAACTCCTCATTAAGTTTAAATTTAAGCATATATAAATTTTAATTAAAGGCACCAAAAGTACCAAAGTCAATATCCTCCATATCAATGCCTAAAGTAGAACAAACAAACTCATAGTAATGTTCATCACACATAAGTAATAAAGCGTGTTTGTCGCTAATTACAGTCTTTTCAGCAAAGTTTTTTCTATATTTTAATGACCCGCAACTAAGTATCTTTGCCTTAGTTGTAGGTTTAACTAGGTGATAGCTTCCAATACTCATACTATCAGCATCAGTTATAAACTCTTTAGGTAGCTTATACTCGACACAATGTAAAGAATCTATATAAAAATCAGAATGATAGTTTTTATGTTCTGTATTTACTACTACTTGTACAGTATAAAATATCTGTACTATTCCTTTACCTTTTATATATGATGTATGAGAGATGTACTCTTCTCCTAGTGTTTGTTTATCTAAATCTAATAAAGGAAATAGAAAGTCCTTTATTAAATTTTCCTTTTTATATAAATCTTGTACCATATTAGGCATTCAAAAATTTAATGGTACATACTATCTTCTACTGCTCGAATGCAGCAAAAGGAAATCTTGTCTCTGGTGTGTCAAATGAAGTATGTTGTACAAATTCAGGTACAGGTCTAAAAGGATAGATAGGACATAAATCTCTTTTCATTCTAAGTAATTCATATTGCTCTAGTAAGTATGTATCACCTACAGTACTTCTATATAACTCTATCACATCGCTTAGATTCTTACCTTCAGCAAGCATTTTATCTAAAAATACCTTGCCCTTACCAGGGAGACCTGATATAGAATCGCCTACATCTCCTGTAATCATCTGAGACATAAGGTTTAGCTCTGCTTCTTCCTCTGTTATTATATGTAAACCTTCAGCTCTATTCTTAGAACCAGTATAAACATAAATCTTTCCAGCTTTCTGTCTCAAGTCCTTATCATTGCTAGCAATAGTAACATTACTAAACATTTCAGCATATGATATACAACAATCATCTGCTTCTACGTCTTTTACTTGATAGATATTAAAATTAGACATCATGTAATCTTCAATTACTTTTCTCCATCTTTTCATACCCTTTGAAGGCTCTGTAGGTCTATTCCCTTTATAAGGTTTAGTGACAGCTAACTTATGTCTATAAGTACCTCCTGAAACACCAATAAATCCTACATAATGAGTAGCATCGGTATTCTTTAGGATTGTATTAATCCTAAAAGCCACTTCAGTAGTTACTTGTAAATCATTAGAAGTATTATTCTCATTGATACTAGCTACAGCATGTATTATACTATCAGCATCTATTACTGTCCTTCTTTGCATAATTTATTAAATTTAACTAAAAGCTCATAAAAGGACTCAGCAGACATTATTGCATACTCTCCTTCAGGCATGAACTTAGTACCAACCTTCTTTGTTTTTTTATGGAGTACTATATTAGGTCTTTTAGTACCATTATGTTTCTCCATCTCTTGAAGTATTTTTACGTAATTTGCATTAGTACAAAGGTTTTTACATTGAATGTTGAAAGGCATCCTACCTTCTCCTTCATCACCCTCATTTCTATTACAAATATCTACTTTCTTATTATCTCTAGCTTTATTACACTCTCGTGTACTAGCTGCTTCTGGATACCCACACTCTCTAAGTCTATGAGCTGTAGTTAATTCATACCCATTACCTGCGGATCTATTTCTATTCTTAGCCATAATAATTAGGCTACTGCATTACACAGTAGCCTTATTTATTAGATATTAGCGTCTAGTATAGAGTTAATCTTTTCGATATTCTCTTTAATAGAAGCTTTTAAATCATCAGTAACTGGGAATAATTTACTATGGTGATACAAACTACCAGTAACTAATTCTGGATTAGCATGACCATAGATAAATAAGTCTTTAGAAGTAAGTTCTCCACCAACTCCAGTAAACTTACCAATCAAAGCAGGATCAACAAATGCACAAAGTAATTGTCTGCCTTTCCCTAAGTAGTTATTTATATACCCAAGTCCCATTTATTATTAACCCTAAGTTTTTTATCTTAGGCTCTGGAGGTTTCCCTCATTTTCATCGGTTGGTCAGTACAACCCAGTTTAGCATATATTTTCAACCAACGGACTGTTGGTTGTCGTCCACTCGTGGGTACATTTTTGCTGATATATCGCTCAGTACCTATGCGTTACACTGGCTACCATTCTCGTAGCTTAGCACGGTATTAATATAACTGCTATATAAATTATATTTTCTTTCCATGTAAAAATCATGTGAAGAGTAAAGTAAATTAAAAAGCTTTCTCTTATCTTCAAAAGAATTAAATCTTAATGTATACATATCTAAAGTCTTTCTCCTCTCTGTGTACAAAGAACCGAACCCTAAAAATACTTGTATATCTTCAAGGAACTTTCTATTAGTACAACATATGTATACTTGTATAGACTTTTTACGCTTTAATGGTATGTTTCTTCTAGATACACTACCATCTCCATCAAAAAACCCTAGTATAAAAGCAGGCTTAAATTCATCTTTGATGTCAGGGAATATTTCATTACTTGTTTTATGTAACCCAATACCCAACTTAGAAAGAGAAGATGTTAATCTTTTTGATACTATTTCCAATCTAACAGAATGACAAAATTTACCAGAAGATGCTATACGCTTATCATCTTGTAGAGGCCTATCACTTAGCTTACTAGATACATACTTAACAACTTCTATATCCGATACTTCAAGCTTAAAAAGTAATCTGTTTCTTGAGGTAACGCAACCATCTGCTGCTAACAAACCAAGAATATATGCTTTTTCAGTAGTGTCTATAACATCAAAATAATTATCATTTACTTTGTACATTCTTCTATCTGTACAAGACTTATCTATAGTTACACATCGTCGTTTCAGTATTGCGTATATTGTACTATTAGGTAAACCTTGAAGTTTAGAAATCTCACTAACAGAAAGTTTATCTACTTTATGGTTATCTATAATATCTAAAATTTTTTCTTCTTTTATTTTTAATGACATGTATATATTATTAATTAAACATATACAAAGATATATAATTTATTCCGTAGCAGTGTTAACCTTCACCGTTTTTGGACAATTTTTCACTAAATAAATTTAGCTTTTCAATAACAGCTTACGCTGAAAGGCGGCAAACTTTACCGCTATGTAATCCTTTTTCATGGCTACGACCATCAGTAGTAGATACCATATCCCAACTTGGTAAAGAGTGATTTACACCTACTTTATAGTTATACATAAGCTTATCTCCACAAAGAAATTTGTCCCCAGAAGAGTGAATGGCTGGTTTAAATAGTCTACCTTCTACAAATTCAGGGTAAGTTACATCAGTAGTTATTTCTCCAGTATCTGGATCAACAGTTTTAGTGTAAGGATAACGAGGTACAGTGATTCGTTTCTCATCTTTGTCTAAAGCATAAGCATCCAATACTTCATCAACTACTTTATAAGTAACTAAAATACCATTATTTGTAACCTGTTTATCAGGTACAGTGGCTCTAATTTTAGCTTCTTCATAGGAATAGCCAGCTTTTTCAAACTCTTTTCGTTTAGATGCTACTGTATAAGTAGAAGAAATCTCCTCTGCTAACTGGTCTAATCTACTTAACTCAAAGTAAGGGTTATTAATAAACCTTCCAATGTACAAAGCTAGTCCATCAGAACTATTACCACTTTCGGCATCTTTCATAAAGATATCTACAAACTTTTGTGGTAGTGGATAGTTCAATGCTACATCTTCAAATGTAAAGTAAAATACATTTTTAACTACATCATGCAATAGGTATTTGCCTATTGGCAGCATTTCCGACGAGTTTAATAATCCTTCACAGTAAGTATCTACTTCTGCAATAATACTTCTAACTAGTTTAATATCACCAGCTTCAACAGCTTCTTCATATGCTGTTACTGCTTCTAATACATTATCTTTAGTTTCCTCCTTGAAAGGCAAATTAAAGATTTTTACTCCTGCTGTTACATGAATGTATTCACTGTAATCAGTCTTCATTAATAGAATCATCTATTTCCTCCTTTTTTAAATTGGTGTCTATCTTGAATACTTCTTTGTAATCAAGAAACTCTTTTAGTAATACATTAGATCTATTAATATTAAACTTATAACTATCTAAAAATTCTAACATATCGTCTGTAATTACTGTTCTAACCTCCCTGAGCTTCTCAACTATCTCTTCTGGGAATATTGACATCACTCCTATACTACCCCCATATGTAGACTTTAATTTAGCAAGCTCTTCTTCAGATAAATTTTCTATTCCGAAATCTTGTAGTTTACATAAAGGTTGAATAAAATCTCTAAACCCTAACTTATCAATAAACTCTCGCTGACTATAAGAAAGATCTTTAGTATGATCTTTAAGACTTTTACGTAACTCTAGTAACTTGTCTACAATATTAGGTATGAGTGCAGTATATGATGATAAATCCATTTTTCTTAGCTTATCTTCTATATATATAGTGAGAGCTGTTTTATAAAAATCTTCTGTCATATAAATTTTATTATCACTGCAATTAAACATCGCAGCATCAACATGTAATTGATTTGTAAAATACTTAGAATATTGTTTAGATATTAAAAGTACAGTTTTATTTGTAACAATATGGCTAAGTAATAAATTATCTCTACTTTCTGTAAAGCCATAAATAATACTATGTTTAGGAGCTGTTAAAAGATCTTTAACATTCTGTTCTTGTATTATAAATTTATTATAGCCACCTGACCCTCTATTATATATTACTTTTCTGCTAGGAAAACTTCTCTTTTCTTTTCTAGCAGTTAATTTTAGATCTTTTTCTGTTATACCTAACTCATTGGCTTCCTCTGATTCTACTTCAGCCTCTTTAATATTAGTCTTATAATCGTCAGGTACAATAACCTTATCCCAATCTAGTACTTCTGGTACAATTAAGAACTGAGCTAATAACTCGTCAGTTAGGTCTACATCTTTAGAAGAAGACTTAGGTGTTATATAGGTAAAACTACTATTATTATTCAAAGTTGAGTAGATATACTCTACCTTTCTATAAGAGTAAGCAGAAGAATCAAAATTAACTACAACTAAAGGTTTTAGAACTGTTACAGGGCTTGATAGACATACCTTTTCATAAGGTTTGTTAACTTCTCTTATATTTAAGAAAGTAGTTAAATCTGAAGCAGATTTTAAAGTAAACCCAGAAGGGGTAATAAAGGTCTTGCTGAATAAGTCTCTTTTAACTAATCCTCTATATCTGTTAAAGACTTCATTACCAGAAGAAGCAGAGGTATTATTAACTGTCATCCATCCTACAATTGAAGATACATCCACATTCTCCATAATCTCTTTATGAGCTTTGTCAGATATACCCTCTAAAAGTGAGTTGATATAGGTAACAGATTTATTGGAATACTTTATAGACTCTCTAGATTGATTTACTTCTAGCTGATTGATGTCGGCTTTAATTCCTATACCTCCAGTCATTCTCTCACGTTCCATCTCTCCAAAATCTATAGGACCATAATTAACACCATTAAGAACTAAATGAGGTACGTTATAAGGAGACCTTTCAGCTATTATAACTTGTTCATCTTCATACTCTATAGGAGAGAATTTTATATTCTCTGTATCATAGTAATCCTTCCAATCAAATCTAATAATATCACCAAAGTAAGCTAATTGATCTTTAACAGCTTCTCTATACTTTCTTCTATTATCCCTAGGATTTTTAACATCGAATGATATAGTAACACTATTTTTCTCAGTAGTGTTGATATAGTAAATATCTTTATGTTGTTTAACTATCTCACCAGTAGGAAGCTTAACCTCTACTTCCCAAATCTCTTTTGGGTTGAATGAATCATATCCTATCGGAGGCGTACAGTTAACATAATCATCTCCATAAATATCAAACTCAAATCTCTTTCCATTATAGTTAGAAACTACTTTATAGAACTCTGCTCCAGTAGCTATAGCAACTTTAGCACCAAAACCAAAGAAGCCTAGTACAGTTTTGCTTAATCTTTTAGTGGAGTATCCGAGTTCCATATAACCCTGCAATCGTCTACCACCTAGCCCAACACCTGTATCTTTAATGCTGATATGGTCTCTAAGCTCATTAGGTTTTTCTGTATATACAATATGAACTGAATCTTCAGTATCTAGCCAATCTAGATCATAATACTCTCTGTTAAATGAACTGTCTTTAGTTAGATCGTTTACAACAGCTTCTGTGTTATAATATTTACTAATCTCAGCTCCGTTTTGTATTATATCAATTGCAAGTCTTTTCTCAGAGATAGAATCTCTTCCATTAGAAGCTAATTCTCTAATAGCAGATTTTATAGGGTACTTATATTGGTCTTCTTGAATTGTTTTAATAATGAGGGGCATAGCTCCATCAGCTATACCCCTAACAATAGAAGAAGAGCCACCTGTGCTCTTAATATCTATTTCCATTATCTACCAGTTGATCCAAAACCTTCTCTAGTAGAATTTACCCCATCTACTATTATAATTTCCTGTTTAATAAATAACTCTCTAATCTTTTCATACCAAGGAGCAGTAGATTGCAGACTAAAATTAATCTGTGCTACTCTATCACCTGGGTTTATGGATTTGAACATTCTAATAAATTTAGGTAAAACTACAACAGGTAGTTTCCACTCTTTACCAAAATCAGGCTCTATTTCCCCTTCAGGATTTCTCTGTAAAATACCATAGTTATCACAAGTTGAGCTTCTAAATTTTAATGCAGCTCTATAGTGTTTTGGCATTTCAGTAATAATCCCTAAAGGAATGTTGATAGATTCAAAGTTGTTATTGTTGGTTTTAAAAGTGTACCCTTCAACAGCAGAAACATCAATCCAGTTACCTTTACAACTTAGCTGAGAGTAAGGAGATGTAAACTTGACATATATCTTTCTTTTAAAGAGTGACTTATGCCCTCTATTTTCACCTTTTTTAATTCGCATAATACATTATTATTATAATTATACTTAGAAAATTCTACCAGATACTTACCAATAGTTGTTTTATTAGAATCTGATGGATTGTATTTCCCAGAAGAGTCAAGAAACTTTATAGTTCCATAGACTCCTCCAAGATGTGCAGCAGCTAAGATTCCTGCCAAAGTTATTTTTGTACCTAGGAACTCTTTACCTATATATTTCTCTAGGTAATTAATTCCTTTAAAATCAGATAATATTCTTATATCATCATTGATTTTTAAATTTAATGCATATTCCTGTAATTTAGGACTAAAGCAGGAAGGAGTTTGTATGAATTGTTTTAAGGTAAAATCTCCTAACCCTAAACCTTTTAAAGTTCTAGGCATAAATTGATATTTACCTAACGCTCCGCCTTTGTGCCAAGCACAATAATTGTTTGAAGACTCTCTTATAGCTAAAGCTAATTTGAATGAATTGTTGTTTTTAACCATACTTTCAACTTCCCGTAATAGAGTGTCCTCGTAAGCAAAGGATCTTGCTCTAGTACAATTTATTACAGAAATTTGAACTGAAAATAGTAGGATAGAAAGAATAATTTTGGCATAAAATCTCATAATTTATTTTGTTGGTGAATACTCTCTAAGATAATTTTTTACTGTTATCTTAGCTTTATTTAAGTCTGTCTCAAGATGTCCAGATACTCTACATTGGCAAATTAAAGCAAAAATATTGGATTCCCAACAATTAAGTCCTAACTTGTTAGACAAACTGAAACTTGAATTTAATCTCAGAAACTCACTAATTGTACCATTTTTAAGATCTTTGATCCTTTCATACTCTGATATGTACAAATCAATTGTATCTAAGATCTTACCCAAATCCTTAGCAAACTCTCCTTTCTTTCGGCAACGATATAATCTTTTAAATACATCAAATTCCCATCCATTCAGTCCAATAGTATCAGATATCAATATTAGTGATTCTTCTTCTGGGTAATGAGATTGTTTTTGATTAGGTTCCAATTCAGAGGACTTTCTTTCTCTTGCCTCCTCTTTAGTAGCTTTTTTTACCTGACTAGCAATGAAATCTTCTCTAGTCTTTGTCATACTTATAAGAGTCTCTGCAATACCTCCTACAAATATAGCAGAGTTAAAAGTACGCACACAGTCAAACTTCTCATTTAACAATTTTTTATATTCATTTGGTGGTAAAATAGTACTAAGCAATCTCTCCATAAATAAAGGATTTTGTGAGTTCTTACAGTACATATTAAATTGTGTGTAAGTATTAGTAGATATTACTAAAGCCATTAAGTTATTTTTGTAGTATAGGGAAGTAAAAGTCACATTATACTCACTAAGCAGTGATTTAGTTGCTACTGTATAATACTCATCTTTATAAGCAGATTGTCCTACAAAAGCTGAAATTATTTCATCACAGTCTATCACCTTTTCAGGAGATTTAGGTTCTTTTAAAAGCTTAATAATATCTCTTGTGACATTATAATCAACTAAAGCAAGTGCTTTAAACAACCCAAAAGTAGTATACTTTGCTGATAGTATTTTAGTTCCGTCATTATATACGTAACTATATCTAACATCTCGTCTATTTAAATGCTTTACTTCGTAAGAGCCTACTTTTCCACTCTTTCCAGAGTTAAGTAGGCCTACAATTTTTTCAATCATAAATTAAAATTTGTTTTGACCAATTGGTCTGTTAAATTAAATGGATTGTGAAGATGAAAATCAGTTATATCCTTATCAATTGCATCTTCTGGCATATGACAAGGTATTAAAGTAGGGTACAATTCTAGATATCTAGAAGTATAAAGTATACCAGTAGCATCTGGGTCCAGCCATATATAAACTTTATCAAAGTGCTTTAATATTTTAGCCATAAGAAAATCAGGTATCATATTAGATTCACTCTTTCCAGCAATAGCTTGAATATCCCAGTGTTCCCTAAAGTACATACACTCCTTCATTGCTTTAGTTATACAAATATAATCAGTTCTGGACCAATCAATTTGTAACCAACCTTCTACAAATTCAGGAGGATAATTATTTCTAAACTTATCTTTCTTAGGTGCAAAAGGTTTATATAGCTTATACTCAGCGTATATTCTATAAGCAATGGTCAAACCACTAGGATATGTGTAATCCATAGAATTTTTCCCCTTGTATATTACTGTACTAGGCTCAGTACAGAAATACATATCTCTTATTCTTTTGGAAATACCTAAAGACTTCCAGTAATCTAAAAATCTAGAAGATTCTACTTTTTTAGATACTATGAATATTTTCTTCCTCTCTTTTTCAATTGGTCTAGTTCTAATTCGTTTAGTACAATTCTGTACATACTTTCCAGAACCTAAACCTAAGTTTAAATCTTTATTTACTTGTTCTAGTACTTTATTAAAAGGTAATCTACCTGAGCTATCCCTAAATAATAGAGATACAAAATCAAATACATCTCCTGACCCTAAAGCATGGTCTTTAAAATATATCTTATCTACTTTGTTTTTCCCATAACTGTAAAATAAACTAAAGGAAGGAGAACTATCATCATCTCTTAATGGAGAAGAATAAGTGTCTCCCAACTCTAATTCCTGTTCTATATAATGGGTATAAATAGAATAATCATCTACAAGAGATAATATATTCTCGACAGATAATTCTAAAGACTTTAGACTATCCTCTAGTATACCCATTTAATCTACTCTGGACTGCTAAAAGCTGGTGCTGAAAACATATCAGGTGCTGCTTCTGTTTGATCTACTGCTTGAGTCACTTCTTCTGGTGCAGAAAAAGCTGGAGCAATAGGAGCTGTAAATGCTGGAGCACCCTCTTCAACTACTACATCTGGAGCTACTGGAGTACCGTCAAAACGCTTAGTTTCAATTTGCCATGCAGTCCACATTACCTTAGATTGGTCTTTAGGGACAAGCATAGACTCAATCCAAGTGTCTCCTTTAGAGCATTGAATTGTAGCTGAATGTTTAGCCTCACTCTGTCTAGGTAACTTAACTCTAAACGGATTAACTCCTACTAAGTTCTTAGCTGCGGTATCAAATGCCTTACCTAAGTTTTCATATACCTTATCTAAAACCGCTTGTTGAGTAATAAGATTAGGTAGATTAGCAGGGTTCTCTAAAACACCTGTGCCATTAAAGATTACTTTAGTACCAAATACAGAAGAAGCTTGTTCTACTGTCATGTGCATACTTAGCGTGTCTTGTAATTTTCTCTTAAGTAGCTGTACTTCTGCAATTAGAGCTGCTGACTCTTTTTGATTTCCATTAAAATCTGTAGCATTAATACCAAAGATTACAATTGATTGCTTACCATTTTCTGCTGACTCATTAGAATCAAACATTTCAAGGTAGTTGTCTATCTTTACAATTTGTTCGAAAACTATTTTGATAAATGATTTACCATTTTTACCTTCTGCGTAACCTGTTCCTTCACCTAAAGTGATTCCTTCATGAATCCCTACTCCTAATTGTGCCATTGTTGTATTGTATTAAAATTATTACTGAGATTACTCTCCTAAATTATATTTATTAATTGTATCAAATACTTTCATCATATCATTCTCGATATAAAGATCTGCAAAACATCCCATTGGTGTTTTAGCCTGATGTACTCCATCATTATTTGTAATAAACATGTATTCACGTTTATCATTACTTGCTACTATACTAGTATGGAATACATAAGTAAAATGAGAAACTGGGTCAATTGCGTTTTCCATTAGTTTCCCTTGTGTCTTAAATACTCTTTTACCTGAATCATCTATTTGAGTATGATGGAACACTGTGATGAATAAATCGTCTCTAAGCCCTAAAGTAGACTTAAATAGATTATCGTTAATGTCTGCTCCAAACTTATTCCATCTAGCAAATGCAGCATTACCTGAATTTTGAGCCAAAAATGCTTTACCTAAAGTTGTATTAGTCATGTGGTGAGTAAGATCCTCTATTAGGATATACTTAACATGCTTTAGGTTATCACTAATAGCTTTTAACCAGCTTCCAATTTGAGAGAAATCTGCTAAAGTACAAACATTTCCTTTTCCTGTAGTAGGAACAAATTCTGTATAATTGACTTTAGCCCCTCTAAAAGGGAAACTTTTAGTATTAGGTCTGATTATAAAACTCTCATTAGCTGGAACATTTCTCCAACTTGTACTCTTTCCAGTTCCAGAATCACCTTCGACTAGAATTAAATCTGCCATAAATTATTTATTAATTATTAAAATCCTAAGCATACTTGTTCGTACACTTTCTCTAGTGCAAGACTAGTTTCTCCTTCTTTTGGTACTGGAGGCAAAGATGTAAATCTTGAAACCTCTCCTAAGAACTTCAAACCAATTGATATATCATCTGGACCATAAGAGTTCTTAAGGATAGATAAATATCTAAATCTAGCAGCCCCTGTCTTATATGAAATAAGTCTATCACGAATATTATACCCTTGATAGAATCCATTAGTATCATAAGCCTTATATCTATTAGCATTATATAGAGATAACACTAAATCTGAGTTCTCTTGCGTGCTTGATGTGTCCTTGAAATCTTCCAATTTTGGTGATACATCTGCACCAAATACTTTAGTCCTTTGTATATCTCCTATGGCTCTATTGAACTGAGATATTTCTATAGGACTAAATTTGTATGTATCTCTAAAGTCACTCATGTGCATGGAGGCTTCATCTATTATAGATTTTCTATTTCCACCAGGATCCATAGCGTATTTTCCAATATGGTCAGCGATTACCTCAGTTATAAGATTAGCATTTCTTTCAAAATATATCCTATCATCTTGAACAAGAGTATGTAACTTACCAGAAAGGTCAGGAACTTCTACATATTGTACTACTTCCCCAGTAGATAGTGTCTTAGTCTTATCGCCAGAAAATTTATAAGTATACCCAACATTGCCATTTTCCTTGACACCCACCCTATCAGCTTGGTATAATTTACCATTATCAAAAGCGTAGGAGTCTCCCCAATTCTTTAATTCCTTTGGAGTACATCTATCACTTACAATTTGTACATTATCTAATAGAGATTCAGCCCAATTTGTACACTTTTTTATCAATTCCCATGTAGTAGTATCTATCTTATCTTTTTTAAATCCTTGCAAAGTCTCTGCATCTATATATAAATTATAATCTTTATGCAATTTCCAACAAGTCCATTTAATCAATTTAAGACTTCTACTTCTTTCCATTGAGCGATATAGAACTTTCAACTTTACATCAGTATTATCTTTATTCTTAGATAACCAATCTAAAGGCTCTAAGATATAAGTATCGTCTACAAAAGAAGTCTTTCCACATCCAGTATTACCTCCAACTAGTGTATAAATTGATTTACGAATAGGTATAACTTCTCCTATCCTATCAAGATGAATTGGTATAATCTTAGCTTTCTTAGTTAACCCATCATAAATAGGCTGTAAAACTTCCTTCTGAAATATACTCACAACATAAACCCATTTGTATTAGTAACTATTCCAGAAGTATCAGAAAGGTTATTTGCATAGTCCTCAAGGATACCATCTAATACCATATTACTTACTACTTTCGGGCATGTAGTAATTGTACTATAATACTTATTCATAGCCTTAACTAATTGATCTGTGGTATATTTACCAGTAGATAATAGATAGTTAACTTTATCCTTAGCTGCCTGAGATCTATTTCGTAAAGGATAATAAGTACCTACAGGAGATAGTGCTTGCAAAGGAACTCTAGCTAGGGCTACAATCTCACTTAGCTTGTCTACTTTATCTTTAATAGGAACTTTAGTAGCAGAATTATCAAACTTCTCAAACTTGGCAGTAATTACATACTGCTCCCCGACTCTAGCTATAACACCAGAGTCTATCATTTTATCCACAATTTCAAATTGTGTGTATTTTCTCATAAGTTAATAACCTCCATTGAATTAAATTTAAAACCTTTTACTGCCTCTCTTGCCCACTCGACTTGCCTAGTAGCTTTTACAGTACTAGTCTTAACGTCTATATAGTAAGGAAGCATTATATACAGTGTAAGATACTCTTCTGGTTTTAATCTACAACCTCTACCAACAATCTGATGGAGCCTAGTCTTAGAGCTGTTAAAAGTGCTAAGTACTATTGTATTTAAACCAGGTATATTAACGCCTCTATCTACAGCCTTACATATAGAAAGTAGTCTTATTTCCCCATTCTGGAATCTCTCTAAGTTATTCAATTGCTTATTTTTAGAGTGATATGAATTACGAGCTAATAAGTCAGCAATATCTGTATACATACTGAATACAGCTACTTTCTTTGATAGCAACTTAATTAGTAATTGCTTAGTAGTTTTAATTGTTGAAGAAGATCTATATAACAGATTAGCTCTGTTCCTAGTAACAAAGGTAATCTTTTTATCTATTTTAGCTTTCTCTTCTTTTATCCAAGTCATTGATTTTTCAACCATTAAACTAGATACTTTATTAACATAATAAGCATATTGAGCATTTTCAGAAGTAAAAAACTTTTGATTTTTAGCAGGAACCTCAATGTTCTTTTCATTAGATAAATAGTACTTTACAAATACAGCATTTACTTTATTAAGTATTCCCATAGATTGTGCAGTATTAAGATCAATCTTAACAACTACTGGAGCTATCTTATTTAGTAACTCTATTTTATCATCTCCAAATATAGTTCCAGTTAATCCTAGAACCATGCCAAAAGAGTTGTTAAAGAATACTTCTGAATACGCTTCAGTCAAAGCATAATCTAATTCATCAGCAATTACAAAGTCATATTTTTTATCTTTCCATTTATATACAGTCTGATAACATTGGCTATCTAACTTATTATAAATATCAGACTTGCCCCATTTCTCAAAATCATCTTTCCAGTTCTTATCTCTAAGATCCTCAGAATTAGATAGAAGAAGTACTTTAGAATTTTCATCTAAAGTACCATCTTCATATAAAGCAGTGAGAATATCTATTGTAACTTTTGATTTTCCAAAACCTGTAGATAAGTGTAAAGTACCTTTACGATTACTTACTAACCAGACATCAACGCAATATTCTTGTGCTTCATCTCTAGTCATCTAAAAGTGTTTATCTACGAAAGCTAAGACATTAAGTCTACTAAGTTTAGTAACCTTACCATCTTCAGCAATACCTATCATTCCAGGAGTATTCTTTATTCCATGACCTTTAGCTTCTAGAGCTATATCACGTTTTAAAGTAACATCCTTTATTTCAAAGTATTGTAGAATACTTTCAGTTTCTAAGTAATTCTTTAAAATTGTACAAGGCTCACAATTGGGCTGTACATATAATATTAACTTCATAGTTACTTACCAAATAATGAATTTAACTTATTGATGGTATCTACATTCTTAGAGTGCTCCAAACACAACAAAGTATTCTCACTCTTTAGGCAGTTTATAGTACCTTTTAGGTTATTAACTACTGTCTCATTGCTATCTTTCTTTTTAGCAATTGATCTGTTTAAGTCTTCTAGTTCTTTTACAGTTTTAGTAAAAACAGCTAGTATCTTAGATGCCCCTTTTCTATAATTTTCTACTACATTCATTATTTCTTAATTGAAGATTTACCTGAATTATATGAGCCGCATACTGTGCAAGTAGCTCCTTTTTCAGATTCATTAAATACTCTATTTCCTACTCCGTAAGTTTTATCTTGGAACTCACTAACGCAGTTACATTTTAATATTTTTGTCATACTATTTACTCCATTTGTCTGTTATATTAACTTCTGCTTTTAATAAATCTGTTCCCAAACAATCAAAAGCTGCCTTCTCCATAAAGAACTGCAACTTATCTCGCCACATTTCTGCTACTTCTGGAGCACACATAGTATCAATTTGATCATGTACAGTACAGACTAATTTAATCTTATCTCTAAGATTGTTATCATTAATCCAGCGTCTACAGTAAACTAAAGCTAGTTTTATCTGGTCAGCAGCCTCACCTTGTATCACAGCGTTCTTACCTGCTCTATCAATAGCTCCATAATCACAGCCAGGTTTACCAAAATCAGGAAAATGTCTTCTTCTTTTAAACTTACTCATTGTTTCAGAGTAGCCTAACTTCATAGCCAGTTGACCTCTACTATACAAGAAAGATGCAATCTTAGGAAAACCTTTAAAGTAATCTTTCATTAAATCTTTAGCTTCTTGTTCAGGTATTTTTAAGTCATTAGCTAATCCTATAAAAGATATTCCGTAAGCAAGACCAAAATTCACAGCTTTACCATTAGTCCTGAGTTCTTTATGACCTTTACAGTCACATTTAAACCAAGATTTCTCTCCAGATTCGTTTAATTTCTCAAATACACAATCTGGTTCTGCTGCTTTCACCCACTTATCTCCATAAGCTATTGCAGCAGAAATTGAGTGTAAGTCTAAAGAATTTCTAAGAGCATGTAGCCATAAAGGTTCTCCAGATCTTACAGCTATAATAGCCAATTCTTGACCAACCATATCTCCAGATACTATTTTCCACCCAGGATAGTTAGGTATAAAAGCATTACGATAATCATTCTGTCTATCTTTAGGCAATGCGTTTGCAGGAATCTGTTGCATGTTCTATCTCCTATTCTTTATTATCGAATAGGCTTGGACTATCTCTTCAACTTTATCATTAACTGTTTTTAATTTTCTATCTAAACATAAATCATATCTATCTGTATACACATATAGTAAAAAATCTAAGGAGTTCACTACTACATTAGACTTACCATACTTCCCGTGTGAATGTATACTATATTTAAACCCCAGCTCTGTTAAATACCTAGTATATTCCATTAATAAGTTTTTAGATACAGAAAAGAAACTAGCAGAGTAATTTCTAATTATTTTAGTAATTGATCCATCTCCATCTAGCATACCTCTAATAACATATTTCCAATTTTCCTTTGGTATGTAAGGTAAATGAACATCAAAAGTTTTAGCTCCTTGTGTGTATCCCAACTCCCTGATTTTATCACAAAATCTAGAGGGTAGTGTAAAGATATATCTGATGCTCTTTCCTTTTTGTTTAGACGTATACACTTTACAATTAAATATTTTACCTAGTCTATGTAAAACATCTCTATCATTAAGCCCTATACACCAAGCACCTTCATTCCAATACCCATCAGTAACCCATAATCCTAATAAATAACAAAAATCTGGGCTGTCTACAGTTAATAAGTGCTCGATACATTTGTATCTATTCTCATCTCTGTATCCTTGTAGGCTATATCTCTTTATTAGGTTCTCTAGTTTCCACACAGGTACGCCTGTACTGGCTGTTATTTCCTTATGAAAGTCTGTTGTTGATAGTAGAGCCATAAGCTCTGTTTTAGTTAATTCCATACTGGTATCTGTTGTATTAATTTAATATTTTATGTAAAAATACAATAATTTCCAGTGTATTCAAAGTTGTCGGACGCTTTTTCACCAATAAACTACTACTGGCTACTTCCTGTTATTAAGCAAACTTTATTGCTCAGGTAGTCTCTGAACCTTTTAGAGATGTATCTCTAACTTGGCTGCCGATTGCCCAAAGGGTTTCCAGCAATTCATCCGATATTTTTTACGTGCCTCACGGTCACGCTGCCCAACATATTTTAGGCGAACTGCTTCCTATTCTGCCAGTAGTTTTAATAGGGTCATATCTAGACCTAATCCTTCCATCTGGATCTACTTTATCTAAGAATCCGTAACCAAATTTAGTTAATAAGGAATTAGAAAATTGTCTTCTTTGATAGCTTTTGAATATCCTATGTTTATGCAAATTGTCTGCAACTACTTCAGCAGCTGTAGATGTTATTCTAGGATCTACATATTGGAAAACCTTTAACACTTTAGAAGTACTGCCCCAATTAATATCTACAGAGTTCTCTGGAAGATATAAACCTTCCTTTATTACAGTTTCCCTGAAGTTAGTGAGGAAAGCATTGAAGAATGTTAGGTAGTCTTTATTAAGTAACAATTTAATTAAGGTAAAATTGTTATTCTCATATACAGATAAATACTCCTTAATAATAGGATTAGCCTGTCTAGCAGTCATACCATCTACATTAGGAAAATTAGAATCCTTTTCTTTTAGATAAGATTTAAGGTATACTTCAGAAGTACCTTCTATATCGTCAAATACTAAACTAAGCAATTTTAATTTATCTGTACTAGATCTCTTATTAAACCTAATTTGAGATTCTACAAATAGAAACTTATCTTTAATAGCTTGTTCTCTAAAGTCTTCTTTTAAAATAGTATTTAATTCTTCAATTGAAGCATCTAATAAAGGCTGTGCTTTCTCAATATTGTCTAACCATTTAGGAACATCTAGTGTAAATCCTTCATAAGACATATCAGCTAAAGCTAGAATATTCTCATTTTCAAGCTTCATTACCTCTAACTGATCGTCAGCCTTAAGTAGAAGATATTGTATTCTAGCTAATCTACCTAAGTAAACAACATCCATTGCTGCATACTCAAGCTTCTCATCTGTAATAATATTATCTCCGAACTGTTTTTGCATATCTTTGTTCAATAATACACCGAATCTTTCATATATAACAGTTTCTAGAGAATAAGAACCTTTTACTTCAGCTTCACCTGATTTGATAACTTTCTCAGCTATCATAGTATCCCAAAAGTTCTCTGCAATATAACCTTCTTGTTGAAGTCGATTGTACTCAAAGGGCACATTTTGACATATCTTTACTACTTCTGGGGATGCTAGATATGAGAGAAGTTTATGTTTCTCTTCAGCATCTAAGAAAGACATTTGAAAAACATAAACTTCATCACCTTTTATATTACTAATCTGTACTGTAGTTAACTTAAATCCTTGTTCATAAGTTGCTAAATTAGTCTCAACGTCCAATCCAATTTGTTTAAGCTCTTTAAGTTTTCCTAATGCAAAGTTAAACTCTACATTACGTTTGTATTTAGAGAGATTTACATCATCTCCGTAGTAATATAAAGTGCCCAATATTACATAGTTGGGTTATGGAAACTTGAAGTTTGTGCATCAAATGCAGCAGCTGCTTGATTATTCTCAGAGATATTCTCTACTACCACATCAGCTTTAGCTTCTTCAGTAAATACAACTTGCTCGTTTGATAAGTCATCTGACTCCTCAACATTAGCTCCTTCTGGAACATCATTGCAAACATCAACTACAACGGGATTGTAAATAACCAAAGGGTTAACTACAATACCATCTCTACGTAAATGCTCTGTAGACTTAACTCCAGTCTTTCTAGAAAGAAGCGGTTTAGGAATATAGAACACATTTGTTGGAGAAGGAATAGAAATGTCTTCCATAATTAATAGATCTACGAATTGTTGATCTTCTGCAAACTCAAAACCATAAGCTTCATGTAAGGCTGCATATACTAATTTACCAGCAGATACAGACCCTTGTTCAATTACAGAAGAAGAAGGTGTATCATCAACTTGATAAGCACATTTACCAAATAAGCTTACTTTAGGTAAAGATTTAGAAACTGCTGCAATAAATACTACATTCTCTAATTCTGCAGGATACATTTCCCAGGCTCCTCCTGTAAATACATCAAATCCTTGAGCATCTGAAGAAACTCCTCGGTTTGGAAATTCTAAGTTATATTTAGCTACTAAAGCCTCACTAGGATAAATTGCTCCATTCTTCATTAGACGCAAATCTGCGCCTTCTGCTGGTTGCTTACTTACTGATACTCTACCTGGTGTTGCGATTTTAGACTCAGTTGCAACTAATTGTACGTTCTTTAAAAAATCAAAATTGATCATTTTTGTTGTAATATTAAAAATTATAAAATAAGATGTTGTTCTTTTAAATCTTCTACACGATGTAGAAAGTAACCTTTAGCAAATAAAGAACTTTTAACTTTACTAAAGTTTTTACTAGTAATCTTAACCATTTGATATTCAGGAAAATCCGACCTACCTGTTACAGGCTTTTTACGAGTCTTATATTTTCTGTATTCTATCTCTTCTTCTATAGCTTGCTCACATAGAGCACTAAAGGATGTAGATAGAGAGTTACCTAGTACTGGAATAAAGCCCCTAAAGTATAGATAGGCAAAGGGTATTATATCTCCTTCTACAATATCATTAACTTCAAAGGGTAAATCCGCACTAGGTTGAAAGAAGACTTTAGTAGCAGTTCTAGTAGGCTTTAATAATTTTTTACCTCCAACTTCTATAAATCTTCCTTTGAATTCAAACTCTACAAATGAATAAATTTTACTATTTAATATCTTTTCCGTAATATTAGTTACGGTTATTGTACTTACCATGTCTTAAGTCTCCTCTTATTGATTGAGGAATAATAGCAATGTCATAGTAACTAGAACAATTTTTATTGTCCTTAAGTATATATAAAGCTTGCTTTAAATCTCCATATTTTGAAATTGAATCTGGAGTCAAACTACCTGCATTTAGCTGAGATTTAAACTCAGCGATTTTAAGTTTAAGCTCTTTAGTCTTCTCTTTAGCCTTAGATACTCTTTCGGCATAACCCTCAATCTTGAAGATGTTCATTACATTTAGAACTTCTCCTGTAAGCTCCAACTTAGTACCATTAAACTTGATACTACTTTCGGCAATTTTCTCTTTTGTCATATTCTTTGTTTTATAAATTAGGTAAATTTAACTCATCAATTGGGCACCAATGAGTAGGAACTAAATCAAATACTCTAGTTCCTGAACAACATGAATTGTCTTCCCATGTATTATCATCACCAGTCCAATTATTAAACTTAGTTTTTCCTGTAGCATAGTTTTTATCTATACTTGCGTCACTTGTAGAAATATCTTTACCATCAGTAACTAAGTATTTTTTATTACTCTCAGTCGGAAATCCGTCTGTTTTTATACATCTCCAATTTATCATCTTCATCAATTAGAATTAATTTCTACGAACTGCTTTACTGCCCAATAGGCAGTCGCCATCGCCTCACTTCCTATCGCTATTTCTTTCATACCAGCAGCCCTCATAGCTTCTGCTTGCTTTTCACATGCAATAGTCCATTTATCTAATTGATCTAATAGAATACTTTCACTAATTGTTCGTGTAGATATAGGTCTATCTTTACTTTCTAAAGTCTGTTTTTTACTCATAGTAGTTTAATCTTATAAAAAAGGCTTACTAAATTAATAGTAAGCCTTATAATCAAATTGTTAAGTAGTTAAATTATACAACCATCATTCATATCTTCTACAGATTCTGAAACTATAGGCAATACTTCTGACATCTTAGAAATACTAAACATATCACCATCAAGTGTAAAATCATTTAGAAATCCTAAACCCCTAGACTGTGTTTCAACAGCAGTAAGCTCACCATTAGAATCTAATTGTAACTTATGAAGAACAGATTCCCCATTCTTATAAGAAACATTAAACACTACTGGTACAGATTTATAATCCTCAAATCTTGTTTTAAATACTTTTAAAGTATCAATTAAATTCTCAGCTTTTATAGTCTGAAGTCTATTTCTAAACTTATCCATATTGTTAAGAATATAATTAGATACAGCCTTTAAAGGTAAAGTAACATTACCAGCATCTTCGTACTGTTTGGCTAATTGCTTATGCTCCTCTATAATTCCTAAATCTGCATAAACCTTTAAAGGAATAATATCTTTAAGAGAACCAGCATATCTATCAAAACCCTCTACTGCCATTCCAGACATAACTAAACCCTCAACTAAAGATGGATAAGTTTCATATAACTCTAACATCTCTCTTTGAATATCAGCTTTCTCTCCAGACTCTAAAGATTTTAAGAAAGCAACAGGTATAGTTATCCTTTTGGCTGTTAAAGCACCAAAATTAGGAGAATTTAAAACATTCTCAGATACTGTTAATGCTCTAGCTAATACAGACTTAATTCCCTTCTTAGCAGCTAAATTATTTAAAGCATTCTTAATACTTATCAAATCATTAGAGAAATTAGTATCCTCATTAAATAATATATGATTTATATTAGAGAAGTTTAATAATCCTGATAAATAAGAATTAGCTAATCCATAATGAGCTGTAGTAGCTAATACTTTAGAAGCTTTTATAAAGTCAGCTTCACTAGCTTTAAACCCTAAAGTATGATCCAGCATAGAGTAGGTTCTTTGATGGGCAAATGAGAGATCTCCAGTTTCCTTTCCAATTCTTTCAACTACATCTAATAAACCAGTTTTAATAAACCCTCCATTAGTATGATTACTAAGTTGTTCCTCATTAACAGATAAATCACTTTTCTCTGCTGTAACAAGCATAGGGAATCTTTCTTTGACAAGATTAGGCATATACTTAGACAATCTAATAATCTTTCTAACATTACCAGCAACATTACTAACAGGCTTCTTGGCATCTAAATTAATAGAACCATAGAAAGTAGATAGTGATTTACCAGCATTAAAGAGTTTACCAAAAGAAGCAATGATGAAGTCTTCATTTGTACTGTCTCCTCTATAATTAAGTTTTATAGAATTATTAGGGACTAAGATACTATTGCCATTAGCATCTGCTTGGATAATCTCAGCATCAATAGCATTTAAAGATCTTTGAATAGCTACATCCTGGCTAACACCTTTATTAATAAGTGTACTTACTCCTTTGAGAAAAGTAGTAATTGCAGGAGAATTAATTAGCTCTGTGACATAATTAAGATCTACTCCTAGCAATAAACTAGCATTTACAAGAGGTGCAGTAAGAGTATTAATATTTAGGTTACCTAAAATAGGGTCTTTAGCATTATCAACTGCTGCTGATAAAGCCTGACTAACTACTTCAGAAATCAACTCATTACTATTGGTATAAACATTACCTAAATCCTTATAAACTGTAGAGTCTATTGAGAACCCTTTAGGGAATGAGATATCAACTTGTTGAGCAATCATATGTAACATACTTGCATTAGCAAATGCACCAATAAGAATAGCACTATCTCTATTTTTAATTCTATGGTTCTCTTGAGTAACTATAGAAAATAAAGAAAGGTTTCTTTCAACAGCTTCCTTTGATAAAGCCTTAATATCCTTTAAAGCATCTGTAAACATCTTAGTACTATTAGGAGTAATTAACTCTTCAAAGAACATAGATGAAGTAAGAATACTTCTTTGCATATTAAATAATTTAGAAGTTAAAGATGCTTTTGATTTCCCAAAAGGGTGAATAGCTTTCATCTTGATCTTACCATCTTCATACATTACAATATTAAAAGGTCGCATTTCTACAAATACTTTATCATAGTCAAAGTCAGCTCCTGATTGAGCAGTAAGTTCAGCAGGAAAGATAATAGCAGCACCATTATGTTCTGGTAGTATTCTAACAATCTTACCAGGAACAGCAGAAGACTTAGATTGAGTGGGGATTCTGTAAGCAATGGTATCTAATAATCCAGCAGCCTCAAGAGCTTCCATATTATAAGAACCATCTTTAAATAAGAATTGCTCTACAAGAGACTCGTAAATACTAGTGTACTTAGCTTCTTCTTCTAAAGCTGTAATAATACCTTTTCTTTCTGAAAGAAATTGCTTAGTTAAATCCTTAGCTATTTCTTTAAATCTCTTAGTGAAATAACTTCCAGAAGCAACACACTCAGCTGGTGCCACTGTGTATTCTTGGCTTAATTCAGCTAATTCTTGTCTAAGAGAATCCAACTTAGTATTTTCAACAACATCAATAATATTTTCTTGAGAGATAGTAACTTTTCCAGAATTAATAGCTTCTACTAAGGCTTTTTTCTTAGATTCTAATTCTTTAGAGTCTATAAATTCCTCTTTACCTTCAAATAAAGATAATTGACCTTTATCACGAACTCTTACATTTTCATCTAATAGAGTTTGTGCGACTACATCAAAATTAGCATCTAGACTTAGTTTACTAAGATTGTCTAATAACACTTCATTAGCCTTAGCAAACTTATATTGAGAGTCACTCATTCCATACTCTTGCAATAAGAGGGATTTAAAATCTCTTCCGTCTGCTATATACTCTCCAGGAATCTCTTTAGAAAATACCTCAATAATCTCTTGTAACTTAGAAGTAGGAAAAGAATATATATCTACCTTAATCTCTTTAGGATACCTCTTCTCAACTCTATCAAACTTGTCAGTAGTTAGCCATTCTTTAAATTTTACATTATTAGTATCATTTTTAAAAGGGTTAGATAAATTGAAATCAGCTGCTAAAGAGTTTAACTCTTCTACAGAAAGATTTTGTATATCGTCCATTGATATTAAAGAAGGAGCCAATACATCTGTAGTACTGTATGTACTTTCGGCATTGTTCTCTTCTGCTCTAATAGCCTTAACAAGTCTATTCTTGTTATCATTAAACTTCTTAGTTTCTTCAGCAGTTAACTCTTTACCAGTAGAATCAACAAGTCTTACAAATTTAAGTCTCTCAGATTCTTTTTGTTCTTGTAAAGAATACTGCCCTAAAGAAGTAGCAAGGATAGCGGCAGTGCCAGGCATTTTAAGTTTTAATACTTTACCTTTAGCTACTGTAAATAACTGTTGAGCTATTCTATGATTTAATAAAGGAAAGTCAAATGGTATCTCTAACTCGTTAGTTTCTTTATCATAAGATAACTGGTCTAAAAGAGTAGAAGAATCATTGCTATACTTATTGTTCTGAGAAGCGTCAATTAAAGTTTTGTATAACTTTTCTTTAGTATTAATATCTCCTTTAAAGGTTTCGTATCCTACAGCTAATAAACTACTAACAACGTCATTGTACATACTAGCCATATCTTCAGCTGCATAAGTAACTCCATTTACATTAAATAAAGCTCCTTTGTAGATTTCCATATTACCATTAATAAGCTTATTAATCTGAGATCCTAAACCAGCTTCTGATTTAGCTTCAGCAGATTCAGTAACAGGCTCTCCATAGAAATTAGAATCTAATTCAATAGACATTAATTCTTGATTAATGTTTCCATTTTCATCTACCAAGTCATTTACATTATAAGCGCCAACTTTAACAGCAGATGAGAATGTAACCTCATCTATCTTCTGGTCTCTCATAACTTTAGCTATTTCTGTTAATTCTTTACTATGCGCAATTAATGCAGGAAATAAAGGCATAACAGAATACTTTAGATTCATCATCATCTTTCTACCAGAAGGATGAGTATGTAATCCATAGTAAGAGCCTTTTAAATGACTATGAACTATTGCAAGATCTTCTACTGTAACCTCATAACCAGGATCCATAAGTCTATCGTACAAGTCGTACTTCTCGTAACTAAAAGCACCTCTACCACCTAAAATATCTTTAAATCTTTCAGGAGTACAAAGACCTTGAGCATCAGTCATATTCAACTTATCAATACTATATACGTCTGCATTATTAGCAAGAACTGCTTTATACATGTCCATAAAAGCACTTTGAATATAAACATCTTTACAAATAGCTACTTTAAATGTAGCTTTCATGCCACCAGGATTTTCATCAGTAGAAATTCTACCTTTACTTTGGGGAGAAGTTAGCAATGACATACGCTTATTAGAGTCAATAATCATATCTTGTAAATCTAACTTTGCAGTTGCAGGGTCAGTTTTATAAGAATCATAATAAGATTGAAAATCAGCTGCTGTATTATATTGTACACCTCCTTGGAAGTTAATCATATACTCGTAGCTATTCAATAAGTCATTGATAAACATAGACTGTAAAGAATCGACCATATTCTTACTTTGAGGGCTCTGTATTAAAGTAGCACCTAAATCACTAGTAAGGAATAAATTACCTTTTGCAGACTTACCTAAGAATCCTCCATCTATCAATTCTTCTTCAAAATAATTATACTGTTCTTTAACAAAAGAAGTAATTACTTCTAATGCTTTAGGAGAAGATAATATCTCAAGATTAGCAATAGCTCCAGTAGTTTCGTCAAATTCTAAAAGAGTATTAAGCTGAGGAACTATTTGTAGCCACCCAGCATTTCCTAAACCACCTTTTTTATTAACATGATAATTCTTAACAAAAGTAGATTTAATTTTATCTGCTAATTTAGAATCTTTAGACTCTTTTAATTCAGCTACCCAAGTACCTAAATCAGATTCTTCATAGATAGCAATAACTTCATTGAAATGCTCATCTGTAGCTTTTTCCCACTTAGACATTAGAGTATGTAACATTCTAACTTCATTAGCTTCATTAGCCTCAGCTAAAGATATATTAGTAAACTCTCTACTGAATATTTCTTTTAAGTTCCCAGAAGTATCAAATGGAGATGTAATTTCTCCTCTACTATCTCTAGATAAAAGACTAGAAGACTTCAATAAGTCAGCATGAGATCTATCACTAAGAGTTGGGACAAAATAGTAACCAACATTATTAAATGCTTTAGCTCTAATAGTGTATTTCTCTTTTTCAGTACTTACTTTCTTATCTTTAAATAAAGGATTGAAAGCCATATTAAGTCTAGTAGTATAGGCTTGACTTAAATCAGAATACTCTTTAAAGTCACCAGCACTACCATCAGTATCAAATCTATTAATTTCAGCTAAAGGTTTCCCTAAATTGTCTACATTACTTAGATTTTTAAATAATCTAGTAGATTCCGCAATCTTATTAACAACTCTAGATGATCCATTTTTAATAGAAGCTACTACAGTTTTAACATAATCTGAATTGCCGATAGCAAAATAAGTCTTGAGGTTGTCATTAATATAAGAAGCTACTGTAGCATCAGTACCAATGGATCTTTGGGCAGAAGCTAAGTCTTTAATCTTAGCTACTTGATTGTCTGATTGATTACTAGAATTAATAAAGTTCTTTCCTTTATGTAAGAAATCATCTACTGTAAATTTAACAGTATTCTTGAGATAAGCTAAATATTCAGCAGGAGCTTCAACATACTCTTTCCCATCCATCTTAGCTTTCCTTCTGGCCCTGAAATCGAAACTCTCCTTTAAAGCATTCATACCTTCATGAGACATTTCTATACCTGCAATTTTCATTACATTGATAAACCTAGAATGAAGTATATCTTTAACCTTCTCAAAACCTTTAGAAGTATTCTCAGATAAAGAAACAGCATTCAACAAGTCTAGAGCTACCTGAGCACCTGACTTTAATAAGAAATCTCTTTCTTCTTTTTCCTTATTTTTAATGAGAATTAGATTGAAAGCAGACTTCCATTCATTAAATAAACCTTCTTCTCCTGCTGAAGTATTTGAAGATATCACAGAAATTTTAGCAATTTCTTGTGATTGCTCACCAGTACCAAACTCTGATCCCCACATTTCAGCTTCAGGATTATCTTCTTTATTTACAATCTGTAAATCCTTTATAATCTTTTTACCTTCTGTATAACTTGTATTAAACACTGTAAAGAAAGTATTAGCGAAAGTAGCATATTCTGCTTCTGGGTCTTCAAGAGCTTTAGTTTCTAAGTCACTAGCTATAGAAGCTAGATTAGCATTTTCAGTTCCAATAACTTTAAGTTTCTCTATCATTCCTTCATAAGTACTGATATCTGAAAGAACTGAATAAAGCTCTGCAATAGTCCTACTAACATTTATCTTCTTTGGGAAACCTTTATGATCTCTTACTTGTACTATATTACCATCCTTATCATATCTCTTCTCAACTTGAGTTTGTAGATACAACTTGATAACTGTACCTACAGTATCTTTTGGGTTTATAGAAGCAGAATCCTGAGAATAAATTCTCTCTTTACTATTCTGTTCAGCATCATTTTCCTCTTCATACTCTTTAGAAAACTCTTTATAATCCTCCTCAGACATTAAAGATACTTCTAGTTTAGCCAAAGAAACATTAATACCTAAAGATTTTAACATTCTGGTAGTGTCCTCTAATAATCTATGATTATCAGGTCTCATCATTTCGACTAGCTCTAGATTAGCTGCCTTTATTATAGATATTGCATTCTCAGCTTTAGGTCTATTAGCTTCATCAAAAGTAGCTTCAAGCATTCTCTGCTCTATATTAGCAATCTTACTTAGATTATCGGTATGAATCTTTTCAAGTCTATTTACAACTCTTTTATAAGCAGAATGAATATCTTCATAAGTAATTTCTCCTAAAGGAACCTGAGTAATAACTCCTGCTTCTTTAACAGCAGTAATTTCTTTTAGTAAGCCTGAAGTCATATTGTCCACAGCTATACCATAAGTAGTATGGGATATAAACCCTGCTGGTATTGGATTCAATGACTCTTTAGGCTCAACTTGTGATACAACTGACTTTAGTTGATTTTTAGAATCTTCAACTTTACTAGTTACTTTACACGTCATATTTTTAATATTAAATAATTTTATCAAATATACTAAAAGAAATTGTACTGTATTGACTAACAATTAGGTATTAATACCCATAGTCTTCTTTCATCATGCATTGGGCAAGCTCATAACCATCCCAATTATCTACTCCAGCAGATTCAAGACACTCTAAGAAATCATGACTTTCTTGCAAAGATGCTATAGTTTTATCTTTAGCTTCTAATTGCTTTTCTAGCCAGTCCTTATAATTGTCTAAATCAAAATGACTGTCTGTTTCCCCTATTGTTTCAGGATGCGCTTCTCTAAACGATTTTTCAAATTTCCAACTCATAATACTAATTTATTTATCTATATTTAACATAGTATCTGCTACTCTATATGAAATTACAGCTAAAGACGTATTATTTCCGTCTACGTTACCTAACTTTTCAAGTAAATGATTATTACTTAATATACCTTGCATAGCTTTAGCAGCAAAGTACTCTCTTTTAGTTAAACCTTCTTGTAAGTAAATATCATTTACACAAGAAAAAGCTGACCTATCTTTATTTTCCATAAAATTTTATTTAAAGTGACTCCTGCAAAGAAGAGTCACTATTGTTATTTACACTTTAATTCTGCTACTTCATCTTGTAGTTCTTGAAGCTGGTACTCAATATCTTCTTTAATAGTCTCAAGTTTTCTAATTCTAACAGAGTTAACAATAGAGTTCCAACCAACTATAACTAAGATAACTGATAATAATCCTACCATTACTTAGTAAAATCAATTAGTAACTGGGCATCCTCTAACATAGCAGAAGCTTTTAATTGTCTAGCTGTAGCCATTGCTAAAGCTTTAGCTTGATTAGATACTTTAACTAAATTAGTTAAAGGCTTAAAAGAGACTGAGTAAGTAAGATAACCTACTGTAGAATGCTTAGTTACTACTACTGATAAATCCTTAGAAATATTCTTTCTTATAGGAGTTTCAAGACTCTTGTACAAAGAGTGAGGAGTTGCTAGTACTGTTTGAGCAATAATACTTTTCTTAGTAACCATTACTCTCTGACTTGGTACTAATCCTATAGTTATTTTATCTGTAACTACCATTAAATCGTTAACACTTTTTGTTTGTTTCATAATAAGTTTTATTTATTTAGTAATTAATTTTTATATCTCCTTGAGTAATCAACTCAAGGTCGCACAATTAGATTTCTCTATACGACAAACACTTTCATGCTTGAAGGCTAAATAAAGATCTCCAGAGATAATGAGATTTTAATCTCCATGCTGGCATCGAACCAGCTCTATTTAGCTGCCAATAATAACTTACTTATCCCCAAAGGAACCAGAAGTAGATTAGCCTTCTATTTCAGCTTGTTATTATTATATTGTCTCCCTCACACGGAGCTTCTATTATTTATAATATCTGTACAAAGAATGTACATTCTCATCTTTTTCTTTAGAGCCATCATATACTACAAATGTCTCTAATAATGTATTACCGTTACTCTCTAAATATTCTTTAATAGTATCTCTAGTCTTACCAGAATAAAAAGAATCATCTAGAAATATAAAGTGTTTACACTCTGTATCTTCTAAATGTCTTATTATCTCTAAGGGTTTATCTTCCCTTAAACCTCCTGATACGTGCAGTATGTTACCAGTAGGGGAATTATCTGACACAAATTGACCAAACTTACCAGACACCACTAAACCCATAGATTCTACTTCTGGGTACTGGAACTTTAGTACTTCATCTAAGAGGCTACATAATATAGTTCTATCTTTCAATCTTAAATCTAAAGCAGTAAAGAACTCTTCTCCTCCAGTATGCTTTCTTACACATGTTTCTACAATGTTTGCTATCATAAGTTTAAATATTTAATTACTCAGTACTAAGGGCAGGACTCGAACCTGCAACTTGCCGTAACCTTGTGAACCTGTAACTGCTTTCATTTCACTGCTTCTAGGTATGCGTCTACCAATTCCGCCACCTTAGTATAATATATTTTAGTTGCGTATTAACTTTTACTACTAGATAAAAGTATTAACTTTATTCACTTGTTACAAAACATTTAAAATACTACTAGTAATTTTACATTTCGGATAATTGGAGCAACCTAAAAAATATTCGTTTTTTGATTTATTTAGTCTTTTTACTCTCTGATAGCCGCAATTACATTTTCCAAGCTTTTCTCGTTCAATTTTAGCTAACTCAGCCTGTTTATCACGTTTCTTTTGTTTTTTACTTCTAAAGTCCGTCTCTCCTTTTGGTAACCCATGTTCATAGCCTTGTTCAATAAGCTTTAAACAAGCAAAACAATTTACGTCATCAATTCTTTTCGCTTCATGCAAATGTCTGTGTCCGCAATTTGCATTTGGAATATGATAAAATTCACGTCCAGTATAGGGATAATGTCTTTTTACATCTTGCCAATATTCTGCTGTATCTGTAAGTACCATAATAAAAACATTAAAAGTAAGCCTCAACTAAGAAGCTTACTTTATATTATTTATATATTCTTTTTATTTATTCTTCTATAGCATCTTTGCCATAGATAAGATCTACTCTGCTTTGAAGAAGTGCGATTTCAGTTTGCATCTTTTCTTTCTCAGCATTGTAGTTTTTAGTAAGCTCGTCAACTCTAACCTCTACAGCTTTAACTTCCGCTTCAGCACTTTCTACTCCTTTCCAATATTTAGGAGCAAATGCTTTTTTAGCAGCTTCTGTTTTAACATCTTCGTTAGTGATGTTTTCAGCAGCAGCTTCAAGAGTTTCGAAAGCCGTTAAAGCCAGTGATTCTAAGTCTTTAGACTTTTTCTCATATTCACGAGTAAGGGTATCAATATCCCATTGAATGTCTTTGATATCAGAACGCAACTTATCTACTTCCTTAATAAAGAAAGAGTTGATATGTCCCATTTCACCCATTTCAAACTTAGCTTTGATTCTAGCCATGATTGTTAACTCTTTTACCTTCACTACTTCTACTTTTTTACTTGTCATAATTAAAATTTATTAAAATGATTAAAATTAAATATTAAATTTTTTATAAATACTTGGAGAGAAAGTTGTTAAACTATCCTCTTTTTTACACTCCTTAATAGGTTTTTCCTTTGGTATTAAGCTACTAGAAGATTTGCCCCGTAGTCCGTAACCAACTAAACTAATACTTTCAGAAACTGATTCAACAGGATCTTTAGTCTCTTTAGGTAACAAATGTTTAAACATACTAAACCTAGAATCTGTTTTAACTAAATTAGTAAAGACCTTACTGTTATTTGAATTAAATAAGCATTTACCACATTCTATCTTTGTACAAGAAACTGAAGAAGCATCACACCCACATATATAACCATCTTCAACATCACAAGTTATATTAACGTCTATATTCCAAGGTACATCATAAGTTATACAGTCTACTATTATAGAAGTTTTTTCTTTAAATAATATTGGGTCTCTTACTTCTGTTTCTTCAGTAATTAGTTCTAAATCTTCATCTTTTGCAAAATATCCAGAAGTATCCTGCCTATTGAAATAATATCTAGCTCCTTTTTTACTTCCTATAAATGTGACAAAAGTTATAGTTTTTATAGAGCCTATTTGGAAATAATGACTGCAATTATTAGCAACTATTTTAACCTTATCACCGATTTTGAATTTGCTTTCTTGTACATTAGATACAGGAGTAGCCCTTTCAACTAATTCAATTTCTTCAGGTGTAACCACCCAACGGTCCTCCTCTACACTATAAAAATCTGAGCCATAGCTTTTTATAGTGACTACAGTACCAATTTTAAATCCGTGATTATGCGTACAAGCAACAATACGGACTTTATCACCAACCTTAAACTTACTTTCTAGTATAGATGGTTTAGAATCTTCTACATGTAACTCTAGCTCCTTGTCTGTTAAATACCATACTCCTTCTTTAAATGAATAGTCGTTTTCACTAAGTTCTCTTACAGTAATGATAGAGCCTATTTTAAATCTATGCCCGCTAGTATTGGCAATAACCTTAACTCTATCACCAGGTTTAAATCTCTCTTTCATAGGTTCTTCATTTATACTAGAATTTTTATACACATCTTTAAAGTTAGATTCGCTCTCAAATAAATGAGGATTCCTCTGAAGTAGATTAGTTAGAGTATGATCTATTTCATGATCTCTCCATTTAATCGGAGACCCTTCTAGAAGTGTGTAACCTTTACTATCTATATCCACTACTTTCCGCATAATACCTGAATCAGTTACTACTAGATCTCCTATATTATATTTCAAATCCTTGACAATTGAATTATCACTAGAGGTTATAGATTCTATTTTGTTTTCAGACTCAATTACAGGTTCTACTTTAACTTCTGATTTCAAGGGAACATTGGTTTTATCATCTTCGTCTTGTTTTGTTAATAAAGGTTTTAAATCAGCATAATTAGGATTAGTTTTTATTAAAGATTTGAATTTATCTAAGCCGAAAGTAGAACTGTTTAATATACATTGATTGCACTGTATTACAACACAGTTATTGATATTCAATACTTCACAAAAATGTAAATTTTCTTCATCAAATCCATCTAAGGACGCTTCGTATCCTTTTGCTACACCTCTAATATCAGGAACTTTATATATAGTACCTTCTACTTCTAGCTCTTGAATCTTACCAGCACCTATCATGTGGAAAGGTTCTTTTTTAGTTTCAGTCTTTGGTGTATAATGTAACCACTCTTCAAATGATATGACTTTACTGTTAGTGACACGACATTTACCATAGGTTCTGTTTTGAATGTCTATATAAGACTCTTCTTTATACCTTCCCCATCTAGCTACATTGAGATCTATTTTACAATCCTCTACTATAAAGTCCCATTGTATTTGTAACTCACACTTAACCATTATATCTTTAATAGCTCTTCTGGCTTTCTTCTGCTCTTCAGTAGCAGTATCTGCAATAGAAACTACAAAAGGTTCGTCTTTTAATATGTTACCGTCTTTATCTAACTTTAATGGCTTAGATAAATCAGCTTTAAGATAAGATTCAAAAGAATACACAGGTATATTTTCTCTAAAAGCAAAAGATAAAGTATCATAACCATATTTCAGTCTTATATAACCTTTTTCTATAAAAGGAGAAGTAGATTCCACTTGTTCTGATACTATAAAATCTCTTTCTTCTCTAGAGTTACAATGTATAGCTGTACTTATAGGTAACTTCAATCTAGCTTCTTTATACTTATCATATTCAGAATACTTATCAGATACTTTAGGAACATCTTTAATATCTTCTTTAGGTAAACCTATAGCTTTTCGGATATTTGGATATAAAGAAGGATTTTCTTCTAGGTATTTAGTTAAGTCTTTCCTGTTATCTTCGTTTAAATAACATCGTCCGCAAGGTATATCATCACAGTCTTTCCTTCCAGATGCAATAGAACATCCGCATAAACTAACATTTTCAAAGCTATTAGAGGACTCCTCAAACACTAAAGTTTCTACCTTTAGCGGCATTCGTAAATCACTCATGTTTCCTCCTATTTTCAGTAGAATAAACTAATATGTATTTCTTTCTAACAATTCTAGGTCTTTTTGTTCTTACCATAGTAGTTGTTTTTTAAGGTTACTGATCTCTTTTCCTATATCATTTAAATTACCTGTATACAAACAACCTCTTTCTTTACAATAAGATTGTTGTTCTCTAGCTTGCTCTAGTTCAGCATTTAATGCAGAGATTTTAGTTTTAATAATTTTTCTTGTGATTATTCTTTGTTTGAAAGTATAAACACCTGTGATAACAGCATATATAAACAATACTGCTATAAGTACGTAGCTTAATAAATTCATAATTAATAGTATTAGTTAATAATTAGCTTATTTAATATTTACTTAGAAACTATAGAAGTTATTAATTGTAAACTAAGCTACTCTAGAACGAGTAAGTGTATGAACACTGAAGGCTCTTATAATAGTTTACTTAATAACTTCTATACCTAGCATTTAAGGGGCTTAGACTTAAATATAGGTTTGTTTCTAATTTATTTTAAATGCACATTGCACATCCCTCTAATCCACAGGCATCACATTGAAGTGTACACCAATAACCAGCTTCGTCATCATCTTCTGAAATATCCATTTGTGATAAAGCCTCTGATCCGCAACTTCCACATATTTTAGCACCACAATCACAGTAAATCCAACAACAGTTAGATAATGTCTGTTCATGTTCTTCCCCGCATTTACTACATTTAATTTTCATAAGTTTATTTTCTTTAATCAGTGAGCTGGTAGGATTCGAACCTACATCAAGAGAGTCAAAAGTCTCCCTCTTTTGTCCAATTAAGTTACAGCTCTATTATTTTCATAAGTACCAGCGAAGCATTTATTAAATGTTCAGTTACTTAGAATCACTCTACAATTTCTATTTTCTTTCTCAGAGCTTTAGAAATCTCAGCTACAGTCATCTTAACTGTTTCTGGTTCTTTTGGAATAGGTTTGCAGTTTCTATAGTTAGTTGTTGAATACTCTTTGTAAGTTAAAAACTCTTTTTCAGTGTCATCAGTAACTGTAATCACAGGATAATTATAATTATCTGTGAAATTACATAATACTATTCTCTCTTCAGCACACTCTTCAACATCATCCCAGACTAGCATCCTAGGATACTCTTCTGGTTTAAAAGGACCTATATTAATAGGTTTAGTTTCTACCATATTTAGCATTCTTTCAAGAAAGCCTAATTTAGGTAGTTTTAATGTATTTCTTGATAATACTATTGTAGCTATTGGGGAAATTGCTCCTTCTTTAAATATAACATAATCAGGATTCTCTCCAGTATAATTAATTGGGATACCAAATTTTTCTGCTATTAAATACAACAATGCCCAATTACCTTTTTACCGTCACAATAATCTCCTTCTTTTAAAATAGGTTTTTCCATGTTCTTGTTGTTTCTATTAATCGTTTAACTTTTTTAACAATTTCCTTATTACCAAAAGATGATACAGTTTCTGGTGTTGCTTTTAGGATCTCTTTACATAAATATGTATATTTAGTAAGAAGATCTAAATTCCTCTGATATTTACTTTCTAATTTACTCAGATTACTTTCAGCATCTTTGAGCTTTACATTATGGTCTATAAGGTCGGAGTTATATTTTGAAAGATTATAATTCTCCTCTCTTAAATCATCTACAGTTTTAGATAAAATAGAATAAGCTTCTAAAGCTTTATCAGCATTAGCTAATTTGTCTTTAATATCTGAATCAATCTTACTTTGTAACTCCTCTCTAATCTCTTTTCTAACTTCATCTAGTCCTAAAGTTGTTATTTCTATTTTAGGGTCAGAAGTTGTTACTACTCTTTTAAAGAAAGTATCAATTACGCTCTTAACACTTTTAAATGACACATTTGTACCATAACTATTAAAATGACGCGTAAGATTTCTATTCAATTGCTCTAAAGCAAAAACCTCAGGCTGATCTATCCAAACAGATTCATAAGTTTCTAGTCTAGTTACCTTAGTTACTTTCATTTTAGAGTTCTCTAGAATCTCTAACTTTTCTTTATTGAGCCTATCAATCTCAGCTTGTTGTCTTTTAGTTTCACTTAAAGCTTCTTCTAAAAGTCTTTTGTTTTCTTTTAATAACTCGTATTCTGAGTCATCCATTGTTACTTTTGCCATAACTATTTTGTTTTTAGTACATACTTAAATCTGGTAGTTCATGATCTACTCCCATAAACTTGCACCCAACACATCTACCAATTCCTAGATTTACTTGGGATTTACATTGTAAACAGGCACCATGAAAAGGCTTATATGCTTTTAGATTAGGGTAATGTCTAACTAGGTAATAATTTACAGAGCGTTTTATCTCCCTATCTAATGGTATATTTTCTCCAGTAATAACCTCACGTTTCTTTATATCCTTCTTTAGATCTTCTACAAGCTGAAATAGCTCTTTTCCCGTACTCTCTTCCATCTCTATCTGATTTAGATTTATAAATACTAGTGTTATAATCCTTAGCTCTTTTGGCTTTATATAGAATATAAAGACCTAATATAATTCCTATTAAATATTGCATAATAAGGTGTTTAATAAGTTTTTATAATAAGATAACTTTGCGGAACTATTTTATAAAATTCTTTTATTATTTTATATTTAGTAGTTAGGCAATCTTCAAAGAATTTATCGTTTACTGTCCAATAAAGGTCGCTACTAGTAATTAAATCCCTATAAACAATAGTATTTTTTTTTCTAATTGCAAATTTATTTTTACTAAATTCAACTATTTCAAAATCAGAGATTTTATAGGATTCGCTAGAAATTAGCTCATTAAACTTTCTTTTAGTTTTCAATTCAAACATATTACACAGTTTTAGTTACAATTATTGCAAAGTTGTTTAATAAGAAATGCTTTATAACTCTTATTACTATTTCCTAAGTAGTACCACAATCTCTGACCATTAGTTAAATCTTCCCAATGTACATAACAAAAAGCTTTAACTTTCTTCTTTAGTTTTCTTGGTATACGTTTACTACTAAACATACCACTTATTACTTTAGGAGCTGTGAAATGTTGCTCTAAATCTTCGTATTTCATATTATATAGTTTAAATATAAATTTTAAATAAAACCAGAAGAGCTTTTATAGAACTGTCTACTGTACCTAGTACAATAAATGCAATCTTATAACCAGTTCTAACTCTTCTGGTAAATAAAATAATCAAGAATAACCTTTACTAATTAACCAATAATCAAACTCAATGAAAAAAGTCAAATTTAACTTTAAATACTATAAGTAAACTATCCTTCTAGTTTATACTACCCAGTTTAGTTTCACAACTTTCTTAGGGAGGATTATAGTATTGTAATGTACATGTATAAAACAAAATGAAAAACAATCACTACACACTTCACAGTTGGTAGTGTTTTGGTTATTCTTGATTTGTGTGCAAGGTAGGATTCGAACCTACATATTCCGCTGTTCTGCGATCAGAGAATGTTTCTAGTCATCTGCCAACTAGTATCGAACTCAAGCCTATACTAATTCTCTAAGGGAGTTAACTTCCGCTCCCTTCTTTACCAATTAAGATACTTGCACATAATATAAAGGTTTTTAGAGAACCTTTTTCATAAACTCTATAGTAATTTTCTACACCTGTCAAGGTCTTCTTAATTTTCGTATACAGTCAGTGAGCGCTCTACCTGTATTCGTATATAAGAATGTTCCGCAATAAGTATTTCGTATACAAATACTTATCTATTGTATATAAGGTACTTTACTAAAAAAGCACATTACTATTTGAGGACATAGTTGGAATCGAACCAACTACCTATACTATATCTAGAAGCTATTGAGAGTATATCATGGGAAGTTCTTAGCCTGTCTATTCAGGTATCTCAATCTTTACCTCCGTATATCTATACTTTTTACGCTTGATATGTATAAGCTCTATCCAATGAGCTTATATGTCCTAATTAAAAGATACTGCGCATTAACCATTATTATGCTACTTGTCCGCCCTTTTGAAAAGCAGGTACAGCCTCGAACTGTATTCTCTAGTATCTTTTGGGTATATGGTAGGACTTGAACCTACGACCACTCCCTTGAGTAGCTCTCTAACCAACTGAGCATTACATATACCTATTCCAACAATTCTAGAATTACAGGCTATCTAAAGTTAATTACTCTTTAGAGTCACTAGCGTTGTTAACTTTGTTGGTGTTTTGTAAATGAGATTTAATAATTTCTATTAAATCTCGTACTGTAGCATTTTCCGTACCAGCAATTTTAGTATCTTCTTTTACAGTAAAAATAATATTGAACTCTTTTTCACAATCCATTATTATTTCTATAATATCTAATTCATCTGCTTTTAAAAACTCAAAAGTTGTTTTATCTGTGATAGCTTTAACATCTTCAGAATCTAAGTCTAACTTTTCAGCTATTAGCTTTTTTACTTTATCCTCTATTTTCATAGTATTAAAATTTGTACCAGTTAAGTATTCTTATAACGAATGGTATTTTTCGTTTTAATTCTTTTCTATAAGCGGAGAATACTGTACTAACAGTAAAGAAATCCACTTTAGGTATTTTCTTTACTAAGAAATATTCTACAGTCTCACTCCATCTTCCTAATGTATTATCAGTATATATTCCGTCATTATCTATATTTATGAAATGAATTACAGGGTAACCTTCATCAATATAAATACACATTGCTATAGAATCTTGATTATTATTTAGAGCGTCATTTACAGCATTATTGTGACATCGGAAATTATATCTACATGCCCCGCTTTCTACGGGTATTTTAGTAAGAGTGGCTCTTGCATGACTTACTATAATATCTCTAGCTTTATTTTCTAACATTATTTTAAAATATTAAACCATTAATAAACTCTAATACATGTACAATAAACCAAGCTATATTCCAAGTTAGTTTATTGTATATATATTAGTATAATTAGCTCACAGATTAGTTATCTATATCTACTTCTGGTTATACTTCTCATAAATAGTTTTATCTAATAGTTTTATCTTCTTCCCCATTGTAGCAGTAAAAGTGTTATCCTTATTAAAAGGTCTATCACTGTCTTTGATGAGTTTAGCTACCTCTTTATGATACTCTATATAAGGTATAGTATTCTTTACATAGAAGCTAGGCTTAGCTTCTAAGTGTCTATCCTTACACCCTACCATTCCACTAAATATAGATTGAGAACATAGGTTACATGAGCCATCATTACATCGAACTGTAATACATAACTTACAATAATCAACAGTACAACGATGTGTATTTTCTTCATATTCTTTAGCAGTTTCTAAATGGGCTTTGACCCAAGCTTTCTTTAGTTTCTCTTGTTCTTTAGTCATGATATTAGTTATTAGTTATTAGTTTATATTATAATTAGAGACTATAGCTGGAATCGAACCAGCACCTAATCTAGATAACTCCCTAATGAGTATATAGCCTACGTTTTAAATTACTTAGAAGATAAAATAGTATTTAATCTTTTCTCAAGTACTTTAATTTGATTATTAAAGCCTTCAATCTTCTTGTCAGCATCTTCTTTAGCTATTTTGATTGATTCCTCTGCTTTTACAATTTTATCCTCAGCCTTTTGGATATTATCCCAATAAGCCTTTGAAAATGAATCAGAGTCAGCATTGGTTTTAATCTTAGAAGCATCTTCAATAATAAAAGCCTCGTCCAAAGCAGAATTAGCATCCTCATAATCTGTATTAGGTATCCAATATCTCTTATCGCCAATAAGGAAATTTATTCTATCTTCCATTACAATGTAGTATTAGTTTAATAACAGTCAAAATAACCACAATTGGGACATCTAATTCCGCTCCATGTTAGTATAATCAACTTTCCACATTCTGGACAAATGGTTTCTTCTTCCTCTTCACAGATCCCTATTTCACAATCTTCCATTACGATTTAGTATTAATTTACTGTTCCATACCACATTCTCCACAAATAAAATCTTCCTGATTAAATCCAGGGATTTTATCTCTAACTTTAAGTAAGTACTCATAAAATACATTATAGCTTTCGATATTCTCAAAAGATAGTAGTACTTCCATACTGCCATCATTATCTTGTTCTGTACCTATATCTTCTTTTGGTACTGTTACAAAAGTAATTCCAGCTCTTTCTCCTTCTTGCCAAATAGCACTTATACCTATTGTACCCTGGCCAAGAGATATTACAGTCACATCCTTATTATTTCCGACTTGTTGATTGCGTAGTATCATTACAATTTAGTATTAGTTAGTTACTTTCTTTTCACTTCGTTACATTTCTTATGTAATAACTTGATAACATTAAAGATAGCATAGTTATTAATCAAGTTTAATGATTTACTTGCTAATATTTCTGGCTCTGTTAAGTTTAAATCATATAATAAACCATCTATATGTTGCTTAACAAGTTCTTCTATATTACAAGTTCTTAATCCCTCTATAGTATTGATTACTATATTACCAGCTTTAAGTTCACCTTGTATTGTGACTATCATCGGAGTATTAACTAAATCATTATACTCTTCTGTCCACTCTTTAGGTATTTCCAATTTAGCTTCGCGATATCTGTTGATAGCACTTACTATATCTTTTATTCTACCAGCATCATGAAGTCTTCTTGGTTTTAATCCTAATGGTGGCAACTCTAATTGTTCTATTATGTTATTCTGTTTTGACATAGCTTATAGTTTTTAGCGTTAGTAATTTGTTTAGAATTTAATGTATAAATGCACAAGGATTGTTACCATCTATTCTATCAGATAGATATAAATCACTTTTAGGTTTAGAACTATAACTACTAATGCGTAATGCAAAGTAATCTACTATGCCTTCTAAGTATAAGTTTGCTTTTATAGTTAATGAATGCTGAGTTTTCTTTTCTACCCAATTAAAATAATTAATTAAACTATTAGCTTCTCTTTTAGATATTCTATTGAATAAAGTTTCTATTGATTCTCCTTTATATTTACCAAAAGGTAGTATAGTCGTTATATCTATTATCATTTTATTAATAATTAGTATTAATAGTTTGTTTAGAATTGCAATTTAGCGTGATAGGATAATAGTCTATTGTTCTAGTTTAAGCTATAGTAATCTATAGTAAGACTAATGATAGATAGAGTAAAATGGGTATATTGGTTTATACCCTCTGTAATACTCTATCTATCAAACACTTATAACTTAAAATTAAACTTTATAATAAAGCATTCTCACTGTTATTTTCCTCAGTAATCTCTATTATTTCATCTTTAAGTACCTGTATCCAATCTCCTTCTTCATTAATAACTACAAATCCTATACATCTAGGATCTTTAAGAGCTATCTTAAGAAAAATAGTGTTAAAAGCATTAGGTAATGCAGATAATAACTCTTCTGGAGTCTCATATAAATCTACTATTTTACTTGTATTGCTTTCTTTAGCATACAGGCAATTAACTAGTTTTACTCTTTTCATGATATTTTTGGTTAATTATTAACTAACTGAGAATTGAATAGACTGTACAGATATACAGTCTATTTTCATCTATGCGATTCTAAGAGACTTATTTCTTCTTGAAATAGTCATAAATTGACTTACCTATTGAATATACTACTATTACTGACCCTACTATTACAGCAGCAGTCAATGTTACTCTTGATATTGTTTCTAAAGTTACCATAACTCAAAATGTTTTATTGTTTATTATCAAAGTAAAAGTTAATTAACTCAGCAAATTGATGAATATCATCACATGCTATTACTTTTCTTCCTTGTTCTACTACTATTGGTAAAGTATTCATAACTAAGATTCTTTATAAAGTTTAACTAATATGTTTAATTGTTCTTCTGTAATATTATTTAACCAATCTATCCTTATTTGTATTCCTGAAGCAGAACCATAGCATAAAAAGGTTCCTATGGAGTTTTCTCCTAGAAACAAACAAGTGCCGAATAGATATATACTTTCCTCACGATTAAATCTTATACCTAATTTAATATGTAAGTATTTACAAATACCAAAAGAGATATTATAGTATTTGCTGTATATCTTTGCACTCTCCCAATCACCATCTTCAGCAATACTAAGTAATGTTTCATACCTAGACTTCAGAGTAATGAGTTCTTTCTCTACTGTACTTCTGGCAAAGAATCTTTTATTTATATAATTCTTAATCTTTTTCATGATTATTTCGTTATTTAGTTATAAAATAGTTAGTAAAATGCTTGTTTATGTAAATAAAAATACCGAGCTTGCGACAGTCAAGCGAGGAGAGCTGCGGTATGTTTTGTTCAAAAAGAAACAACAACTACTAAGCCCCGAAAGTAGAAGAGAGGTAATACATAAAGAATAAGATATAAATAGTATGTTAATTAGCAATTAGCAATTAGCAATTAGCAATTAGCCCAGACTCTGTCCAAAGGAGATCTGGGCTTATTCTTTCTATCCTCTTCTACTTCTGGCTTACTTCAAAGAACTCCTAAGTATCTTATTAATCCTTTCATAAGTATCTATTGTATTCTGTAGCTCTTCAACTATTAACTTACACTCTTCGTACTTCTGGGGATTCTTAATAGCTCCTGAATCATGAGTGTATCTAGTAGCTTTATCCAAGTTTTCTAATGCTGATTCTAATTTAGAATCTAATACAGATAATATCTCGTTATTAGATGCTAGACTAGATACTAATATGTTCTGATTAGCCTGTATTACATTGTGTACCTTAGGTGTAATTACCTTACTATCCTTTTGGGTTAATCCAATTGTTACTCCAATTGCTAGCATTACTAGGAATGTAGCTAAATTTACTCTGAATATTAGACTATTACTCATGGTTGCGTTATTTGATTATTGATTGTTTCGTTATTGATTGCTTGATAAAAACTATTAAACAATAGAAATTGTTTGTACTGGATTATAAGTGAAAATAAAAGAGAGCTTACGCTCTCTTTCTATTATTCTTCAATCTCTTCTAATACAAGTGAGTAGATTGTACTGCCTTTAGCATACAATGTCTCTACTTTAGTAGTAGGATGAACATAAGTATAATCTTGACGATATCTAGCTTCACGGAATGTGATATTAGTATCTTCAGAGATATCAGCCATTATGCTATCATCAATCTTCTTGTAATCAGTAGTAAAGAAGTTAACAAAGAATCTCTTGCCTTCAGCTTTAGACCAAGCTAATACAAATGCATTGCCTGTAGATGAATGACCAAAGTATGTATCAGGAAATCCAGATGCTTGTAAGAATGTTACAACATCAGATACCTTGATATTAGGCATCTCGCCTGATATTTCAAGATTTGATTGTTTAATATTAGCGTCAGCTAAGTTAAACTTACTCAACATCTGTGCTACTACTGCTTGCTGTTCTGCTGTTAATGTACTCATAATTTCTAGTTTTTATAGTTAAAATAAAATTGACGTAGTAGAAATTGGTTGTATTGGTTACCCCCCAGTCGGAACGAAGAGACGAGGTGGGGGAGGTAATGGATAGAGAGTGTATATTTCTACCACAGAAAAAAATTTTGAAATGCCAACATCTATAGAAACTATTTACCCAATAATGTTTTGTACTTACACAGTAATGTACTATATTTGTTCAAATTAAAATTAGTTATATGAGTACAGTATTAATTACATTAGAGAGTGCTAGAGCAAATAATGCTCTCATTAAAATTATCCAGATGTCTAACTTCTTATGGAAGTTATCTGATAATGAGATAGAATTAGCTACCTTATTATTAGAGAAAAGACTACAATTAGCAGAAGATGGACTAGCTGTTAAGTTTATTCCATCATTCCTGCTGTCTACTGAAAGTAGAGCACAATATGGTACTACTTTAGGTATTGGTTCAAAACAGTATCTTGGATACTTAATTAAGTCCCTAAAGGATAAGAAGTTCTTAACAAAGTTTAGTGATATAGATATGAGTGTTATACCAACATCTATAAGTCTAACATATGACCGCAATTGATGAGATACATGCAGAAGTAGCAGAAGAGCATTGTACTTATAGGTATGTCAGTAGGGCATGTCTTAGAGCACAGTTAGAATTAGTTGCTAGAGCTATGAGTAGTGAAAAGTTTGAAGCAGTTAGGTTAAAGCATTTAGGAATATTTAAAGTTAGTAAAGCTAGGGCAGAACATCTTAGCAAAATTATAGATCTTAGTAAAGATCAATTGGAGTTAATAAAAAATTTAAAGTAATGGAAAAATTATCAGTAAAAGAAGTTAAAGCCTTAGAGTTAGAACAAGAGGTATTAGAGAATGCTAGTCCTGCAAAGATTAGTGAGTATAGAAACCAATTTAAAGTTATCTACGATGTTACATCTATCCCAGATGGTTTAGCATTTGATCAATTGATGAAGATAGCAGATACAGGGTTTATCTTGTATAATGGTGAGAGTGGCATGAAACCAAAAGTGATTAAGGTTGGTAATAATAGTGAGGATGTAGAACTTATACCTAAGATTGTAGATGTAGCTGGAAAAACTATTTCCATTGATGCTTTTAATGCTTTGTTTGAAGAAAGAGAGTTCTGGAGAAAAGAACTGTATAAGTGTAAAAGATCTCCTTATTACTATTATGTTACATACGTATCTGACAAAGCCGAACCCGATGAGAAAGATGCTAAAGCCTTTATCGCTTCTTTAGGGATACCAGAACAACCAGAAGGTATAGAGAATGACTCGGATGCAGTATTAGCTTTCAAAGAATCTCAGAGAGCTGTTATGAGTGCTTACTCTGATACAGTTAAATTGGACTACCTTAAAGAGCGCAAGCCTTGTAGAGATTTATTAATAGAAGAGCTTAATAAACAAATTGAAGCTAAAGTTAAAGAGGTTAAGGATAAACTGTCTATTAAGTTCAGCGAAGTAGATTGGAAATCTGTTTCAGATTCTGACTTTACTGCTAAGGTTGTTACAGAAATTAGAAAGACTAAGGTGGGTAAAAATTACCCTACATACTCTAAACTTGGTAAATGGGATAAAGATATGTTGTTTATAACTCCTATAAGATCTCTGTGTGATATATACTTAGAAGTAGTTAAATAGTTAAATTGTTAGGGGAGTAAATACTTCCCTAATCTTATTACACTTATATGGAAATAATAAAAGTTCAAATGGGTGGATTTGTCTTAGAGCTATATGATCCAAAGCCTGAGGAAATGGCTGAATGGTTGGTAGCTGTAGGAGATGGTCTAGAGGACCCAATTACAATGCACGATTTAGATAAAATGTTTGAGATATGAAATATTATGAAGCCTTTAATGGAGATGCTACAGATGACTTCTGGGAACTGTTTCCTGTATTTAAAGCACACCCTTTCTTTAAAGATATATTTAAGAAAGATAGAAGTACTAACAAGAACAAGAGTATCAAGCTAATGTGGGGACTAACTCTACTTTTGGATTTAGATAGTGAGTTATATAATGCCCCAGAAGATGAAGCATATGAGAATGCAGTGTCGATAGTAGATATGGACCTTATTAAATATGTAGGAAGTAGCGAGGAATGGAATGTAACTAAGAAAGCCTTTATTGATTTTATAGATACAAAACTATCTAGGTCTTTAAGAGATATAGAATCTAAATTAGTAGAGAGAGACAAGTTTATTAGGGATACTCCTTATTCTTTAGACAGTTGGGATGTACCAGAAGGGAGTACTAAGCCTATATTGGTTAAAGGTACTGCAAAGGACCTAGATGTTATGATCACATCTACTGATAAGATATATGGTAAGATTAGAGAATTGAGAGCAGAGTTACAGAATCAAAGTGCAAGTAACAGTTTTGGAGGAGCAGTTCCTTCTTTAGGTGATAGTGGAATGGTATGACAGTAGATGAATATTTAGGTAAGATTAATATAGATAAGATTCTATATATAAACAAAATACCTTTAGATAAGGTACTTAGAGGCCCTGTACAAGTTATTAATCCTTTATCAATAAAGTATAAGTTATATTGGAGAGAAGAAGAAAGAAGAATATATGATGGATTCTGGGTAAGCCATGAAGGATTACATAAGTGGGTTCCTGGAGCAATGTACTTTTATGGTAAATACTGGAGTATTAAACTTAATGACGATAAGTCTGATATTAAAGGTAAAGTAATTGGAAGGCCTAAGATACGTGACGTTGAATGGATTAAATTCTATCTATATTATGAAATGCGAGGTTTTTCTGGATTTGAATTAGATGATGAGTTTTCAGCACATAGAGCACTAGAAGGTCTAAATCCTAATGAGAGTGAAGAAGATGTACTCGAACTAAAGTTTAGACTGAGCAATCTAGGAGCCAAGGACAGAGCACATGAAAGCCTTCTTACCTCTTCTGGTACTTATAAGAAGTATAAACCAGCAGATGAAATGCTTTGGGAATACCAAACTAAACCTCTAGGTACAATACTTATGTTTAATGAGGCTCTTAATCTAGCCGATATCGAAAGTCGAGGAGTAGGTAAGTCTTATACAATGAGTGGATTAGTAGGATATACCTTTATTACTTCTGGTGTTACATCTTATGAAGCTGCTAAGCTAGCCCATTCACAAGGGAAGCCTCCTACAGCAGAACAATTAATAGGTGCTATTGACTCTAAGTATTCTGGTGATACTGTATCAAAGTTCAAACTTGGTATGGAGGAAATGGTAGGGTCTCAAAGTGTAGGATCTATAACTTACCCTAGCCCTTTCTCTAGGCTTACAGCTGGTTCCCTAGACTGTGGGAACGGAAAGAATCCTTTTAGACATGAGTATAAAGTTAAAGAAGGTGGAACATGGAAATTTAAAGGTACTAAATCTAATATCCAACATAGATCTTTTGACGCTAATATATTTGCTGGTAATGGTAACCGCTATATATTCGGAGTTCTAGACGAGATAGGTTTAATGTATAATCTATTAGGGGCTATGGGACAGCTAGGAGAGTGTATGGTAGCAGGTGGAGAGAAGTTTGGAGGATTATGGATGACAGGTACTGGAGGTGATATGGACGGAGGAGCTAGTTTAGCTATCTATTCTGTATTCTATGACCCTAGAGCTTGGGCATGTGTAGCCCGAAAGGATCACTATGGTGAGACAGATAAAGAGATTGGCTTGTTTATTCCTGCTTGGATGGGACTCAACCAGTATAAAGACGAACTTGGTAATACAGATTACAAAGCAGCTATTTATTATATATTAAGAGCTAGAGAAGTTAAAGCTAAAGCTAATAATAAGAAAGCATATAATGACGAGCTTACACAGCGTCCTATATTCCCCGGAGAGGCCTTCTTAGTAGCTGGAGGTAGTATTATGCCAGTTGCGGACTTACGTGCCCAATTAGGCTATGTAAATGCCTCTTTAGACGGTGAGATAAAAGGACAGATTGGAGAACTAATTACCACCGCAGAAGGGAAGGTAAACTTCGTACCTGATACTTCTGGTAAACTACAAGTTTGTGGTTACCCTGTAAAACCTGATGCAGATAACACAGGAGCAGTCCAAATATGGGAACACCCAACACCAGAAGCAGGATACGGAATGTATATGGGTGGGTGCCTAACACCTGGTGAAAAGGTTATAACTACTTCAGGATTGAAATCAATAGAAGAGGTCTCTTTAGATGATAAGTTAATTAATAAAGATGGGGAAGAGATTAGTATAATAAATCTACAAATACGTAATAAAGTTGAGCATCCTACTTACAGATTCAAAATGTCTAACACATTTAGAACAACTAATTTTACAGAGGAGCATCCTATATATGTTAGTAATACTCCTTATAGATCAGATAAAACTATAGACGAGTCTTTATTTAGTTTTGATTATGTAGAAGCTAAGGATGTAACTGTGGGACAGTGGTCTAAGTTTCCTAATATTTATAGAAAAGTAAAGCCTTTAAATATACACTATATCCCAGAAGAGATGCTAGAGTCTGACGACTTTTGGTGGTTTGTAGGATTGTGGTTAGGAGATGGTTGGTGTGATAAAGGTAGAAACAGGGTATCTGTAGCACTTAATGCTACAGAATTATATACTATTGAAAGACTTAAATCTGTTATCGAGAATTTATTTAGAAAGTCAGCTAACAGTAGAACTAGAGAAAATTGTGTAGAAGTCTCCTTCTCTCATGAGGGTATATCTCGCTTCTTGTCTTCTATTTTTGGAAAAGGTGCAAAAGGTAAACACATATCTGAGAGTATTAAATATATAAAAGAGGACTTTAAATTCAAACTGTTAGAAGGGTACTTAGACTCTGACGGATGTATATCAACACATACAAATGGCTATTCTATAACAGAATTTGTTAGCATTAGTCTAGAATTGCTAGAAGATATTCAAGATATATTATTTAGTGTAGGTATAGTCAGCAGTATTAACCTTTTAAGAAAAGCAGGAACAGCTACTATAAATAGTTTAAATTCTATAACTGGTGAAACATATCACTTAAGACTTAGTCATCATAGTACGATTAAGTTACAAATAGGTATAAATAATAACAAGAACATAAAATTAGCTAAAATACAAGATATAGTTACTATTAGAAAGGAGCCTAAAATGGGCTGCTTTATTAGCAATGACTTAGAATACATATACTTTCAGGTTAAAGACGTAACTAAATCTACTTATACTGGACCCGTCTATAACTTAGAATGTGAGACTCATACATATCTATCTAAAGGCATATCACACCATAACTGTGACCCTTATGACCAAGACAAAGCAGCAACTTCTGTTTCTTTAGGGTCTATCTTTATTATGAAGAGGCAATGTGTAGGAGGATCAGGGTACGATCAGATAGTAGCGGAATACACAGCAAGACCTGCATTAGCTAGAGACTTCTATGAAACTTGTAGAAGATTATTAGTATATTATAATATGTATGGTACTTGTTTATATGAGAACGAGAAGATGAATATTAAATCTTACTTTGAATCTCACAATAGTTTACAGTACCTCGCACCTACACCAACTGTACTTAAAGCAAATGTAGATTCTAAAGTAAATAGACAGCTCGGTCAACATATGAATAAGAATGTAAAAGAAGAGGCTGAGATTTATCTTAGAGATTGGCTACTTACAGATGCAGGAGATGGTGTAAAAAACTTACATAGGATTTACTCTGTAGGACTTTTAACTGAGTTAGCTACTTATAATGCTACTGGAAACTTTGACCGTGTTATTGCAATGATGCTATGTATTATACAGAAACAGCAGATGCATAGAATAGTAGTAGAGAAAAAAGAAGACATAACTAGAGTAGATTCGTTCTTTACTAGAAAGTTGTTTTAATTAATTACTATATTTGTTAAAATAAAATAAAGATATGCAACAACAGTTTAAATTAACATTACCAAAACAGAGGATACACAGTAGCAAGAAAACTGACACATGGAAACATGAGAACGTAGACGCTATTATAGCATCTGCTAGTACGACTAATAAGTATGGTAGAACTAATAGGCAAGATAAAGAGGATAATTATGATTTAGTTAACTCTAACTACGAGAATATAGATTTTAAATATATTCTAGATCCTTATAATTCTGGTAGATCTGAGGGAGAGGCTCCTGCTAGGATGCGTGGGTATAATATTATAAGGTCACAAATCAGTGCACTAGTAGGAGAAGAGCTTAAACTTCCTTTTGCCTTTTCTGCTGTCGCAGTAAATGGTACTATTATATCAGAGAAACGCCAGAAGAAATCTAGGGCCATTTTAGATGCTGCTATTGAGCAACTAAATAAAGCTTTTCCAAAACCCAATGGTACATCTGTTGATACTCCACCATTAATTAATCCTAATGAATCAGAGTCAGAGGATAAAATTTTTGACAGTTATAATAAATTCAGGGTTGCTCAAGGAATGGTACCAGAAGAGAAAGCACCAAAACCTTTTGATTTAGAGGGACAAGAACAACCAGTTCAGGAAGAAGATGTACAAAACCCTGATTTTGAGGCTTTATCAGCTGTAATACAAGAACAGATGTCTACTAAATATGCACATCCATCTGAAATTGCATGTAATAGATTGATAGAATACATGTCAAGAGAGGAGAAACTTAAGTATAAATTCTCTGTAGCTCTAAATGATGCTATTATTGGTGCTGAAGAAATTATCAAAATTACAGTAGATAAGGATAAAGTAAGTACTAGAAATGTAAATTTACTTCATATAGATTATGATTTAGATAATGATACACCATTTATACACAAAGCCAACTGGTTTAGAGAAGAGAGATGGTTAAGCGTAGGTACGATTCTAGACGAATTTGGAGAGTATTTAAGTGACAGTGAAATTCAAAGAATTGAAGAAGGAAATATATCTTCTTTTGGAACAGGCGATCAATTAGGATTTGCCTATGAATTTAATTCCATGAGTAGAATTAATTCTAGTAACGATAGACCTAATTATATTAAAGTTGATACTGTATGTTGGAGATCTCTCAGAAAAGTAGGGGAACTTAGATATATTGATCCACTATCTGGAGAGGAAGTACTTGATACTGTAGAAGATACTTATGTAATGCCAAAAGAGTTAAGTGAGATTGGAGCAACTGTTAAGTGGGAGTGGATATGGGAAATCTGGGAAGGGCATAAATGTGGTGATATTTATATTAACATAAGACCTTTAGAAAACCAGTTACCTTATTTACCTTATGTAGGAATAGTTCATAATAAACTTAATTCTAAACCTACTAGTATAGTAGACTTAATTAAACCTCATCAAATATTTTACCTTATTGTTTGGTATAGACTTGAATTAGAATTGGCTAAGGCTAAAGGTAAAAAGTTCATTATGGACGTGGCACAACTTCCTAAATCTTTAGGGTGGTCAGTAGACCAGTGGATGTATCACTTTGATAACCTTGGTGTTGCTTGGATTAATTCACAAGAAGAAGGAAGACAGGGAGATCCTAATTCTATAGCTAAGTTTAATCAGTTTAACTCAATTGACATGTCTTTGTCCAATATAGTTGGAGAATATATGCAAATACTTAGTAAACTTGAAGAACAGATTAGAGCAATAACAGGGGTATCACCACAAAGAGAGGGAGATATAGGAAGGTCAGAGACAGCTACTGGAGCACAAAGAGCTATTATACAGTCTACTAATGTTACAAGATCTCTATTCTACATGCACGACATGTTTAAAGAAGAAGTTCTTAACTATATGCTGGAAGCAGCAAAGATTGCTTATGTAGATACAGATGTATTAGAGTATGTAACAGATAGCTTAACATCTGAGACAATCAAACTAGACCACTACCTGCTTAATACTTCTACTTTAGGGGTTTATGTATCTAACTCTGTTGAAGATGGAGAGAAATTAGACAAACTAGATGAAGCTTTAAACGTGGCTATACAACAAGGAGTAGCAAATTTAAAAGACTTGGCACAGTCAATCAACACTAAATCTCTTTCTGAAAAGACAAGTATACTTGTAAGTAATGTAGAATCTAGAGAGCAGCAAGCGCAACAACAAGCTGAAGCAGAGCAACAAGCAGCGCAAGAAGCCTTAGATAGAGCAGATGCTTTACAACAAATGGCAGATGATAGAGAAGATGCTAGAGAAGAATTGAAATTTGAGCACGCTAAAGAATTGCTTGTTCTAGAAAAACAACTATCTTTACAGGACTCTAACAATAAAATTGATTTGGATAAACATAAGATAAGTATAGAGGATAAACAACATTCAGAGGATATACAAGTTAAAAGAGAAGATATTAAATCTAAGGTTGAGATAGCTAAAAACAAACCCAACCCTAGTAAAAATTAAATATAGATAAAAGATGGCAAATGAAACATTTAATACATTCTTTGGGGACTTTGAAGTACCTACAGAGAGTGTTGAAAACACAGAGATAGTAGAAGATACTGTTGAAGTAGAAGACGTAGTAGTAGCGGAAGAAGCTACAGAAGAAGTTACAAAAACAACTGAAGAAGTTTTAGTAGACGAAGTTGTAGTAGAAGATGGTACGGTAGAAACTCCAGAAGAGCTAGATAGTATTGAAATATTTGAGGATATCGCTAATACTTTACATGAAGAGGAATTGATCTTTCTAGAAGATGGTAAGGAGTATGAGCCTACACCTAAAGGATTCAAAGAGATGCTGAAGGATAATACTAAGGCAATAAAAGCTCATTATGAAAATCTAATGGCTAATATGTCTACTATAGAAACAGAGGAAGTAGGATCATTTGGCTCTATGGATATTAGTTCAGAAGAGAATCAAAGAACTTTGCTTAAAGCTTATTACGAATCAACTGGATATGATCCAGAAGAGGCAGAGGAGAAGATTACTGAGATGCTAGAGCTTGACAAAGGAGAGAAAGAAGCTAAAGTCGCACAGAAATATCTAAGTAAACTTGAAGAGACTCAGATAGCGGCACAAAAAGAAGCTGAATTAAAGGCTGAGGCAGAATATGTAGATGAAGTAAAGTCTAATATTATGAAATTAGACAAACTTGCAGGATATGATATGACACCTGAATCTAAAAAAGGTTTTGTTGATTTCCTGTTTAAGCCAGTAAAAGATGGAAAAACTCAGGCAGAACTTCAAAATACAGAGGAAAATAGGCTTAAACTCTTATATTTGTCATATCTAGGTGTCGATAAAGGTACTGTTGATAGAAAGGCTAAGACAGAAGCTGTCAGAGAAACTAGAAAGTTCTTCTCAAAAGCTGATCCAAAACACAATACTGGACTTACAACTAGAAGAACTGTTACTGAAAGTAAAGGAGTTCCAGAAGGTTCTTTCTTTGATAGACAGATAACAATTGAAGACTAAATTTTAAATTATAATAATAATGAAACAAACAACAGTTAGCCCGTTACAATTACATAAGTTGAGAGCTATTCCTACTGGAATGACTGAAGCATCTCACCTAAGTAATTTGTACTTAACAAAACCAGAACAGTTTGAATCTGTTCTTGCTTATGCTTTTGGTACAACAGGAGAAAGTGTTATTGCAGCCTTGACAGGCGGTGTCGGTAATACTAAGTATATTAATAGTAATACGTACAAGTGGGACCTTCATGGGCAAGATGGTCGTGTTATTGAAATCTCTGGAGCACCAATAAATATTACAGCGAATCCTGGTAAAGGACAAACACCTATTATGGTTCGTTTTGCAGAAGACTTTTTCAAAGTTACTGATAACATTGTAGATAACGATGGTAACCAGTACCGTGTACAAGCAGTTCGTAGTAATGGTATTGATTTTATTTATACTATTGTACCTACTCTAGCAGATAATGATAAATGGTATGCTGCTTCAAACTTTAACCTAGGTGGTGCTTTCTCTAAAGACTATTCTACTGTTTCTGAAGGATCAACTGACGGAGGTGGAACAGACTTCCAAGCTCCTATGACTCTGGAAAATAGACTTACTACTATTCGTAAGCAATATAGCATTACTCGTTCTGCTGCTACTGATGTTATGGTTATCGAACTATATTCGCCAGACGGTTCTAAGAAAACACGTTATTTTACTCAATTGTTAGAGTGGACTGCTATGGCACAATGGTATCAAGAAATTGACCGTATGCTTTTGATATCTACTTATAACTCTGATGCACAAGGTAGAGTCAAATTAATGGGTGAAAACCAAAGACCTGTTTATACTGGTGCTGGTTTCCGTCAACAAATTAGTCCAGCAAATAAGCGTTTCTATGCTAAACTTACTTATGAGTTATTAGAAGATTTCTTAATGGAGCTTTCTTATAATGCTTCACAAGGTGGTGGTAATCATAACTTTGTAGGCTTAACTGGTAAAATGGGTATGTCTGAGTTCAGTAAAGCCATGAAGGAGTATACTGCTCTTATGGGTATTACGGTGAACGATACTAAGTTTATTGGAGGTTCTGGTTCCGACTTGTTACTAACTGGTCATTATAAACGTGTAGAGTTTATTAATGGTATCAACTTGGCAATGAAAGAATTTGCTCCTTATGACGATACTATTCGTAACCGCAAATTACACCCTGTATCAGGTCGTCCAATTGAGTCTTACCGTATCACTTTCATGAACTTTGGCACTATCAATGGTAAAGCTAATATTCGTAAAGTAGCCAAAAGAGATAGTGAGACTGTAATGTGGTATGAGGGCGGTTCTATGTCTCCTTCTGGAGTTAAGAAGTCAATCTCTATTATGGGTTCTTCTGGATTCGACGGTTACAAGGTTCATATGCTTGCAGAGATCGGTATTCAAGTACAAGATCCTACATCATGCGGAGAATTGGTAATGGTAGGCGGTAATTTTTAAGAACTAGTATCTTAATTAGAGAAGATCAATCAACAACTATATCTAATATTTAATTTCAGGAGTTGCAGACTAAAAACTGCAACTCTTTTTTTATTGTTACTAGAAATTATTGTATATTTGAGGAAATTAAATTAATTAAATATGATTTACAAGTTTAGATTGGTAAGAGAGGACCCTTGGGTCAAAAAATTAAAGTACAGAGGAAGTAAAGATTCTATTGGACCTTCTATTGATAAACATGGTAGACCTAATACAGGTTTAACTTGCGACACAGAAGGTAAAGATGATAAAGGGAGGACTGTTAAAATTCCTGGTACAGAGAAACTATTTGAACAGAAGTTAAATTTAAAACCTGGAGAGTTAGCACCAAATTCAAAATACTGGGACATGTTCTGTATTAAAGTAGATGGTAAGGTAATGGAGCTTAATTCAGATGATCCATTAGAAGATCTCTATATCAACTTCCTTAAAGCACAACCACAAGTTGCAGTTGGTATAGATGACTTGAATGTAAATGCTAATGCTATCTATGTTCTATATGTAGAGGAAGAAGTAGTTAAGAAAGAGAATGAAAGAGGTAGAGCACGACGTAAAGCCAATGCTGCTTTTGAAAACTTAACGCTAGAGCAGAGATCTGATATGCTATATGCTTATGGATTTGATCCTACAACACTTACTGAAGATGGAGTAGAAGCTAAATTAGGCGATTTAATGGAATCAGATTACAATAAGTTTATGAGCTTTATTGATAATAAACTATTAAAGTACACTGTGCTACTTAGAAAGTTCTTAAATAAGAATATTGTTTCTATTACCCATGAAGGAGTAGTAATGCATGGAGAGAATATCTTAGGTTATTCTATTACACAAGCAGCTGAGAAATTAGCAGAGGATAAAACATTTACAGAACAATTAAAATTAGAATTAAAGTAATATGACTGGAAAGGACGCAGTATTGCAGGTTATGGTAAACCTTAATAGACTAAACACAGCCTCGAACAGAGTAATTCAACCAGAGGTGGTCCTACTTATGCTCAATAAGGCTGCCTTAAAGTTAACTAAAGAAAAATACTTCTTTAATATTAATAGAGGTATAGCCTCTAATGACAGAGAAGGGTTTCAAAAAAATCAGTATTCTACCGATGAGTTAAACTCATTGGTAGTTACTGCTAGTATAAATGCTGTAAATGGAGTAGCTCCTTTACCAAGTGACTACTTGTTTCATGTGAGGCATTCAGTAATAATAAAACGAGCCGATAATTCTGAAACAGTATCACACACACCTAAGCTACAAAAGATAGATAATTTAGGAGAAGTTTATTCTGATCCTTTCAATAAACCTAACGAAGTAGAGCCTGTGTCGTTCTTTTCTGACAACTATATACAGTCAGATGCTGGCACAGGTAACACTGTCACTAAGATATTGTTTAATTACCTAAAGAAGCCAGAAGAGATTACACTGACTAGTGTTGTTAAATTAGCTTTTATAGATGATGTGATAGACGCAGCAGTAACTTTAATACTGGATACGTGGGAGTCGCCTAGAATGGCAACCCAACCACAAATAAATGAAATTTTTAAAATTAAATAAATATGGATGACACTACTAGAATTGTAAATGCAATTCAAAAAGGGGTTCCAGAGGGGTTCATTGGAAGGGCTTCTGTTGTAATAGGTGACTACACTTATACTGGACTATCAAAACCAGGTACACTCGATACATCACTGGAGTGGTATATTATTAGAACTGATAATACAACTGGAGAGGAGTTAGCTAGGGTAGCTATAGGGTCTTGGAGTAATAAATTAAACTTAAAATATCTATAATGGCGCATAGAATTTATATAGACGCACTGACAGGCTTACCATTATTATTAGATGTAAATCCTTCTGGTGTGATTCCTCCTACATTGTCTGAAAGTTATTGGAGCTCTAATGGAGGAACACTATCATCACCTAATGAAGGAGACTACTGGCAACATTTTGATGAAACTGGTACAATTATATTAGAGAAATATGTTTCCAGTACTTGGGTTAAGTGGGATACATTTGATTATATTAAATTGGACTCTAATGTTGGAGAATCAATGATGTCTACAGGACATACAGTAGTAGCGACTACTGATGAACAATACTACAAGATTGGTGGCGTTTGGGACGAAACCCCTTTAAACACAGGATGGGTGTCAACTACTAATAACCATCTAACAGCTAATGTGTCAGGTAGGTATTTATATATAGGCAGGGCTTTAGTGTCTGTAAATAAACCATGTACAATTACCTTAGCACTATACAAAAATGGAGAGTTATTTAAAAGTACTGATTATGGTTTCGCTAACTCTTCAGTTTTCGCGACTATAGTAAACACAGATATAATGTCTGTTGATAAAGATAATATATTTGAACTCTATGTTAAATCTAGCGCTACATTAACTAACATAGAAATAAAAAATATAAGTATTATTTTTACAGAGCAAAAGAAATATTAATTAAATAAATTCAAATTATGAACGAAGAGAATGAGATTGAAGAAGGAGAAAAAGTAGTAGCACCAACTAAACCTCCAGTAAAGGTATAAGTATGAAGAACGGTGTACTAATATGGTTATTAGTTACAGTAATTTATGTAGCATTTTCAAGCGACAATGACGCTTGGAATGCTATATATTTTATGAAGGAAAGTTTAACTACTCTATTTCTTTTACTGTATATTAGAAATTTTAGTAAGGCTAATATAAAGAAATTTGTAAATGTAGCCTTATTGGTAGGATCTCTAAGATGTTTATATGGTATAGCTGTAATGTTTAAAATAATCACAGAAAACTCAGAGTATGTAACTTATGGCTATTTAGCTATAATAGGTTTAATATTAATAATTATAGGTTATGACAGAAAAGAAAAATAGAGGAATGAAGCTAAGCAACTTCAATAAAAGAACTCCAATAACTTTAAAAAGAATCGCTGATACTTGTTTATACTCTTTACCATTATGGCAACTTGCAGTTACCCAAGCTCCTTTTGGAGATACTACAAAGCTATGGTTAGTGTTTGGAATCACTTCAGTTGTTCTGATTGTTAAGACAGTTACTAAACTATTTACAGATGAAGAACTTTAGTATAGCAGTACTAGTACTCTTTATACTTCTACTTTTGTGGAAACTTATTTATTCCCCTAAAGTAGTAGAGGTAACTACTGAGCGAGTTGTATACAAAGATACACTTGTAAGAAAGTATGACAGCCTACTAGTAGTGAAGTCTGATTTAGATAGTATACTAAATAAACAAATACTTGAGTATGAAAAACTTAAAAGAAGTAGTAAAACTACTAGGGATTCTATTATGCTTATTGGTAACTCCGTACACTCTGTATGGTTCGATGAATGGACAGAGAGACTCTTTAAAGACAGTACATTTATATCAAATAAAGATAGCTAATATAGTTTATTCTGATTATGAGGTATTAAAGGCAGAGAAAATTATCACTGATAGTTTAATTAAGAATTTACATAATTCTATGGCTATTAGAGATTCTATAACCAATACATTACATGTACAGTTAAAAGTATCAGAAAAACAAGCAAGAGAAGCTATAGCTGAAACAAATGATCTTCTTGAAGAGTGTTCATATAAAGACAAAAAGATCGAGAAATCTAAAGTAATTTATAAAATTGGTGGTAGTACTATTATTCTATTAATAATTCTTTTACTACTTTAGGGAAATAATAAAAATAATTTATAATATGTAGAATGATTAAAGACTACTTTACCCTATTGGGAACAATACTTCTAAATATAACACTCGTACAGATAAGTACTGTGCTATCTATTTGTGTAGCTATAGTTACTTTGGTATGGTTTATAGGTTTCAAAATACCTAATGCTAGAGTAGATAATAAAATTAAAAAGAAAACATTAGAGAATATGAATAAGCAATAAAAAAATTTGCTTATATTGTAACACGTTTTCAGAGTATTAACTTAAAAACAAATTAAAGATGAACAACGTACAAAGAGTGATTGTCGCTCACACTAAAAATGCGACAGCAGCTAATACTAAAGATATTACAGAATTAACTTTAGCTAAAGGCGAAATTGTAGTATTAGATGCTGCAAATTATAAAGTAAATCCAGTAGCTGCTGATACAAGTAAAATTGTAGTAGCTATGGGTACAGGTGATGGTGAATTTATTATGTCATCCGTTATTAACAAAGCAAAATTAAGAAACGTACAGAAAACAGCTTATGCTGCTGCAACATCTCATATTATGACCATTGGATATAATGGTACTTCTGGAGCTTTGCCTGTAGCTAATAGTACTACATATCAAGGTAGACTTATTTATAATGATGAGTTAAGACTTATTGCATCTAAACAAGCTAGTACTACTTTTAATTATAAAAGTGACGCTACAGCTACTCAATTGGAAATTGCAACAGGTATCGCTACTGACTTCAATATGCAACCCTCTAGATATGCTACTGCAACAGTAATTACTGATGGAGCTGGTAACTATGGCGTTAAATTTGAAGGTATTTCAATTCCTACTAAATCAATTAATAAGTATGAGTATGTAAGATTCCAAATGGCAATTAGCGAGACTTTTGTTGGTATTACACCAGAAGTTATTCAAGAAGGCTTTGCTGGGTATGGCCTACCAATTCAAGTACGAGAACTTGAATTTATGGCGCAAGCAAATTGGGGACAAACAGATCTTATGGATTACAGAGTTGATTTATTTCCACATATTGCTGACGATTCTAAGACTTATGACATCTATACAGTTGAATCATTCTTACCAGTATCTGCTTTTGCAGAGAAGTTAGATGATTCTCCAGTAAGTACAGTAATTGCATTTGATTCTACAGATGCAGACATAGAGACTTACTTAGATAGTTATTTAACTTAAAAGATTATAAAATAAGATTAATGTAAAGAGGGTATTAAACATACCCTCTTTTTTTCGTATATTTAAAAAAAATTTAATATGATACTATCTAAAATAATTTATAATCTAAAGAATCTACAGAATGGTGGGATAACTTCTGACGATTATAAACTTACTAACAGGCAAATAGAATTTATAGTTGATTACTACAGAGCTATGTTAGCGAATCAGAAAGCTGCCGCTGGTAAACCAATTAGCGGTTTTGAACAGACTATATATAGTGTTGATTTGGAAAAATCGCCAGTACTTTCTTCACCTGATGGTACAGTAGTGTTAAGATCTAAGGTAAAAATACCCACTCCTATATCTCTTCCAGATTCTGACGGTATAACTTTTGTAGGACTTAAGGATGATTATTTACCATTTCTAAGAACAACATTTGAACTATCAAATCTAGAGAGATACAGAAGATATACAGCTAATACTAATAGGTGGTATTTTAAAGATGGTTATATTTTTGTAGTAACTCCTGACCTTACAGCATTAGATGATGTAATGGTAACGCTTGTTGCAGAATCTCCAAGAGATGTGATAAATTTTAACAAGACAAATAAGGAATTATATTATGATTGGGAATACCCATTTCCTAGTAACTGGATGGCACAGATGCAAAATCTATTTTTAAGTTCTGAGACTAGAGCTTTATCTATACCTAAAGATGATATAAATGATGGAAATGATATTAAATAATGAAGGTTAGTTATGGTGAAAAGGGTATGTATGACGCATACCTTATATATAAAGAGGATGCTGATAATACTCTAACATTAAAAGAGTTTAGAGCAGTATGTGAAACTATTAATAAGAAAATAGTTAGGAAATGCTTAGAAGGTAGAGATGTAAAACTGCCTTATGTAAATAGTATTAGTATACGTAAATTTAAAGCTAAATATAAGCAATTAGATTACAATATATTTAATACTACTGGTAAGATAGTATATCATGAAAATGACCATAGTAATGGATGGTCACTTAAATGGCATTGGTCCAAAAGTAAATGCAGAGTGAAGGGTAGAAGTTTCTATAGTTTTAAACCTTGTAGAGCAGCTAGTAGAGCTTGTGCAAGTGTAGCTAAAGTTAAATCTCAATTGTTTCCTGCATCAGTAAAAATAAAATACTAGAGAATATGGTAACAAACAACATGACCTCAATGAAAACCATACTTGGGGCAATAGTTAGGAAATTAGGACTAGTAGGTAAGAGTGAAATACCTATGCAAGATATGATAGAATGGTGTATTTGGGGGCTATCTCAAATAGGTGGTGATTTCTATGAAACTACTTCTGCGAAAATTAAAATTGTAGATTATACTGGTAGATTTCCAGTAGATCTTATACTACCTGTAAGATTAATAGATAATAGTGATTTTGTATCTAGAGGTGATAAGATAATAGTAGCGGACAGAGAGGGAGAAGTTACACTAGTTTATAAAAGATTTGCAGTAGACGATGAGGGGTACCCTAAGATACCAGATAGCCCTGCATTTGAAGAAGCTTTAATGTGGTGTTGTTGTATGTATCTAGCTCTTCAGGGGAATTTACCAAATAAGCAGATATCTCATCAATACGCACAACAGCAATGGTTCTCCTATTGTAGACAAGCTAGAGCAGAGACTTACATTCCTACTCCAGATCAAATGCAAAGGATAAATAATATTATAACAAGAATAGTACCTTTACAAGAGCAACAATCAGTTGACTATGTAGATACATTCTACAAAGAGAGATACAATAAATATGGAAATTAGACAAGATTTTAGTAAAGGTCTAGCTTTAGACTTTGTAGGTTCTGAAACTATTCCAGGTACTTATGAAAATGCTATTAACATAACAAGGGATATTACAGGAAAAGTTAGGACCGAGAAACCATTTGTGGATTCTGTAAGTATACCTGAAGGAGAAACAGTTGCTGGGGATGCCTATTTAAATGGTAGAAATTTTATAGTTACCCGACTTGATACAGGTATTAGAATATATGAGTATAAGCATATTGAAGGTAATAACATTTTAGGGGAACTCACTAAAGTAGGAGAGTTACTTACAATAAAATTAAATAGTGGTTATACTAAATTTATAGTAAAAGCTACCTATACTGGTCAACCTACATTTTATTTTCTAGATTACTACAACGTACCGAGAGTACACTACTTAGGTAAAACTTATAATAGTGAAGAGGAAGAGACTAGATTATTTGTAACGGCTGCTCCAACAGTAACTGAACTTGAAGCAGTAACTGAAGGAGGTAGTATTCCTTCTGGTATATATATGATAGGTGCAAGGTATGTAACTGATACTGGTAATAGCTCTAATTTTGGAGCTTTTACTAGCCCAATTCCTATATTCAAAGGGTCAGGTGTTGGTAGAGGTGTTACTGGGGACTTACCACAAACTAAAACAAATAAGAGGATAACAGCTACTATAAGTGGAGTATCTTCTGTGTATAAGTATATCCAGCCAGTTGTCTTTACCTATATAGGTGATAGCAACGTTCCAAAAATGACTGCGCTAAATAAAGTAGAGATTAAAGGAAGTTCAGTTACAATAGAGTATACAGCTCAGGAAACTGATTCAGAATCTATACCTGTAGAAGAAATATTAGGAGGTGGCGTAAACTACAAAACTGCAAAAACTATAGGAACAAAAGATAATATACTGTTCTTAGGTAACCTGTCAACATCAGAAGATATAGAACACTCTAAATGGCAGAACATAGCTAATAGTATTTCTGTAAAATGGGTTAAATACAAGAAGAGTATTACAGATACATTTTCTTTTTCTGGTGAACTACTTGACTATGATTCTGATTATACTGTTCCTACTGGAATAGCAAGGACTGGAGGAGATGCTTTTAATGGAGAGAACAATGTTCTAGAAACAGGTATACACGAAGGTATTTATAAGAATCCTATTGACTGTGCCAGAAGAGTAGGATACAGAAGAGGCGAGGTATATTCTTTTGGGTTTACACCAATAGTAGGAGGAGTGGCTTTAAATACTTATCATATACCAGCGATTGGAACTAATCAAAATGCCCTAGCTGACGGTACTTTAGGTGTAGCAGAAACCTCTGGAATTGGGCTTAAATATCCTGACTACTTTGGGGCACTGTCTGGTAATACTATAAAGTATCATAGAATGCCAACAGAGTCAGTATGTCCTGTGATAGATAGTTCTAGTGCTAATGGTATACTGGTTATTAACATATTAGGTCTCAACTTTACAGTAGTAATACCAGAAGAGATAAGCTCTCAGATGGACGGTTACACTATAACTCGTGAGAGTAGAAAGGGAAAAGAAACTATACTATCTCAAGGTATAGGTCAGCATTTTTGGACGATCGAAGATGATTCGAAAGATAAGTTTCATACTCCAGTTCCTGGCGGTCTTTCAGTTAACTATACAGTTAGGGATGGAAGCAGTACTCGTGTTAATAAAAAAGAAACTGATGTAAATAGAAGCCTATTAGGTATATTAACACCAGAACCTTATATATTCACTGATATGCAACGTGATGCTTCTATACTTGAAAGGGTAGCAGTTTATACAGCGAAATATAAGCTAACTAATGCTGGTAGATATGAAGACATTCCTTTAATGAATCTATTAGATGTGTCTAGTACTAGTGGTAATTTAAATGACTCTGAAACTGTTGAAGTTTTAGGTTCTGCTGATATACCTGCTAATACTTCTTCTGCATTTATAAATGGTTTAGGAGAACCTATTAAATCTGGTACTGGATCTGGCCCATTGATGTGTTTTAAAACAAATGGAAACTTTCCTACTTCTTATATAGGATCTACAATAGAATTTGTACATGATATAGATTCTGGTGATACAGACATAGTTAAACTGTGGGATGACTCTATTCCAGTAGATGTTTATAATTTAAAAACTTCTAGACCTGGTTATTATGGAGCTATAAGCAGTAAGGAGTATTTACCTATCACTACAGTACTCTTTGGTACAGCTAGAATAGATCCTTTAACAGATATTAGAACATCTGATTCTACATCAATAAATGTATTCGGTGGAGATACTTTTATAAATAAAGTTGGTATATTTTCTAAAACAAGTATCTATAGATTTTATTGGAATACTAATGAGGCTAGAACTCCTGAATTAATTTCAAGAAATCTATACTATTTACCCTTAGAGTCTAATGTTAATTATGATCTTCAATACTTTAAGCAAATAAATGCAGAAGGTGGTATAGAAGGTACTCTTCCTCTATACCCAAACTTCACTCAAATGTTAAGTAAGACTGATCCTTTCGGGTTATTTAATTATTCTGGTGAATTGGGCCATCCTACAGCATACAATAAACAGTACTCTGCTCAGAATGTTATAGAACCTAAGTTTACACCTACAGAAGATATTGAAAGCGTTAGTACATTTGGTACACGCATTATATATTCAGATGTTCAAAACTCTGGAAGTTCTGTAGACTCTTATAGAAACTTCTTAGTAAATAACTACACTGATTTAAATGTATCTAGAGGAGATATAACAAATATATTCTCAACTAATAATACCTTATACGCTCATACAGCTGACACTCTTTGGAGGTGTTTTGTAAATGATGCTGTAATTCAGTCATCTTCTTTAGGAGAAGTATACTTAGGTAATGGAGGATTGTTTAATAGACCTGCACTTGAAATGGCTACTTCCAAGGGTTCCTATACAGGATGTATCGACCACAGCCACTCAGTGAGTACTCCTTTTGGGTATTTCTTCATAGACAAGAAAAATGGAAGTATCCTAAAGCTTACAGATTCTCTAGTTCCTTTAGGAGCAGATACTTGTAAGTATTCTCTTTCTAGATTATTAAAGGAGAATAGTAATTTATTTATAGGTTATAGCACTGGTAATAATACATTACATATATCTAATGATAATTGGACATTAAGCTATGACGAGAAGCTTAATAGTTTTTCTAGCTTTCACACTTATAGACCTAAATCTATAATTAATGTAGGAAATGATACACTATACCTAATAAATAATAAGTATTTAATAAAAACAGATGAACTATATCAGAGTGCATTAAGATCAATTAATGGGGACAGTAATATTACATTCTCATTAAATATTCAAACTTCTAATTCTAATATGGAGAATTACGAATTTTTAAATACTAGATTTAAATTAAATAATTATAAAGTACCAAGTATACATAAAGTAAATACTAATAAAGTAAAACTTAAGAATTTTAGGTTCTTTAATACTTATAAAGACACTGGAATACTTATACCTAATATAGTAACTTCTTTTATTGATACAGTGTTTCAAAATGATATATTGAATATTAATAAAATACAAGATCACTATAGATTAGCAATACCTGTAGATAGAAAGGAAGAAGACGGATCTATAGATTATTTAGGACAATTTAAAGCAAAGATGACAGGATCTTTTATAACAACTTCAATTGATTTTGAGAATGATAAAGAATCCTTTAGTACCTTAGAGGACTATAAAACAGATGTAGTATTAAATACATATTAAAATGAAAAAGATAACTATAAAAAAGAAATTACCTAAAGCACAAAATGGTGCGTTTATGGCTAGTATTACAGGTAGTGCTAAAGAAGCAGATGAGAGAGCTAAAGCACAGCAAAGTGCTAGTCAGTATAATGCTGTAATGGAAGGTGTTGGAAAGGTACCTGTAATAGGAGGAGTTATAAAAGGAGTTACAGCTGTAGGAGATGCTATAGGCGAGCCTATAAAAGAAAAGTCAGAAAGAGTAGATAGTAGAGGATTTATAAATACTAAGAAAGCTTCTACTAATGCTGCAATAGGTGGAGCATTTAATCCACTAAAAGTAATGACTAATAAGGATGTTAGCACTGGAGATAAATTAGGTACTTTTGTACCGGGTTTAAATTTATTAACTGGGGCTAGTGGAAGGTATGCAGACAAGTTAAGAAAAAGAGCTAGAACCCAGTATCTTACAGGTCTAGAAGAAAAAGGAAAGGATCTTATAACTTCTGGAAACAATACACAAGGTACTGTAATGAGAAAAGGTACTAAAAAGGTATTACTACCAAATCTAGAAGTTGAGAGGGATGAGATTGTAGCAAAAAAGATAAATGGGAAATATAAAGTAAAGGCTGACTTTAAAGGTGGGCCAACTCATGAGGAAGGAGGCATACAATACAGTGCTGACAAAGGAGATGTGGTATTCCCAAAGAAAGATAGACAAAAGGTAGTTGCAGCATTAAAAACAAAAGATAATAATAAATTAGATATGATTAAAAATAAGTTACCTGAAATGAGTCTGAAAGGTAAACCTAAAGCTAAATTCGGAGCTGTAGTTAAAGATGTCTTTGGAAAAGCTAAAGGGTATGCTAATAAAGAAGATGCAGCTGGCAGGACCAATATCAGTAAAGCGCTAGACTATACCAGCTCTATTGCTACTTTAGGAAAATCTTTAAAAAAACCTGAAACTGTTTCTAGAAATTTTCTATCTCCAGACAAAATAGAATATAAGGATAGATCTTCCAAAGTACGTCAAGATGTCATGGATGCTTCTAAAATAGAGTCTTCTAACATAGATAGAATGACTGGCGGTAATGCTGGAGTTGCTCTGGCTAATAAGAGAGCTAGTGTAGCTAATAAGATGAAAGCGATGACATCTATTAATGTTGCGGAAGTGTCTAGAGCTGACCAGATTAAAGCTAGGAATGTTGGAGAGAAATCAAGAGTTAAGGCTATTAATTTAGAACTTGTAAATAAGTATAACGAGCTAGATGCACAGAATCGTGCAGCTTCTGGGGCTTATCAAGATCAAGCAATATCTGACATGAATAGAATTAGAAACCAACAGATTACAGATGAACTTAATGCCAAAAGAGATAAACGAATGTTGGAGATGGTTAAGTCTAATAATCCTAATGTGGTGGTCGATGATAGTGGTAAATTAACAACAAAAGGTAAAGCAGCTAAGTACAGTAAGATACCAAAGATGCCAGATATTAGCATTAAAGCTAAAAAGAGAAAAGATTTCAGTAAATAAAGCTATATTTGTGATAATAATAAACGATAAAGTATATGGCTATAAATAGATTTTCTGCACAACCAAAACCTAAAGAGGTAACCAGCAAGTATGTTGGTTTACCTCTTGATTTTATGACTAAGCAGATAGAAAAGAAACAGGCTACATATTCTACAGCTAAAGAAATGTTTGGTGCTACAGATATAGGAATGTCATCAAATGTAGTTGCCGATGCCGATCAAGAGCAAACAAATAAAATTCATGAAGAGTATAGAACTCACATGGATAAATTAGTTACTGATGCTAATGGGGATTATTCACAGTTACTTTCTCAGGCTAAGGAACTTACTATGAAAGTAGGAGCCGATGTTAGATTAAACAGTCTAATGAAGGTTAAGCAAGATATAGAAGCTGATAGAAAATTATTAGATCAGAGGTATGCAGCATCTGCTATTAGTAAGAAAGAGTATGAAGTAGGATTACATCATTTAAAGAGTTATTCTGGTACAAGATTAAATGCTGCTGGAAATATAGTATCTGGGTATGAGTCAGCAGCTTTGCCAAAGTACGTAGATATTGAAAAGAAAGCTTTCGAATATGCTAAAGCAGCCCATGCTAAATACTGGAACGGATTTGAATATAAAGGTAAAGGTCTAATAAATGAAATAGAAACACTGCTAAGTCATGATGAAGAGGTTATGGCTAATATAGAAGTAGAAGTTAAACACGAGTTAATGTTAGCTGGTAAGGAGTGGTCACCTAGTGCTATTTCAAAAGGAAAAGCACTAAAGCTAAAAGCTATGGCTAAAGCTGGAACAGATCCACAACTTTATACTAAAGATTTAATGGCTAGGAAAGATAGAGCTGGTGCAGCTTTACCTACTATTCAAAAATCCCAAGTTAGTTACAATAGTGTACCATTTAGTATAGGTAAGGATGTAGACACAGACTCTAAAATCAATATGTTTACTTCTGAGAGAACTCTAAATGCTAATGCTAATATAGCAAAACAAGCTAAAGAGATCGACGACATTGTAGATTCCGTTTCTTTTGGAGCCGACGCTAATTTAATTCCAAAAGCAACAGCTGGATATGGTTTGGCTAGTAAGTCTGTGGATTTTGTAGGAAGAGGTTACACAAATGCAACTGGAACTTTAATAGACAATACTAACAATAAATTAATATCTGCTATAGGACAGACAGGTGACTTATTATTAAATTCAAAACTAAAAGCACTTAAGGACAAGTATTCAAAATTCACAACAAAAGGTGCCTCACAAGATATAATAGAAGAATATAATAAAGATGTAGAAGAACTTACCAAAGATTTTGAAGATTACTCTTATAAAAAGATAATAACAAAAGGAGGCACAGACGACTCTATGTCTGACTTTGAAGCTTTAGAATCTTCTCTTTTTGAGAAATTCGATACGAGCACTGGTGAATTATATCTACCAGAGATTGCAGAGTCCCCTAAAGAGAGAGTAAAGAATATGTTTGCTGCTAGAGAAAAGTTACAAAAGGAAATAATAAGTACACTACACATAGGTTATCCAGAAGGATTAATAAGTGATAAAGAGACTTATGCTAAACATGCAACTAATAGGATAAATCTACTTAATGGTCCAATGAGAAATCAGACCTGTATAATAGCAGGAGACTCAGATTCAGACTCTTCTGGTAAACGTCTAACAGCTAAGCAATTCTCAGAATTACTTAAGAGTGCTACACCTGATAAAGGAGAGAGTAAAGGTAAAGTATCAGCATCTTATCTAGGAGAGGTAAATAATATAGGAAAAGGAATGCCTCATGGAACAGTGATGTTTCAATTAGATGATGAAAAACAGACTAAGATATTAGTTATGCCTCCTAGCTCAGAAAATAATAAATTAGCTTCTGTGACAAGTAGGGCCATGTTTGCACGAGAAGCTGGTACAGCTAAATTTGAATTTGGTGGTAACGAAGGAACTATGAGATATAATCCAGTAACTGGAGAAACTTATGGGTCAGTTTCTACTCCTGGAGGAGAAAGACCTGTTATTAAATTTATCACCCCTAAACCAGGTGCTTTAGAATTATTAAGAAATCTAAAATCCACGAAAGCAGAGAAGGATCTTAGTGATAAAGAAAAGGCAGCTAACAGCGCAATAAACGCTATTGAGTATTTAGCTAAAAATGGTTCATCTGCAATACATAATAGTGCTCTTGTATCTTATCTAACAGAAGACTCTAAGAGGTTACTAGATAATACTGAGAGTGCTGATGTAAAAGTAGTTAATCCAGAAGTAGTAAGACTAATTGCTTGGGCAAATAAGCAAGTTCTCAGTGAGCGTCAACAAAACTATTTAAAACAAGCAAAAAGAAGATAATGGGATTTGATAAGAAAGCACAAGCCTTTTTGGATAAGAAGGCTACTAATGATAGCATAGATGCAGCAGAAGGTTTAATGTCTGCACAAGACTTAGCAGCATCTTTTGAACAAGCTAGAGGAACTAGTCTTGTAGATACTTATACTGGAGATGTAGGATCAGGTATTGGAAGATTCGAGAAATCTAAGTATGATTTAAATTTAGATCCTACAAGACTTGAATCGATCTCTCAAGAGGAGTTAGGATACGAAAGAGCAGAAGCACAGACTACTGGTGATCTTCTTATTGAGGGTATGAAGAGTTTTGGTGCAGAAGCAATATTAGGAACTGCGGAAGGCTTAACAAGATTAGCTGATTTACCTGAGATAGGTGCGGTATTTACAGGAGAGTCTACAAATTATACTAACTGGGCTGCTGAATACTTATCATCACTTAAGGAGGACTTATCTGGTGAGGTTTACTCAGCTAGAGACGAAAATTTCTTATCAGGTTCCTTTTGGGCTAAGAATGCAGGAACTATGGCTAGTACAATTACAATAATGGTTCCAGGAATGGCTGCTACTAAAGGTCTTAGTCTATTAGGAAAATCTTTAGGTGCTGGTAATAAAATATTAAAGCTTGCCAAAGTTTTAAAGATGGACCCTTCTAAGGTTTTAGCAAATGCTAACATGCTAGGACAAACTCTTATAACTAGACACATAGAATCACAAATGGAGGCTATGGGTACTGTAGCTGCTATGAAACAGCAATTAGATTCTGGAGAGATAACTAATGGTATCTATGAATTACAAGATGGCACTGTAATAGACTTATCTAAACAAAAATCAAGTGAGCTAACAGAAGACCAAAAAAATGAAATTGCTGGAGAGGCTGGTAGAAGTAATTATATAGCAAACGCTCCAATGATGTTACAAGATTTTGTACAGCTATCTGCAATAAGTAAAATGCTTAAAGTATCCAAAGGATCAAAAGCAGCTGTAAACTCAATGAAGAAACTTGAAAAAGACTTAGCAAATTCTAAAGGTCTTAGAAGATGGGCTATGGGCTTGGGAGAGTTAGGAGGTGTTGGTATATCTGAGGGACTAGAAGAAGGCTATCAAAATATTACGAATGCTTGGTCTATGCAAAATACGATGGCCGAACACGGTTTAGCCAACTATGAAAGTTTAGGCTCTACTATAGATAGGGCTACAGCAGAGGATGGGTTTGCGGAAGCTGTAGTATTAGGAGCTTTTGGCGGAGTTTTATTTGGAGGTGGAGGTAAAGTAATTAACCAAGTAAAAGGGGGTAATGCTAATAAAATTAAAAACCTGGAGATTCAGATGTCTATGGCAAAGATAGCAGATACCGCTTATAACAATACAGTTAAGCAGTCTCTTCTAAACCCTAACTTAAAAGATATTAACACATATGGAAGTATAATAGCTAATGTATCTAACTCAGTATCTCAAGGTAATATTGAAAGAGGTATAAGAGATGCAGAAGATATATTATCGAAGACTGATGAAGAAATTAAAACTGGTAATGAAGACATTAAAGATGTAAAAGAGTATAGAAAAAATCTTACAGAATATGTGTCTATTCTTAAAGATGCAAATGAAGAGATGAGATCTCATGTTGCAGATAATGCAATAAGACAGTATTCTGCTGGAAGACTTTATGGAACCTCTAAAAAAGTGCAGACAAAAATAGATGAGGCAAGAGCTAAGCTAACTGAGGAATTTGAGGTTAAAGATAAAACTAAGATGTCTCCAGAAGAGAGACAATCTTATAACAATGATAGAGCTACCTTCTTGGAAGAACAAGAAGCTGCTAAGAAGACTATTGCTAAATATGCAGATTCTTATGATAATGCTATTGAGGACCTAGCAGTAAAGAAAGTACTTAATGCTTCATTAACTGCTAAAATGGTAAATAGGCTTAATAAAAAGAGTAAGGAATCTTATAAAGAGATAAAAGAAGATTTAATAAATAAGTCTGATTATGATAAACAAGCTATTGAAGATCTGATAGATAAGACAAAAGATATCTACATCAAAGCAAATAAGCATCTAACTTCAGAGGTAAAAAAAGCCCAAAAGGAAGGTAGGAAACTTAGTAGTGGTGATGTCGCTGATATATTTAATTCTGTATATAAAGGAGGTATAGAGGACATTTTGTCTAAAACTAAATCTGAATCCTTTGACTCAAAGAAGGCATATCTAGAGGAGATCTATCCTGGATTGGGAATAGGTTCAGAAGTGTCTACATTATCAGAAATGACTACTACTTCTGGTTTTAGAGATAAGTCTATAGAAGAAGCTAATAGAGTAGCTAAATTATTTAAAACTCAAGAAGGTAGAGAGCAACTTAGAGATGAATTAGGTAAAACTATAGAACAAGTTACTGAAGATAAACTAGAAGATAATCAACCTATATTTGAACAGGCTATTGATGAAACTGAACTAGAAGCTGCTTTTGAATCCGCTTTTGGTAAGAACTTCTTAGGCAATAAAAAACTTAAAAAGAACTTTGATAAACACGTTAAAAGATTAAATAAAAAAGATGTTGTTGAAGAAACTGAGGAGACCGAAAAGGAAGAAACTACTCCTGCTCCTTCTGGACTACTAACTAAAAAGATTGAAAAGCCTATCGAAACTGCTACAGAAGTTAAAGAAACTCCTAAAGTAGATACTAAAGTAATCAGTGGAATGGTTACTATCAAAGCAGATAGATTTGATGAAAGTAGAGAAAGTAGCGGTTTATTCTTAGCTACTCCTACTGAATCAAAAATAAAGTCTTCTTCTTTAATAGATCATACTGCTGCTAGTAAACCACTTCTAAATAAGAAAGGTAAGCAAGTTGCTGGTTCTGTTAAAGGAACTTTAGAATTGACCGAGCACAATGGAAAAAATGTAATCCTATTAAAGGACTCTTCTGGTAAAGTTATATCTGTATTAGAAGAGACTACAGATAACAAGCAATTAGTAAATGCTGTAAAGGACTCAGGTAAAGTAGAGGTTACATATACAAAACAAAGTAGGTCCTCTGATATTATAAAAGTACTAGGAATGGAGACTCCTTTAAATAATTTAGGTGACAATAACTTGCCAAAAGTAGATGGAAAGCCTACAGTGTTCATTGGTAACTTTTATTCAGAGACTGCTAACAGTACAGCATCAACATCAATGTTTATGCATGATGCTGATGGTAAGATGTATCCTGAGCCTATAGATATTACACCAGAGATGAGAAAATCTACTGGCAGTACATGGATGTTAACAGTATCACCTTCTGGAGCATTAGTACCATTAGCAGTTACTACTAAGACTGCTGGTAAAGTGATGGTAGGTAATAAGACTGCTTCTGAACATATTTATGATACAGTAGAAACTTTAGTAAATGAATTGAATACTGAATTTATTGCTACTGTAAATAGTATAATGTCAGATAGAGGTGTAACAGAGAGAGAAGCTGTTAAACTTATAACATCTAAAGAATCAAATGAAAAGTTTGATTATAGAGGTGTATCTTATAAGTGGAGTGATTATGTTTATAAGAGAATGGTAGGTGATACTTCTGAACTTACAAGTCTTATTAAATTTAACGGTGTTACAGGGTCACCTACGTATTTCCAATTAGTTGCTACTAATCCTACAAAGGATTCGGAAGGTAAATATATTGTACCTAAACTACAATATAATAGAAAAGAAGTAGGTACTGGTAAAAGTATAAGAGAGAATATTACTGGTAAAGAGGCTATTATGGAAGCCTTAAACACTAGGTACATGTTAATAAATCCTGAAGCAATAAGAGAAAACTCTAAGGATATAATAGAAAATTGGTTACATGTTAATATAGTACCAGGAGGTGATATATATGCAGACCCAGAGTTCAAGGTAAAGATAACAGATCCAAAAGTAGCAAGTAAGATAGAGTCAAGAGGCAATAAGAAAACTGTTACAGAAGTTAAGAAAAGTGCTAAAGGTGAGGTGGTAGTTTCTACTGCTAATAGAGAGATGGCATTGGCATTAGATAATACATTACTTAATCTAATGGATACTCCAGGTAATAATTTCTTACAGTCTCTATCGAAACTTAAAGGGTACAGTGCAGTATATAAGAAATACTCTGATTTAAGTAAGGATATGTCTATGGTAGATGCTTTAATAGAGGCTGGTCTTTCTAAAATAATAGTACAGGCTATTCATGATGGTACATTGCCTAGTGATATAGCAAATAATATTATAGTAGGAATGATCGGTCAGGAAATTGAAGATCTTTCAACTATCAAAACAAGATTAGAGTCTGATGACACTATAAAAAATCTTATACAGATAGCTGTAACCTCTCCTGTAATATTAAATTTAGTAGAGAATAATGTTGCGACTATAGAACAGATAGTTGGATCTTTATCTAATACTTTGCAAAACTCTCTATCGGATCCAAATACTAAAGCACCTTCTGTAGAAATTCTACTTAAAAATGGTAACACCTATAACGCCCTAAATGGTAGACTAGAAACTCTAACGACAGAGTTAAGTAGTAGCTCATTTAAAACTGAAAATCTTGTTAAGGTATTTGCAAATGTACAGGAAGTTAAAACAGATGCACCAATAGTAGAGGAGACTGCTCCAATCTCTATAAATGTTAATGAGTCTGGTCAAATGGTTGGAGAAAATTTATTAGATTCTTTTTCAGCCTTTATGAAAAAGAATCCTGTAGAAAGTGCACCGAAAGAGATTAAGACTGTTGAAGAGAAGGTAGAGAAGACTAATAAATTACTTCATAATAGAATAGTTGTAGAACAGGAACAAGCAGATCTCAGTAATCCTTTTGGCAATATAGATTTTAAGTTATTTGATAAGAATTTATTCAACTCTAGTCAAACTACAGATTTAGAATGGTTTAAGAAAGTTCTTCCTAATGTCCCAATCTCTATTTTAGAATCTTTAGCTGAGATGAGTACTAAGTATGGAACCGAAGCATTAGGCGTATTTGATAATAATATGGTCGCTATTGTAAATGGAGCAATGCCAAAAGTAGTAAGACATGAGGCTTTTCATGCAGTGTTTAATTTATACTTAAAGGAATCTCAAAGAGATGCTTTACTTAAAGAAGCTAGCAAGTATGCAGTAAAAGGCGAAAGTCTTACGGAGTTCTTAGCAGATGCTTTTATGAATTATGCAAAACCTAAAGGTAAAGTAAGAAAAGGTATTAGTTCATTGATAAGAAATTTCTTTAAGAGTTTGCTAAGTTATCTATCTAATAGGCCTACAATGAATGAAGTATTTGAGGCTATAGATAATGGTTATTTTGCAAATAAGAAAACATCAAAACAAGTATTGGATATGAAAGTTGATATGACTACTTTAGCAAGAGAATCTTTTGAATCTATTGACGTATTAAAAGAGTCATTATCAAAAGAAGGTAAACGTAACTTAGACAAGATGTTAAAGTCTGGTGAAATAGAAATTAAATGTGATTAAATATGGGATGTAGTTTTAATGCAGTGTTCGCTCCTAATGGGGAGCGTTCACTATTATTTGCAGAATTAGAGAAAGAAATAGGTGATTCAGATGTTGCGCTATTAATGTGGGCCTATACCAAGACAGCAGACTTTAAGTCTACTTTTGGTAACTGGGAAGTAGCTAGTACTGTAGAAAAGTCTACAGATTCAGATGCTTTAAAGAATTTAAGAAAGTTAATGGATAGTAAGACAGACAAGAACGGTGAACCTTTGTTGTCTTTAATTAATATACCTGATTTAATCTTATTAAAAGAAAGCGGTAAATTATCTAAACTTGTAAAACCTTTTCTTAGAAGGACTAAAAAGATTGAGGATTTACAGGAGTCTATTGACAAGTTGATTAAACAAAAAGAATCTTTCCTAATTGGAAAGAAAGAGTTTGAAAAAGCAGAAAGTCTGCATGAACTTAGAAAGAGTTTAAAATCTTTATCAGACAAGTCTACCACTTTAGCTATGCTGTCTGGTATAAAAACGGAACTAGATAAAGCTGCCAAATCTCTAGAGATAATTAAAAACCTTGTAAAAGGTAAAGGAGTTACTCAAGATGAATATAATAAAGACAAGCTAAGTCAACTATCTAACTTATATCATCATTCTAAAGTATTGGAAGAATTTGAAATGTTATTAGCAACCTTATCAGAGGATACTTCTTTTACTAAAGCCTTTAAAGAGGAATTAAAAGAGATCCACTCCTCTATGAATACAACTAGAGATATCAAAGCTGCTTATACTTCTTTAGGTGATACAGTAGGGATGGATGCTTTAGTAGACATACTTAATGAAACTGAAGATGTTATAGAAGCTGCTGCAAGACACTTTACAGATATTGATAGTTATGACGCTCAGTTAAAGACATTACAAGACTCTAAGAATCCTATCCTAGCTGGAATAGCTATGTTATTAGATGAACAGACACAGTCAGCCAGAAGGAGAAAGATAGATACTACACATAGAATCTATGAAGCACAGAAGAATTTACTTAAGGAACAGGGTGAAAAGATGTCACCTAAGAAACTATTCGAAACTTTTATAGAAGATATTAAAGGGGAGAAGCATTTTAAAAAGAAAGCAAATGCTAGAGGAGTAACTAATGCTTGGTATAACAATTTAACTAAAGCTCAAAAAGAGTTCTACGATATTGTAATAGATGATATTTTTATTAACAGTCAGAAAGGATTATATAATAAAGATGCTATAGGTTATAGAATACCTTCAGTAATGCAATCTAATATAGAGGCTTTACTGTCTGGTAAACCTGTTAAAGATATTGCACTAGAGTATAAGACAAAGGTACAAATGTCATTAGAAGTATCTAATACTGATGAAGATCAAACAGTTGATAAGTCAGCTAAGAATCTATTTAGGGACGTACCTATGTTCTTTACACAAAGATTTGACTCTAATGTAAAGGATAGATTAATAAGAAAGTATGTTAAAGAGTCTGGCAATCTTAATCTAAAGGATTCTGAATTGTCTAAGATAGAAAAACAAGCTGAAAAAGAAGCTATTAGATTATATGATAGTGCAAAGTCTTTAGATATAGCACATTCTATAATGTTATACACAAGTGCTGCTATAGACTTTCAAGAGAAAGAAGCAGTAAAATATCAGATAGAGGCTCTAAGAGAAACAGCTTATAATGCTAAATACTCTAAAATGCAGTATGGTATTAAAGGAACTGTAGCTAAACTAAAAGGCATTCCTAAGGATGTTATATCAGGTGCTGAATCAAATACTATTAAAGCACTAGATGCTCTAATTAATTCTCAACTTTACGGTAAGCATAGGGATGCTTTAGGAGAGTTTAATGTAGCAGGCATTAAAATAAGCTCAGATAAGATACTAGAGAAGATTAGAACTAGTACTGCCTTTACAATATTAGGAGGAAATGTATTAGCTGGGACTGTAAATATAATACAAGGTCAATTCAACCAAATGATAGAAATGGCAGCTGGTGAGTTCTATAACTCAAAAGATTACGCAAAAGCTAATGCATTTTATGCTAAGAACTTTGGAAATACACTAGCTGACGTAATCAATAGAGAAGATACCTGTATCATAAATCATATGAATTTAGAGTATGATTTCTTAGGTAATTTTGCTGAAAAAGGTAGTACAGATTTAAAGACAACTGGTACTGGCGTTGGGCAATGGATAAGTAGAACTAGTCTTGCATTTGCATTACAAAGTTCTGGAGAGCACTTGCTACAATCTACAAGTGCTCTAGCTGTGATGCAGCATATTAAAACTTATGATGAAACTGGTAAAGAAATAGGTACTGTACTATCTGCTCATTCAGTTAACAAGAAAACTAATAAATTAGAAATAGCAGATGTATATATAAAGAACGATAAAGGAGATCTTGTTAAATATTCTGTAGCCGAAAGAAGTAAGATGTCTAGGAAGGTTAGAGCTTTGAACAGAGAAATGCACGGTAACTATAGTAAAGATACTGAAGTATTAGCTCAAAGAAATGCTTTGATGAATATGGTATATCAATTCAGAAAATGGATTGCTCCTGGTATAGAAAGAAGATGGGGTAAGAATAGAAGAAATTATTTTCTAGACGCTGATAGAGCTGGGTACTACTCTGATAGTGCTAGAATACTCGGCAACTTTATTAAACGTCTAAAGAATGAAAACTTTGCACTGATGACAGTAATGAACTCTACTGTTTTATCAGCTAGAGAGAAAGCTAACCTAAGAAGAATGACTGCTGAGATTACTGCTACACTGCTTCTAATTCTTGCTGCTACTGCTTTAGGTGGAACAGATGATGACGATGAAAAAAGTATTGGAGAACTAATGATGCAATATACAGTTGCTAGGGTATATAAAGAATCAACATTCTTCTACAACCCTGCTTCAGCTTTAGGAATTATACAAAATCCTGCTGCATCTTCTGCTTTCTTAGCTAGAGTTTTAAAAGTATTTTCTAGACTTACTGGGGAAACATCTGAAGTATACGAAAAAGGGCCTAGAGAAGGAGACTCTAAATTATACCATGAGTTAGTAGATTTATTTGTAAAGAATAGAAATCAGTTATCTAAAGAGCACCTTAATAATGCTATTAGGTATATGGATAAGTATTAATAAAGTATCATAAATAATTTGTACCTTTCTAGCGAAACCTAGAAAGGTTTTTTAATTTTGTAAAAACTAAAATTAACACATATGAGTTTAATAAAAATAGGAGAAAATGCGGAAGGTACAGTAGCTATATTTAAGCTTGATGTATCTCAGGAAGATCTTATTGGAAAGGGAATAGCTATAAAGGCTGAGTATAATAGCACAGCTGGTCCTACATTGGTGCAGACTTCTGAAGTAGTTGTAGGTACAACTGATTTTGAGGTTCCGATCCTAGTTGATGGGTATTACCATGTAGAGGCAGCACTAATCTCCACTATTCCTTTAGGTATCGATACATTTTATTTTAATGAATCTTTAAACAAAGTAATTAAAATAGATGGAAGTAATATAGAGAATGATTCATCCTCTTCAGATTATCTGAAAACAATAGTTCCAAATGTTATTGATATATTCAGTCTTAACAATAGTATAGCACTTAAAGGAAAACTTACTAGTGATCTTGTAAGACTATATATGCAGACATCTACAGACAGAGGTCATAACTCTGAGGTTATAAACGCTGAAAAGTTACTTAACCAAGTAGGTACACTGACACACGGATCTTATTACCAGTGGTGCCAAGGGAATTATATAGAAGCTCAACGTATAGTAGAGCATATTGAAACATATAAAACACAGTCAGATGATTAATGGTTGTTCAGCAATACCTACATTTATAGGTAATAAGGAAATAAAAGACGGGCTTTCGATAGTAGGAGGTGATAGTATAAAAGTAACACAAACTACTAGTGATGGTAAGATAGTTTACACTATAGATTATGTACCTTATGTACCATCTCAACTTAATTATACTACTACGCCTAAAGTAGTAGAAGTTGGGTCTGTTACGGATGTTGTAATATCAGGGGCTATTGTTGAAGGCTCTTCTACAATTTTATCTAGAAACACTAATACAGGTCTTGATCTTACTATACAAGATTCTGTAACATTTAATAATATATCATCTGATATACCAGGAGTCTTCCCAGAAGATCTATTTGTGTCTATTATAGACAGTATAGGTCAGCATAGTATCTCTTTAGGTACTAAGTTTGTATATCCATCATTCGTAGGGTACTCTGTGCAAAATTCAATAACAAGCAATGAAGATCTTGTAAATTTAGACAGACTTCTTGTGGATAACATAATATCATCCTTAGCTAGTAAAACATACAACTATACAGCACTTCCTGTGTACATATACTGGTTAGTTCCAACTATTTACCCTCAAATAAATTCAGCAATAGAAGGACCATTACCTGTACCTTTATACAAAGGTCACTCTAATATAACATTGAATATAAATGGTAACCAAGTTCCTTACACAGTAGTTAGGACGGCAACCAGTTCAGTACTAAACTTAGCTAAAATTAAATTACAATAAAGATACAATGACAATAGCTAACGATAAATTAAGAATGAAAGCACCTATAGTAGCTAGAGGTACTTTTACAACACAAACTGATAAGGAGAAATTCCCTACTGGTTATTGCAATGAGATAATGGGAGGTCCTTTTATATGTGATTCGATCCAAGAAGTAAGAAATATTTCTATTGATAGATTATTGGTAGGATGTAAAGTAACTGTTAATGCTCATACAGATCTTTCTGGGAAATTTAATAGAGCTAAGACTTATAGATTATATCAATTACCTACTGAAGATTTAGTTGGTGAATGGGATGTATCACAGTACTGGACACCAGATACAGAATTGGGAGGTAGTGAAGAAGTATTTTACCAATACTCAGATAATTACTTAGATAGTATACCTTTATACAAATCAGTTGATATTGCTGAACAAGCTTATCAAGCTGGTTATGCTACAACAGAAGGTTATCTGACCTTAAACCAATCACTCAAGATATGGAAGGATGTTTACAATCCTTTAAGTAATAAATGGGTAAGACAAAAAAATGGACTAACTGGAGAGTGGGGGATACCTCAATCTCTATCAGATTCTTCTGCATATGAGGACGGACAATACATAGACTTTAGATTTAAATGGGTACCAAAAGGTACAGCGGTCACCTCCCCATCTTTCTTCGTAAACGGTATAGCTAATAATTCTCCTTCTGGTTGGTCAGATACACCAGCAGTTCCTGGTGAAATTGATTATCTTGTTTATATACTAACTAATGACTTATATCAAATATATGCAACTAAGAATGTATATGGAATATTAAAAAATTATTGGAGTAGGCCTGAGATAATTAGTGCTGACCCTTTATTAGTAAGGTATGGCAATTTACCAGGCAATCAAGAATATCTAAATACTACTTATTGGAGACCTAATTTTACATTAGGAGATACTCATAAAGCTACTAGAATTAATGCAACTACTAATGATTGGAGTATAACTAAATTAACTAGAGAATCTGGAGAGTATACAGATTTTATATTCAAAGATTTCGATGAAGGGTATGAGGTAACTTTATCGGATGTGCCTCAAGGAAAGCCTAAAGGGAGTAATGATGCTACTGGGTGGCAGGACACTATATTTAAAGTTGCAGAAGGTAAGATTCTCTATGTATCATCTTGTATAAGATATAACAATGATGAACAAAAGACAAACTATTCTATACCTATACGATTTGACGGACAGTCTACTATTCGTACTGAAATTACTACCAGTGGACCTGATATATTTAAGAAGACATCTTCTTTAGGAGAAACTGTTGTTACACCTAATGAGATTGTCTTAGAC
>Ga0193952_1000018_pt1 | contig 89152 bp, 72 predicted proteins | sample BB_3_MG_FD_140368 | JGI IMG/M metagenome (GOLD analysis project Ga0193952, IMG submission 140368) | Microbial mat bacterial communities from the Broadkill River, Lewes, Delaware, United States - BB_3_MG | ecosystem: Environmental > Aquatic > Freshwater > River > Microbial mats | place: USA... | reverse complement strand
TGGTGGGTGATACTGGGCTCGAACCAGTGACCCTCGCCTTGTAAGGGCGATGCTCTCCCAACTGAGCTAATCACCCAATTAAACATGTTAGACAAAAATTCTAGACGCTCTCAAAGCCGCTCTAGCTCTGTCTTTCAGCTCTCTTAAAGCCGCGCTTAATTGATGTGGCGTATTATAGAGAGCTAAAAGAAGTTGTCAAACACTTTTAATCATTTTTTCGTGTTTTTTACTGTTTATCCGTTAACAGCATCTTTAAGTGATTTACCTGGCTTAAATTTAGGAACTTTAGCCGCAGGAATTTGCATTTCTTTACCTGTTTGAGGGTTACGTCCTGTACGTGCAGCGCGCTCACCTACCGCAAAAGTACCAAAACCGATAATAGCAATTGAGTCACCAGATGCCATTGCATTTGTAATTGATTTAACCGTTGCATCTAATGCTTTGCCTGCATCCGCTTTTGTTAATCCAGCTTCTTCAGCAATTGCAGCGACTAGTTCAGATTTATTCATGTGATTCTCCATGGGTTTATTGTTTGTATATTTAATAAGCCAGAGGCTGAAACATTTATAGCAAGGGCTTTAGAGAAGTTCAAGCGAAAAACGCTTAAAATCACTATTAATGATGAGCAGAACCCAATTTCTCACTATTTTCTGCGTCTTTTTCCTTAAAGACCGTTTTATCTTTCACAATTTCACGATTTTGTTCCAAAGGCTTTGGTTCAAGAACCAATGCGTGTTTGATGACTTCATCAACCCACTGTACAGGGCAAATTTCTAATGAATTTTTAACTTCATCTGAAATTTCACTCAAGTCACGAACATTATCAATAGGAATTAATACTTTTTTAATACCGCCTCGAATCGCTGCTAATAATTTTTCCTTAAGTCCGCCGATAGGTAAAACTTCGCCTCGTAAAGTAATTTCTCCTGTCATGGCAACGTCTGAACGAACGGGAATTCCAGTAAATACCGAACTGATAGCTGTACAGATTGCAATCCCTGCACTAGGACCATCTTTTTTTATAGCACCTTCTGGAAAATGTATATGTAAATCAAATTTTTCATAAAAATCTTTTTCGAGACCTAATGAATCAGAACGACTACGAATGACGCTCATCGCTGCCTGAACAGATTCTTGCATGACAGAGCCTAATTGTCCTGTACTAACTAACTTACCTTTCCCCGGCATTGCTGTTGCCTCAATTCTTAATAAATCACCACCAACACGAGTCCATGCAAGTCCTGCCACTTGGCCAATTCGATTTTCTTTATCGGCTAATCCAATGCGATGTCTTGCCACTCCTAAATAGTCTTCAAGCTGTTCAGAGGTAACACTTAAGGGCGTATCAATATTATCTGTAACAATTCTTTTTACAGCTTTGCGACAAATTTTTGCCAATTCACGAGCCAATAAACGAACACCTGCTTCACGAGTATAGGTTTGAATAATGGTTTTAATCGCATCATCTGTGACAGTTAATTCGTCTTTTTTCAAACCATGGTCTTTTTTTGCACGAGATAGTAAATGCTCATTAGCAATATGCATTTTTTCATCCTCGGTATAGCCAGCAAGGTTAATGACCTCCATTCGATCTAAAAGCGCCTCAGGAATATCCATGGAATTTGACGTTGCGATGAATAAAACATCCGATAAATCATAATCCACTTCAAGATAGTGATCGTTAAAGCTATGGTTTTGCTCAGGATCTAGAACCTCTAACAACGCGGAAGCAGGATCGCCACGCATATCACTTGTCATTTTGTCAATTTCATCGAGCAAAAATAGAGGGTTTTTTGTCCCAGCTGAATGCATTTTTTGGGCTATTTTCCCCGGTAATGCGCCGACATAAGTTTTTCTATGTCCACGGATTTCTGCTTCATCTCTAACTCCACCAAGCGCCATACGGACATATTTACGATTGGTTGCTTCGGCAATTGACTTGGCTAAAGAGGTTTTCCCTACTCCCGGTGGTCCGACTAAACACAGGATTGGGCCTTTACTTTTTCGAACGCGCTTTTGAACCGCTAGGTATTCAACAATCCTTTCTTTAACTTTTTCTAAACCATAATGCTGTTGGTCAAGAATTTTTTCTGCCTTCTTTAAATCTTTATTAACACGAGTACGCTTTTTCCATGGCATTTCCAATAGCCAATCTAAGTAGTTTCGAATAACTGTTGCTTCTGAAGACTGAGAAGGCATTTGTTTTAATTTCTTTAATTCAGATTTTGCTTTTATGACTGCAGGTTCAGGCATTCCAATGGATTCAATTTTCTCAGCCAGTAAATCCATTTCATTAGGTGTGTCATCACCTCCTGCAAGTTCAGTGTTAATCGCTTTTATTTTTTCGTTTAAATAATACTCACGCTGAGTTTTATCCATTTGTTGCTTAACACGTTTTGCAATGCGTTGCTCTGACTGCAATAAATCAACTTCAGTCTCTAATAAAACCAATACTTTTTCTAATCGTTCACTTCGTGAAGCCGTTTCAAGAATTTTTTGTTTATCCGCTAAAGAGACTTCTAAATGCAAAGTGAGTAAGTCAACTATACGATCTGCGTGTTCTTCATTTTTTATAGACTCACGAACCGTACTAGGAATTTTCTTCTTTAATCCTGCTAAATGGGCAAAACGGCTCTTAAGTGTTGCAATCAGTAACTTTACTTCTTCGTGCGAATCTTCCACACTTTGAAACTCAGAAATATCACCGCGTAACACATCTGTTTCTTCATGCAGAGCATCCAAATGATAGCGCTTTGAACCTTCTACCAAAACTTTGACTGTACCGTCTGGCAGCTTTAGAAGTTGCAAAATATTGGCCATGGTACCGACTGGATATAAATCTTCTTTCAAAGGTGAGTCCAGTGTTGCTTCCTTTTGTGCTATCAAAAAGATTTCTTTTTCACCATCCATTGCCATCTGAAGCGCTTTCATAGACTTCTCACGACCAACAAACAATGGCATGACATTTCCAGGTAAAAGTACCACATCTCGTAGAGGTAGCACTAAAACATTCATTTTCATTGCAATGCTATCAGTATCCATTTTGTTTCCTTTTTATTATTTTTTTTCGAAAGACGAAATCTTATTTCATCGCCTTTCGCTAGCCCTTCATTAATGCTTTAGTTGTATCACTAGTTTTGTGTCTTGTCTCAAGTTTTTACCAAACAGATTCGTTTTGGAGCTTTATTACAAAAAACCCAGCTTTCGCTGGGCATCTGATTGAAAGACTTTTGATTGAAAGCTTATATGACAGATAAACTATTCACTTGAAGCCATTGCTTTAGGTTCATCCTGATAAACATAGATAGGGTTCTTGTCACCTAGTACAACCGATTTATTAATCACAATTTTCTCAACATTTTTAATGCCTGGCAGTTCGTACATGGTATCCAATAATAGATTTTCCATAATTGAGCGCAATCCACGAGCACCGGTTTTTCTCTTTATCGCAAGTTTTGCAATTTCATTCAGCGCATCTTTTCTAAATTGCAGTTCCACATTCTCCATTTCGAACATTTTTTGGAACTGTTTCACTAGAGCATTTTTAGGTTCAACCAAAATTCGAATTAGCGCCTCTTCATCCAATTCCTCAAGTGAAGCAACCATTGGCAACCGCCCAACAAATTCTGGAATCAAACCAAACTTCACCAAATCTTCCGGTTCAATTTGTTTATATTTCTCAGTAATCGTCACTTCGTTGTCTTTGCTACGAATTTCCGCAGAAAAACCAATTCCAACATCCGTAGAAGTACGTTGTTCAATAATTTTATCCAGACCTTCAAAAGCCCCACCCACGATAAATAAAATTTTTGACGTATCAACTTGAATCATATCTTGCTGATTTGGGTGCTTACGACCTCCTTGTGGAGGAATGTTCGCAATCGTGCCTTCAACCAACTTTAGTAACGCTTGCTGAACACCTTCTCCGGAGACATCTCGAGTAATGGACGGGTTTTCAGATTTACGGGTAATCTTATCGATTTCATCAATATAAATTATTCCCATTTCCGCTTTATCAGAGTCATTCTCACAACGTTGAAGCAATTTTTGAACAATGCTTTCAACATCTTCACCAACATAACCGGCTTCCGTCAAAGTTGTTGCGTCAGCGATAGCGAACGGAACATCCAACAATCTGGCAAGCGTTTGTGCTAGCAAGGTCTTCCCCGAACCAGTGGGTCCAATCAACAGAATATTGCTTTTGGTTAGCTCAACATCGTCCGTATGAGATTTTGAATTTAATCGCTTATAGTGGTTATACACCGCAACTGATAGAACTTTTTTTGCTTGATTTTGACCAATGACATAATCGTCCAAAATTTGACTAATCTCTTTTGGTGTCGGTAGATTTTCTAAATCTAAGCTATTAAACTCTTCATCACTACCAAACTCCTCTTTAAGAATATCGTTGCAGAGATCAACACACTCATCACAAATATAGACTTCTGGCCCAGCGATTAATTTACGAACTTCATTCTGACTCTTGCCACAAAATGAACAATATAGGTGTTTTTCAGTCATAGACTCCCCCTTAGCGGCTAGAAACAACTTTATCAACTAGACCGTAGTCGACTGCGGCTTGAGCACTTAAAAAATTATCGCGATCCGTGTCACGCTCAATGGTTTCCAAGTCTTGCCCAGTATGATCTGCCAATGCTTCGTTTAAACGCTGCTTAATTTGCAAAATTTCCTGAGCATGAATTTGAATATCACTTGCTTGCCCTTGGAAACCTCCTAAGGGCTGGTGAATCATCACACGAGAGTTAGGCAAGACAAAACGTTTTCCTTTTTCACCAGCTGATAATAAAAAAGCACCCATACTAGCTGCTTGACCAATACACATCGTGCTGACATTCGGCTTGATAAAGCGCATAGTGTCGTAGATGGCCATCCCTGCAGTAACACTTCCTCCTGGGGAATTGATATACAAATGGATATCTTTATCTGGGTTTTCGGATTCTAAAAAAAGCATTTGTGCCACAATCAAATTCGCCATATGGTCTTCGACTTGCCCAACCAAAAATATGACGCGTTCTTTTAGAAGACGTGAGTAAATATCATAAGATCGCTCACCACGACTGGTTTGCTCAATTACCATTGGCACTAATGCGTTTTCAATCATATTATCCATTCTTGTGTTTTCTAGTTTTTATAATCACTGACTACTTGTATCCATAAAGTAATCAACTTTATAAGTATTTAGAGATAAAGTTTATTTATTCAAGGCTGTTCGGTAAAAAAGATTTTAATTTTACGTAAACACGGACCTTAAATGTTTCAGGTACTTAATATTAGCTTTTTTACAGGCAAAAAAAAACTTAACTCCAACAACAAAACGTTTGTTTCATTATCGAAATTAAGTTTTAGCTATCTTTGAGGTTAACAAAAAAAATAAGACACCACAAAAATAAAAGCTTAGAGCTTAAGCTGCTTGATTTGGCGCAATCACTTCTTTGAAGTTTTTGCTTACTTTAGAGACTTTTGCTTCCGCTAAAATTTTCTCAGCAACTTTGTTTTCCACTAGTACCGCACGAATTTCGCTACGAGCACCAGGGTTTTGAGCATACCAAGCCATCACTTCACTCGGATCTTCGTAAGAAGATGCTTGCTCAGCAATATAAGCTTCCACTTCTGAGTCTTCTGCTTGGAAAGCATTTACTTTAATGATTTCACCTAACATTAGACCAAGTTTTACACGGTTAGCGGCTTCATCGTTGAACGTTTCAGGATTAATTGGTGCATCTTTCAAATCAACACCTTGCTGCTGAAGTTGTTGTTGAGCACGTTGCATCAGTTGTTGCGCTTCTTGTTGAACCAATGCTTTTGGAACTTCCACATCTGCAACTTCTTGCAAAGATTGCATGACCGCATTACGGTTTTGAGCTTCTACTGCACGCGCAAGCTCTTTCGTCATATTGTCTTTGATTTCTGTACGAAGTGCTTCTTCAGTACCTTCTTCAACGCCAAATGATTTTACAAATTCTTCATCGATTTCAGGTAATTGCTTAGTCGATACAGAATGAACAGTGATATCAAAAGTTGCTGTTTTACCCTTTAGGCTATCTGCATGATAGTCTTCAGGGAAAGTGACTTCAATTTGCTTCTCTTCACCTTTTTTCATACCAATAATGCCATCTTCGAAACCTGGAATCATGCGACCAGAACCGATTTCTAAAGGCACATTTTCAGCAGAACCACCTTCAAACGTCTCACCATCGATTTTCCCCAGGAAATCAATAATGACCTGCTCACCTTCTTTAGCTTTCTTGTTACCGTTTGCAGGCTTCCAAGCCATACGCTGTTCACGTAAACGGTTGATCATGTCTTCAACATCTTCATCAGTCACATCCGATTCAATCACTTCAACTTCAATCCCAGAAAACTCAGGAACAGTAATTTCTGGATAAACTTCGAATGAAGCTGTGAATGTGATGTTGTCACCATCCTGATCATTTAAGTCTTCAAACTGAGGGAAACCAGCAACTTGGATTGACTCTTTTTCAACAGCTTCATAGAAAGCGTTCTGAAGAGCTTCACCCATCATTTCTTGATGAACTTGTGCACCGTGACGTTTTTTCACAATGTTTAAAGGGACTTTTCCGGGACGGAAACCATCCATTTTGGCAGTACGACGAAGCTCGTTTAAGCGTTTTTCTACTTTTACTTTGTAGTCATCCGCTGGGAAAGAAACGGTCATTTTGTGCGCTAGACCTTGTTCAGGCTTTTCAACAGTTACTTGCATTGTTTCATCTCGAAATTTAAGGGTTATATAGTAAAGGCTTCAGTTTACTCATTTATGAATTAATTGAATCCACTTCGGCAAAACGAAACCTTAGAAAATTTTGGAGCAGAATTATACTGGCTTAGCACATGAATTTAAAGAAAAAACCCTTGCTTTCAAATTAGTCAGCCAAATCCTACCGACTTCTACGCACAAAAAAACTAAATTGAGCCAATTTTATTTCGCCAGTACGATAAAAATCTCTTAATTGACTAGATATTTTTATACATTCATTAAGAATGTATTAGTTTTTTTGTTGAATTGAATGGTTTCAGGTAAAATGCGCGAAACGTTATTTTAACCCCTTATATTTAAAGGAAAAAATCATGGTTATTGAAAAAATCGTCATGCTTATGGCTGGAACAATGGTTCTTGTTAGCACCCTATTATCTGTTTACCACGATCCTCTGTGGTTATATTTAACTGGATTTGTAGGCGCAAACTTGTTGTTTGCAGGAATGACTGGCTTTTGTCCAATGGTTAAAATACTGCGTAAGTTTGGCTTAAAACATGGCTGTGCATTCAAGTAATTGAATCATTATGCGTTATTAAAGACTTTACCGGCCGGTAAAGTCTTTTTTTTCACAGAAGAAGATTAATATCTTGCTAGTTTTTATTTAAAACCACTCTTTTTTCTTATTTAGATTGTCGAATTTCTTCCATCTCTTCCTCAAGCTCTAACCACTGCTCTTCACACTCTTCAATTGTTTTTTTCAATTGTGCTTCTTCCAGTAAGATGGGTTCGAGCCTCTCTTTGTTCTGTGCATCGTACAATTCAGGATTTTCCATCAATAAATGGATTTCCTCTAATCTATTTTGGCTTTTCTCAAGTTGAGTTTCCATTTTTTTCAACTGCTTCTTTAGCGGCTTAAGCTGCTGTTCAAGTTGTTTACGAATATGGGCATTTGTCTGTCGAATGGCTTTTTTATTGACTTCATTTTTATCGGAGTTTTTACCCGTGTTGGAAAGTAAACGGTTTTCATCACGAACACGCTTCATTTGATCCTGAAGGTATTCATCCAAAGAGCCAAAATACAATTCAACCTGTCCTTGATGTACCCACCAAAACTGGTCTACACAGGCATTTAAAAGTTGCTTATCGTGACTCACAATAATCACGCCGCCGGTAAAATCATTGATTGCCATTTCTAGGGCATCACGAGTTTCCATATCCAAATGGTTGGTAGGCTCATCGAGAATGATCAAATTGGGTTCTTGGAAACGGATCAAAGCCAGTGCTAAACGAGCTTTTTCTCCCCCTGAAAAATTTTCGATTGTCTCCAGTGCTTGCTGATTAGAAAAACCAAATTGACCTAAAAAGTCTCGCGATTCTTGATCAGACGGAGCCTCTTCCATTGCTAAAAGATGCTGTAAAGGACTCCATTCAGGGCGAAGCGTTTCTAGTTGGTGTTGTGAAAAATAGCCAATTTTTAAACCTTTGCTTAGCTGTATTTTCCCTGCTACAGGTTTTAAATCACCTACTAATAATTTTAGTAGAGTGGTTTTACCTGATCCATTCACTCCAACAAGCCCAATCCTGTCACCACTTCTCACAACAAGATTAACCTTATCTAAAATGGTTTTATCATTGTAAGCAAAATCTAACGCTTGAATCTCCAACATTGGATCCGGCATCTGTTTCGGCTCACTAAATGCAAAATGAAAATCTGTACTGGCTTGGACGGCAGCTACCTGCTCCATGCGCTCCAATGCTTTGACACGACTCTGAGCTTGCTTGGCTTTACTTGCCTTGGCTTTGAAACGGGAAATGAATGTTTTAAGATGCTGCATCTGTTGTTTTTGCTTGTCATGCAGACTTTGTTGTTGCATCAACTGCTCGTGACGTTGTCTTTCAAACGCCGCAAAATTTCCAGAATAGTATTGAATCTTCTGCTGGTCGATCTCTGCAATACCTTGAACGACCTCATCCAAGAAGTTTCGATCATGCGAAATGACCAAAATCGCCCCTTGATAAGATTTGAGCCAAAGTTCCAGCCAAGTGACCGCTTCAATATCCAAGTGGTTCGTAGGTTCATCAAGCAAAAGTAAGTCTGATCGCTGCATTAAGGCTCTCGCCAATTTCAAACGCACCTGCCACCCACCTGAAAATTCTGACAACTGCTTATCAAAATCCAGTTGGTTAAAGCCTAACCCAAATAACATTTGCTTAGCTTTTAACGGCACTTCATAAGCCTGAATGTGTTCAATTTGATCATAGACCTTAACCAACGCTTGATTATTTTGAGTACTCTCTGCTTGCTCAAGTGATTGCATGACTTCAAAATATAGACTATCCCCAAAGCATACATAATCTAACATTCCTACACTTAGGTCTTTTGTTTCTTGCTCCACGTAACCGATTTGCCAGTTATTTGGAACTTTAATGTCACCTGAATCAATAGTCGTTTCACCTAAAACAGCTTTAAAAAAGGTACTTTTACCGGCGCCATTTTTTCCAACTAGGCCTATTTTTTGTCCGGGATGAATCGTTAGATTTGCTGAATCTAATAAAGGTTTTGTGCCAGCGCGTAATGACAGGTTTTGAATTGAAATCATGTTAGATAGAGACTCTTTGTAACTTACCTTCGACCAATGAAAGTTGTGTGTCCATTTTTGAAGCCAGACTCAAGTCGTGCGTCACTATAAGCAGAGCCGTTTGATGTTCCTCATTTAACTCCAGTAACAAATCAAATACTTGTGAAGCGGAACTTGCATCTAAATTCCCAGTCGGCTCATCGGCGAGTATACAGGCAGGTTCGGTAATTAGAGCACGAGCAAGTGCAACTCGTTGTCGCTCACCACCAGACAGCTCAGCAGGCTTATGGTTTAAACGGTGTCCAAGACCGACTCGAGTCAAAAGCGTTTTGGCTTTTTCTTCAGCTTCACGACGATTCTGACGACGAATCCACAGTGGTAACATCGCATTTTCAATAGCACTTAGTTCGGGTAACAAATGATGAAATTGGTAAACAAAACCCATTAAATCATTACGCATCCTGCCACGTTTCGCTTCTGACAACTTTGAAAACGTTTTCTGTTTCAATAAGACTTCACCTGAAGTTGGTGTATCCAATCCCGCTAACAAATGTAGCAGTGTACTTTTTCCAGAACCTGACGCGCCAACAATGGCCATTTTTTCAGCACTTGTTAGATTGAGACTAATTTCATTGAAAACACTGGTTTCTAAACTTCCATCTTTGTAAGACTTCGCTAAGGAGTTTGCCTGAAGGACAATATTTGACTGCGTGGATTTATTCATAGCGTAACGCCTCAGCAGGTTGAATTTTAGACGCCCGCCATGCTGGATAAAGGGTTGCAATTAACGTTAGAACAAAAGCAACAATCGCAACAGAATAGACATCGCTCCAAATAATTAGAGAAGGAACCTTACTGATGTAATACACATCCGCAGGGAAGAACTGGAAACCAAGCAGTTGTTCAATAAGTGGCACGATTACATCGATATTTGATGCCAGACTTATTCCACCAATTAATCCTAAAATCACGCCTATGGAACCGATAATCAAGCCTTGTAAAATAAAAATGCTTTGAATATTAAAAGGAGAGGCACCAATCGTTCTTAAAACTGCAATATCACTTTGCTTATCTGTCACAACCATTACCATGGTAGAAACGATATTAAACGCGGCAACCATAATTATTAATGCAAGAACAATGAACATCATGCGCTTTTCCATTTCAATCGCTTTAAAAAAGTTTACATGTTGTTGTGTCCAATCACGCACATAATACCGGCCGGTAAGATGTTTTCCCAGATCTTCACGAACTTCGAACACTTTGAACAAATCATCAATCTTTAGTTGAAGTCCGCCCACTGTTTCGCCATATTTGAATAGCGTTTGCGCATCTTTTAAATGAATAAATGCCATACCGCTATCATATTCATGCATGCCCGCTTCAAACACTCCAATAACAGTAAAACGTTTGATTCTAGGCACCACACCTAAAGGAGATACCGTGCCTTGTGGTGCAATAACTGTAACCTTATCACCTAAAGAAACGCCAAGCGTTGAAGCCAATTCCGACCCTAAAATTATTTGGTATGCTTTAGGTTGCAATTGTTCAAAACTTCCTAAAACCATCTGGTTTTCAATATCTGAAACTTGCCCTTCTTGTTCAGGTAATACCCCTCGAATCATCGTTCCTTTGACCTCTCCTGAACCGGTTAACATTGCCTGTTCTGAAATATTCGGTGCAGCGCCTAATATCTTAGGATAATCAATTACTTGAGAATACACACTCTGCCAATCTCTTAGTCTGTTATCTGCTTCTGTCAAGGTCATGTGCGCAGTCATTCCAAGAATTCGTTCACGTAACTCTTGTTGAAACCCGTTCATAATCGATAACACCGTGATTAATGCGGTGATACCGAGTGCGATACCAATCATGGATGAAAGGGAAATAAAGGAGATAAAACCATTACGACGTTTTGCGCGAGTGTATCGCCAACTCAAAAGAAATTCATAAGGGAGTTTAAACATATCCACTCAGTATGGTTGGTCGGATAAATGACTTATCCGTAGTTAATAAATTAATAAAGGTTATTAGATTCATTTTTTGAATCCGATTGATTAGCGTCGTTCTTTGCTTCCTTTGAACCTTCAGAGTTCGGGATTTTAGGTTGATAGGAAACAAAAACAGGCAACTCAATCGTATAGATAATTGCTAAAACCCGCAGACTTAGAGTAATTACGATGGATACCAAAATAGCAATATCCAACGAAACATTCCACTGGTCAAGCAGTAATAATGCACTGGCGCCAAAAAATGAGGCCGTCGCATAGATCTCTTTTCTAAGTACCAGTGGCATTTCACCCACTAGAACGTCACGAATCATTCCTCCAACAACCCCTGTCATCACCCCGGTCATAATAGCGATTGGGTCAGAAAAGCCGAGCTCTAAGGCTTTTTGAGTACCGATTACTGTAAACACTGCGAGACCTAACGCATCAAGAAGCACCAGCATTTTAATGGGAAGTCGTTTAAAGCGTGCAAGGAAAAAAAAGATGAGTGCAGTAATCACAACTAAATAAATATAAAAATCATTCTGTGTCCAGAAAACAGGCTCATCAATAATCAAATCGCGAACAGTCCCACCACCAATTGCAGTGACCATTGCAATCACGATCGCCCCAAATAAATCTAGGCGTTTATAGCGCGCAGCAAGCAACCCCGTAATTGTAAAAACAACGGTTCCTAAAATATCTAGGTAGTGAATTAAAATTGAAATTGCCATAGTGGCTGCAATTATAAACGACGAAAACTTTAAACTAAAAAAAAACGCCCCTGAATTGGAGCGTTTTTCTATGAAGTAATCTGTTAAAGATCATTGAACACTTGATGTCTTATTTTTGAGACTTCAAACGGTTGATGCCTAACATTTTCATAATATATTTCTGGTAAATCGGTTCAGAGTTCCCAGCTTTCATATTTCGAATGAAATATTTTTCAAATGCAATTTTCGCTAAATGCACCCATTTACCTTTCTTTGCCCATGTCAAATTCCGAGGTGGAATCTGTGGCAATGCAACAAATGCAGCACCCGAGTCACCCATGTCAGCCAAACATACAGTGTTCCACGTTGGCTCCTCATGAGCATCTTCACCTTTGATGTTCGCCTCAATGTTATGGCAAATTGCTGTCACCATTGACTCAATCATCAAACCTGTTTTCGGGGTGCCACACGGAACAGGACAAGTGGTATCGACAGGAGGAATAGCAATCCCAACACCTAATGCGTAAATGTTTTTATAAGTCGGGTTACGACTAAATTGGTCAACCTTTACAAAACCGCGAGGGTTGACTAAAGGCCCGCCAGCAGCTTCAGGATTCGAATCGACCATTTCCATTAGGAATTTTGAACCACGGAAAGCCGGTAACATCATTGAATACTTAAATGGAAGTTCATGCTGCTTAATAACATTCCCTTGAAGGTCATGTTCATCAACATACATCACACCGTCCTCAATTTTGGTCGTTTTGGCATTACAAATCCAATTAATATGGCGATTACGCATTTCAGATTCCATTAAACCTTTGGAATCACCTACCCCACCAAGACCTAAATGCCCGATATACGGCTCAGCCGTCACAAAAGTCATCGGAACTTGATTACGGATTTTGCGTTTGCGCAAATCAGTTTCCATAATCATCGCAAATTCGTATGCAGGCCCAAAGCATGAGGCTCCCTGAACTGCTCCAACGATAATTGGACCAGGTTCATTACAGAACTCTTGCCACTGTTCATAAGCTTCTACAGAGTGAGGCGTTGTACAAACCGAAACGGTATTTCCACCATGGCTTTTCGGGCCAAAACCTTCAACTTCATCAAATGCCAAAGCTGGGCCTGTCGACAAGATTAAATAGTCATAATCCATTGTTTGACCATCATCTAAAGTAATTTGGTTTTGCTCAGGATCAAGACCTACACAAGTTTGATGATAGAATTCAATGCCTTTACGGGTTAAATGAGGTTCCAGTTTAAAGGAAATATCTTCCGGTTTACGCCAACCGACAGCAACCCAAGGGTTAGATGGAACAAAGTTAAACTCATCAATCGCATTCACGACTTTAACTGTATGACCTTTATCAAGATGCTTACGAATGTCATAAGACATTGGTAATCCACCTGTGCTAGAACCTACCACAACAACTGTTGCCATTTTCTACCTCTATTATGTTCTGGAGACTAAGTATTCCTATTTTCATTTCAGGTATAACTTAACTCTTAAATCTCAATAATGATTTAAATTTTTTATATAGCTTGTCTTTTCTTTGACTTGAATACCATGAAACAATCTGCTTTTAAGGCATTTAAGTGACTGTTTATTTAAGCCAAATTCATATTGATTAGCAACCCAACTACTATTTTTTGTATTGAGCAATCATGACAAAAGGCATGACAAAAAGCACAATTAAAGAAACTAAAACAACTGAAACCAATACATTTAGCGCAATAAAACCTAAAATCGGCTCACTCACAAAAAATATTAATAACATAACCATAACTAAAGTTATGGAGGTAACCAATATCGGCCGCCCAACACTAATCATCGCAAAGCGAACAGATTCTTTTGGTGAAGCAAAAACGGTTGATTTTGCACGCTTCATTCTGGAAAAAAAATGAATTAAATCATCCACAACGATGCCCATTGGCGCAATCCACATTAATAACCAAAATAAATCTTTATTTGGCAAAAATTCTGGAATATTACCGGCCGGTAGAAAATCGAATTTCATCACCATTATTGCAATAATCATATTGGCAACAATAGCGACCAAACTGATTGTTAAGACAATGGCGGTTGACCAGGAAAACTGTTGCCACCACATTCCTAATCCTCCCCACATTATGACTAGAAAAGTCCCTAATGCGGCTAAACTACCGGCCGGTAACAAATGAAGATTGTCCATCCAGCTGAAAAATAAAATGAATAAGACTGCAAACCCCAAAGCTAAAGCAATTTTGATTGCAGGTAGCAAAATTGGATAATGTGTCAGAGCTTCGAGTTTTTGCATCCATTGGTAAAAACCTTGACGATCACGCGAATTACCAACACGAAACTCCAAAAAGAAAGTAAGTAGTAGCCAAGGAAACAGCGTCACACTAAATAAATAACTTACCAAAACCCCCAATGAAATGACCCAAGCCATTTCGGCTAACTCAGGTTCAAACCAAGCAATACAAATAACGCCCAGTGCCGTCGTTAAATTAGAAAGAAAAATGGGTGAGTGATTGAGTTTTACCGCCTCCGCAACAGCGTCAAACTGAAAAAGCCCTCGCGCCATTTCCCTGTGTAAAGTACTTAACAAATGAATAAAGTTAGCGGTAACTAATGTAGACGCAATGATTAATGCTAAAAATTCCAGACTGCCCCAATAAATGTCAAACCAACTAGCCAACCCAATCGTTATGATATAAGCGAGATTCAAAAATAGAAGGTTGAGCAATCCTGATTTTACAGACTCAGACTGCCAGCCAAAAAATAGGCTGATAATAACCGAGCTCAAAAATAACACCTCTAAAGGTCTTAAAAAAGTGGCTTCGGCTGTCCAGAGATCTAATAGGTGACTGCTATCTGTTGTCAGCACACCTGTACTGCTGACAATAATCAGCATCAACCAGAACAGGCCGAGCATTTTTTTATGATGAGCCATTATTTGCACCCAGTGGTAAATCCAATTATTGCTCATGGCAACCAAAAACCTCACATTAGTGTTAAAAATTTATACAATCACACGTTTACATATTTAGTCGATTCTGAATAACTCGTTTAATTTATGGCAAAGCCCCTTCGGGTGGGCGTTTAAGCAGATATTCTCGTTGTTGTGAATCCCAATAATGGAATAACCATTATCTTCAATCCACGCCTAGAGCCTATCTACTTAAACATCCCACATAAATCTAAACCAGTTATTCAGAGTCGACTATTTACAATTAGAGATAAATTCTAAGCTTGATTGAACTCGCTAAATTTAAAATGGCCACTAGTTTAACAAACCCTTAGAACTCGAAACTGATACATAAAACCTGTTTAAATTTCATACAAATGAGATGGTTTAAATCGTTTATCCAGTAATTTCACTTAAACAAACAATTACTACAACTCAATGAAAACACCATAAAAACGACATGGCTACCAAAAAATCTGAATCTAACGCATCATTACACCCACTCAATGCAATCCAATCCTGGCTTAGTCATTGGCAACCCAAAGGTCATCGCAGTCACTTTGGTGCCATGCAGACACCTCAAAGCGCCCTTTTAATATCGCAGCTTTATCAGCAGAAACCTGGTTTTTTTGTCGTGATGACAAGCAATTCACAAATAGCGAATAAACTGCAAGATTACATTCAGTCATTTTTGGGTAGCGAGAAAAAAAACGATCTGCTAAGTTTTCCAGAATGGGAAACACTGCCTTACGACCGTTTTTCACCTCATCAAGACCTAGTTTCCGAACGATTAAAAACACTTTACAAACTGCCGCAACAGAAACAGGGAATTTTAGTTCTGCCCGTTTCAACCTTAATGCAAAAAGTTGTGCCCTCCGATTATGTCATCGCACATTCATTTTTGTTAAAAGCGGGTGAAATATTAGAATCTAATTCGTTTGCAAGTCGATTAGAGGCAAATAGCTACAGTCGTGTCAGTCAAGTCATGGAACATGGTGAATTTGCAATTCGAGGCTCGATCATTGATGTCTTTCCAATGGGTAGCACTTTGCCTTTTAGAATTGACTTATTTGATGATGAAGTCGAATCCATTCGAAGCTTTGACCCAGAAAGCCAAAGATCAATCGATAAAATCGAACAAATTGAACTACTACCGGCCAAAGAAATTGATCTGACAGAAAATGGCTTAGCTACTTTCCGAAATCAGTTTCGTACAGTGTTTGGTGAAGACCGTCTGCAATCCGAGGTTTATCAAGCCATCACCCAAGGTCAAGCCATTGGTGGTATTGAATACTACTTACCCTTATTTCACGAAAAACTTGCCACTTTATTTGATTACTTCCCCGAAGATACGCTATTTTTTGACTTTGATCAGCTAGATGAACAAATTGATTTAGGCTGGCAAAACTATGAAGAACGTTTTGAAATTGGTCGCCACAACATACAGTATCCAATTTTGGCACCTGAAAACCTTATCCAAAACAAAACGGATTTCTTAACCCGTCTCAAGCACTATCATCGAATTAGTCTGCACCCAGAGGCCCATCAAAAATCTGTAACGACTTTATTTGAATCTGTACCCATTCCCAACCTAGCATTGAATGCTAAAAGTGAATATCCGCTCGCAGCACTAAACAGTTTTTTTGACCAATTTTTGAGTGAGAATAATCCAAAGCAGCTTAATAAAATCATACTTTCCACCGAAACCAAAGGTCGTAGAGAAAGTTTGGCGCAACTTGTAAAAGAACAGCTGCCTGCAAGAAACTTTGAAGTCACAGATAGTTGGTCTGCAACTTTAACTCTCATCAAAGAGAGTCCAGCGGCTCAAATTATCTTAACGATCACTCCATTACAAGAATCATTTGTTAATCAAACACTTGCGGTCATTAGTGAAAGCGATATTGTTGGCCAAACAGTTTTGCAAAAACTCCGACGCCGCAAAAAGCACTCAGACTTTGACAGTGCAGTCGCGAACTTGATAGAACTAAAAGTTGGTAGTCCAATTGTTCATTTTGATCATGGTGTTGGTCGATATAAGGGGCTTGAAACCATGGAATTGAGCGGTGAACCTCAAGAGTTCATGAAAATAGAATATGCCGACTCAGCCAACCTATATGTGCCTGTCAGCTCTCTGCACCTTATTAGTCGATACACGGGAGCAACTCCTGAAACAGCACCTTTGCACAAACTCGGTACGGATAAGTGGGATAAAGCTAAACAAAAAGCCGCCGAGAAGGCCCGTGATGTTGCCGCAGAGCTTCTTGATATTTATGCACAACGAGCTGCTCAAAAAGGCACGGCCTTCCAAACACCGGATGATGCCTACAATCAATTTTCTAAAAGCTTCCCATTTGAAGAAACCCCAGATCAATACATTGCAATTCGTTCAGTGGTTGAAGATATGCGTTCCGAAAAACCAATGGATCGCTTGGTTTGTGGTGATGTCGGTTTTGGTAAAACAGAAGTCGCCATGCGCGCTGCATTTATCGCTGCGTTTGATGAAAAGCAAGTTGCGATGCTTGTCCCTACAACCCTTTTAGCGCACCAGCATTTAGAAAACTTCCGGAATCGTTTTGCAGATTGGCCAATGAGAATTGAAGTCTTATCTCGTTTTCAAACAGCCAAAGAACAAAAGCAAATTCAAGAGGATTTAGCCGCTGGAAAAATCGATATTATCATTGGAACACACAAGCTCATTCAAAAAGGCGTCAACTACCAGAATCTCGGCTTGATCATTATTGATGAGGAACACCGCTTTGGTGTACGTCAAAAAGAACAGCTCAAAAAGATGCGCGCCCAAGTTGATGTCTTAACTATGACAGCAACCCCTATCCCACGAACCTTGAATATGGCAATGAACGATTTGCGTGATCTTTCAATTATTGCCACTCCGCCTGCAAAACGTTTGGCGGTGCAAACCTTTGTCCAAGAGTGGAACCCAGAAGTCGTACGCGAGGCTTGTTTGCGTGAAATACGACGTGGCGGACAAGTGTATTTGCTCTACAATCATGTCGATCGTATCGAAAAGATGGCTCAAGACATTCAAGAACTGATTCCTGAATCAGCGGTAAGTTATGCACATGGTCAGATGAACGAACGACAACTAGAAAGCGTTATGGAAGACTTCTACCATCGACGTTTTAATATCTTAGTTTGCACCACCATTATTGAAACAGGGATTGATATTCCAACAGCCAACACCATTTTAATCCACCAGGCTGATAAATTTGGTTTAGCGCAGTTACACCAACTACGAGGTCGTGTTGGACGCTCTCATCACCGTGCTTATGCCTATTTATTTACAGCAGGAAAATCTCAACTGACTAGTGATGCGGAAAAGCGCTTAACAGCGATTGCCAAACACGATACGCTTGGTGCTGGGTTTATGCTGGCTAGTCACGATTTGGAAATTCGAGGGGCCGGTGAACTTTTAGGAGATGGACAGTCGGGGCAAATTACTGAAATCGGTTTTACGCTATACAGTGAAATTTTAGAACGTGCTGTAAAAGCACTTAAATCTGGTAAACAGCCTGAATTATCACTATCTCTCGAAACTGGGTGCGAAGTAGACATAGGAGAACCTGCTCTCATACCTGAAACCTATTTGCCGGATGTTCATAGTCGTTTAGTACTTTATAAACGTATTGCTGCCGCTGAATCTGAAGCTGAGTTACAAGAGCTACGTATTGAAATTATCGATCGCTTTGGCCTTTTCCCAGACTATGTTCAAAATCTGTTGGAACTATCCAAGGTAAAAATTTGGGTGAACGATTTAGGCTTCAAAAAAGTCGATATCAGTGACGAGATGATTCGCATTCAATTTGGACCACAACCAAAGATTGATCCTGGAAAGCTTATCCCTCTTATTCAGAGCCAGCCAAAGCAATTTGATCTTAAAGGACAAACCGAGTTGAAATTTTTCGATACAATGCCAACTATTGACGAGCGCATGAAAGCGTTTAAACACTTGCTACAGCAAATTACTTTAGAGGAATAAATTTGTGATTTTGACGCACTCTAAACCAACAGCGAAAATACCCTCTCCTACAACCGTCGCTTTAGTTCTTGTCGCTTGTTTAGCAGGATTATTCACGACAAAGGCTTCTGCAGAAGAAAAAAACCAACGTTATCATATTGATATGATTATCTTTGAACATCTTGCATTAAAAGGTTGGACGGAAGAATATTGGCCAAGCATTGTTGATTCAGCTCAGATTGAAAATGTGCAGGATTTAACAGCAACCGGCCGGTCTCCTTTGTTTATCGAAAATGCAAACCCAATGTTAGATGCAGAAGCCTCAAGAGTAGCAAAAAATTACCGAATTATTACGCATCAAAGTTGGGTTCAAAATGCATTAGGAGCAAAAGAGTCTCCCAAACTTTTTTTAGAAGCAAACCAGGGTTCAACCAGTTTTTACGGAACCGTAAAAATGTATCAATCTCGTTTTAACCACATAGAAATTGATTTCAACTATGAGCGGATGATACCGAATGCAGTAAGATCTGAATTCGCTCAAATGCAAAAAATACCACTGAATGACCTACCAACTCATTGGCCATTTCATATAAGCGCCCAGCGTAAAATGAAATCCGATGAACTTCATTATATTGACCATCCTCTATTTGGGGTTTTACTGCAAATTCGTAAATTGGATTAACTGAAGCAGATAAAGTCTTAAACCGGTAGCCATAAAATTAGGAAGAAGACACATATGCAACATCATTCTCGCTTTTTTTACTCGATTACTTTAAGTCTTCTTGTGTCGCTGAATGCTTCTGCAGATACGCTTAGAATTGCAACGGATGAATGGTGTCCCTACGACTGTATTGCCTCTCAAAACAATGGAAAAGTTGGTTATCTAGGAGATATGTTAGTCGAAGCTCTAAAAAAACACGGTCATGACGTTGAATTCGTTGAGGTCTCTTACTCTCGTGGCCTTACTCTAGTCAGAGAAGGCAAATTAGATGCAACTCAAGCATGTTTTAGAGAAGAAGCTCCTGATTTCATTATGCCCTCAAACCCACAAGGTATTAGCAACAGCACTTTTTTTAGTCTTAAAACCAATGAATGGCGTTATCAAGGTCTCGAATCGCTGAAACAGGCAAAAATGATTGGCGTCATTAAAGGTTATGACTATGTTGATCCCGAGGTAATGGGCTATATCAACCAAAACCCAAATAATGTTCTTGCAATCACCGGTGAGAAACCACTAGAGCGGCTGCTAGAAATGTTACTGGCTGGTCGTTTAACAACGATTATCGAAGATAAAAGTGTTTTTGAATATAAACTCCAGCAAATGGGTAAATCTGAATTTGTTCAGATTTCTGGAAAGACACCTGTTGTGATCGATGTCTATACTGGCTTTTCTCCAGCAAACGAAAACTCTAAAATCTATGCCCAAATTTTAGATGAAGAGATTGAAAATATGCGCAAATCAGGAAAGCTAAAAGAAATTCTTTCCACTTATGGAATGCAGGATTGGAAAACCAATCCTTAAATATTCTTGCATATGTCATTTCGCCACTCCATAGCCCTTCACCTATTAACGGTTATTTTTAGTTTTTATTTTTTAGTGGCCATTATCGTTACAGTAATTCAGCTCTATAAAGAATACGAAAATACAAAAAAAAGTTTTTATCATGAAATCCAACTACTGCCCACTACTTTTGGTCAAGGCATTAGTGACTCAGTCTGGACTTATAATCAAGAATTACTACATTCAATTCTACAAGGTGTTTATAACAGTCCGATTGTAGTCGGAATTAAAGTCGAATCATTTGATCATAAGATGGATTATAAAATTGGTTCGATTTTGGATGAAAATAACCAAACTCATTTTTACGATACAGAAAACCATCCGAGCTCTTCACCAGAAACAGGCATAGGCGCTGATGCATTATTCGGTCACACATTTCCCATTACCTATCAAGGCCCTGCATTTAAAGACCCCCAACCACTTGGAGAAGTAACTATTTATTCCAATGAACGATTGGTCTTTGAAAGGGTCAAATATGGCTTTTTTCTTATCCTTATCAACTCGGTCATCAAAACACTTGCGCTGTGGTTTATTATTTACTACTTCATCAAACGCTACCTCGGAAAACCGCTTAATGAATTTACACGCAAGATAAAGCAACAAGATATCAATCAGCCGAGTCTAATTAGGCTGGATATCTCTTGGTCAGAGAATAACGAAATTCTATTATTGAAAGACAGTTATAACCAAATGATCTGTAGCTTGCAAAAACACCAAAAAGCACTGGAAGTTTTAAATGCTGAACTTGATAATAAGGTAAAAGAGCGGACAAAAGAGTTAGTTAAAGCAAAGGAAGCCGCTGAAAAACTTGCTTACACCGATATGCTAACCGAAGTCAAAACAAGACGAGCATTTTTTGAATTAGGTCAGCAACAGCTCCAGAATGCACGTCGCCATCACTTTACAACAACCATTATCATGGTCGATATTGACCATTTCAAAAAAATTAATGACCTTCATGGTCACGCAACTGGCGACCGAGTACTGCAAAGTTTTGCTAAAACTCTAAAAGATTCCTGCCGGGCCTCTGATTTAATTGGGCGGTTCGGAGGAGAAGAGTTTGCGATACTACTGCCTCAAACAGATCTTGAAGGCGGCTTCCATGTCGCAGAAAAAATTCGAGAATCTGTATCTAACACGCAGCTAACCGAAAATAATCAAACGATTCGGTTTACCGCCAGCTTCGGTGTTGCAGAAATAACAGATCAAAACTTTAATCTTGAAAAAATTCTGGCACAAGCTGATAAGGCGCTTTATGTAGCCAAGGACCAGGGAAGAAATCAAGTGGTTGCCTATAACAACACATTGATGAATTTAGCACCGGGTCAATAATGAATCTTTCGACTTAGTACAGTATGAAACAAACAGGGTAATCTTAGAGACCTTGTTTACTATGCTTGATGCCAAAAAGGAGAATCCAAAGTTGGCGTACTGGCGCTTGCAGACTCTCTTTCAACCATAGCACCGGCTTCATAGGCCAAACGCCCAGCTTCAATCGAACCTTTAAAAGCTTGAGCCATAATATCAGGGTGCTGAGCATGCGCTACAGCTGTATTCAGCAATATGGCATCAACCCCCATTTCCATCGCTTGCATAGCATGCGATGGTAAGCCAATGCCTGAATCGACAATCATAGTCACCTCAGGGAAGCGCTCACGAATCGCCCGAAGAGCATAAGGATTCAGCAACCCTTTGCCTGTTCCAATTGGTGAACCCCAAGGCATAATGACCTTGCAACCCAATTCGACTAAATGACGTGCAATGACTAAGTCATCGGTGCAATAAGGCAGAACCTTAAACCCATCACTGAGCAAAATTTCAGTTGCTTTAACCAAGTCAATAGGGTCAGGTTGCAAATTAAAATCATCACCCACCAACTCTAACTTGATCCAGTCAGTTCCAAAAATCTCTCGACTCATTTTGGCCATTGTTACCGCTTCTTTGACTGAGTGACAACCGGCAGTATTTGGCAAAAGATGCAAACCGAGTGATTTTATAATTTCCCAAAAGTTTTCCCCACCCGATTGACCACCCACTTTTGTCGGATTTTGACGACTGAGGGATAGAGTTACAACCTGAGCGCCAGATGCCACTATGCTATCCTGCATCACTTTTGGTGATGGGTAAAGCGCACTACCAATTAGCATTCGACTATCGAGTTTTGTGCCATAAATATCAAGTTTTGAACGCATAATTGACCTTTTAAATATCAAGTTTACCGGCCGGTAAAGTTCTATGAATTGAATTTCTAACCGCCTTGAATTGCACCGAGCACCTCGACTTTATCACCTTCTTTGAGCACGAAACCTTCTTGCTGAGATTTAGGGATGAACTCCTCATTGACCATGACAGCAAACGGAGGTGTTGCTCCAAACAAATGCAACGCTTGAGTCAAAAGTCCTGCTTCTGAAACCTCGATTTGTTGCATATTCACCAAGACTTTCACGCTGGCACCTCCATATTCCCAGAATCAATTTTTAGAATATGTGGCATCTGTTCACAAAAATATGGATTAATCATTTCATCCAAAATGTGCGCCACACACATGTCCACCAAAACTGGTGACAGTAAGTAACCGTGGCGATAAAGTCCATTTAAACTGATGACATTACCGGAAACGCGCATTTGAGGCTCATTATCCAAATAGGCTGGGCGGAGTCCTGATTCATTTGATAAAATCTCTGCCTCAGCAAAACCGGAGTGAACCGAAAAACACGCTGACAATAACTCCAGTGTTGAACGGACGGTTGCTTTGCGCTGATCTTCACTTTCCAATTGCGTCGCACCAACCACAAATTCATGATTCGGTTTAGGTGCAATATAAATAGGATAACGTGGATGCATTAATCTTACCGGCCGGTGTAAATTCACATCTGGCGCTCTCAAGCGAATGACTTCACCTCGAACACCACGTAAATCAGCTTGATCAGGCTTGGAACCAAGACCGCGACAATCTAAAATCCAATCAAATGAATTCTTTAAACCGTTGATAGAAACGTTACTCCCATCAATTTGTGCATCAACACCCGTTTGCCAGTTGACTGATTTAGAATTTTGCAAAACCTTTGCTAAGACCTTAAGTAAGTGGCGATTATCCAGCTGTCCTTCATCAGGCAAAAACAACCCAACTTGAAATCTCTGGTTTATCTCGGGTTCTAAGTTAGCAATGCCTTGAGAATCAACCTTTTGAAAATTTCTAGCTTTGAGATTATTTTGCAGATTTTGCAAACTGGATCGATCTTGTTCAAAAGCAAGCAGTAGTGAGCCGTTTTGTTGAAAAAAGACGGATTCAGGTAAATCAGCCAAAATCTCTTTCCAACGCTCCAGACAATATTCACCTAATCGCATGACTCCAATGCTACTTTCTGCCGATTCAGCCAAAGGTGCCAACATTGCTGCGGCTAGGTAAGCCGCGCTTTGTTTTGCATCACCTTGATCTTTGTCATATAAAAACACCTTTGCATGGTCTTTTAGATGATAAGCCATCAAGCGACCTAAAAGCCCTGCGCCTAGAATAGCTATTCTAGGCTCAACGTTTTCTGATATTGCGTGCATCTTTACGCTTCTTTTTTCACCATTTCAGGTTGATAAATTTCGCTACCAGCCTCAATGAACTCTTTAGATTTCTCTTTCATACCAGCTTTAATTTCATCCAGAGTGATTTCAGTAATTTGACCATTTTGAACGGCTGCTTCTTGTTCTGCTGCGTAATCACGGACTTCTTGCGAAATTTTCATTGAACAGAATTTAGGGCCGCACATTGAACAGAAATGCGCAACTTTTCCAGATTCCTGTGGAATTGTTTCATCATGATATTCACGTGCACGCTCAGGATCTAAACCAAGATTAAACTGATCAACCCAACGGAATTCAAAGCGGGCTTTTGATAAAGCATTATCACGAATCTGCGCACCAGGATGCCCTTTTGCCAAATCCCCTGCATGTGCTGCAATTTTATAGGTCATCAAACCTTCTTTGACATCTTCCTTGTTTGGTAAACCCAAATGCTCTTTTGGTGTTACATAACAGAGCATTGCGCAACCGTACCAACCAATGTTGGCAGCACCGATCCCAGAAGTAATATGGTCATAACCAGGGGCAATATCTGTCGTCAGGGGTCCAAGTGTGTAGAATGGTGCCTCACCACACTCACGCAGCTGTTTATCCATGTTTTCTTTCACCATGTGAAGCGGAACGTGACCCGGCCCCTCAATAATGACCTGAACATCATGTTTCCACGCAATTTGCGTTAATTCACCTAAAGTTTCTAGTTCAGCAAATTGTGCTTCATCATTCGCATCGGCAATTGATCCTGGACGTAAACCATCTCCCAACGAAAAAGAAACATCATAGGTTTTAATAATTTCACAAATTTCTTCAAAGTGGGTATACAAAAAACTTTCCTGGTGGTGTGCCAAACACCATTTGGCCATAATTGACCCACCACGCGATACAATCCCCGTGACGCGTTTTGCAGTCATTGGAATATAACGCAGTAAGACACCCGCATGAATTGTGAAGTAATCCACGCCCTGCTCAGCTTGTTCAATCAATGTGTCACGAAAAATTTCCCATGTAAGGTCTTCAGCGATTCCATTTACTTTTTCAAGAGCTTGATAGATTGGAACGGTTCCAATTGGTACAGGTGAATTACGCATAATCCACTCACGAGTTTCGTGAATATTGCGGCCAGTAGACAAATCCATTACCGTATCTGCCCCCCATTTTGCCGCCCAAACAAGTTTTTCAACTTCTTCAGGAATCGAAGAACCAACTGATGAGTTACCGATATTGGCATTAACTTTGATTAAAAAATTACGGCCAATTATCATAGGCTCGGATTCAGGATGATTGATATTGCATGGAATGACTGCTCGGCCACGAGCGACTTCTTCACGCACAAATTCGGGAGTAATATCTTGAGGAATAGACGCTCCAAATGACTCGCCAGCATGCTGTTGTGTAATCATTTCATCACGAATTTCAGCACGTTTCATGTTCTCACGAATCGCAATGTATTCCATCTCAGGGGTAATAATGCCTTGGCGAGCATAATGCATTTGCGTAACATTTTTACCAGCGATAGCCCGACGAACCGTTGGCAATTTTTCAAACCGTATAGCGTCAACACCTTCATTAGCCAAACGCTCTTGAGCAAATTTTGAAGTCACAGAGTCTAATACTTCTGTATCTCCACGCGATTCGATCCACGCTTCACGTAATTTCGGAAGACCTTTGTAAACATCTACTTCAATATTTGGATCCGTGTAAGGCCCAGAGGTATCGTAAACATGCACAGGTTCGTTTTTTTCCGTAATAGGGTTATCTTCTGGACCTGAAACATAGGTATCACTTAATGTGATCTTACGCATTCCGACTTTTATGTCGTGTAATTTTCCCGGAACATAGACCTTTTCAGAATTAGGGAAAGATTGCCCAGATACATTTTTAATAAATGCTTCTGCTGCGGCTCGACGTTCACGACGATCTGTCGCTTTGTGGTTTTGGCTCATTTTGCTAAATCCTTAGTTATAGATAAGGAAGGCAAACGCGAGATGCTAATAAACATTAGCAAAGAGACATGAGAAAAAAATAGTTGAATTAGCAAGGCGCTACATGAAAATAAGACAAAAGGAAAAGATAGATAGAAATCTACAATTTCGACGCGTACTTAAGTCAAGTAAACGCCAGAGTTGCTATTGTTCCCTACACCGGCCTTAACCAGATCAGGTTCAACGGATCCCGCTTTCGCGATCTCAGCCTCGGTGAGAAATCTCAACCGTTTGGCACTCCGACAATTAAGTTTGATAGAAAGTATAGTAAGAATTTAACCAGATGCAAGTCTATTTATCAGGTAGTTTGTCGAAAAGCCCACTAAAAATTCAGTAAAATCTTGCACCAAACTACCTATATGGAGATGAACAATGTTTAAAATTCAAGAGATTGATCCTGCAACCTATCGCAAAAAAACTCGCAATGTCACGCTTTCAATGATGGCCATTTTTATTGTTATAGGATTCATCACAGCCACTCTAACGGTTGAGTATTTAGGGCCTTATTCAAATAATCATTTAGTTTTGAACTTTATAGGCGCATTTATCGGACTGTTGATTACTGCGTGGATTATGAAAAAGTTCTTTGCAGATAAGCCTTTCATGCAAGAAGCTGTGTATGGTTGGAAACTCAAACGAAACTTAATGTATGTCACAAATCGTTTAGCGAATATTCAATCCGCAGCAAAGGTTGGCGATCAAAAGGCAGTGAAGATTTTACGCTTTTATCATCTGGGGTTGACGCAGATGCACAAACTTGAGCAAAACAGCTCTGCATTAATCGATATGAAAGTGGAAAAAGAGCAACTTGAAAAACAAATGACAGAACTTGGGTTAGAACTAAATCAAACTAAATTCGATCCAGCTTGGACCAATGACTACAAAGAGAGTCATTGAGCACTTCTCCATCGATTTCGATTCCATTAGATTAAATTGTAAATAAAGACAATCATTACTAGTACAGGGACGATCCATCTTAAGGTGACGCGATACTGATTTAAAGTACGTTCCTGTAACCCCAACTCACCTTTTAGTTTCTCTTTCGAAAGTACCCAGCCAACAAAAATTGCCATAAAGAATCCACCGGCCGGTAACATTATATTTGCCGTTAGAAAGTCTAGACTGTCAAAGAAAGTTTTGTCTGAAAATAGATAAATATCAGACCAAGTATTAAAAGACAAAACGGTCCCAATTCCTAACACCCAAGTGACAAACCCAAATCCCCAGGCCGCTTTATTACGTTGAATTCCCCAGTTTTGTTCAAACCAACTGACAGCAGGTTCAATTAAAGAAATAGCTGAACTCAGCGCCGCCAAAACAACCAAACCAAAAAAAAGTGTGCCAAAAAACCAACCACCCCACATTTCACTGAAGGCCACTGGTAACGTTTGGAATAACAAGCCCGGTCCCGAAGCTGCATCTAAATTATTACCGAAGACAATTGAGAAAATAATCACCCCTGCTAACAGGGCAATGGCTGTATCAGCAACAGCAATCCAAATTGATGCTTTAACGATTGAGCTTTGTTGGTTTAAATAAGAGCCATACACCATCATGACACCCAATCCCAGACTCAAAGTAAAAAACGCATGTCCCATTGCAACCAGAACCGCTTCAGCGGTTAATTTCGAAAAATCTGGTTGAAACAAAAAGGTAACGCTTTCTTCAAACCCTCTTGAAGCCACCACATACCCCAATAAAATTAACAAAATCGCAAATAAAGCTGGCATTAAAATATTGATGGCTTTCTCTAAACCATTTTTAACACCTCTAGAGACAATCCAAACGGCCAGCAAACTAAAAGCCGTATGCCAAAATAACAGTTGCCATGGTGAACTCAGCAAGGCTGAAAAATCCCCCTGAATGGTTGCCACATCTTGAGAAATAAAATTTCCTTGAAGACTTGAAACAAAATAAGCACCAGACCAACCTGCAATGACGGAATAGAAAGACAAGATAAAACCAGCGGCTAAAACCCCATTTAACCCAAGTAATGACCAAAGCTTTGAAGCCTTATTTTCTCGAGCTAAATTCGCCATACCTTGTACAGGATTCGCCTGTCCTGCTCGTCCTAAGGTAATTTCAGCAATTAAAAGCGGCAAGCCAACCAACAGCACACAAAAAAGATAAACCAACAAAAAAGCTGACCCCCCATATTCACCAGTGATATAAGGGAATTTCCAGAGATTTCCCAGTCCAACTGCGGAGCCAATCCCCGCAAGGATAAAAATTGACTGAGAAGACCAAGTTTCTTTTGAAAGTTTTAGCTGGCTCAAAGCGTTTCCTTTATAATTGGTGAAACAATCAAAAATTTATTATACACAAGCCCATGCATATCCAGGCCAACTACTCTTTATTGAAACATAACACTTTTCATATACAGTCGAAAACTCAATATTATGCTGAAGTCAGCCGTCAAAGCGACATTCTCACATTGAGATCGGATCTTAAGTTGGCATCACTACCTTGGAGGATAATTGGCGGCGGCAGTAACTTGCTCTTCACTGAAAACTTCAATGGTGTCACCGTTTGCTGTACCTTCAATAAAATCAAAATCATGCAGGAAGATAACGATGATGTATGGATTTCGGTCGGTGCAGGCGTCGCTTGGATTGACTTGGTCCGTTACACCGTGGCTCAAGGTTGGTGGGGGCTTGAGAATCTCGCTCTCATCCCTGGAACTGTTGGTGCTGCACCGGTTCAAAACATTGGCGCTTATGGTGCAGAAGCTCGAGACACTATTACCCGAGTACAAACATTAGACTTATTCGATGGTCAACGCCGAGAATTTCGCAACAGCGAATGTAATTTCGATTATCGCACCAGTATTTTCAAAGAAGAATTTAGTAATCGACTCTTAGTACACCGTGTTACTTTCCGTTTGAAAAAACTTACAGCAGGCCATGCAAACCTATTCTATGAACCTTTGAAAAATGCCGTCGCTAGTTACGAAAAAGAAGAACTTACGCCGCAAATTATTTGTGACACCGTTGAGAGAATTCGTCGGAATCGACTGCCTGATCCAAACAAAAATGGAAATGCCGGTTCTTTCTTTAAAAACCCTGTTGTCGATCAAGAATACTTTGAAAAACTCACAGAAGATTTTCCTGACATGCCTCATCATAGAATGGTGAACGGATGCTACAAAATTCCAGCTGCTTGGCTTATTGAAGAGGCTGGTTGGAAAGGGAAATCGATACGACAAGCTGGGGTTTGTGATATTCACGCTTTAGTATTGGTGAATCTTGGCGGTGCAACCGGTTGTGATATAAAGAACCTTTCGCAAGCCATCCAGGAAGAGGTAAACCATAAATTTGGGATTCACCTAGAACCTGAAGTGTTAATTTGGTAAAACTGAATACCAGCCAGTTAAAGCTCTATTAAAGCTTACCGGCCGGTAAGTTTATTTTTTCCTATTTCGGTATGGAGTCCGATGCCTCTAAATTCGTGGAAGAGTTTTCATTAAACATATGCAACGTGCGTGTCGGAAAGGCAATCTCTGCCCCATAACTCGCGATTACATCGCTAATTTTCAAAAATACATCTTGCTTAATCTCATGATACTCAACCCAATTTGTGGTTTTGGTAAAGGTATAGACCATAAAATCAATAGAAGACGCATTAAACGCATTAAAATTAACAATCAACGTTTGCTCCTGATCAATTTCAGGATGTTCTTGTAGCATCTGTTTAACATCTGCCACCACTTGAGGCATTACATGAATATCGCTGTATCGAATCCCAATATGCTCATAAATTCGGCGATTTGTCATTCTCGTGGGGGTTTCAATGGCAATGGTTGCAAAAATTCCATTAGGGATGTACAGCGGTCGTTTATCGAAGGTGCGAACTGTCGTCATACGCCAGCCAATCTTTTCAACAACTCCCTCAATCTGTTTATCTGGTGAACGAATCCATTCACCAACTGTAAAGGGTTTGTCCAAGTAAATCATTAAACCACCAAGAATATTCCCAAGAAGGTCTTTTGCCGCAAAACCAACCGCGATACCACCGATCCCACCAAATGCTAACAGCCCTGTCAAACTGACACCAAATGCATTAAGGAAGAACAACCCAGTCAAAACAAACGCTAGCAATTTAATAATCTTTGCAAGTGCCTCAACGGTCACCTCATCAAAACGATCATCCACACGAGCATAAGCTTTAAGATGCAATTCAAGTCGTTGCACCAATCGAATCACAAACCAACCGACAGACAAAGTTAAGATTGTGGATTTAAACGATTGAATAATTGGAATTAAATCAACATAGATATTGAGTCTATAAATAAGGGTTGTTAATGCTAGAACAGTACCTGTCACCCAAATAAAGAAAGAAACGGGTGCACGAGAAGCATCAACAAAACTGTCCAACCAAACTTTATGACGCTTCAAAAGTTGATAATGTAAAGTCTTTAAAAAGCGTCTAGAAATTAGGTCGATAACGGATGTCGCTAACAGGATTGCAGAAATCATTAGAATCCATACTTGCCCACCGAATAAGGTGACTAAATCGGCCCAAAGCCCTACTAACCATTCCATTAAAGTAATGCCTCTTGAATCTCTTGATAATTAAACACTCGATTCACCGCTTGCACCGCTGATTGCCAAACCGGATCTAAATGAAGTTTTTCCATTGTAAATTTGCCATGCGCCTGAAGGCGAATCAAGCGCGCGTGATTTAGAGGTGAACCTTGCCAGTTTACCTGTGCAATAACTTTATCTGCCGCAATGGGATCATTACAGACTAAAACCAAGTCGCAACCCGCATTTAACGCCGCTTCGACACCAGTCACAATATCTCCATAGGATTTTGCCGCTTGCATACTCATATCATCGGAGATAATCGCACCTTCAAAGTGACATTTTTTTCGCAAAACTTCTTGCAACCAAAAAGCTGAAAAACCAGCCGGCTTGTTATCAATTTGCGAATAAATGACATGTGCTGGCATAACTGCTTCCAAACCTTCTGCAATCAAACCTAAAAATGGTTGTAAATCTTTCTGTTGAATTTCAGAAAAACTTCGATCGTCCACAGCAATCTCAGAATGGGTATCCGCCTCAATAAACCCATGACCGGGAAAATGTTTTCCCACACAGGCCATTCCTGCTTGATGCATTCCGTTCATTAAATGCGCTGCCAATTTTGAAATCGTTGCTTTATCCGATGAAAATGCACGATCTCCAATAACTCTTGACTCACCGTAGTCAATATCCAATACAGGTGTAAAACTAAAATCAACCCCACAGGCAAGTAGTTCCGAAGCTAATAGCCACCCAACTTTTTTCGCATCCGACTGAGCTTTTTCAGGGTGCTCGGCAAAATATTTTCCTAACGCACGCATAGGTGGTATGCGCGTAAACCCTTCACGAAATCTTTGCACTCGGCCACCTTCATGATCCACCGCAATCAATAGTTTTGGATGGCGTAAAGCATGAATCTGCGAGGTGAGCATCTTTAATTGTTCAACAGACTCATAATTACGGCTAAACAGAATTACGCCAGCCACCAGTGGGTCAAGTAAACGTTCTTTATCCTCTAGGGTTAATTGTGTTCCTTGAATGTCAATCATCACGGAACCTAACGACATCGCTTTTCCTAATAATCTTCGTGATGATAAAGGGTTGAAATGAACATTTAATGACATGAAACTACCGAAATCTGTAAACCTATAAAAATGTGCTATCTTAACGCACTAATGCCGCTGTTTTTTATAGCCGTTTTTAGACTTTAAATACCGGCTAGTAAAAAACCCGTTTGTTATAACTCAAAAAATTGATGATTACTATGACTGATTCAAAACAAAGCCAACTTTTATCGATTGCCACTCATCAAACACATCTTGGTGACATTTCACTTCATCAAACCGCACTTATTACCCTTGAAAATGGGTTGGGAGATTATCGTGGTAACAAAAATCGAAAAACAGCTATCACATTAATTTCAAAGAAATCTTGGGAAGTTGCATGTAAAGAATCGGCAGCCAATCTTGATTGGACACAAAGACGAGCTCAGCTCTTAATAGATGATATCGAATTCTCCGATGAGGATATTGGTCGAAAAATTGCCATTGGCAAAGTTATATTACAAATCAACCGAGAGACCGATCCCTGCCAACTGATGGATAAGCTCCATCAAGGCTTAAAACACGCCTTAACACCAAATTGGCGAGGTGGAGCACGATGTGAAGTGCTTCAAGGCGGATTGATTGAAGTCGGAGATGCCGTTCGTTGGCTTGATTAAATTCTAAAGTTAATCACTTGCTTAATGATTATGCCGCTGTTTGATGTCTAAATGATCGCGCCATTGATCACCAATTAGATTCACCGCAAGTACCACTAACATTAATGCAATCCCAGGCACTAATACCATATGAGGTGCAACCAACAAATAGCGAGTCCCCTCCTTAATCATATTTCCCCAAGAGGCATCCGGGGGTTGCACGCCTAACCCTAAGAACGATAAGCCTGCTTCCGAAATCACCGCTGCCGCGATTCCAAAGGTCGCTTCAACCCCTAGAGGAGCAAGAGTCAATGGCAACATGTGGCGCCATAGGATTACTGGCTGCGAAGTACCTAAGGCCTTCGCTGCATGAATGTGTTCACGGTTTTTAAGCGCTAAAGTTTGGACTCTGGCTAGGCGTGCATAGCCAACCCAGCCAACAACGACCAATGCAAAAATCACATTTTCAATCCCTGGTCCCAACACCGCCGCTAATGCTATAGCTAACAATAACCCTGGAAAAGCGAGAAACACATCAATGATTTTGGTCACAACTCGGTCAGTCATTCCGCCCATATAGCCGCTGTACAAGCCAATGCTCGTACCAATAATGGCTGAAAAAGTCACAACACCTAATGCCACTAAAAAAGAAGTTTGCGCACCCAGAATCAAACGTTCTAACATAGGACGTCCAAGCTCATCACTGCCAAAGAGTGTTGCCGTTTGTGACATATTTGGTGTCTGTAAAATCAGATTCAGGTTGACTTGATTTGCCTGCTCTCCCATCACAAAACCAAGCAAGGCAAAACACACCCAAAGCGAAACAATGACATAGCTGAAAATTTGTAAAAATCGTAACATCACCAACGCTCGCTACTTTTGAATTCGGATACGAGGGTCAAGTGTTGCATAAACCAATTCAGTGAGTCCATTGATTGCAATATAGGCAATACTAATCACTAAAATACAGGCTTGAACCACTGGATAGTCGCGTTTTTGAATGGATTCAATCAATAATTGACCAAGTCCCGGCCAGTCAAAGACCACTTCGGTAATCACAGCACCTCCTAAAAGTGTCCCCAACTGTAAACCCAATAGGGTGACAACCGGTAGCAAAGCATTTCTCATGGCATGATTGGTTGTTACTTGCCACCCATTTAACCCTTTGGCCTTTGCAGTACGAATATAGTCTTCATGCAATACTTCCAACATGGAAGCTCGTAACATTCGAGCTAAAATAGCAGCCAGTGCGGTTCCCAAAGTAATGGCAGGTAAAACCCATGACCAAGGTTGTTCAGTTCCACTGACAGGAAACCAACCAAGCCATAGCGCAAACACCAAAATTAACATTGGTCCCAACCAAAAATTCGGAATAGAGACCCCGACTAGAGACACACTCATGGATAGATGATCTGGCCATTGTCCTGCTCGAATCGAAGCCCAAATTCCAAGGGGAAATGCAATTAGAATGGCGATCAACATCGACATTAACGCTAATTGCGCAGTCATTGGAAAACGCTCTGCAATTAATTCAGACACCGGCATTTGCGAAAATAGCGATGTGCCTAAATCCCCTTGAAATACACCACTTAGATAAAGCCAATATTGATGATAGATTGGCAGATGCAGCCCCAACTGTTCTCTGAGAGTTTCTTCATCGGCTGGACTTGCCCATTCCCCTAACATGACGGCTACGGGGTCACCCGGAACCAAGTGAAGTAAGAAAAAGACAAGCGTGCCAACCACCCAAGAGACAAAGACGACCGATCCCAATAAACGCAGTGAAAAACCTAGCATTGGTTCCACCCGTTTATTTGATTCTGCTCAATCAGCGCTTTCAACTGCGACAATTCAGGCTCCAAAATCAAAACATTAGTTGTCGTAGAAGTCATATTAAAAAGCTTAAGTAAATCATTGTTATGCAATCGAATACATCCATGAGAATAAGGTTTACCGGCCGGTTCATTCTTCCAATTCCCGCTACCGTGAAAATAGATATACCTTGCCAAGGTGTCACATTGCCCGAATCTAGCGATTCGGCGATTAAAGCCCTTTTGACAACCCGTTAACCACAAAATTCGAGTAAGAATCCAGTCTCTATCAGGGTTCTCAAGCGACAACTTTTCCGTAAAAATTTCACCCGTTGCACGTCGTCCAACAAAAACCGAATTTTCAGGTAAGCCTTCACCAATTTTGGCTTTAATTCGATGCCAGCCTAATGGGGTTTGGCCGCTCCCAGATAAATTCCCCACGCCCGCTTTCCCAGTACTGACCAATGCTTTCCATAGCACACTAAAACCCATTGAATTGTTCACCTGCTTTTTACAGACATAAACTTTTTGCTCGGTAATCGAAACCACCACAAACAATTCTTGATCCGCAATATTAGGCTGCTGACAAGTTACATAATTAGGCCAACCTAAGTTCAACGGTAAGTTTACCGGCCGGTCATCATTCACAAAGCTCACCTTGCTCCATTAGGTTAACAGCTATCGACAGAGTTTCGAGGCATCGGAGTTTAACTTTTATAGACATTTAACAGCCCGTCATAGCGTCCATCAGAAAAAAGTGGATAGTTTCGTAGATTCTTGGAACGAACGACGTATTGATTCTCATACCATAAAGGCATAGCAGCTAATTGGTCGTGCAATCGTGTTTGTAACTGCCGGTAAATGGCCGCTTGTGATTCAATAGTTTGCGCCATTCCCCCTTCTTTGATCAAAGTATCCGTTTGAGGGTCGATAAATCGTCCTCGGTTTGCACCATTAGGTGGAATAGCGGTGGAAGCAAACACATATTGGAATATGTCGGGACTTTTTACGCCGACCCACGCCAAACTATAGAGCTGAAAACGACCTTTTTTAATATCACTGTAAAAGGTTCCCCAGTCATAACTTTGAATTTTCAAATCAATCCCGATTTTTTTTAATTGGGATTGATAAATTGTCGCCAAACGAATCCTTGTTGGATCATTTGATGTTTTGAAACTTAAACTTAAAAACCTCTGTTTCTGACCGGCCGGTGTCATTCGTTCCGATATATATTCTTTTAAATTATTGTCTTGTAGACATATTTGAATAATAGATTGAACTTTTTTTCTCGCAATCTCAGGTTCATAATCATAAGCATTCAAATGATCGACACCACACCAATGCTCGGGAACTAATAACCCTTGAGCAAGTCGCCCTTGGCCATTGAAAATGGCATCAATGATTTGCTGTCGGTTAATTCCTTGGGCAATCGCTTGACGAAGCGATAATTGACCAAGAAGAGGATCTTCAAAGTTAAACCCTAAATAACCGAAATTAGTCCCTTTATGCCAATCAACCTGAAAGCCATCAAGTTGAGAGCAATACTGCACCAACTCTGGTGACAAATCATTTTGAAGTAAATCAATTTCACCTTTACGAAGTTTTAACACTCTTACCGTAGCGTCTTTCACAGTAAAAAATTCAAGCGGTGTTTGGTCTGTTCGTCTAACAATTCTCAATGCTTGAGCGGTTTGCTGCTCAAATACACAAGCGCCGCTCCCTATTGGCTGTTTATGAAAAGGGTGATTTTGATCAATCAGTTCTTTGGGCAAGATACCAATAACCAAACGACCAACAAACAAAGCATCAGGCTTGTGCAAATAGATATCAAACTGTTGATCGTCAATGATTTCCATCTGTGAAATGTTTAACAACGAACCCCTGTGGGCTGACCCCAGTGTTTTATCAAATACACTTTGATAAGTCGCAATCACATCCTTTGAAGTTAAGCTTGTTTGATTATGATGAAACTGCGTCTGTTCAACCAGTGTAAAACGGTAATGTGTTGGAGACAATTGTTGCCAAGTCGCCAAGTCGGGTTTTGGCAAAAATTGTGCATCAAAATCAATAAGCTGACGATAGATTAAACGATTAATTCGAGTTGAGAGAGCATCCGTTGCTTTTCGCGGATCTAGCATTTGAGGTGCACCAGACACTCCCATACGAATCGTTCTATCAGACAGAGATTTCTGAGAATCTGAACAGCCTTGCAATCCAGAAAGAAGAGAAAACCCACCTAGGCCGGAAAAAATTTTTACGCTTTGTTTGATGGTTTCTCGGCGAGTTTTCATAAAAGAGATATGTTCAAGTAAAACTTATAAACCACATCATCTGTTTGTGTAAACCTCCAAAATGGATCAAAACATAACGGATGATGTGTCAAAAATAAAAATTATGACGTAACTGGGATTTGCAGGAATTTATCAAATCTTTGCAAATCCTCAACAGTTAAATCCCCAAGAACCGCTTCAAGTTGTAGCATATTCAAAACCTGATTATGTAAGGCTTCAATCAGGTTTTTACGAGCTTGCACTTGATTGGTTCGGGCACTCAATACTTCAAGCATATCCTTCAAACCAACTTTGTAACCCTCTTCGGCCGCTTCTAAAAATGCATCATTCGATTTTACCGCTTCACGCAAGGCTTGAATCAAATTCACACCCTGCTCAATATTTCTAGATAAGGTACGTGCATCCAGTTTTGCAGAATCTATGGTTTCTCTTAAACCCTGCTGACTAGCTTCTTTTGAAGCTTCAGATGACTTAACATTTGCAGTCGTTGAACCACCTGAATACAAAGGCATAGAGACATTTACCCCAAATGAGGAGGTTGTACCGTCTGCAGCTTGCGCCCCTGACCCATTCGAATATTGTGTATCACTTAAACTAGCTTGAAAATTGACCGTTGGCCAAAATCCAGATTTTTGAACTTCAATTTCTCGCAATGCTACTTCTAATTGCGCTTTTGCCTGCAAAACAGCCAAATTATTTTGGCTAGAATCCATTTGTAGCTTGTCAATGTCAAAATGCATGCTAGGCAGAGATGTCGACATCAACAATTCATTTAATTGGTTTTCATCAAAACGCTTGCCAGTTAATTTTGCTAAAGCTTCAAGACTAATATCCAAGGCGTTTTCTGCACTGATACGTTCTGAACGCGATAAATCATAGCTTGATTGCGCTTGTAATACATCGACTCTGCTGGCTAAACCAACTTCAGCTGAAGCTTGCGCACTCTCAAGTTGCGTTAAATCTGACGCTTCCTTAGTTTTGAAGAGTTGTAGATTTTGCTTTGCTAAAAGCACATCAAAATATGCCTGAGCTGTCGATAAAATCAAATTTTGTTCGGCAATTGCGACTGATAGTTCAGACGTTTTAATGGCAGTTTTTGCTTGGTCATAACGAGACCACACTTCATGTTGATAAATCGATTGATTCAGTGTCACGGCCATTTGAGAGGAATTGTAATCAGCGCTTGGTGAATCAATGTCATTATATTGGCCACTCGCAGTAATTTGAGGGTAAAGTCCACCTTTAATTGAACGAATGGATTGTTTATCGGCTTCAAGTTGAGCCTTTGACTGAGCCAACAGAGGGTCATTTTGTAACGCCATTTGAAAAATATCAACCAATCCGTTTGCAGACGCAGCGGCCGGTAATGCTAAGCTCATGGCGGTCACCAATACCGAATTGGTTATTTTTTTCTTCAAAACTTTATTTAATGGCAACATGACTAAATCCTTTTAAGTGACAAACTAGGTGCTTTGCCCTCGCCACAAGGTTGAAAACCTTCCAAGGGAAGAAACACTTAAACGAGTAAAATTTATTAAATAGTTTGCAAAGTGTAACAGCTACTACACTTTTAAATGTGCAAATTGTTTGACAAAATATGCACATTCTTCTTGAATTTAAGATTTTTCATCCGCTCGCCAAGCACAATAAGGATAGTCAGACAAACTTATATTGTAAAAGCGTTTCTCTTGAGTCACTTCTCTGCCAACCCATTCCGGCATAGCAATCAATTCACCTTCAGAAACCATTTCAACTTCGGCAACGACAAGTCCGGCATTATCTCCGCTAAATTCATCAATCTCCCACGTATGTTGACCAAACTTGACTAAGTAGCGAACTTTTTCAATCACAGGGCCTACTGCTAAAGTAGCCAACATTTTCTTTGCATCATCAAAATTAATTGAATATTCGTATTCATCTCGGCTTAAGCCAATTTCTAGACTTTTGATATTGATGTTGGCTTTATCTCCTTCAATGCGAATTCTAACCGAGCTTTTCGCTTTTGAATTCAAAGGAGTTAAATAACCTTGTGCAAAAGGAGTGTGTTGATGAGCTAAAGATTTCCAATCGTCAGTTTTAAGTAAAAACTTTCTTTCTATTTCACGAGCCATACGAGCGTGTCTCTTCCTTATCTATTTTATGGATTATAAACACCGGTCGAGAGATAGCGATCCCCTCGGTCACAAATAATACAGACGATAACGGCATTTTCAGTTTCATTCGCAACTTGAAGTGCGGCAGCGACAGCTCCTCCCGAGGAAACTCCAGCAAAAATCCCCTCTTGTTTTGCCAAATTTCGCATAGTTTCTTCTGCTAAATCTTGCGACATATCAATCGTACGATCAACTCTAGTTGATTCATAAATTTTCGGCATATACGCCTCTGGCCAACGACGTATACCAGGAATTGCTGCGCCTTCTTTAGGTTGCACACCGACAATCTCGACATCAGCATTTTGCTCTTTTAGATACATAGATGTCCCCATAATTGTTCCAGTGGTTCCCATCGCTGAAACAAAATGCGTGACTTGCCCTTGAGTGGCATGCCAAATTTCAGGACCTGTGGTTTGATAATGCGCTAACGGATTATCCGGATTGGCAAACTGATCTAACATGATGCCTTGACCTTCATTAACCATACGTTGCGCTAAATCTCTTGCACCTTCCATCCCTTCTTCTTTGGTTACTTCAATTAACTGTGCTCCATACGCACTCATCGAAGCCTTTCGCTCCATACTCATGTTATTAGGCATGATTAATTTCATTTGGTAACCACGCATAGCAGCCGCCATAGCCAAAGCTATTCCTGTGTTGCCGCTAGTAGCCTCGATCAGCGTGTCACCGGGTTTAATCTCTCCACGTTTCTCCGCTTGCAAAATCATATTCAATGCGGGCCTATCTTTTACTGAGCCAGCTGGGTTATTTCCTTCAAGTTTTGCCAAAACAATGCTATTTGTCTCGGTATTAACCAAACGAACCAATTGAACTAAAGGTGTATTTCCAACACAGTTACTAAGTGTTTGGTAGTGCATATTCATTCCTTAATCGACAGGGTTTTAATAGAAATTGTATTATCTAAATAGTTTTATGAACCCAATATTAGCAGAGCTGAGAGACTTAACGGTATAAGTATATTGATTGCGACATTAATTCCAAGTACCCGGTGCCAATCTTCAAATGTATGTGTAGCAATATGTTCTGGAAGTGAGTTTAAATCTGAAACCTTTCTCTCAAATGCCATCTTAAACTCATCAGACATTTGATGATAAGTACTGAATACCTGTTTTATTTGCCAGATAATAAACGCACTCCAAATAAAACTGATAAAAATCCATCCATAAGTTTGGCCCTGAATCGCCATGCTCCACAAGCAGCACAGGCTGAGAAATGCACCTGCAGAATAAAACCATAAGGCGTTTTTTAATCCATATTTAATCACGAGATTTTTACGACCAACCGTTTGATCTGCAAAGTAATCCGGAACTTGATTCAACAACAACAAATTATTCACCCAGAAAAAAACCACGAACGATAAAACGAATGACTCGACGGTGAAAGTCTGACTGGCAATCCAAAATGCACTTAAAACCATTAATGGGCCAAATGCTAAACCAGCAGAAGCCCAACACAGCCAAGGTCTATGTACTAACCAACGACTATAAGACAACATTAAAATACCACCAATAAATGCTAGGAAAAATAACTCTATGCCATAAATCCAAGTAAATGCCATCAAAATAACCATTAATATTCCAAACAACACTAAGAGGGCTTGATTTGCTAAGGGCAATAAGCTCGGTATTAATACAAAAGTTCCAGTTCCTCCGCTAAATGGGGTTTTAGGGGTTTTAGCATCTAATTTATTTTTTGAATCCGTTATTTCATTGTGCAAGTTCACCCAAGCATGAGCAAAAATAGCACCTACCAAAGTCATAATAAATGCTGGCCAATTCCATGAATAGCCATTTTCAAATGCGATTGAAAAACCTAAAGTGACTAATGCAATTGGAAGCACTAAAAAATTTGGACGTGTCGCAACCAATAGTTTGCGAAATTTATCCCATTTGGATAAAGACGAGATATCTTGTGATTGCATTGGTTTTGACAAACTCCACAATGAAATAAAACTTAAGGAATCTTACTCGATAAACATTTTTTATAAAACAACTTAACTTGCAAAAAATCACTTACTTTAGGCGCTTTAAATTTGGTAACATTCTCTAATATCACGGTTTAAATAGTAATTATTACTTATTGATAAAACATTTATTTAGGCTAAGTACGGCAGTCTCATATCAATCTCTGGGAAATTGTATTCTTATGACCAAGAAAACAGATCAACCTCAATCAACCGAGTCAATTGAAAATATTAATTCATCGAAAACAGACGTTAGTACCGAAGCCATCAATAAAGATTTGGTCATAGCAACGAACGATTTTGAAAACTTGACTGAAGATTACAAAATGACCGTTGGAAAAAATACTTTAAACCCAGAAGACATTCATTACGTCGTTGGTGTTGGTGCAAGTGCAGGTGGTCTTGAAGCTTTACAACATATGGTGGCGAACCTGCCTACCAACACTGGTATGAGTTTTGTCATAGCGCAACACCTTTCTCCATCTTATAAAAGCATGATGGTAGATTTGTTGGAAAAAGACTCGACCATCCCTGTCGTGCCAGCCAAACACCAAGCCTCATTACAACCAGACACTATTTATGTTTGCCCACCGAATTACAATATTGAAATTAACCACAATGACCAAATCATCCTAACAGCAGCGTCACAAGAACGACAAAGTCCACGTCCATCTGTGGATTTATTATTCGAATCTATTGCTGTTGCAAAAAAAGAAAATGCAATAGGGATAGTTTTGTCAGGAACTGGCTCAGACGGAGCCCGTGGAATTCGAGCAATTAAAGGCGAAGGTGGTTTTGGTATAGCACAGGATCCAAATGCTGCAAAATATAACGGCATGCCAAATTCTGCCATTAATTCTGGAAATATTGATTTAATTCTAAACGCTCAAGAGATAGGTCTTGAACTTAAAAATATTCTTAAATTTCCAAGAGCACACAACTACTCATTTGAAGAAACAGCCATCTCGCGCGACAATTACAATCGCATTATGGGCTTGGTTAAAAAGCACTTTAATGTTGATTTCACTCTCTATAAAGAGACAACTATTCTTCGTCGTATTGAACGTCGAATGACGACATTAAAAATTCCCAAGATTGAAGACTACCTAAGTTATTCAATGGACAATGCCAAAGAAATCGAACTCTTGTTCAATGATTTCTTAATTGGTGTAACCGCCTTTTTCCGTGACAACCGTGCATTTGAGTCTCTGCACACTCATTTGCAGCATTACTTTGTTAACAAATCGAGCAAAGTATTTCGAGCATGGATTCCAGGTTGTTCCACTGGGGAAGAAGCTTATTCAATAGCCATCCTTCTTAATGAGGTCATTGGCCCTGCAATTGATGAATATAAAATTCAAATTTTTGCAACCGACATTGACAAAAATGCTATCGAGTTTGCCAGAAATGGTGTTTACCCTGAAAGCGCTCTGCAAAACATGCCAGACCTTTATAAGCGTAAATACTTTACCTTGCATAATGATCACTACGAGGTCATCAAACCGATTAAAGCAAATCTAATTTTCTCGGTTCACAACTTAATCAATGATCCACCTTTTTTAAGACTTGATTTACTTTCTTGTCGTAACCTGTTGATTTATTTCAACTTAGAGTTACAACGTCAACTTATTCCGATCTTCCATTATGCCTTAAACCCTAAAGGTTTACTTTTCTTGGGACAATCCGAATCCATTGGCGTATTCCACGAACAGTTCCGTTCTGCATCGCGTTCTGGAAAAGTTTATGAAGCCGTATTCTTAGGAAAAAAACATGCACCCCTAAGAAATGTTTCATACCAAGATATTGAAGATTATATTGATCCGGTACAGGCCAAAGACGATGACATGAAGGTTGGGCGTGCAACCAAACCGTCTTTTGAAATCACCCTTCAAGACTTAATTACTGAAAAACTCAATCAAGAGTTTTTTAAATATGTCATCGTTTTGAATGAAAACCTCGACATCATTTTCAATAAAGGTCAAAACCCATTGTTGGTTCGTCCAGATGGTCAACCTTCCAACAACATATATAAAAATTTACACCCAACATTGACTATTGATCTTCGATCGGCAATGCACTCATTGGAATTGCAAGATGTTGAATCCATAAAAACCCCCTACCAACGTCTCGAAATTGGTAATAACAGTTTTTATGCTCGTATCAACCTACTAAGAATTGAAGAACGCCCTCGTTTAGGGGCTCTTTTTTTACTGCTTTGTCAAATTGATGAAGAGATGGATGTCCCTCGATCAATGGACAGCAATGCAGGAGAAGAGCGTTTTAGTAAAGAGCAAGAACGCCAGTTAATTAAAGCCAAAGAACAACTTCAATCCGTCATTGAAGAGCTTGAAACGTCCAACGAAGAAATGCAATCGATGAACGAAGAATTGCAGAGCTCAAACGAGGAACTTCAAAGCTCAAACGAGGAACTCGAAACTACGAATGAGGAGTTGCAGTCAACCAACGAAGAATTACAAACAGCCTATGCAGAACTTCGAGTTGCCTATGAAGACAAAGAAGCTCAGCAATCTAAACTGGAACAACTCACTTGTGATTTAGCTCAATCTAATCAGCGTCTTCGGGAAGCAGAATTCCTTGGTAAAATCGGTGCCTTTAATTGGGACATTAATTCTCGAAAATTAAATTGGACCACCGGAGCGTCTCATCTGTTTGAAATAGACGATGAAAATTTTTCTCCAAGCTATGAAGCCTTTATTGGGCTTGCTCACAGTGAAGACCGCGCAAAATTAGAAAAATATATACACGAATTGCTTGAAGGAAAATCACTGAAACCACTCGTGTATCGAGTACAGAAATCTTCATCAAAAAATACTATTTGGATAGAGTTTGATGCCGTAGTGTCTTTCAATGACTTGAAACAAGCAAACAAGCTAATCGGTACCCTGAAAGACGTCAGTCAAATCGTGGCACATCAACAGCAACTTTCGGAAAAAGAGAGCTTAATAGAAGAAGTCTTTGATATTCCAGCTGCCCAATCGGTTTTTGACTTTAGCAGTGAAAAATTTACACATTTGAATGATCGTTTTATTCAGTTATTTAATGTCGCAGAGAGCCAAATTGAACAAGGTTTTAACTCTGATGAATTCATTGATCAAATTTCTAAAGAGAGTCGTGATAGCTTTATCGCATATTTGTCCAAAGTTCAAAAGTTGAAACTTACGCAAACTATGACCATACGTTTCAAATTGAAACCAAAAAATAGCGATACTGATTCACTTGAAGTTCGAGCCACTGTTTCACCTCTTGAGATGTTGGAAAATAACCGCGTAAAAAGCTGTATTGTGACGATTATTACCAAACCTATTTAGAGGATTAAATTTAACCTGCTTAAAGATAACCATTCAATCGTACATACCAACCATTCCGCCACGCCCCTTCATTTTTTGATAAAGGGGCGTTTTTAATGCGACTATCCAAAACCTGTTTGGCTGAGTGAACAAATAACTCAAGCAACTCCTGCTGTTGAAAGTTTACCGGCCGGTCAGGTTTTCCTTGAACCAACGCCACCTTTTCTAAAACTTGTAATAATCCCCATCCTTGATTTTGATAACGCTCTTTTGGGTTATCTCCCCAACCTTTAAAATTGACATAATCAACTAAAGCAAAACGCGTTTTAGGATTTCGCAACATTTGATGCAAAATTTCTGACACTTCAGGTTTTTTTAAGGCATTTTGACTCTTTAAGCGTGTTAGACGTTTTAGAAAACGACTCCAGATGAACTGAGCCTGAAGGCTTTGAGTTTTTATGAGCCACTGTTTTAGCTGTGAGGAGTCTGCATTGTGTTTAAACTGTAAAAACGCTTGTTTAGAGTTCCAAGGCGCGGAACCAGTTAGCCAATTGAGACCGGCCGGTAAAGTTTGATGTTGAGAAATAAATCGAACCAACTCTGGAAACTGCTCTTCAAAACGTAAGTCTGTTTGATTGGTGACTTCAGAAAACCAAATAAAATGGCCGATTCCCATGGATGCGAACGACTCATTAGCATTCCAATGCATTAAGTTTTCAGGCTTAGAAGCGCATTCATTTTGGTAAATCTTCTGCCCTATTTGAACTAATTCACCGGCCGGTAGATTCATTGCGTTGGCGATTTTAAGACTGCCTATAAATAGCGCTAAAATTAGAAAAGACCTCATTCCATCTCCATACAAAAAAGCCCCAAGATAACTTGAGGCTTGATTATTTAATTAACAAACTGCATTTAGACTAAATTTTGTCTTCATTGACAAGCTGAGTAAATTTCTCATAGAGTGTTTCTTTGTCTTCCACTCGTTCTGGATCAGTGATAATCACATCCAATGGACAAACACTAATACAGGTTGGCGAATCATAAAAACCAACACATTCTGTGCACAAATCCGGATTAATCTCGTAGATTTTCTCTCCCATATAAATCGCTTTATTAGGACATTCCGGCTCGCACATATCGCAGTTAATGCAGCCTTCTAAAATTTTTAAAGCCATAATTTACAACCTATATTTGAACCGCAGCCAAAAGTCATTGAAAAGCACCGTAGCACATGGAAGTGCTACGATGAGCAACCATGGAGGGTGCACAGCGACTTTGAAATGGCTATTTGACTGTGCGGTGTTTATCCGAAAATTATGCTTTTTTCGCGGCTGCCGCTGCGCGATTCGCTTCATCGATTTTCGTTTGTTCGTCTTTCGCCTTTTTGGCAGCGGCATCTCTTTTAACATCACCACCCCACGACTCATTGCGCATGACTAAACAGAACAGCAATGTTTCCTTGTCCAAATCTTTGAACGGATTGACAATACGGACAACCCAACCCGAGCCTTTTGCACAATCAACCACTTCGTCATGGTGGGTTTGCATGTGATCCAACACCAATGAAACATTACCGGCCGGTGACATGATTTCCAGCGAATCACCAACGCAGAATTTGTTTTTAACATCAATTTCCAACATTGAACGACCATCGCGCTCCACGACATCGACAACTTCACCCACAAAGCGTTGGCGCTCTGATTTTGAAACGCCATATTCGTAGTTTTGGTATTCCGAATGAACATGACGACGTAAAAAACCTTCGGTATAACCACGACTTGCCAAGGATTCTAAATCTTCCAACAAACTACGGTCGAATGGTTTGCCTTCAAGTGCGTCATCAATGGCTTTACGGTAAACCTGCGCCGTTCTTGCCACATAGTAATGTGACTTGGTTCGGCCTTCAATTTTAAGAGAGTGAACGCCCATATCCACCAATTCAGGAATCAGTTCCACAGCACGCAAATCTTTGGAGTTCATAATGTAGGTGCCATGCTCATCTTCAAATGCCGGCATTAATTCACCTGGACGACCTTCTTCTTCCAATAGCATCGCTTGATCGGTTGTTTCCCCTTCTCCCAATGTCGGCTCATAAACATTGGTTTCTGGGGCTGGACGATCAGTCGTACCAGTCAAGTCTGTAATATTTTCCACTTGAATTTTAGGCGTACCGACTAATTCACCGGTTTCATCTTCTTTTGCTTCGTAGGTGTTATAGTTCCAACGACACGCATTGGTGCATGTCCCCTGGTTCGCATCACGCTTGTTGATATAACCCGACAGCAGACAACGCCCCGAATAGGCGATACACAAAGCACCATGAACAAAAACTTCCAACTCCATTTCGGGAACTTTTTCACGAATTTCTCGGATTTCTGCCATCGATAATTCACGCGAAAGCACCACTCGACGCACCCCAGCGTTATACCAAAACTTTACCGTTGCCCAGTTCACGGCATTGGATTGCACCGACAGATGAATTTCTTGTTCAGGATATTGCTCGTGAACCATCGCAATCAACCCTGGATCAGACATAATCAATGCATCCGGCTTCATGTCGATGATTGGCTTAATGTCCTTCATATAGGTGTTTACTTTGGAGTTATGGGCGGCGATATTCGATACCACATAAAACTTCTTGCCTAACTCATGCGCCCGCGCAATCCCTTTAGCAAGGTTTTCCTCATTAAACTCATTATTACGTACTCGCAAACTGTAACGAGGCTGACCGGCATAAACCGCATCCGCGCCATAAGCAAACGCATATTCCATGTTCTTTAAAGTACCGGCCGGTGATAAAAGTTCCGATACCACTTTGACTGAACCTGAATCAGTCATGTTTTGAGTCTCTGCTTGCAAGGCAAATCTCCTATATGAAAGGGTAAAATATTTGGGCAATCATGTGTATTGCCACTTAAGGAGGCGTATTCTACAAAAAAGGACGCAAATTTTCTTCCCAAATCAAGTATTTATCTTCGATTTTTAATTTTGCATTGGCAGGACTGGTTGAGGGAAGTGATCGATAAACGAGACCGGCCGGTAAGGATTGGTGTTTAAGAACATGCTGCCGGAACAATTTCTCTGCAGCTTGACCATTAAAGCAAACCGCCTGAATCTCGGGGTAATCTGTAAAAATCCCTTCAAAATCATTCGCTTCGGGATTTCGAATGGCGCTATCCAAACTTCCTTGACGTTCACAAGCTTGGAGCACATCCCACAAAAAGATCCCTAGGTCATCCAATGCAGAGATTTTTTCGGAAATACTCTTTAAAGACCGGCCGGTCAAGTTCTCAATAATCGGCCAAAAGGCATTTCGAGAATGTGCGTAATAGAATTCATCCTCTAAGGATTTGACACTTGGCATGCTTCCAAGAACCAAGATTTTAGGTTGCTTTGGAATAATCGGTCTAAATCCTTGGATGGTTGAATTCTGTAGGTTGCTCATATTTTTGAATAATTTACAGACTCAGGGAACCTCTGTTTGAATCAAATTGATTCAAACAGAGGTTCCTTAGCCAAGTTCAATATAGGACGTTTCTTTATCCGCTTCAAACTCTTCGACAACTTCTGCCCATAAATCATAAGCATCTGCTGCAACGATTTTAACTTCAATCAACTGTCCTGGCATTAAATGATGCCCACCTTCAATAAAAACAAGACCATCAATCTCAGGTGCATCTGCCATAGAACGAGCAATCGCGCCTTGCTCATCAATTTCATCCACTAGAACTTTCATCTGACGCCCGACTTTTGCCTGCATTTTGTTTGCAGAAATTCGTTGCTGTGTCTCCATAAAGCGCTCCCAACGATCTTGTTTTACCTCATCAGGAACAGGTTCAGCAATTTCATTTGCCACAGCACCTTCAACCGGAGAATATTGGAAGCATCCCACACGGTCTAATTGAGCGGCTTCCAAGAAATCGAGCAAGTCTTGGAATTCTTCTTCAGTTTCACCTGGAAAACCAACAATGAAGGTTGAACGAATGACTAAATCCGGTACTTGTTTGCGCCAGTTCTGAATACGCTCTAAGGTTTTTTCCACATTTCCTGGGCGTTTCATCGCTTTCAAAACCCGTGGATTGGCATGCTGTAGAGGCATATCCAAATAGGGCAGAATTTTTCCAGCAGCCATAAGAGGAATCACTTCTTCAACATTCGGATAGGGGTAAACATAGTGTAAACGTACCCAAAAATCATCCACACCGCCCATTTCACCCAAGGCCTCACACAAACCAACCATCGAGGTTTTTGTTGGACGACCATCTGCAAAATCAGTTTTATATTTCACATCGACACCATAAGCAGCGGTATCTTGTGAAACCACCAATAACTCACGAACACCTGCTTCTTTCAAGCGTTTCGCTTCGGCCAGAACATCCGCTACCGGCCGGCTAACTAAGTCACCACGCATGGATGGAATAATGCAGAAAGTACAGCGATGATTACAACCTTCAGAGATTTTCAGATATGCAAAATGTTTAGGGGTGAGTTTGATCCCTTGAGGCGGCACCAAATCAACAAATGGATTATGCTGCGGTGGAGGGACAACATCATGAACGGCCTGAACCACTTCCTGATAAGCGGCCGGCCCAGACACTGCGAGAACTTTAGGGTGAACATCCTTAACAACATCGTCTTTTGCCCCCAAACAGCCTGTGACAATGACCTTGCCGTTTTCTTCCAGTGCTTCACCGATGGTGTCCAATGACTCTTGAACCGCACTATCAATGAATCCACAGGTATTAACGATCACCGTATCCGCATCTTCATAGCTGTTAGTGAGGTGATAACCTTCCGTTCTAAGCTGAGTCAAAATTCGCTCTGTATCCACAGTCGCCTTCGGGCAACCAAGACTGATGACACCAACGGTAGGATTTTGCTTAGACATTATGCTGACTCTCTATCACTGTTAAAATTGCGGATATTTTAACAGTTTGACAAACTTGATAGAAAATACCTTTCGGTTATACCAGACTTAAGACAACAGTCGTAATGAATTAGGAAAATTCACAAACTTTTTGAAAAATACACTGCGTACAAGAGTGGCCTTGACAACCTTTAAGACACTGTTTTTGGATCGTATTTTTGGTTTGCGTCGTCAGTGGTCGGAGGTCACTTGCATTTAAGACACCGGACTTTAATAATTTTTCAAGTGCGTGCTGAGAAATCGCCAAAGCCATTTCACCCTGATCAACATCAGCAACCTTGATTGACGTGGATAAATTTGTCGGCATGATTGAGTTTGAATGATTCATTACGCCTCCTGAATAGCTCTGAATAAAATTTATTAATGGTAATTATTATCATTAACTTTCAACTTTTCAAGTAAAATTTACCTTTAGAAAATAGGTATCCTTGATTGATTCCATTATTTGATCCCATTGAACAGTTCATTTGAATTAACAATGCGCCATTCAAAAGCGACTATTTATTTTCAGACCTAGTATTTTAGGCTGACAAAATATACGATGAAAAACATGACTTTAGACCAATGTAAAACAGGGCAACACTGCCAGCTTCTTCGATTGAAAGGGAATGTCGATTTAAAAATGCGTCTGGTTAACTTAGGTTTTCACACACACAGCATTATTCAACTTCTTATGACTCGCGGACAAAACTTCGTTATTAATGTCGATGGCAGTCGATTTGCAATTGATAAAACCTACGCAAAATTCATTGAAGTTGAACTATTATCATGACAGTCATTCCCAAAAACACTGAAAACCATACCGGCTGGTATAGTGCCCAACATCACTATCAAATTGCATTGATTGGTAATCCTAACTGTGGGAAAACCACCCTCTTCAATCGCTTAACAGGCGCACAACAAACAACAGGAAATTGGCCTGGAGTGACAGTTGAACAAAAATCTGGGCATTTTAAAATCAATCAAACACCGTTTCATCTAATAGATTTGCCAGGGGTTTACAGCCTTGAACAATCTCAGCACTGTGGTTTAGATGAACGCGTTGCCTGTAATTTTTTGCAATGCCAACCGGCTGATTTAATCATTAATGTCATAGATGCCACAAACTTAGAACGCCAATTGTTTTTAACAGCGCAACTTCTTCATATGGGTCTTCCAGTGGTCGTTGTCTTGAATCGCATGGATTTGCTTAAAGATTACAATCTACACATTGATATTGAAAAACTTTCCAATGCATTAGGCTGTCCTGTTATTCCTATTTCTGCTTATCACAACAAAGGTATTGATGAGCTAAAACAGAAACTGCCTGAATATTTAAACCAAAAAACGTCAATAAGCTTTGAACTCCCAGAAGAGCTCGCTATCAGTTTAGGGAAACTGCAGCTTATGATGGAAGGACATGTTGAAATAAAAGAGAAGCGTTCTTGTTGGAAATCATTACAGATGTTAGTGAACCCACAAAGTGCTCCTGAAAATGTAAGAACCTTTTGTCAGCAAGAAAAACAACAACTTGAGAAAACTTACTCAGAAGATCTTGAACTTATCAGTGCAGATTTATACTTTCAATTTGCTCATGATTCTGCTCATGCCAGTGAAACCCGCACAGACCAATTTACCCGTAATACTACCGATGTTATTGACCACTGGGTTTTACACCCGGTTTTAGGAATGCCGATTTTCTTATTGGTGATGTATCTACTTTTCGCAACGTCTATTGCCTTTGGGAATGTCTTTATCGATTTTTTCGATTTAGGTGCACAAGCACTTTTTGTTGATACGCCAAGCTATCTGCTCCAGCAAATCAATGCCCCAGAGTGGTTAATCACCGTTCTGGCGAATGGGGTTGGCGGCGGCATTCAAGTGGTTGCGACATTTATTCCTGTCATTGGTGCTTTGTTTATTTTGCTTTCCATTCTTGAAGATACTGGCTATATGCAACGTGCAGCTCTTGTGGTTGACAACCTGATGCGCAAGCTCGGCCTATCCGGTCAAGCATTCGTGCCACTCGTGGTAGGGTTTGGTTGCAATATACCAGCCGTATTGGCAACACGAACTTTGCCAGACTCAAAAGACCGTATCAAAACCGCCCTAATGACACCTTTTATGTCCTGTAGCGCACGCCTGACTGTCTACGTAATGTTCGCAACCGCTTTCTTTCCAGATAATGCCGCTTTAATTGTCTTCACACTGTATCTTGTCGGCATTCTAGCTGCGGTGCTGACGGCACTGCTTTTAAAATACACACTGCTGCAAGGTAAGGTTTCACCGTTGCTTATGGAATTACCTATTTACCATAAACCCACTGCCCTGAATGTTTTACTGAATGCTCGCAATAAACTTAAGAGCTTTATTATCGACGCAGGGAAAGTCATTGTTATTGTTGTGATGGTTCTAAATGTTCTAAACAGTTTAGGCAGTGACGGATCTTTTGGGCATGAAAATCAATCTGATTCTGTTCTAAGTAAAATTGCCAAAGCTGCAACCCCAATTGTTGCGCCTCTAGGCATTACTGAAGAGAACTGGCCGGCAACCGTTGGATTGTTTACCGGAATCTTGGCTAAAGAAGTGGTGGTTGGCTCGCTTGATGCACTTTACCAACAAAAAACTCCAATTAGTGCTTCGGAAGATTCCTACGCCTTAATTCCCGCCTTAACCGAAGCCAGCGCAACGATTGGAGACAACCTACAAAATTTATTTGCAGATTTAGCCGACCCACTAGGTTTAAATAGTATTCAATCAATTGAAGATAAATCTCTAATAGCTGATGAACAAGGGTTTGAGTTAAGTACCCTAGACAAAATGGCAAACTATTTTGATGGACAGGTCGGCGCGTTTGCTTATCTGTTATTAATCTTGCTTTATTTCCCTTGTGTGGCGACTTTTGGTGCCTTAAAGCAAGAACTCGGCTCTAAATGGGCACTGTTTAGTGCAGGCTGGAGTTTATTTTTGGGCTATGCGGTTGCAGTAAGTTTTTACCAAATTATGATTTTTGAGCGACACCCAACAACCAGTAGCCTCTGGCTCTTGGCTTTTTCACTTATTTTTATCGCTTTATTTATAAGCTTAAAGCGTATCGCCAATTCTTCTAAAACTCAGCAAACTGTATGATTCTACTTGAAGTGAAACGCTACATTAAGCAGCATGAAAAAGTCACTTTTGATGACATTTGTCATCATTTTGACTTAAACACCTCTGCCGCTGAAGGAATTTTGCAACGGCTAATACGTCAAGGGAATATTCAAAAACTCACCGGCCAAAACTGTTCAACTGGTGGTTGCCATAGTCACTGCCAGCAGCAACAAGACTGGTTTATTTGGTTAGAAAAAAAATATGTCCCTCTAAATTTGAATTTAGATATTCGATAACGTGATGTGACATTGAATTTGCAATGAATTGTCTGAAAACTGCCAGACACGGATTCAAATCCTTGTGGTACTATTCCACCATTTCAAGACACATAAAAGTATCCGATATGAATTTACAATCGCTTCCAATGATGATGACGTGGTCAAGGGTAATTTTAATACCAGTATTCATTGTTTGTTATTACGCCCCTATCGAAGACGCTCGATTCTGGGCTGGGCTTGCATTTATGATTGCCGCGATCACAGACTGGTTTGATGGCTTCCTAGCACGCAAGCTTGGTTCTTCTAGCAAACTTGGAGCGTTTCTAGATCCCGTCGCCGACAAATTAATCGTCGCAGCAGCACTGATTGTTGTCGCAGCAGAGTACCATGAAAACCTTCTCGTTATCATGTCCGCGATTGTTATTATGATGCGTGAAGTCGCCATTTCTGCATTGCGAGAATGGATGGCTGAAAATAACGCTCGTGAAGTCGTTGCAGTTTCCTATCTTGGGAAAATCAAAACTGCTTCACAATTAGCTGCATTAACATGGCTACTCTATGGCGGAGAACTTTGGGGAGTAAACTGGGGCGAACTTGGGTTCCCAATGCTTTACTTTGCAGCAACTTTAACCGTCATCACTTGGGTTCAATACACCAAAGCTGCCCTACCGCAAATTATTGCATCGACAAAAGAGTAGTTAACTAAAGACTTTCCCGGCCGGTATCTTTTTTACAATTCATTACAAAACACCGGCCGGTAAACATTTCAAAGAATGTGCAAAAACTTGATAAAAACTGCTTGACCTTTGCTTACCAGCCCCTATAATACGCCCCATTCAAGCGGGAATAGCTCAGCTGGTAGAGCGCAACCTTGCCAAGGTTGAGGTCGCGAGTTCGAACCTCGTTTCCCGCTCCAAGAATATGGCGGAATGGCAGAGTGGCTATGCAGCGGATTGCAAATCCGTGGACCTCGGTTCGACTCCGGGTTCCGCCTCCATTTTCTTATACTAAACAAACAATTGTTTAGTCGCATTATTTAGCAACATGCTAAACACCTGCCCAGGTGGCGAAATTGGTAGACGCAGGGGACTTAAAATCCCCCGGTAGAAATACTGTGCCGGTTCGACTCCGGCCCTGGGCACCATCTTTATTGCTCTATATCAATATATAATCCCCTATCAATTTCAAAAACCCTTAAATCGTTTTTCTTCAATAAAACCACTACTCACTCATTTTATTTGTACTGCCCTTCTTACTTCTTATTAATGGTATGTTTTTGTTCTCACGTCAATTCAGGTTTTGATGAAACCAATCACGCAATTGAATTAAATTGAATCGCTTCATCTACCGTTTTTGGATCAAGCTTCGCCATGAAAATAATCGTAGATTTGTTGAGCCTTCGCCTCACTAATGCCATTAACTTTTTGCAGCTCTGAAACAGCAGCGTTTTTAACTTCCGTCAGGCCACCAAAATGCATCAGGAGTTTTTTTCGTGTTTTTGGTCCAATACCTTCAATATCTTCCAATCGAGATTGTGAAAACGTTGCTTGGCGTTTTTTGCGGTGACTGGTAATCGCAAAGCGGTGTGCCTCATCACGAATGTGATTGATTAAATGTAGCGCTCGATCATCGGGTTGCAAATCAATGCCTTGTTTGTTGTGCGGTGTGTATAAAATTTCCAGTCCGGCTTTTCGACCTTCGCCTTTTGCAACAGAAACCAAAGGTAAACTTTCAAGCTCTAAATCTTTTAATACATCAATGGCTTGATTCAATTGCCCTTTTCCACCATCAACAATCACCAAATCAGGCAGTTTCACCGATTCATTTTTTAAGCGCTGATAACGCCGGGTTAACACTTGATGCATAGCGGCATAATCATCGCCACCTTGAATGCCTTCAATATTAAATTTTCGATAATGCTGCGTACTAGGAATTCCCTCTTTAAACACAACGCAGCTGGCTATGGTCTGCGCACCCTGAGTGTGACTGATATCAAAACACTCCATGTAATTCGGCGGTGTTTTTAATCCTAAAACCTCTTGCAATGCCGTGACCCGTTCAAACTGAGAGGCTTTTTGCGACAAATGCTGCTTTAAAGCCGCTTGCGCATTAGTTTGGGCAAGATTAATCAAACCTTTGTCATTATGCGTATTCGCCACCCGCAATCTGACTGGGTTTTTTACCTGTTCGGATAAGGCTTTCTGTATGGTATCGCGCTCTTCAAAATCTTCTTCCAAGATAATGAGCTTCGGTAACGGATGCAAACTGTAATGCTGAGAAATAAATGCACTGAAAATTTCACCGGCCGGTAAATCTGCCGGTACTTTGGGATAAAAAACTTCACTTCCCCAAAGGTTGCCACCTCTATACATCATCAAACATAAAGCAAACACTCCGGCTTGCTCGTAAATCGCCAACACATCCATGTCTTTATCACCCGGCTGGTTGATAATGTGTTGACTCTGAACCGTTCTCAGTGCCGAAATTCGATCACGCAAAATCCCCGCTTCTTCAAATTCCAGTGCCATTGACGCTTGTTCCATCTGTTGACCAAGTTCTTCGATCACATCAAAGCTTTTACCTTGCAAAAACATCAAAGTGTGACGGACATCTTGTGCATAGGCTTCTTTTGAAACCAACCCTTCGACACAAGGGCCTGAACAGCGTTTAATTTGATATTGCAAACAAGGTCGTGAACGGTGACGAAACACGCTTTCTGGGCATTGTCGAACAGGGAAAATTTTTTGCAAAACATCCATCGTTTGATGCACGGCCGAAGCATTAGGAAAAGGCCCAAAATAGTCGCCTTTTTTGCGCTTCGCACCGCGAAAAAAGCTGAGCGAAGGAAATGCTTTTTGCGTTGAAACATAGATATAGGGATAAGACTTATCATCTCTAAAAAGAATGTTATATTTGGGTTTGTGGCGTTTTATAAGGGTATTTTCAAGAATCAACGCTTCGGCTTCTGTGTCGGTAATCGTGACCTCTATCGACGCCACTTGTGCCACCATAGCTTCAGTTTTTATCTCTTTCTGCGATTTTAAGAAGTAGCTACTGACACGACGCTTTAAATTTTTCGCCTTGCCCACATAAATAATGTCACCTTTAGCATCCAGCATACGGTAAACACCGGGACGTTCACTCAACTGCTTCAGAAATCCTTTGATATCGAATTCTACCGGCCGGTTTAGTTCTTCAATCACGCCACTTGACTTGTTAGACGATTGAGTTTGTTTTGAGTCATCAATTGAATTGGATGGATTTTCTTGGGTCATGATCTTGAAAACGGTAGAATGCTTTGGATTTTAAAGCTTTATTATAAAGGAAGGACCGCTTGATGGAACAAGAGCCTCAAAAAAACAACGGTGGTTTCGATCGCTTAGCAATTGCAGTTGAAAGCCTCGTAAAACAAGAACGTTGGACGCGCCGTTTTGGCAATTTACTCAAATTAGCGATTGCCGCATATATTGTGTTTTTTATCTATGTCGCCGTAGATAACCTGCAACCTAAAGAAGTAATGGAAAGTGTCAGCACCAGTGACAAGCATGTTGCTGTGGTTCGCCTTGAAGGCGCGATTATGCCCGGTAGTCATGTCAGTGCTGAAGTGATTAACGACATTTTAAAGCGCGCGTTCCGAAACCCGAAAAGTGAAGCCGTCATTATCAAAGCTAATTCTCCAGGTGGCAGCCCAGTGCAGTCGGCTTTGATTAATGATGAAATAATGCGCTTGAAAAAACAATACAACAAACCAGTGTATGCAGTCGTTGAAGATCTTTGTGCGTCTGGTTGCTATTACGTAACCGTCGCTGCCGATGAAATTTATGCCAACAAAGGGTCGATGATCGGCTCGATTGGTGTTCGTATGGATACCTTTGGTCTAACAGGGTTAATGGATAAAATTGGTGTCGAAAATCGTTCCATGCACGCTGGCGAGCACAAAACCTTTATTGACCCTTTCAGCCCGGCAGATCAAGAAGGCCGTGCATTTTTCCAAAAAGAAGTGTTGGAGCGCACTCATCAGCAATTTATTGATACGGTACGAGCAGGACGCGGTGACCGAATCAAGGAAGATGAAAACACTTATACTGGCTTAGTCTGGTTGGGCGACAAAGCGGTTGAAAATGGCATGATCGATGGTCTAGGTGATATAGGTTATGTTGCTCGAGAAGTTATTGGTAATAATCATGTACGTTTTTATGAAGTGGAGCGTAGCTTTATTGAACAACTAATGGGTGACATCAGCGCTGAAACCGCTGCAAGATTGAGTGTCATGATGAATACTATGAAGTAAGCAACTCAGCTTTAATCCTATAAAGAATACCGGCCGGTAACGATTTACCCGCCGGTATTTTTTATAAAAATTTCAAAGCATAAAAAAACCGGATAACGCTAACTCGTTACCCGGTTTTTTTGTGAATCAATCTAAACAGTAACTTTAGATATTGAACTCAATCGTAGCAGGTCCTGTATTTAACTCTTTAGCAGGCGGTGCAAAGTCAGTTAAGTGAATCCCTTCTACTGCAGCTTTGTACTCATCCAAAGTTGGTGTACGACCTAAGATAGTCGAAAGTACAACGGCAGGCGTTGAGGCCAATAGTGACTCACCTTTCTTCTCATCTGAATCCTGCACGACACGACCTTCGAAAAGACGCGTTGAAGTGGCCATGACCGTATCACCCTTCTCAGCTTTTTCTTGGTTACCCATACATAGGTTACAACCTGGTCGCTCAAGATACATAATGTTTTCGTACTTGGTACGAGCGGTATCTTTGGGTGCCGAATCATCAAATTCGAATCCAGCGTATTTCTGTAAAATTTCCCAATCACCTTCGGCTTTAAGCTCATCCACGATATTGTACGTTGGTGGAGCAACAACCAGTGGCGCTTTAAATTCAACCGAACCATTTTGTTGTTCTAAGTTACGGAACATTTGCGCAATAATTTGCATATCGCCTTTATGCACCATACATGAACCAACAAATCCTAAATCCACTTGTTTGGTGCCACCGTAATAAGACAGCCCGCGAATCGAGTCATGCGTATAACGTTTCGAAGGATCAGGGTTATTCACATCTGGATCGGCAATCATAGGCTCATCGATTTGGTCCAAATCAACCACTAATTCCGCATAGTATTTCGCATTTGCATCTGGACGCAACGCAGGCTCTGCACCCGATTTAATATCTGCAATACGCTTGCTGGCTTTATCCACAAGACCTTGCAGCATTTGCTTGTCGTTATCCATTCCCTTATCAATCATGATTTGGATTCGACTTTTCGCGATTTCAAGCGACTCAATCAACGTCTCATCTTCAGAGATGTTGATGGATGCCTTGGCTTTCATTTCTGCAGTCCAATCGGTAAAGGTAAATGCTTGGTCAGCTAATAAAGTACCAATATGCACTTCGATAATACGACCTTGGAAAACGTTCTCACCAAACTCTTTCAGCATTTGCATTTGTGTGGCATGTACTACATCACGGAAATCCATGTAGCTCTTCATCTGACCTTTAAACGTGACTTTCACCGAATCTGGAATTGGCATAGAAGCTTCACCTGTTGCCAGCGCCAGAGCAACCGTTCCAGAATCCGCACCAAACGCGACACCTTTTGACATACGGGTGTGCGAATCACCACCAATAATAATGTCACGATCATCAACAGTAATGTCATTCAAAACCTTATGAATTACGTCTGTCATCGGATAGTAAACACCCTTCGGATCACGACCGGTGATCATGCCAAAATTGTGCATAAAACTCATAAGCTTTGGAATGTTTGCTTGCGCCTTTGAGTCCCAAACCGAAGCAGTGTGGCAACCCGATTGATAAGCACCATCAACCGATGGAGAAATCACCGTCGCCGCCATCGCTTCTAATTCTTGAGCCGTCATCAAGCCCGTTGTATCTTGAGAACCAACAATGTTCACTTTTACACGAATGTCGGAACCTGTATGCAATGGCGTTGAAGATTTGACACCTAAAGCATTTCTGTTAAAGATTTTCTCAACCGCTGTTAACCCTTGGCCTTTATGAGAAATTTCTTTCGCAGGTGCAAACACTGACGGTGCTTCAATCCCCAAAGTTTCAGCGGCAAATGTTTGCAGCTTTTTACCGAAGACCACAGCATAAGAACCACCAGCACGCATAAATTCAACTTTAGCTGGCGTGAAAGATGCTGAAATATCTGCAAGTTCTTTGTCACCGTTATACAGCTTTTTCTGTTTGGTATTGATGGTCAATACTGAACCTGTATCGACTGAATAAACCTGTTCAAGAATTGGCTCGCCGCTATCATCTTTGACAACCGAGCCATCTTCATCCGTCTTTTTGACCCAGTTTTTAAGGTCAATTCCAATACCACCAGTCACATCCACTGTCGTTAGGAAAATTGGCGAGATACCGTTTGTTCCAGCTACAATCGGTGCCTTGTTAACGAATGGGACATAAGGACTGACAGGTTTGCCTGTCCAAAGTGCTACGTTATTCACCCCAGACATACGTGAAGAACCAACACCCATGGTCCCTTTTTCAGCAACCAACATCACTTTTGCATCAGGGTTAGCTGCTTGCAATTCTTTGATTTTTTCTTGAGCTTCAGGTGTGATCATACATTGACCGTGTAATTCGCGGTCAGAACGAGAGTGAGCTTGGTTACCCGGTGACAGAAGATCTGTTGAGATATCCCCTTCTGCTGCAACATAAGTCACAACTTTGATTTCTTCAGGTAACTCAGGAAGCTTGGTAAAAAACTCTGCTTGCGCATAGCTTTCTAACAGCTCTTTGGCAATCGTATTACCAGCTTTAACTGCAGCTTCTAAACGAGCCGTGTCCGCTTCATATAAAAACACTTGAGTTTTCAGTACTTCAGCAGCAGGAAGAGCAACCGAAGAATCATCTGAAAGAGCTAAATCTAAAAGCACTTCAATAGATGGGCCACCTTTCATATGCGACAGCAATTCAAATGCAAATTCTGTTGAAATCTCCGCAACTTGCTCTTGCCCTAAAATAATTTCTTTTAGGAATTTAGCCTTAACACCCGCAGCAGGTGTTGTACCTGGCAGCGTGTTGTAGATAAAAAACTGAATAGAATCTTCGCGATTGACGTTTGCAGTATCCTTGATTTGCTCAATAATCTCAGCAAGTAGTTCCGCGCTATCGATGGGTTTTGCATGTAATCCCAATTCGTTTTTACGTGTTGCGATTTCTTCCATGTATTCAGAATATAAGCTCATAGTCACACCTTTCAGTAAATTTTGGTGAAGTATAAAGGAATACGCTATTTAGCACAAAAAATTGTCGTTTAGATAACTCGCTCAAGAATACCTTCTAATACGGAGATTCTTAAAAAAAACAATTGGTTTTAAGGAGGTGCTAACCTCTTTGCAGAGCCCTCTTTTTTAAGTTTTCTATTCATAATTCCTCTATAATATGCCGTTTTTAAAAAGCAATATTTAAAGGATTGGCAAATGGAACTTTCTGCATTAACTGCAATTTCCCCTGTTGATGGTCGTTATGGCGGACGTCTTGGCGATTTAAAAGCAATTTTTAGTGAATTCGGTTTGATTAAGAATCGCGTAAAAGTCGAAGTATTTTGGCTAAAAATGCTGTCCAACCATCCTGGGATTCCAGAAGTTTCAGAATTAAGTGCACAAGCCACTTCACACCTAATGCAATTAGTTGATGATTTCTCATTGGAAATGGCGCAACGTGTGAAAGAGATTGAAAAAACCACCAACCATGACGTTAAAGCCGTAGAGTATCTGATTAAAGAACATTTCGCAGATAATGAAGAGTTAATGGCGGTTTCAGAGTTTGTTCACTTTGCCTGTACCTCAGAAGATATCAACAACCTTGCTTATGCGCTAATGCTAAAAGATGCGCGTGAGTACCAAATCATTCCGGCCATGGATGAAGTGATTGCTAAAATCTCTGAAATGGCTCAGGACATGGCTGATATCCCAATGTTATCGCGTACTCACGGCCAACCAGCTTCACCAACGACAGCTGGTAAAGAATTCGCCAACGTTTCTTATCGTTTACAACGTCAAGCGAAACAGCTTATGGACGTCCGTATCATGGGGAAAATCAATGGTGCGACAGGTAATTACAACGCTCACCTTGCAGCTTATCCAGATGTGAACTGGTATGACCTTTCAGAACAGTTTGTAAACAGCCTTGGTTTAATGTGGAACCCATACACTATTCAAATTGAACCGCACGATTACATTGCTGAATATTTCCATGTCATTCAGCGTTTCAACACAATCCTGATTGATTTTGACCGTGATGTTTGGGCTTATATTTCTAACGGTTTCTTTAAGCAAAAAACAATTGCCGGTGAAATCGGTTCTTCAGCTATGCCGCATAAAGTTAACCCAATTGATTTTGAAAACTCTGAAGGAAACTTAGGAATTGCCAATGCGATTTTCGACCACCTTGGTCAAAAACTACCAATTTCACGTTGGCAGCGTGATCTGACAGATTCGACTGTTTTGCGTAATCTTGGAGTTGGTGTTGCTCACACCATGATTTCTTTGCAAGCCACTATGAAAGGTCTAAGTAAACTTGAAGTCGATGCCGATGCAATGGCGCGTGATCTAGATAATAACTGGGAAGTTCTAGCTGAAGCGATCCAAACTGTCATGCGTCGTCATGGTTTTGAGAAGCCTTATGAGAAACTGAAAGACTTAACTCGTGGTCAAAAAGTGAACCAAGAAATTATGCAAAACTTTATTGATAGCTTGGAAGGTTTGCCGGCCGATGCAAAAGAGTATCTTCGCAACCTAACGCCAGCAACTTACATTGGTAATGCAGCACAACAAGCAAAAAATATTGAATTAGCAACGACCATTCTTAAAGGTCGATAATTGTAGATAGTCCTTATCTTAAAATTGCATTATTCATTGAAAGTCATTCAGGAACTTCTGATTGAATCAGAGGTTCTTTAAGCACAGGTCTGAATGGCTTTTTGTTTTTCAGTGAATAATACTTTTTCTAAACCAACTCCAAGTCTGGAGCAATTTGTAACATTGCTTCAAATATTTCAGGATCAATGGATGTTCCACATTCGCTTTTCATAATTTGCAAAGCCTTTTCCAATGGCATTGCGTCGCGATACGGACGCTGAGCAGTCAAAGCATCAAAAATGTCAGCCACTGTAATCATCTTGGTTTCAAATAAAATCTGCTCATTTTTCAAGCCGTACGGATAACCACCACCATTCAGCTTCTCATGATGCGCCCCACAAATTTTCGCTATTCTGGAGAAAGGTTTAATTCTTTGCAAAATTTGCTCTGAGTAAAGTGGATGCAATTTAATCTGATCAAATTCTTTATCGGTTAGTTTGCCTGGCTTATCTAAAATATGATTGCTAACACCGAGTTTGCCAATATCATGCAACAGTGCGCAGCGGTTCAACTCTCGTTGTTGTTCGAGCGAAAATCCGAAAACTTGGCTTAGCCGAATGGTGTAATCCGCTACTCGTGAACTGTGATCATGAGTAAATGGGCTTTTGGCATCAACAATCATTGCAAAGGCAAAGGTAATATCGTCAAGCTTATTTTCACTAAGAGGTACTTTTTCCTGTTGTGGTTCAAGCTGACGAATCTCTTCTTCCAGCTCTTTTTTTGAAAGGCTTTCCCAAAATGCATTATTTCCTTCAATACTGCAAAGCGCATCAACTAACTCAGGATTAAACCAAGTCCCTTTTCGGCGGCGGACTTCATTTAAGACTGAAAACTTGCCACCCGCTTGAAAAAAAACGTCCGTCACCTGAGCCAGTAAAGCAATTTGTGAGTGAACAGGAATACTCGTCCCACTGATGCCATAAGGTTTGCCATTGCCATTCCAGTGCTCATCTAAATAACGAATACCATTCGCAATAATCTCATTAAACCCTAATCTTTGAGCAATTTCAGCACCACGTTCACAACGAGTCGTAAACAGCTCAACCGTTTCTTGCTCTCCATGCTTGGCTAAATTAATCAGGCGCTTTGCCTTGGAAATTAGACTCCCACCCACAGAGGTATGTTTCAGAACAAAATCAACCACCTGCTTAGAACTGTCATTATTAATTAATTTAAAATCCCTTTTTGTTTGTCGATCATCACTGCCATAAAGCTCATAGAGTCGTGCGGCATTGCTGCTACAACCAGCATCTTTGAGCAGCAGCGTATAATACAAATCCCATAAATCCGCAGGTTTTAACCCAATGATTTTGCCAATATGCATCCCAATCCAACAACAACGGATACTGTGACCAGCCGGCTGCCCCTCGGTTAAATCCAGAGCATAACTCAAAGCACTAATCACCTCGGATAGGCTTAAATTCTGTTCGTCGAAAAAATTCAAATCCGTGGTTTCAGTAGGTTCATGGCGAGTATTTATTTGCTTCATAGTAATCCCACAAGCTCGATAGGCTATCCACATTACAACATTTAACCCCAAAAAATTGAATTATTAGGGCAGCGTAATTCAGAAAATAGCTTAAGGCTCTTTAATCAAATCTATAAAAACATTTAATCAATTTACTCATAAGAAATTACTATAATTCATAAGTTATTTTTATAATTTATATTATTTTCTTGACTAAAAACCTTAAAAAATATTTCGTTAATAGAAGGGTGAAAACCATGCAACAAAAAATCTTTAAAGAGAAATACCCAATTTTTGAACTTCGTTTCACAAAAGAAGAATCAAAATTTGATTCCGTCCCTGCAATTTTGGACTTTCTACAAGAACAAGTCGATGCGCATCCAAAAGCCGGTTTTATTGCACGTTTTGACCACTACACTCATACCAAAGAACGCAATGGTGAAATCGCTGACAATATCAAAGATGCCCAAAATATTATTCTTTGTTTTGGCATGCAACTGCCCTCACCGGATCCGGTTGCCGTTCGACCGCGCTCAATTGGTGTTACGGATTTGGGTGATGAATTTGTGGTCAACTTCATGGAAGCGCCTAACCCGATTGCCAATGATACAATGGAAAATTGGGTTAAATCCTTGGTGAAATAATAGCTTTGACTCAAATTTGCTTACCGGGCATTAGGAAGAATTTCCTACCGGCCGGTAAGTTAACCAATCTATCAACTTCTCTAGCTAACATCTGCAACAAACTTCTCTATAATGGTGCGACTAACATTTTCAGAGAACAAAGCATGATTCACTTCGATACCATCGACCTTGCCACTTTTTTAAATGAGTACTGGCAGAAAAAACCTATCCTTTTGCGAAATGCCTTGCCTAATTTTGAGGCCCCCATTACTGCAGAAGAACTTGCCGGCCTATCATTAGAGGAAGAGGTTGAAAGCCGTATGGTGATTCAACATGGTGAGCAAGACTATGAACTTAAGCGTGGCCCATTTGAGGAATCCATTTACGGTGAACTTCCGGATGAAAACTGGACCTTGTTGGTTCAGGGCTGTGATCGACTCTTGCCAGAAGTAGCAGACATTCTCAATGATTTTGATTTTCTTCCACGCTGGCGAATCGATGACATTATGATTTCTTACGCGACGCAAGGCGGTAATGTCGGCCCTCACTTTGACCATTATGATGTGTTTTTATTACAAGCGGCAGGTCAGCGAAATTGGCAAATCACTGCAAAGGACTGCTTAGAAAGCAACTATATTCAAGGCGTGGATTTACGCTTAATGAAAACTTTTGAGGTGGAAGAATCCTTTGTTTTAAATCCCGGAGATATTCTTTATTTGCCCCCAAAAGTCGGACATCATGGTATTGCCCTCGACAATGAATGCATGACTTTCTCAGTCGGTTATCGCTCTTATCGAGGTCAGGAGCTTTGGGACTCTTTGGGTGATCATCTTTCAGAACACGCTCTTTTCAAAGAACTCTATTTCGACCCGAAAATGTCTGAACACTTAAATCCCGGAGAAGTTTCTATTGATTCGGCGATGCAAGCGAAACAGCTGCTTGAAAAAAAGCTACAAGACCCTAAATTACTGCAATCATGGTTTGCACGTTTTGCGACACAACTGGACCAAGGTGCTGCACAACAGCTCCCAGAACCCTTAACAGAAGACGAAACGCCAGAATTATCTGAATTTGTAACGGCCTTACACTCTGAATATGGATTGATTAAAGACGCGGTGTGCCGTTTTGCCTACACGGACATTGACGGTCATACTCAGCTTTATATCAATGGTGCCATATGGGAAACCTTTGATGCACCCGATGTGTTTTTACAAATGCTCGCAAACCATAACTTCTTTACTCAAGAAATGATACTCGCAGAACTCGACAAACCAGGTGTCAGTGAATTGCTGTTTGATTTGTGGAAATTGCAGTATTTAATTTTTATCGAATAGTTTATTACTGAGCGTTGAACAAGGAAACCTCATGGCAAATATGATTGCAGATATTACCCCAGAAAACTTTCAAACCTCTGTTATTGAGATGTCGGAAAAAATCCCCGTACTTTTAGATTTCTGGGCGCCTTGGTGCGGACCTTGTAAACAAGTTATGCCAATGTTGGAAGCTCTCACTCAAGAATATGCCGGCCGGTTCTTTTTAGCGAAAGTGAATACCGAAGAGCAACAAGAACTTTCAAGCCATTTTTCAATTCAAAGCATTCCAAGCTTTAAAGTCGTAGTGGATGGCAAAATCGTTGAAGAGATGCAAGGTGCTCAACCCATTTCCGAATTCAAAAAATTACTCGAAAAATACATGCCGGCAGATGAGACCGAAGAACTGCGCTCCCAAGCGAATGTCTTAAAAAAAGAAGGTAAATTCGATGAGGCACTTGAAGTACTGGCACAAGCGAGCCAACAAAACCCTCATAACTTTGGTATACATTTCGATTTAATAGAAGTGTTTCTTCTTCAAGAAAAATTGTCTGAAGCAAAATCTCTATTTGAACAGCTGCCAGACGAGGTTCAAACTTCACCGGCCGGTAAATCTTCACAGCAACAAATCACGCTTGCTTATGAACTTCAAGGGGCGCCAAGTTTAGATGAGATAGAACAGCAACTGATATCAAAGCCAAAGGATCCTGAATTATTACAAGCAAAAAGCAAGCTTCACCTCGCTCATCAACAGTACGAAGAAGCTTTTCAAAATTTAATGATATTATTTCAGGTCGATAGAAATTTTTCGGATGGATATGCACGAAAGACGCTATTAGAACAGTTTGAAAACCTAAAGAGCTCTCACCCTGAGTTGGTAAATGAATACCGTCGAAAGTTTCAGGCATTATTATTTTAACCGGCCGGTGAACATTTGATGAGCGTCTTATTAAATAAAAAGACGTTCTTCTTGCAGTTTTCACTTGATACCTTAAGCAACCGACCAGTCGATTTCGGGCAGACACTCAAAACCGGGTTTAGCGAAAAGATAACCTTGAAATAAGTTCACACCCAAATCACGATAGAATTGATATTCTTCTTGGGTTTCAATTCCTTCAGCCAGTACTGTTACCTTAAGCTCTTGACACATCTTAACAAGGTTTCTGGCTATAATCTGTTTCACCTTATCTTGATCAATACCTCGAATTAATTCCATATCAATTTTGAGTATATCCGGAACAAAACTCGACAACATATTCAACCCTGCGTGCCCAGCACCAAAATCATCCAATGCCACAGTAAAACCTTGAGAATGGTAATACTGGAAGATGTTAGTGAGATGTTTGCGATCTAAGACTTTTTCAGATTCTGTAACTTCAAACATAATCTTCTCAACGGGAAAATTCACTTCATGTGCAGCTTTTAAGGTACTTTGAATGCAGTGTTCCGGCTCGTATACAGCATTAGGAAGAAAATTGATACTGAGCATAGACTGAACATTCAGCTCAGCCGCCATACGAATCGCTTTTTGACGACAGATTTGATCGAATGCATATCGGTTATCATCATTAACTTTCGAAATAACGCTCCATGCAGATTCACTATTAGGTCCTCTAACCAACGCTTCATAACCAAATATCTGCTTTAGATCGGCATTAATAATCGGTTGAAACGCATAACTAAAATCAAAATTTATCATGGATGCACAACGGCGGCAATCCAGTGAATATTCGCGGCCAGACTGATCTCTGTATTCAATTTTGTCTAAAATATTTGGCTGAGTTTGTGAAGTCACTTGCGTAAAACCTTCTATTATTCTATGTCCAAGAACTACTCTAACATAAGGCGTTATCAACAACGTTTTCTGCCCAATTTATATAAGATACTTAGAAAGTCATTCATTCTAAACGAAAAAAGCCAATTAAATTATTGGCTTTTTTGAAAGAGTCATCAAAATCATAAAGAACTTAAAGAGTGAAGCTCTCAAATCCCTGATCTTGAAGCGCTTCAATTGTGCCTTTATGAGTGAGCACAGCGTAGGAAGCTTTTTCAGGATTAAAGTATTTTTCTGCTAAGGCACGCAATTCATCAATAGTGGTCGAAATGACTCCTTGTCGGTATGCCATCCGAACATCATAAGTGCGCCCATAAAGTTGCTGAAAAAACGCTTTTTTCATTTCACCGGCCGGTGAACCCGGTTTATCCATCGCTGAAATCACGTTCAAAATCGCTTCATCCACTTTAGCTTGAGTCGCTTCCGAAGACATTAACCAATCTTTTGCTTGAGCAAAGTCATCAAAGGTTTCCATCAATCGAGGATCACGATAAGAATAAAATACAAACCCAGCCGCTTCTGAATTAAAACTTGCGCCTCCGCCGTATGCACCACCTTTTTCACGAACTGCGGTATGTAAGAAACCATTTCGTAAACAAGCACCTAAAACAGCCAGTTTCGGAGCATCTGGATGACCGCTTGGCACGGCAGGATAAGCCATAGCGCAGAAGTTCACTTGTGTTGATGTAATCCAAGCTTGTTTGACTGGCAAGTTTGAGGCCTGAAGGCTAAATTCTTTTTGTCCTGCATACTCGGATTCTTGCCCCCAAACTGAATCTACAGCATGTAATGCCTCTTCAATTCCTTGTTCATCAGACACAACCAAAGCCTGTTTTGGCGATTGAGAAATTTTTTGTGCGATCGTAGTCAAACTCTCTGCGATTTCTTCAATCTTCTCTGGTGCAGTCTGAACTGATTCATATAAATCTTTAATCGCTCGGATACCAGCAAAACCACTGCGATCAAACTTCCATTTGGAAATTGGCGTAAAGTTTTGGACTGCTGTCATCATGGCATGCATATGTCCAGAACCCGTAATACCCTGATCAATTCCAGCACGAATTTGAGAAAACAGATCATTTAAACGTTGATGTTCTAAAAAGTTCGGTGCATGCAGTGTATCGTGCAAAATTTCACTCATAGGTTGAACATTTCGATTCAATGCTTTGGCACTCAATACATAGTGACTGTGAGGGTTTTGAGAATCATTCAAATTATCACGCAATGCTGTACGCGCGCCCATTCCACCTGTTACTGCAGCTTGCAGTGCTTGCGTTTGCAAATAATCACGCTCTCCTGAGCCCATCTCAGTCAGTGAACTACTGAATAACGGCATCAATGCTTGCTGATCGTTGGTTAATTCAGGCATTTGCATTACCATTTGTTGGTAGCTAATGCCATTAGAACCACATACATAATCTGTCACCGGCAATGAACCCATTTGACGATGTTCACCCTCTGGATTTTTAATATCTACAGGAATGTCTTCTTTAGTTACCTCTGGTAAAAGACTAGGGTCATCCATCTGCTCCTGACGCTTTGCCAAAGCCAAGGCTTGATCAACAATCTGTTGCTTCTGTTCAAAGGTTAATTCCGATTGAATCTTGGCTAATTTTTGAATTTCTGCTTGTTCTTTCTTCGCAGAAAGCTCTTTATCTGGCACCATAGTCAAAGTCAAACGATGAGGATTATCTAGCAACCATGATTGAATTAAATTCGGAATAAATTTCGGATCTTTAATTTCACCTTCAAGTTGTTTTAGAGCCGCATCCACATCTAGTAGTGCTATTGGGTCGCCATCGTGCATAGCTCCTGCCAAAGAGTGCAAAATCATTTGCAAACCGTAAGGGTAAGAATCTCCCCCCACTTCACGCTGGGAAAGCTCCAATTGATGTAACATCGCTTCAAGTAACTCAGGATCAACCCCTTCATTCGCAATGCGATGCAATTCGTCCAATACCAGTTTTTCGAATTCTTCTGTATGCTCAGCTTCTGAACCTTGCACGCCCAACACAAATGCCATTTCTTTATTCGATTCTTCAAAGCCACATAGTGGAGATGGCGCTTGTGCAAGTTCTGTATCTTCTAATAGCTTGCGCATGGGGCATGAGGAATTATCTAGCAAGACTGCAGACAACAAATGGCCTTTAAGGACTTCCAATGGATCTTTGTTTTCACCCAGTAACCAAGCAATATTGATATAAGTTTTTTGCTTTGTCTCTGCTTCATCTAGGGCATAATTGCGTTTGACTGTTTTAGGAACTGAGAATCTTTGCTCAGTATTAACAGTAATTTTTTCAACCTTGTCATTGAATCGTACCAATGCCAACTCTTCAAATTGCGTTTGATGTTCTAATGCCGAAATATCGCCATAAGTCATAAACACAGAATTGGACGGATGATAGTGAAGACTATGGAAATCTTTTAATTGTTGATAAGTTAAATTGGGAATATCCTCAGGTTCACCACCCGAGTTATAGTGATACGTTGATGTCGGATACAACTCAGTCGTTAAGGTTTGCCACAGCGTCGAAACTGGTGAGCTCATCGCACCTTTCATTTCATTGAAGACAACACCTTTATACGTCAGTTTTGACTCAGGGTTATCCATCTCTTCAAACTCAAAACGGTGCCCTTCCTGAGCAAAATCCAGAGGATCAATGTTTGGAAAAAACACGGCATCCATATAGACCTGCAATAAGTTTTGAAAATCCTTGCGATTTTCTGTAGCAAATGGATAAGCCGTCCAATCACTCGATGTAAACGCATTCATAAAAGTATTCAATGAACGACGAATCATCATAAAAAATGGATCACGGACTGGATATTTTTCAGACCCACACAATACGGTATGTTCCAAAATATGGGCAACACCGGTAGAGTCCATTGGCACGGTACGTAATGCAACCATAAACACATTTTGCGGATCGTCCGCACTCAAATGATAATGTTCTGCACCTGTGACTTTATGTCGATAGTGCTCTACCGTAAGTTTTAAGGTTTCAATTGGTGTTTCGCCTAACAATTCAAATGCTGGATGTTGTTTTTTCATTTTTATTTCTCTTTTTACACGACAACAATTTAGCTAGTAACAAAGTCAGTAAGTGAGATAAAAAAGACGCTACAAGATCATCTATAAGAACTTTGCAGAGTTTTATTACCAGTGAAAGTTTTATTGCACGTAACTGAATTTGTAAAATCATTGCTTTTATAAATGACTTATACAAAAAAGCCATTCAATAGAATGGCTTTTTTAAAAGGTTGCGTTAAAGAATCACTCTTCAACCGCTGTCATAGACAACTTCACACGACCTTGTTTATCGATATCCGTTAGCTTGACGCGAATCGCTTGACCTTCTTTTAGGTAATCATTGACGTCTTCGACACGTTCTTTAGCAATTTGAGAAACATGAACCAACCCTTCTCGGCCAGGCATGTAGGCAACAAAGGCACCAAAATCAACGATTTTCTTAACCACTGCGTCATATACCACGCCAATTTCAGGCTCTGCAATGATTTCATTGATCTTATCGATTGCTACTTGCGCAGCGTCACTATCCGTTGCAGCGATTTTAACATTTCCATCGTCATCCAACTCAATCGTACAACCTGACTCTTCTGTGATAGAACGAATCGTTGCGCCCCCTTTACCAATGATTTCACGCACTTTTTGTGGTTTGACTTTCATGATAAAGAAACGCGGCGCTGTCGTTGCAACTTCTTGGTTCGAATGTGTAATCGCGTTCGCCATTTCACCCAAAATGTGTAGACGTCCAGCTTTTGCTTGCTCTAAAGCGATTTGCATAATCTCTTCGGTGATACCGTTGATTTTGATATCCATTTGCAGTGCAGTGATACCTTCTTCAGTCCCTGCCACCTTAAAGTCCATATCGCCCAGATGATCTTCATCACCCAGAATGTCCGAAAGTACTGCAAAACCTGAGTCTTCTTTGATGAGTCCCATCGCGATTCCAGCCACAGGTGCTTCAATTGGAACACCTGCATGCATGAGCGACATTGAGGTACCGCAAACCGATGCCATAGAACTTGAACCATTGGATTCAGTAATCTCAGAAACAACACGAATTGTATATGGGAATTCTTCTGCAGTTGGTAGCATGGCTGCTACACCACGGCGAGCCAACATACCATGACCAATTTCACGACGACCAGGGGAACCTGTTCGGCCACACTCACCTACAGAAAAAGGAGGGAAGTTGTAGTGCAACATAAAGCGGTCGTGGTAAGAACCGGTTAGTTCATCAACAATTTTTGCATCTTTTTCAGTACCTAGAGTGGTTACAACCAACGCCTGTGTTTCTCCTCGTGTAAACAAAGCAGAACCATGCACTTGTGGAAGAACACCCACTTGGCAGTTAATGGCACGAACCGTTTTTGTGTCACGGCCATCAATACGAGGCTCACCTGCAATAACACGTCCACGAACAACTGACTTTTGCACTTTACCAAACATACCCTCGATTTCTTTAGCATTAAAACCGTCAGGGTTTTCTTCCGACTCAGCCAAAGCGTCAAGTGCTTTCGTCTTAGCGGCATCCAACGCCGCATATCGATCCATCTTGTCAGAGATTAAATATGCATCCGCAACATCTTTTTCAATCAAACCAAATACAGCGTCTTTTAATGCTGTATTTTCTTGCGCAGGTTGCCAGTCCCATTTTGGTTTTCCAGCTTCTTTGGCAAATGCTTCAATCGCTTCAATGGCCGTTTTCATTTGTGAATGGCCGAAAACAACTGCACCTAGCATTTCTTCTTCACTTAGTTCTGCTGCTTCGGATTCAACCATCAGCACTGCATCTTTTGTACCCGCAACTGACAATTCGAGGTCAGAGGCTTCAAGTTCATCTGCACTTGGATTCAACAGATATTCACCATCATTAAAACCAACAATTGCAGCCCCAATTGGTCCATTGAAAGGAATGCCAGAAATTGCAAGTGCTGCTGAAGTCCCAAGCATTGCAGGTACTTCAGTTCCTACTTCTGGGTCAAGTGCGACAACTGTCGCAATAATTTGAACTTCGTTATAAAACCCTTTTGGAAATAAAGGACGAATTGGACGGTCAATCAGACGAGATGTTAAGGTTTCTTTTTCGGATGGACGACCTTCTCGCTTTAAGAAACCACCTGGAATTTTTCCTGCCGCATAGGCTTTTTCTTGATAATTGACAGTTAAAGGGAAAAAGTCCTGCCCTTCATTAGCTGTCTTAGCTCCGACAACCGTCACTAAAACGCGAGTTTTTCCCATTCCAACCATCACTGCACCATCTGCTTGGCGCGCAATTTCACCCGTTTCTAGGGTGACAGTATGTTTTCCATATTGGAATGAAGAAGTAATCTTTGACATAGTTTTTCCTTTATTCAGATTTCTTTCATAGCGTGATTTGTCATCTAGACAGAAACCTGAATCCCTAAACTTAACCGGCCGGTATCATTTAATTTACACAAGCAAATAAATTTAGGGATTCAGGCTTAAAAAGACCATTAGGGTTACTGTCTAATCACTAAACCGACTGCCATTCTACCGGTTACATAAAAATTGGCTAGTAGCAAAATAACAATTTCTGCATTCAATAGAGATTTTTGCACGAATGGGCATTTTAAAGGGTCAGATTGAACATCATAAAACGAAAAAACCCAGCGCTTAGGCTGGGTTTTAAAAAGCATAATTTTCTTTTAAGTAAAACTTACTTCATACCATTCAGTGCTTTGTATTTTGCAATTTGAGCAACAGGCTTTTTCTTTTTGTTGGCTTTGTTTAGTACAAATACGACCGTTTCACCTTTTGGCCCCATACCGATTTCAGTAAACATGAAATTAGGGTGACCTAGTTCACGAACATGTTTCATGTCTGCCATAGTATCAAACACATAAATACGGCCGTGTTTATGCATTTCACCGTAGAAGTTTTCAGATGCTTCTGATTTTCCATCCCAAATCATCGCCGCAGGTGTATTTAAGCCTTTTTTCTTGTCTGCTTTAGTTAGACCGAAAACCAGCGTTTCACCTTTTGGACCACCACCAATGCGTGTAAGGCGATATGCAGTTTCACCTACATTCAAAAATGATTGATAAGTTTTGTAATCGTAGAATTGGTTGATACGACCATCATGAAAAACTTCAAAAATTTGAGTTTCTGCTGCTTGAGCTGCAACGTTCGCTGCAGCAGTTGATTTCGCTTCTTTTGCATCAGCTTTAGTCGATGGCATAGAGTCACAAGCAGAAAGAGTAAGAGCACCAGCTAGAGCAAAACCTGCCATAAAAATAGAACGCATGAGATTAATTCCTTTAAGTAATCAAAAAAATAAACGTCCGTGATATTAAGCTTGCGGCTTAACAAAAATGTCACAAGCTAATGACAGTTTTATGACAACGTCATACAGAGACTCTAGTTTAAGAACATTTACTTACCTTACTTTATTACGTTCATTCAATCCTTGTTTTCAGAAATAAAAAAACCCGCGAAAGTTTGCGGGTTTCATTGCCAGTTAAACTGGCCAATCAAGCATTAAAGCTTTGTAAGTTTAGATTACTTACGTAGACCTAGGCGCTTGATCAAAGATAGATAACGTTCACCATCTTTCTTGTGAAGGTAATCAAGAAGCTTACGACGACGGCTAACCAAACGAAGAAGACCAGTACGAGAATGGTTATCTTGCTTGTGCTCTTTGAAGTGCTCAGTTAGGTACTTGATACGGTGAGTAAGAAGCGCTACTTGAACTTCTGGTGAACCAGTATCGTTTTCACAAGTCGCGTATTCAGCAACGATTTTTGCTTTTACTTCAGCATTAAACATGGTTTATCTCCAAATATCGGTTTTGATAAAAATTTTCGTCTCCGCAACCGATGACAGAAACGAAAGGCGTATTTTAGTGATTAATTTAAAAAAATCAAACACTTTAGGTTTGACCAATCGAGTTTAAAACCTCTGGGAGTATTCGTTTAAATCTTTTGTAATTATTCTTTATTGATTTTCTAACGGTGACCGAACTGGCATCCCCAAATGGAAACCCTGAGAATAATCAACCTCTAACTCTTGTACTTTTTGATACAAGGCTTCATCGGCAATAAATTCTGCAATGGTTTTAAACCCAAGTTTTTGGCTAAAATCCAGTATAGATTTCATGACAGCCATTGAGCTTTCGCTGTGCAAAATATTTTTTACAATAGAGCCATCAATCTTAACGTAATCAGCCTGAATCTGAACAATGTATTCAAAATTGCTATAACCTGAGCCGAAATCATCGATTGCAATTTTAGCCCCTTGCTGCTTGAGTTTCGTGATGAACTCAAATACCGGTTCATAGGAAACAATTTTTTCTGATTCGACGAGTTCAATGACTAATCTGTCTGCAATCCCATAAGTCTGCATTTGAGTGAATAAATAATCAACGACATCATCGTTAAATATATCCTGAATCGCTAGATTAATGGAGAACTCATAATCCGTATTTTGAAAATAGGCAAAACTTTTATTAATCACACGTTTAGTAATATCAGAGTACTGATTGGACTCTTTCGCAATACCCAAAAAATAGAAAGGTGAAATGACGGTACCGTCTTCTTCAATCAAACGAACCAAAGATTCATATTTTTCGGTTTTACCTGTTTTGTTATTCACAATAGCTTGATAAAACGGCTGAATTCGATCTTCTTGTAAGGCTTTTTTAATTTTACTGAACCATACTAAATTATTTTCGAACTGCTTCTCTATGCCGAGATCTTTTGAATAAATTTCAAAACTCTTATTCTGCTTTTTTAAATATTTCAGTGTAAGCTCACTGCTTTTTAACGGTTCTTTAGAAAAGCTGACTGCAGAGGTTAAATTAGGAAAGACTTCAATCTCATTAAGCTTAATCGCTTTACCTTTTTCGCAACTGTTAATTAGGTTTTTGATATAACCAACAAACTGCTCTTGGGTTAATGAGTTGTTCATGATAGCGAAGGTGTTTTCCGAAGTGCGATACAAATCAAAGTCAGTGCCGATTAAATCGGTAATGCGAGTTGCAAAAAGTTTTAGCAACCTAGTCGCATCCGCATTCCCATAAAAACTTTGAAATGAGTGGAAGTTACTGAGCTGTAACAACGCTAAATTATTTGTTTCACTTTGTTGTAAATCGAGTAATAATTTTTCTCGGTTATAGAGATTTGTTGCTTGATCCACAACTACAGATTCGAATCCGGTGATATCTTGTGCAAACTTAACAATTTTTATCGGCAATCCATCTAAATCTAAAATCGGTGTATAAGCGGCTTGAATCCATACTTTTTCATGGTTTTTGCCATAACGTAAATATTTTCCCGAAAGATGCTTCCCGGCTCTCAGAGTTTGCCAAAACTCTTCATATTCATCAGACGTTGCATAATCGTCATCAACAAAAATACTATGATGTTTGCCAATAATTTCCGCTTCGGAATACCCCATAGATTTTAAAAAAATCGAGTTCGATTGTAAGATAATTCCATTAAGATCAAATTCGACAACACCTTGTGTTTTATTAATTGCATTCAGCTGTTCTGAACTATAAAGACTGTTAAGTTTCTGCTTAGTAACATCTTGCGCAAATTTAATGATTTTTGAAATCTTACCATCGGCATCATAAATTGGATTGTAAGAGGCTTGAATCCAAACTCGACGACCATTTTTAGCAACTCGTAAATACTCTCCTGAATCAAATTCTCCCGAACGGAGTTTTTTCCAAAAATTTTGGTAATCTGCACTCCCTTCGTAGTCACTTTCAACGAATATGCTGTGATGGCGCCCCATAATTTCAGATTTTTTATAATCGACCAATTCCAAGAAATTTTGATTTGCATTGATAATGATGCCGCTGGTGTTGAATTCAATGATTGCAATACTTTTGTCGATTGCTGTGATTTGTTCTTGGAAATAAGAGGTAGAAATACGCTCATTGGTGACGTTTTGGGCGTACTTAACAATCTTAATAATTTTGCCATTAAAATCCAGCACAGGGTTATATGAAGCTCGCAACCAAACCTTTTGACCTTCTTTTGTATAGCGAGTGTATTCACCTGAATGGAAAATACCTTGGCGCAATTTATCCCAAAAAACCCTATATTTTTGAGATAAAGCCTCCTCTTTCGATACAAACATTTGATGATGCTGACCAACAACTTCGGCACGTTGGTAACCTGTAGCTGTCAAAAAATTTTTATTCGCATCCAGAATAATTCCAGTCGGAGAAAATTCAATCGTTAATAATGACTTATCAATCGCCTGAAGTTTGGCATTGTTTTCGTCATTAAGCCTTTTGGAGTCCGTAATATCATGAGCAAATTCTAAAATTTTCACAACATTACCGGAAACATCATAAATAGGATTGTATGAAGCGTGAATCCACACAATTTTTTTATCACGATTGATTCTTAAAAAATCACCGGAAACAAACTTCCCGGAACGCAACTTGTCCCAAAACTCGGCATAATCAAGTGTATTTTTATAGTCATCCATGATAAAAATACTGTGGTGTCGACCGACAATTTCAATGAGTTCGTACCCCATTAATTCCAGAAAATTTTCGTTTGCATGAAGTACATTTCCATTCAAATCAAACTCAATAACAGCTTGAGATTGATTAATAGCCTCAAGTTTTCCTTTCGTATCTAAGTCTTTTTGATGTTGCTGGGTAATGTCCTGCGCTAATTTCAGAACCTTGACAACTTCACTCTGGCTATTTTTAATTGGTTCATAGCTGACCTTTAAATAAATGGTGCTTCCGTTTTTTGTCTTTCGCTTTATGTTTTTAGTAACCGCTTCGCCACTAAGTACTTTTTCCAAAATGTCTTGATATTCTTGATGACATTTACTCGCTGATTTATCGTCTTCACACATAACCGTGATGTGTTGACCCGCCAACTCTTCTGATGGATATTCTGAGAGTTCACTGAACAGCCTGTTGGTTTTTATGAACCTGCCATGTTTATCAATAATTGCAATCGCAAAATCATCATTAAGTGCCTCGAGCAGTGCGTTGTACTCAATATCTTGAGGTTTCATAAAAACTCTCTTTACAATTCTTCACGGGGTTGAATAAAGCGAAAAAAATACATACTAACATTCTTACACAAGACAAAACGAGCATGAATACAAAAATAATACCCAACTTAGAAAAAATAAAGTGCAAGAGAACCGGTTTAAAACTATGAAAAAGCCCTGGTGATTGTTTTTATCACCAAGGCTTACGTTTTAGAGGAATAAATGTTGTTTTATGCGTTTAATTTTATTGGCGGCCATAACCATGCATGTAATGCTCTAGCGCAGTAATATCGGCTCCCATATTGCGCACTAAGTTATCCAAGCTCACAATCGCGTTTTCTAAAATATTTACCGCAATAAATGGCTCTTCAACCTTAAGACGGTCGTACATAGGACGCGTTAACATAAAGAATTTTACGCCTTTTTTACAGCAAGCTTGCATACGTAAATTGCGAGGTTGACGATCAAAGAAAGACATTTCACCGATTAAGGTTCCTTCTTTTTGCGAACCTACAACCACATCATCTTCTGGGCCAAATAGTTGTACCTTACCTTCCAAAATAAAACCTAGCGCATCACCCACTTCACCAATATCTGAAATAGTTTCATTTTGTGAGTAGTTTTTTTCTTGCAAATACGGCATTAATTTTTCAACTTCATTCAAAGTCAATGACTCACAAATCGAATGCTCTTGGAAAAAAGCAAATAACTCTTTGGGTTTCATGGATAACATAAGAACTCCTAATTATTAAATTTTACCGGCCGGTTTCCGTGCGATAAATGCGTTCACAGGGCGACCATCCGAGATTTTTTGTATTTTATCAGTAATAATATTAAGGTCTTTAAAAACTTCGGCTAACTCACCTGTTTTTAAAATAAAATTTGGGTTTTTTGGGGATTCTAGAAATTCACCATTATCAACAAAGGTTTCCCACAGCAAAAAACCATTGGGTGACAGTTTATTGCTCAATTGTGAAAGCAAGGCTCGATTTAAAAAACGAACGCCTAAAATCACATCAAACTTACCGGCCGGTAAACATTCATCATCCTCAGTTTTTACTGTCTTTGATAAGTCACAGCATTTAAATGTCACCTGAGCCCCTGAGCTTTGTGCTAATTGCTTGGCACGCTTAAGAACATTGCCTTTATTGTCGATGGCTGTCACCGACATTTTTTGTTTTGCCAAGAACACTGCATCACGACCTCCACCGCATCCTAAATCTAATACGGTTGGACGCTCAATATCTAAATCGTTACGATAATTTTCTAACCAATCCAATACAATTCTTGATGGCTGCCATAATTGCTTTGACTCTTTTCCTTCAGTCCAGTCCTGTTGCAAAGACCTTTGCCAAAAAACCAATGTATTTTCATTGATTACCAAAGAGCCATTCACTTCATAGCCTTTGGCATCCAAAAAGATACTCGCCTCTTCAATTTCAGGTTTATCGCCCACTAAAAATAACACCGCGGGCGCAGCAGGTAATTGATTTAAACTTTCCGCTAGCATCTCAAAACCCATCCAGGTCGAATCAACTAAGTGGCCGGAAAGAAAACTCTCTCGGCTTCTTAAATCCAGAATTCCATCGGCTTTTTGGTATAGTTTTTCTGACATTTATTTATCCAACTCTGGAAGATTAAACAAACGTTTTGGCTTAATACGTTCATGTTCAGGCATCCATTCTCCGACCCCCAAACAAATCCCATCTGGATTATAAAAGCGAACTAACTCCGTTTCTGGTTTCGGTAACCGAAGTTGCCCCCCATTTCGTAACCACTTTGCTTGATCCTCAACCAAATCAATTCTTTGCAAATGCTCTAGCGGCAAATCCACCGGCCAAAGAATATCATCACCCTTGCCTGAAGTGATTGCTTCTTCAATTTGTTCAATCGTTAACATTTGTTCAGCACGCAAAGACCCACTTTGAATTCGGTGTAAAGCGGTTAAATGGCCAACTGTGCCGATTGCTTTAGCAATATCTTCGCCTAATGTTCGAACATATGTGCCTTTTGAACACAAAACATCAAATACGATTTGCGCAGTACCTTTCGATTCTTGAGAAAATGAAACAAGCTTTAATGAAAAGATATGAATATTTCTCGCCGGCCGGTCAATTTCGATTCCTTGTCGAGCATACCAATAAAGCGGTTTGCCGTTGTGTTTCAAAGCCGAATACATAGGCGGAATTTGTTGAATATCTCCAATAAAATCGGCCAAGGTTGCTTCTATTTTTTCAACGCTTAATTCAGGCACTAACTGTGTGGAAATAATTTCACCTTCAGTGTCTCCAGTATCCGATTGCTCGCCTAGGTTTAAAGTCGCTCGATAGCCTTTATCCGAATCCAAAAGCAATCCGGAAACTTTAGTCGCCTCTCCTAAGCAAATCGGTAGAAGTCCTGTGGCAAAAGGATCTAGAGCTCCTGTATGTCCAGCTTTTTTGGCATTAAACAGACGGAGCACTTTTTGTAAGATCCCATTGGAAGAAACACCGGCCGGTTTATTTAACAGGACAATGCCATGAATATCTTGTTTGGGTGGGTTGCGATACTGTGCCATAAGGTTCCTATTGTCAGGCTACAAATAATCCAATAAAGAAGAAGTATCAATCTGTTTGACAAGTGGTGCAGTCCAAAGGATGGACTGTGCCTTACCTTTATAGATGAGGTTACACGGTCTTTTCAAAAAGATTGGTGATTCATTAGAACGGCTGAAATATTTAGTTTTTATTCAATGCCTTATTGATTAAATCTTCGATGTGCTGAACATTTTCAGGCACGGTATCAAAATAAAAACGAATCTGCGGCACAATACGAAGATTTAAACGTTTACCGATTTCAGAACGAAAATACCCTTGGGCTTTTTCTAGTGCCTGTAAAGTCGATTCAACCTCTGGATCTTCCGAGCTATGACCCATCAATGAAAAGTGAACTTTAGCCACACTTAAATCTTTTGAAATCTGACACTCTGTAATCGTGATTTTTTGAAAACGCGGGTCTTTTGCTTCTTGAACCAGAAGTTGCGCGAGTGTTCTGCGAACTTCTTGCGCCACGCGAGTTGGGCGACTAATTGGAGAATTTGCCATTTACTACCTCGTATGTATCCTCAAAGGACGACTCTGGGACAACACTTATAAAACAAAAATGCCCCATCGAATTGATGAGGCATTATAAAGTAACGGTGTACTTAATTTAAGGATTAAACTCTTAACTGAAACAAAACTCGCTAGGGCAAAGCGAAAAATATTCTTTACAGCCCGCCATAGTAGAGTTTTGTAAGAGGTATGATTAATCTAGCGTACGCTTAACTTCAACACGTTCATAACACTCGATTTGATCACCAACTCGAACATCGTTGTAATCCTTAACCCCGATACCACACTCCATACCTTTCTGCACTTCGTTGACATCATCTTTGAAGCGACGTAGCGACTCTAAAGTCCCTTCATAAATAACAACATTTTCACGAAGAACACGGATTGGATTGTTACGTTTCACGGTACCTTCGGTCACCATACAACCAGCGATTGCGCCAATCTTAGGTGCCTTAAACACATCACGTACATCGGCAACACCCACGATATCTTCACGGAAGTCTGGAGCCATTTTACCTTCCATAGCGCGTTTGACTTCATCCACAATCTCGTAAATAACGCTGTAGTATTTCAGCGCGATTGATTCAGAATCAATCAATCGTTTTGCAGAAGCATCAGCACGAACATTGAAACCTACCAAAATCGCATCGGAAGCTAAGGCTAAGTTAGCATCAGTTTCTGTGATTCCACCTACCGCAGAAGAAATAACATTTACTTTGACTTCTTCTGTTGACAGCTTGACCAAAGCATCTGTAATCGCTTCAATCGAACCTTGAACGTCCGCTTTTAGAATAATATTAACGTTTTGGATATCCCCTTCAGCCATCTTATTGAACATGTTGTCCAGTTTCGATTTTTGCTGACGAGCAATCTTCAATTCTTTATTCTTCGCTTGACGATACATGGCTGCTTCACGGGCTTTACGCTCATTCTCAACCGTAATCATTTCGTCACCCGCCACAGGCACTCCAGACATCCCTAGCAATTCAACTGGAATTGAAGGGCCTGCTTCGGTGATGGTTTCGCCAGTATCAGAAATCAGAGCACGGACACGACCGTATTCCATACCACACAGAGCAATATCACCTTTTTTCAAAGTTCCTTGCTGTACCAAAACGGTTGCAACTGGACCACGACCTTTATCAAGACGTGATTCAATTACCACACCTTTTACCGGCCCCTCTGTCGGAGCTTCAAGTTCTAGAATCTCTGCTTGAAGCGAAATAGCGTCAAGAAGTTCATCAACACCCATACCAGTTTTTGCAGAAACTGGAATGAACTGAACATCACCCCCCCATTCTTCCGGCACAACTTCTTCAGCCACCAACTCTTGCTTAACACGTTCAGGGTTAGCAGTTTCCTTATCCATTTTGTTTACGGCAACAACAATACCAACTCCAGATGCTTTCGCATGCTGAATCGCCTCTTTAGTTTGTGGCATGACACCATCATCCGCAGCAACAACAATAACGACAACATCAGTGACTTCAGCACCACGAGCACGCATTGCAGTAAAGGCCGCGTGTCCAGGAGTATCAATAAATGTTAAACCACCCATGTCTGTATCGACATGATAAGCACCAATATGCTGAGTGATACCACCGGCTTCTCCTGACGCAACCTTCGCTTTTCGAATGTAGTCAAGCAAAGATGTTTTACCATGATCAACGTGCCCCATAATCGTGACGACAGGTGAACGTTTAATCGTTGCACCGTCATAATCTTGATCCATGACTTCGTCTTCAATGGTTTTTTCGGTGAATGCAACCGCTTTATGCCCCATTTCTTCGACAATCAGAATAGCTGTTTCTTGGTCAAGAACCTGATTGATCGTCGCCATAGTGCCCAATTCCATCATCATGTATTTAATGATTTCACCGGATTTCACAGACATTGCATCGGCTAATGCCGCAAGCGTCATACTTTCAGGAACTTTAACTTCCTTAATGACAGGAGCGGTTGGTTTTTGGAAAGCATGATCATTTTTTGCTGCAGGCTTATGGCGGTTTTTACCACGCATACGATTGCGACCTTCATCCAAAAAACTGCCTTTAGATTTCTTCGCAGCTTTACCTTTAGGCTTGTCTTTACGTTCCGACAGCTCACGGTTGTCTTGATGTTTTTTATCTTTAGATTTCTTAGCGGCCTTAGAGTGATCCTCTTTTGGAGGAAGCGGAGCAACATCTACTGGTGATTTTGCTACCGGTTCTTTATCAGCCTTAGGCTTTTCATGTTTCTCACCTTGATTATGCGGTTTCAACAAAGACTCATCAATGACTTCATCTTTTTTCGCATCTACTGAAGGTGCTGTTGTTGGAGCAGGAGTTGGTGCTTCGGTAGGTTCTTCTGTCGGAACCTCCTCGGGTTCAACTTGCTCTTCTTTCTTAACGTAAGTACGCTTTTTACGCACTTCAACGTTTACTTTTCGTTTACCAGTCGACAGTGTTTGTGTTTGTTTACGACGTAAAGTAACTTTTTTCGGTGCTTCAGCAGACTCACCATGTAAACTTTTCAAATAACCCAACAAGGTTAATTTTTCATCTTCTGTAATAGAATCATCCGACTTTTTCCCTTTAACCCCAGATTCATCCAATTGGGTTAAAAGTTTTTCAACAGAAAGGTTGAGTGTTTCTGCAAATTTTTTGATTGTGACTTGAGCCATTAAACCTCTCCCTTATGTTATTCAAACCATGGTGCGCGTGCTTTCAAAATCAATTCTGCGGCAGCAGCTTCATCCAACTCCACAAGCTCTAATAACTCATCAGTGCCGAGTTCGGCCAAATCTTCTTGAGTTATCACACCACTTTGCGCCAAAGTTTTTGCCATTTCAGGATTCATGCCCTCAAGGTTCAGCAAATCTTCAGCCGGCTCTGCTAGAGCCGCCTTTTCTTCTTCAGCAATCGCTTGCGTTAATAACGCATCCTTAGCACGTTGCTTTAATTCTGTGACAAGATCTTCATCAAACCCGTCAATTTCTAGCATTTCAGCAGCTGGAACATAAGCCACTTCTTCTAGGGTTGTAAAACCTTCGCCAACTAGGACTTCAGCAAATTCATCATCAATATCCAATGCGTTAACGAAGATATTGATTTGGTCACGCGATTCTAATTCATGCTTTTCCGACATATCTGATTGAGTCATCACATTGAGTTCCCAACCGGTCAATTCAGAGGCAAGGCGAACGTTTTGCCCGTTCTTACCAATCGCTTGCGACAATTGCTCATCTTCCACAGCAATATCCATGGTATGAGAATCTTCATCGACCATGATGTTTGTTACTTCTGCCGGTGCCATTGCATTGATGACAAATTGTGCATCGTTGGCATCCCACATAATGATATCGATACGTTCACCGTTAAGTTCATTAGTCACCGCTTGAACACGACCACCGCGCATACCAACACAGGCACCGATTGGGTCTAAGCGAGGGTCATTTGCACGAACCGCGATTTTTGCACGGAAACCAACATCGCGAGCAGCTGACATCACATCAATCAAATCATCTGAAATTTCAGGCACTTCGATTTTAAACAACTCTATCAACATTTCGTTACAAGCACGTGACATGGTTAATAAAGGCCCGCGTGGACGGAAAGAAACTTCTTGTAAGTAAGCGCGAACACGATCACCCATACGGAAATTTTCTCGTCCAACAAGTTGATTACGTGGAATTAAGGCATCAACGTTATCACCTAAATCGAGGATTACATCTCCACGATCGACACGCTTGACTTGCCCTGTAAGAATTTCACCAATGCGCTTCTCATAAACTTCTACGACTTTCTTACGTTCCGCTTCACGAACCTTTTGGATAATGACTTGCTTGGCCGTTTGGGCACCAATACGTCCGAAATCAATCGATTCAATTTCTTCTTCGATGAACTCACCTACCTCAGAACCAGGTTTTTCATCGACTGCATCCATGTGGCGAATATACCAACCAACATTGTCTTCAATATAAACATCGTCTTCAATAACTTCCCAGCGACGATAAGTTTTGTAATCACCAGAAATACGGTTAATTTCTACACGCGCATCGATTTCGTCATCATGACTGCGTCGAGTTGCAGTGGCCAGTGCGGTCTCAATAGCATCGAAAATAATTTCTTTATCAACGCCTTTCTCATTGGCCATGATTTCAACGACCGCTAATACATCCTTTCTACTCATTTCTCTGTACGCCTTTTAAAATCGACTAAAACACAGCCACAAGGTTGGCTTTTTCAATTAAATCAAATGGAATTTCGTAAAGTTCAGCATCCACTTCCACTTCGATACCGTCTTCTGTGACTGTCAGCATTGGTCCTTTGAAACGCTTGCGTCCTAAAACGGCAATACTGGTGCGAATTTGTACCTGCTCACCTTTGTAGCGGGTAAATTGCTCAGGTTTGAATAGCTGACGATCCATACCAGGCGAGGAAACTTCTAGGTTGTAGGCACTGCTGATCGGGTCTTCTACATCCATAATGGCACTTACCTGACGACTTACATCACTGCAATCATCAACATTTACGCCGCCTTCTTTTTCAATATAAATACGAAGTGTTGAATGTTTACCGGCCGGTATATATTCAATACCCCACAATTCAAAGCCCATAGACTCAATCGTGGGCGCTAAAAGCTGTTCAAGTTTTTCTTCTAATCTCACTGACGCTATCCAAACGAATATTTTGTGGAAAATTTTTGTGGATTTAAATAACAAAAAACCCCGTAAAAACGGGGTTTTTTAAAATTTGAGCACCCGTTAAATATTTAGATATTTAACAAATCTCAAGAATGTTTAAAAAATCTGGCTTGAATTATAAGAAAAAAAGCCATTTTGTCAAGGCAACAGCCATATTTCTAAGGTTTATTTCCCTCTGCTAACAGCCTTTTTAACTTTACAAAGATAAAAGCGGTCATCAAAGCATCATTATAGGCATCATGTTGACCCATGTTCGGGATTTGCAACGTTTTCAATATATGCGAAAAAGACAAGTCGATATTTGGCTCAATACAAGAACGCTTATATTTTTGTCGAGTGTACTCATGAAACATTGCCGAAGTTTCGATGCGTGGATTTGGTAAATCAATCCCTAACACAGGTTTAATCACCCGATTAACCATTGACACATCGAAATCCAAATAATATCCGACGAGTGTGCGTCCCTGTATAAAAGCCAAAAAGTCTTGAATTGCACTAAACTCATTTAAATAGATAAACGAACTATTGGCAACATCCAAATTACGTATCTGATGAATTGCAATACTGTCAGCCGAGATTTTCCGTTCTTGTTTAATCACTAAGTTTAAACTTTGGCTCGTCAACACTTCGTGACCAACAACTTTAATGGCACTGAGAGTAATGATTTTGTCTTTCTTCGTATTAAGCCCTGTGGTTTCACAATCAAAACAGACAAATTCATCAGGAATTACATTAAATAAGTATTCATAACTTTCATCCTTAAGTTTTTGTTTTTGTTTGCTTAAACGGTTTTTTTGAAAAAAAGTAATTCCTCGTTCAATCAGACTCATTACAACATTCCATTCAAACCAAAATGATGTGAAAGTCGTTTTTTAAAAACATCAACCACATTAAAACTTTGTTTAAGTAAGTCTTGTTGCATATGGCTTAACTCCGCCAAACGAATTTTATTGTCGGGCAATTCAACCCCTGAATCCAATTGATGCAACATGGACTCCAATCTAAGAGTATTTAAAAAGTTAAGTGTTTCCCCTAATTCGATACCAAATTCTTGCTCGAAAACCCCAGCATCCATTAAGGCTTTAATTCGCCAATGTGTATTAGTCGCTTTAATCCCAAGTTCGAGGGCGTAACATCGAATTCCATGCACAATACTAAAAATTCCACCTTTTTTAATATCAATCACTTCAATTCCTGATTCCGAATCAGCAATCAAGCCTCCAAAAAACCCAACTGGGGTATTAAACTTTAGAGACTGTATGGCAAAGTGGCGTAGGAAATTGGAATGTTTAATATTTAGATGGATCAATAAACGCTTTATGTCATTTAACCAGTGAGACTGACCAAAGACAAACTCTGCATCAAATAAAATCGCTGCATTCATAAAGCTTCCTTCAGTACTTTCACTAAACCATCCTTCTACCGTTTGTGAAAAACTGGCCTGACTCTGGCACCATTCAGGGTTTGAGAGCATGATGTTTCCCGGACAGGGAGGAAATCCCATTTTCATGAGATTTTCCGTAAACGCTTTTGTAAACGCATGCAATTGCGTCAATTGCTCAGCATTTAACTCATTGTCATAGATCAGCGCATTATCTTGGTCGGTACGAATCACTTGCTCTGAACGGCCTTCTGACCCCATAACAAATAGACAGACTTTCTCCTGCAATGTTTCAGGTAGGATAAATTCAACCAATTTGGCAATCATTTTTCGATGAAGTTCATTGACAAGTTTGGCAATGTAATGGGTTTTAATCCCTTTACGATTCAGATTATGTACCATCGCATCAACTTGCTCACCAATACCAATCAAATCCTCAACCGTGGTTGATTTTTCGACTTTTGTTAACACCAAACCGGATTGGTTAGCAAACAGACTCATTAAATCCTTCTGATGCAAAAAACCAACAAACCCTAAATCACTACGAACCGCTAAACGGTCAATTTGAAAGCGAGTCATTTTAAGCAATGCGTTAAAAAGATAATCAAATTCATGCACAGAATAGACCGGCCGGTTACAAATAGATTGCACCCCACTCGGTGCATTAATTCTATCGGTTTCACCCAGTGCGACGAATTTCAAAATATCAGTTGAAGTAATAATTCCACTCTCTCCTTCAGAAAACTCAACTAAACAAGCATCTGAACGCGCATCAGTCATCGCCTGCGTAGCTTCTAAAATACTGGCCTTTTGAGTAACTGAAACCAGTTTCTGAATAGGCGCACTGATTACTGTATCCATCATCACTTCTGTCGAAGTGGCCGTCTGTTGGGTTTCATGAATTCGATTAAGTTTTTCAACAATGGATGCATTAAAAAAATCTGCAAAAGCTTCGTGTTCGTTAAAAGCGTGCAGAAACTTACCGGCCGGTAACTTATAGGCAATCGCCTCTTCATCCACCACGAACTTGACGTGGCTTTGAGACTTTTCAAGAATCGCGCTGTCCCCAAAAAAACCTCTCACACTGTAATGAGAAGTCACTTCTTCATCACGGTACTCCGTAACTTTTCCTTTAATCAAAATATAAAGTAGTGCCAATTCGTTTTGAAAAGTGATTTCAGTCCGTTCGGGCAAGTAGACAATATCCATGCTATCAGCGAGTTGATTTAACAAATCGTTAGGCAGTTCGGTAAACGGTGTGATTTTAGAAAGGAATTCTCGTTGCTGTATCAAGGCCATAGTTAACAATCCTAATGGAAACTATTTCAATCATACTGCAAGCGAATATTATTTAAGATGATTGAGCACAAAAAAGGGAGCTAAACGACTGTTTAGCTCCCTTTTTTAAGACTAGAAAAAACGTAAAGCTTATTTGCCGTGTGCTTTTTCCATAAACTCTTCAACGTTACCTTTGTCACTTGTCATTTTGGCAACCACAAGCGTTACGATAATCGCAACAGGTACAGAATAAAGTGCTGGGTTCACTAGAACATCTAGACCCAACATTGTTTTCGCACCGAAGAATTTTGAAAAGGTGAATAGCAATGAAAGCACTAGACCCGTTGCCATACCCCAGATAACTGCTTGACTAGTCAAACCTTTCCACCAAACAGCGAATACAAGCGCAGGTGCAAAAGTTGAAGCTGCAATACCGAAACACATACCTACAAGCATTGCGACGTTTTCTTCTTTAAGCCATACAGACATTGCAATTGCAACAACTGCTAGGAAGAAAGCACCGATTTTCGCAAAACGAAGTTCTTGCTCATCTGTGGAGTTCGGGTTAATCACACCTTTATAAAGGTCATGAGAAAGTGAAGACGTGGCAGAAATCAATAAACCAGCAGACGTTGAAAGCATTGCTGCCATCGCACCAGCTGCAATCACACCCATCAGGATTTGGCCACCTAACATGTCACCTAACATTGGCATAGTCATGTTTTTCGCAACACCCACTTTACCATCCGCAATCAGCTTCAACAGCTCAGGATACAATGCATACATTGCAATCAAACCAACAAAGAAGATTGCTGCATAGAATACCGCCAGACCCCAAATCGTGATTTCTGCAGATTTACGAGCATCAGATGCATTAGAAACTGTATAGAACTTAATAAGGATATGAGGAAGACCAAGAACACCTAAAAACAAAGCAATAACGAGAGATGCTTGGTTTGCAAAGTCACGAAGTCCAACCCCCGGTGTCACAGCAGAGGCCGCTTCAGGCATCAATGCACGAACTGCATCAACAGCTTCACCAGGAGATCCAGCCGCTTGAGCCGCTGCAACAGCTGCTGCATTTTCAGCGGCAAGTTTTGCAGGAACCATTTGCTCTGATGCTTCAATCACTCCAGCAGGGTTACCACCAAATAAGTGAATCACACCGAATACCAGCAAGAATAACATCGCACCAAACAGAATCGCACCTTGGATGGCTTGGTTATAAGACGTTCCTTTCATACCGCCAATAATGACAAACAGTGCCATCAAAGACCCAGTCACCAAAACGGTTGGAAGATAGTCCCAACCCAATAACAAACCAAACAGATGCCCAGCACCTACGATCTGTGGAACCAAATACATGACACAAAGTACAAGCGTCGATGCCATTGCAACCGTACGAATTTTAGTCGAGTTTTCTGTGAAGCGAGCATTTAATACATCTGCCACAGTAAACTTACCAACGTTTTTCAATGGGCTAGAAATCGCAATCAAAACCACAATCCATGCAGCAAAGAAACCAATTGCAAGCCACCAACCATCAACACCAAGTAAGGCAACCGCTCCAGCGACCCCCAAGAAACTTGCTGCAGAAGCGTAATCACCTAACATTGCTAGACCGTTTACTTTTGGTGACAGACCTCCACCAGCAACATAGAAGTTCGCAGTACTACTGGTCGATTTGGAGTGGTAAAAACTAATCGCGATTGACAATGCAATCCCGAGACCAACGATAATTAATGCAACTAAATTTTCCATTAGTTAGTTTCCTCGGAATCCATTTTTTTCAAATACAGACGGGTAATGATCACGCCAGTGATAATTACAACCAATCCACCCCAGATTGCCAGTGGTGCACCCGCAATTTCAGTCGCCGCAAGGTCTTTGAAGCTTGCACTAACCATTAGTGCAACACCAAAGTACAGGACGGTATAAACTGCCAACAAAATAGCAGAAAATTTAACTTTATTTCCCATAAAGTCCCCTAGTTGGTTTTAGTAGTTTTTGCCTAAAACAGGCTTATGCTATAGGTTTATGAAACCCATAAATTCGGTGGGTATTATGACGCAATGCAAAAACAAAAAAAACCCGAATTCATAAATACTGCAATCCAAAAACTTTATATTAGTAAGCGCTCATATTTATAAGGTCATCTGATTAAACAAGCTGACTTTATAAAAAATACAATTTACATTTTTTTAAGGTATAAAAAAACCAGAATTCAGTACTTACCAAACCCCGGTTCATTAAGCGTTAACCTAAAATTCTAAGGTTAAAATTTACACATTTTTCTGAAATTGATCCAAAATTGATGGATCTTCAAGCGTTGAAGTATCTTGCGTGATTTCTTCTCCCTTAGCTATCGTTCGAAGTAAGCGTCGCATAATTTTTCCTGAACGTGTTTTTGGAAGGTTCGTTCCAAAACGAATATCATCAGGTTTAGCAATTGG